>ERZ1370068.9994-contig-873_pt1 | contig 48128 bp, 74 predicted proteins | sample MGYA00561227_ERZ1370068 | MGnify/ENA primary metagenome ERZ1370068 (study PRJEB38410, sample SAMEA6850437) | metagenome | study: Metagenomic assessment of the ecological functions of the soil: analysis of the soil microbiota associated with the... | reverse complement strand
TGCCGCAGTCGGAATTGAACATCGGAGGCTAATTTCACGTGGAACAGGAGGCGTGATGGCGGGCCGGATGATTTCGACTTCTCCGACAGCGGCGACATTGATTTCGGGGGCGACGATCGTCGATTGGAGCGGCTGGCCGGCGCCGGCGACGATTTCGGCGATATGGTGCTCGACACGTTCACGGGCGAGATGGTCGGATGCGTCCTCGGTCGACCCGAACGAGATCGCCAATCGTCCAGGCCCCGAACGTGTCCGGTGGTCCCACCGGCACCTCCCTGAGCGATCAGCTCCGCTCCCGCGCCGTCGATCCCACCACGCCGGGCACGCGAGCGCTTCGACTGGAACGCCATGGCCGATCCCTCGGCGTCCATCGCGAGCGCCGGGCGGCGGCGTCGGCGACTGGCTGAAGGCGCTCGCGCAGGGCTCGGTGGGCTGGGCGGGAGCCTCGGCAAAGGGCTCAGCGGCCTCGGCGACACCGGCGGGGTGGGCGCGGTCAGCCCCACCACCGGCCTCCCCGGTCTGATGGGCGGCGGTGGCGGCGGCGGGTACAGCCCCGCGGAAGGCGCGCGCTATCTCGGCGCGCCCAGTCCGGAGGCCGCGAAAATGCTACGGCGCGCCGCAATCCGGAGGCCGCGCGCTACGCCAGCGTGGGCCAGCCGATGGACGCCGGTGGCGTCGGGGGCTTGGCGGGGCTGATGCGCGCGGCCATGCAGGACCCGATCAACGCGGCGCTGCCCGGCGTCTCGTCGGTGCCGCGCGAGGCCTTCGGCCTGCAGGCGCCGATCTCACCCGGGTCCCCACGCCCGAGAAGTTCACGCCGCTGCTGCTCCCGACGGCGGGCGCGGGCGCGATCCCGATGGCCGCGCAGGCGTCGCCCCGGCTGAGCGGTCTGCAACGCTTGCTCCAAGAAAGGCTCGGCTAAGCCATGGCCCAAAACGACATCATCGAACAGTACCTCGCCAGTGGCGGCACGCAGGCGGATGTCGACGCCTATCTCAGCGCGCATCCCGAACGCGGACTACTGGCCAGATGGCGAGCGATGCCGCGGCGTACAACGCGCCGCAAGGCGATGCGTTTGGCGGCTTCGCGCCGAATGTCGATAACGCGCCCGGAGGGCGCGGGCTCGCTCGGCGGCGCCCGCGTCGATTGGCGGGGACACGAACTACGCCAAGGTATTCAACGATCCCAACCGGCGACGCGCGCGAGCAGACGGCCGGGGAGTTCGCCGCCATGGGGTACTCGCCCTATGGGATGGAGGAAAAGTGGTCGCCGGCCCCCGATGTGAAGGCCGAGGCGCTCACGCGACAAAAGCAGGGGCAATGGCAGCGCGATCGTGAACAACGAGGGCGCCGTCACGCCGGAGCGGAAGGCGCAGTTTGAGGCCGACTGGGCGAAGATTCACCCGGCCGCCCCGCCCGCCTCCGGCGGCGGCGGGGGCACCGGCCTGAACGGCCAGCCCTTCGTATGGGGCGGTGGCGGCGGGACGGGCGGTGGCGGCGCGGACTATGGCGGCGGCGGCGCGGGGAGCCTCCTCGGCGGCTACGAGCTGCCCGGCAGTGCGGCGGCGTCCCAGGCGATGCGCGATCTGCAGATGGGCGGCTTGAAGGGCCTGCAGGGGCTCATGTCGCAGGACACCGAGGCCCAGCGCGCGCAGATGGAGAAGGCGCTCTACAAAACCTCGAAGCGCGGGATCAACACGGCGGCGGATCGCGCCCGCCAGAACATGCTCGAGGGCACGTTCGGGCGCGGCGTCGGCTCCTCCTCGATCCTGGTGGAGCTCGCCGGGCGCCAGCAGCAGGAGCAGAGCGACGCCCTCGCGCAGGCGGCTCGAGATGCCTACACGGGCGCGGGCGCCGAGCAGCGCGCCAATCTCGCCTCGCAGCTCGGGCTGAACACGGCCGGGTTCAATGCCGCGACGAGCGGGCTGCAGGGCGAGGCCAACGTGGCGCTGCGCCAATCTCGCGCGCCAGATGCAGGAGAGCCAGTTCTCGCGCAACCTCCAGTTCCAGGGCGGGGAGAACGCGGCGAATCGCGCGCAGGCGGCCTCCCAATTTGGGCAGAATCTCGGCCTGCAGCAAAGCCAGCTCGCCCAGCAAGCCAGCCAGTTCGGCCAGAACCTCGGGTTCCAGGGCACGCAGAACCAGCTCAACCGCGACGCGGCGGCGGCGGCGCAGCAGCTCGCCAACCAGCAGGCGTTCGGGATCTTGGGCCAGCAGCAGCAATTCGCGGGCAGCGAGAACGCCGCCCAGCGGGCGCTCCAAACGTATCTCCAGCAGAGCGGCCAGGATTTCGCGGGCGCCCAGAGCCAGGCCCAGCGGGACCTCACCCGCTACCTCCAGGAGAGCGGGCAGCAATTCACGGGCACGCAGAACGACGCGCAGCGGGCCATGCAAGCGTATCTGCAGCAGAGCGGCCAGGATTTCTCGGGCACGCAGAACGAGGCCCAGCGGGCGCTGGCGCAATCGCTCCAGACGGGCTCGCAGACCTTCCAGGGCGGCCAGAACGAGCTGCAACGGCAGCAACAGATGCAGCAGTTCCTGCTGAGCCTCGCGCAGCAGGACGAGCTGGCCTCGGGCCGGCAGACGGGGGCGGCGGTGGGCGCCGGGGTGAGCGGCCTGACCTCGCTCCTCGGGCCGCTCATTGCGCAGTATGCGAAGGGGACTAGACCATGAATCCGATTCTCGCGGGCATCATCGGCGGCGCGGGCCTCGGCATGCACGAACGTCGCCGGCTCAGCTCGAGGAGCAGCGGAAGGAAGATCTACGCAAGCAGGAGCTAGCCATCCAGCAGCAGCGCGCGGATCAGCAGATGGAACTGGAGAGCAATCGGCTCGCCCAGGCCGCCGATATTTCGCAGAAGACGCTGGCGCAGAATCAGAGCCAATTCGAAGCGGGCCGCTTTGCCGATGTACCCGTGTCCGCGCTTCCGGCGAGCTATGCCGGGAGCCAGCAGCCTGACGCCAGCGGCAACGTGCGCGTCCAGACGGCCATCATCCCCGCGCTGAATAAGATGCGCGAGTGACGAGGTCGCGCAGGGGAAGTACGCGGCGCTCCAGAATTATCTCTGCGGGTCGCAAGGGTCGCCGGCCACGCCGGAGGCGCCCATGTCGCCCGAGGGGTCCATGTACTCAGAGCAGGCGGTGATCCCCGGCGCTCCGGCAGTCGCCGCGCGACCAGTGGACCCGAACGATCTCGCGGGGCTGCTCGCGGGCGTGCCGGGCGGAGCCGAGTTGGCGAAGGTGATCCTGCAGCCGCCCACCGCCAAGTTCATCCATGCGCCACCGGGAAGTGGCATCGTCGATCCGACTACCGGCCAGGTCGTTGGCACGGCGCCGGCGCCGCCTAAGGACAACCGGATGAGCGTCAAAACAGAGGTGCGGCCTGACGGAACCTATGCGCTCACGACCGATACACTCACGGGCGAGACGACGGTCACCAAGCTGCCCGGCATTCCTGGCCAACCGCAGTTTGCGCCGCAGCAGCCACAGCAACCCACCGCCGCCCAGTCGTTCACCACGGCCATGCAGAACTACCAGGCCGCGCGGGATGCCTACGGGGAAGAGGACCCGCGGACGAAGAACTTGGGCGCGATTGCCGCCGGGCTCCGACGAGTGGACCTCGAGAGCGGGACGCCGATCACCGCGCCCAAGACCGTCGATCCGCTGAAGCAGGCCATCGCGGACATGATGACTAACAAGAAGCCTCCGGGGCCCGGGATCACGCCTCCCGCACCGCCGCGCCCCGCCCTCGGCCGGCTGCGACACCGGCGCCCCGCCACGCCCCGCCGCCCTTCCCGGGGCCATTCGGATCGTGGATCCGGACGGCGCGCGGAGGATGGCTGCGGCCGGGTGAGCTCGATGCCTGCCGGCGCGCAGGCGGTGCCCTAGCCGATGCCGATGTCGGATTGACGAGTCCCAGCAGGCGGCGTACGACGCCTGGACGTCGTGTGGGATGCCGCGCCTGCTCCGATGCGACTGCCGCCGCCGCTCCGGGCGTGGTGTGGGATGCGGCACCCGCTGCCCCGCGGCGGCCCCATCCTCGTTCCTCGGGGAGATGGCGACCGAGGCCAAGCGGCTCCTGACGCTCCCGGGCAAGACCTTCATGGAGGGCATGAATCGCGGGAGCGAGCAGTGGCAGAAGGCGATCGAGGGCGAGCCCATCGACGTGTTCGGCTACAAGCTGCCCGGCCGCCGCTATCCGTGCCGTTGCGCGTGGCGGGCGGCCTGCTGGAAGGCGTGAACGCGCCGGTGACCGCCGTCACCCGCATGGTCACGGACCCGGCGTCGCGCCTCCTGCAATCGGCGACGGGCATCAGCGAGCCGACGCGCGAGATGGTCCAGGGCATGGGGGACGTGGCGCTGGGCGTCTTCGGCCCGGCGGGCGTGGCCAAGCTGCGCGAGGTGCCGGGCGCCTTCAGCCAGCACCTCCGATGCGTGCGCGAGCGGTCGAGCCGAGCGCCGAGCCCGTGGTGTGGACACGCCCGCGGCCCGTACCGCTGACGACGTGCTCTGCTGCCCGCCCGACCTGTCGAGGCACCCGCCGCCGTGGGAGTGGAGGAGGCGCTTTCCCGGCCCGCGGTGGACATCGGCGCGGTCCCGATCACCGAGACGCGCGTGTCCACGCCGATGACCGGCGCCATTGCGGGGTCGGCCGACGCGGCGGTGGCCGAACGCATCGCCGCCGGGCCAACGCAGCGGCTCTTCCGCCATGTGCAGGACGCGCTCGCGGCCGGCGAGATCGCGCCCGAATCGCTGCCCGGCATCCTCGAGCGCCACGGCGTCACGGCGGCCGACTTCGCCCGCGACTACGCGCAAACGGTCTCGGATTCTGGGCGCACGCTCGGGCAGCTCTCCTACCTGCGCCAGCGGCTCGGCGTGGTGTTGGCCAACGAGCCCGAGGCGGCGCAAGTCCTGGCCGCGTTACCGGACCCGCCCGTCAGCGGGTTGGTCCAAGGCGATGGACTGGTATCGCACGGTGGACGATCAGCGGCGCGCCCTGCTGGTCAGCCAGTGGGCCACCTCGGCGCGCAACGCGGAACACCCAGACCGGGCGCCTCGGGCTCGATAGCGTGGACAGCGCCCTGACCGCGCTCTTCGGCGGCGAGTCAGCCAGTGGGATCGCTCCAGGCGGGGATCGATAACTTCGCCGCCGTGGCCCGCAGCATGACGCCGGCCGGGCGGGAGCGGCTCGCGGGCATCATGAACGAGTTCCCCTCGACGCCGCCCGGCTCGCGGGCACCATCTCGGGCGAGGCCACGCTCGGCTCCAAGGTCTCGAGCTTCATCAATCCCTGAACGCCGCGCAGGAAGGCTTCTTCCGCAAGGTCGCGTTCGACGCCAAGCTGTCGACGCTGGCCCGGGAGCGCGGGCTCAACATGGACGCGCTCGCGGCGTCGCCGAGCCAGATTCCTGGCGACATGATCGACCAGGCCTGCAAGCACGCGCTCGAGGTGACGTTCGCCGCGAGCCCGAAGCCGGGCGGCTTCGGTCACGCGCTGCTCAATGCCTACCGCGAGCCTACCGATCCTCACGACCATCAATCCGTTTCCGCGCTTCTTCGGCAACGCGCTCAGTTCCTCTACGAGTTCTCCCCGCTCGGCATCACCAAGCTCCTGACGCCCGCTGCCCAGCGCACGCTCGCCTCGGGCAATCCGCGCGTCGGCGGCCCAAGTCATGTCGCGGGCGACGATCGGCACGGGCATGCTGGCCGCCGCCATCGCGATCCGCGCCACCGACATCGGCGGCGAGAAGTGGTACGAGCTCAAGGTGCCCGGCAGCGACCAGCGGATCGACACCCGCGCGATGGGCCCGTTCAACATGTACCTGCTGATGGCCGAGGGGATCGTCCATCCTGATCGGCTGACGGTCGCCGACTGGGCGAAGGGCCTTGTCGGCATCAACCGGGTGGCTGGCACGGGCCTCGTGCTCACGGACGCGCTCACGTCGGGCTCGCTGGACCAGAAGCTGCAACGGCTTCTATAGCTTCGTCGGGGAATACCTCGGCGGCTTCAGCGTGCCCGCGCGCAACTTCAAGGCGATGATCGAAGGCGGGCTCAGTGGCTCGCCCGAGGTCGCCGCCGAAGAATCGCTCTATCGAGACAAGCGCGACGCGCCCCTGACCGCCCCGTTCCTCGAGCAACATTCCTGGCGTCTCGCAATCGCTGCCCGCGATGGTGTCGAACACGTCGTCAGAGCCGCCGCGCAACGAGAATCCGCTCCTGCGGCAATTCAGCGGCGCCTCGATCCGCACGAAGAACGAGGCGCAGCAGCTCCTCGACACGCTGGGGATCGAGCCCAGCCAGATCCAGCCGCAGAGCGGCATTCCTGCGTGGGATCGCGCCATCGCCGAGCCGCTGGGCTCGGTGGTGGAGCAGCTCTCCCGCGCATCAGCCAGTCGCCGGCCTTAGCTCGCTGCCGCCGGAGATCCAGCGTTACCTCGTGCGGCAGGGCCTGACAGCCGCCCGGAGTGGCGCGCGGGGCGTCGCCGTCGAGGCCCATCCCGATCTCGCCGCGCAGGCTGCGCTGAAGGGCCTGGACCCGGATCTCCGCGACCTCGTGGGCATCAGCCGCCAGGGTGTCCAAGCGCCCGGCCCGATGGATGCACTCCGGCGCGCACTGGGGATGCCGCCATCCGCACCGTGACGACGTGCGCGGTGGTCGTGCTGCTCACCGGCTGCGCCGCCAGCTCCATGATGGGATACGCCAGCGCGCACCGCGTGGTCTGTATCCGGTGGACGCTGCACACGATGGAAGCGATCCCCGCCGAGCCGCTGCCCTGCGTGGAAGAACTACCGCGCCCGAGAGGAGAGTGCCCATGATCGCCCTGCTCATCACCATCATCGTCGTCATCGTCATCGGCTACGTCGCGATCCTGCTCCTCGGCCTGATCCCGGGCTTGCCCGCGATCGTGCCGACGCTGGTCTGGATCGCCGTGGCGCTGATCTGCCTGCATGTATCTGCTGCAAGCCGTGGGCGGCGGGCATCTCGGGACACTCAAACTACCGTAAGGGAGGAGCCCATGAAGACCACGACGACCACGAAAGAGAGCGCGCCGCGACGGAGATCGCCCGGCTCGAACAGCAGGCGCGGGATCTGCGGACGGGCCACGCCGAGCACATCGCGGAGCTGGAGGCGCAGCTGGCCGAGGCGCGCCGGCTGCACAAGATCGCGATCGCGCACGAGCAGACGTTGGGCCGCTCGTTGAAGAACGTGCTCAGCGCGATCACGGGCGGCTGAGCGTCGCATGGACATTCCACGTCGGGGACCGTTCCCGTTCGGGCCGCCCTACGAGACGCTCGGCATTCGCGTGACGAACGAAGACGACGGCGAGATCCTGCCGCGCACCTACGCCTACTGGCCGAACGTAAACAGCCATCTCGGGCGCGACACGCTGCGCGTCTTCCTCGGGACGAGCCGCGGCCCGTGCTGGTGGGAGATCGACAAGTGCTCGCATGAAGTGACGCCACGGGGGCCGATCTTCCCTGTTGGGCATGCGCTGGCGGGTTCGACCGCCGAAGGGTGGTACTGGGATGCGCGCGACTTCGACGTCCTGTACTGCTCCGACGACAAACATCTGTTTCGCTACGACTTCCAGTCACAGGAGCTGGACACCGTCGTCGACATCACGCCGCTCGCGTGGCATCGGAGACTTTGCCCTCCGGCAATGGCATACGGGCGCGCAGCGCATCCACTCCGCGACGGTGAAGCACATCGTGGCCGAGGGCGCGTGGCCGTCGATTGGAACGGTGATCTACGACGAGAATACCTGTCAGCCCTGGAAGTGGTTTCCCAAACTCGGCGCGCTCGACGAATCCCAGATCGACCGCACGGGCGCCTGGCTGCTCATCAAGGAAAACTTGGATGGGCAGGACGACGAGGACAACCGCATCATCAGCCTGGTCAACGACGACGAGCACATCATCACCGACCGCGCGGGGCCGCCGGCCACTCCGACAACGGCTATGGTTACATGATCGCGGCGGATAACTGGCAACCCGAGGCGACCTGGCGCGTGTGGCGGTTCGGCGAGGAGCGCCAGGGCGATATCGTGCTGCAGACCCCGTGGGACGAGCAAGTGATCCATGTGTCCCACTGCAACGCGCGCCCGGGGCGCCGGCGGAGAGCCAATGGGTGCTCGGCAGCGGCACGATTGAAGACCTCATCGTGATCCCGCTGGACGGCTCGCAGCAGGTGCGGCACGTGGCGCCAGTCGATGAGCGCGGGCGATGGGTACGACGACCTCGCCAAGGCCAACGTCGATCCCGCGGGCAAGTACGCGCTGTGGACCTGTCGCACCGACGGACGCTTTGACGCCTTTATGGTAAAGTCTCCAGTGCCTGATGACCCAGAGCACGCGCGGCCTGTCGCTCGTCGCGACCCTCGTGGCGCTGCTCGTCGTGCTGCTGTTTCTGCTGCTGCGCTGAACCTGGTCAAGGAGGACACGCCATGAAAAGCTGAAGGACTAGGGCTTGCCGCGCCTCGGGAACCCAGGTTATTCCACGGCGCCCGACGTGGAAATCGGCCCGCCAGGGTCGGTGACATCAACACCGAGGCGCGGCATTTTACGCGGCGGTGAAGGCTATCCACACGAGGGCGACCGTCGCGGTCAGGTTAAATCCGACCATCCAGGTCAACGGGGTAAGCCGCGTGTCGATCGCGTGTAACTGGGAGTCGTATTGCGCCACCGAGCGGGCCGCGGCGCGGCTTTCTCATCGGTGGCGCCGGCCTCGACCACGCGCGGTATAGATCTCTTCGTTCATCAGCATAACGGTCCTTTCATCTCCTGCGCGTGAAGATACCCCGGCACCCCAGCCGGGTGCGGCTTCACAGGCCCCGCTCTTAGAAGCAGTACGTGTTACAGAATTGCGAGTTGCCGATCGTGGTGCAGGTCGTGCTGCACGTGCGACAGTAGGCATCGCCCGCGGCACCGATGAGCAGAGCGGACGCGAGAATCAGACCGAGAATCACCCGACGCTTCATTGTGTGGAACCCCCTCGTTGATGGATAGTCTGTTGCTATCCCAACCTTACCTTAGCGCTCAGGCATAGTCAAGGGAATTCTTGGGGCCGCGTCCCTGACCGCTCACGGTATACTCCGGCGTGGCCAAGCGCAAGAACGCGGCCGCGGTGGCGCTCGGCCGCAAAGGTGGCAAAATTGGCGGCAAGCGGCGAGCGGAGACCCTGACGCCCGAACAGCTCTCTGCGATCGGCCGAAAGGCGCGGCCGCGCGCTGGCGCCGGCAGGCGGGCGCCTCTCCTCAATAGCGCACCACAGCCTCGCTTGGCGGTGACAGCCAAGGTCACAGCGGGCGCATCACGCTGCTCGCGATCTGCCGCGCGATGCGTTTCGCTCGAGGGGCGCGGCGCGGCCGCGATCTTTGCGGCGGTTTGGCAGGCGTCGGATGTGCGCGTGGGTCGATGCGCTGCGCCAGCACGTCGAGCAGGTAGCCGAAGAGGTCGGCGTGTTCGCATTCGCGCAGGAGGCCGGAGGGCGGCGGCCTCGTGGGCCGCGGCGGGGGTGTCGTCGTAATTTGCGGCGTCCACCGTTCGATGAGTTGGCACAACGCTGCCCATCGTCCATCGTTGTCGCGCTCGGACTCGAGATAGGCCAGCCGCGAGAACAGATTCATAGAACCACCTCAGACCGCCACGCGTGGCCTCATGCTTTGCGCCTGCGCGTGCGGATCGGGACGAGTTTTTGGCCAACTCTTCCGTCTCCTGAATGGCGCGCCGAATCGCGTCGGGGGTGAGGGCTTCGGGGGGAGCGGCGGGGCTGGCGAAGTGGCCGGCCAGCGGGTCACCTGAATCTGCCCGTACCAATGCCGGAGCAACTCGGCCCGGCGCTGTGGATAGTTGCGCAATTCGTGTGTCAATTCCTGGGCGAGGTGGTCGCCGAGCTTGGCGCGCATCGGGGTCGAGGACAGGCGACCCGTTCCCGACGACCTGTTGTTCTGTGGGCGGCGTAGCTCCCACCAGTTCGCCGGGAGGCCGAACACCTCCCGAGCGCCACCAGGTACCGCTCCACTCGGGTAGCTCTGGTCGTTTTCCCAGCGGGAGACCAGACGCGCCTTTCGTGCCGAGCCGGGCAGCTACGTCCTGCTGGGTGAGCCCAAGGGCGACGCGCGCCACGCGGATGATCGCTCCTACCGGTGCGGGTTTACGCGAATTATTCATTCACGTGACTGCACATCTTGACAACGCTTACGTAAATGTGTAGCCTCCATCTTGGACGTTACGTGAACGTTAACCTATGACGCGCACCCAAATCAAGCGCGAGTTGCGAGCGAACAAAAGGCGGGCGGTGCGGCCCTGGTCGATGTACCAGCTTGCCCAGATGCGCGGCTGCTCGCGCTCCTTCGTCACGACCGTGATGCAGGGCAAGGTGAAGAGCGCCCCGTTCTGCGCGTGGTGCGACCAGATATTCGCCGGGTCGGCCCGTGCCCGCGCGGCGGTGGCGGAGGCCGTGCAGGCGTGGTGGGAAGGGCCGCCATGAAAGCCACGCGCATCGCGTTCGACGCGCCCGCCGCCGGCCCGCTCGACGTCGAAGGTGTACGGCCCGGCACGGCACGCTCCTGCGCATCATCCCGGGCGCGCTGCTGCTCCAGCGCGGCGCCGTGAAGCCGCACACGATGAAGATTCCGCCGCGCCAGAATAGGCCGTACGTGGCCAGGATGAAGGCCACCCGCGCGCGAGGAACGGCCATGACGCGCGCGGAGTGGCGCAACCACCATGCGCGGAGCCAGGCGCGGCTGCGGCCGGCCGCCGCGAGGCAAGCGACCGACGCGGGGCGCCCACGGCATCGGCCCGCCGCCCTGCCATCCCGAGCGCCCCTACTGCGCCCGCGGGATGTGCCACGCGTGCTACTCGCAGTGGTATCGGCGGGCAGGGACGCGATGATGGCCACCGCCCGACTCCGGCGCGTCGCGAACGAATATGGCGCCCTGCCTGCCACAGAGCGCACCGCGTTCGCGGGGATCTGTGGCGCCTGCTCGACGAACACGCTGCGCTGACTGACCTCCTTCGCGAGTACGCGAAGAAGGGCGCCGACATTGTGGACCCGGTTCACGCGTCCCTGATCGGCCGGACGCGCGCCCTGCTGGCGCAGCTCGATGCCTAGTTGGGCCAGCGGCGATGAAAACGGGCGCCTGGCCGAGTGGGCCGGCGTGGGCCGCCACCGGCTCGCCCGCGCGCCCAGGGGCGCCGCAGCCCGGCGCGAGCCTACCCCAAGGAGACCACATGCTGAACGGAAAGTCCTCGCCAAAGACGCAGCCCTGATTGCGTTGCGGCGCGCCGCTCAGGAGGACGAACTCCTGGTCGTGCAGGCGCTGATTGCCATTGCCCTCAAGCAGGTCGAGATGATTGAGGAGCTGGTTCGACCCCGGCGCGTGCGCAAGAGAAGTCGGAGATCCCGCTGTGACCCCCGTCGACCCCGCCTGCCTCGACTTGGCCGACCAGGTCCTCGAGCGCGCGGAAGGAACCAAGGGCGCCGTCGACATCGCCCGCGCGCAGCAGCTCGCCCAACGCATCAGGACGTGATTAACGCGTTCCTCGAGGACGAGGCCGACGACGCGGAGGAACACGCATGAGCACGGAGATGGCCACGCAGGGGTCTCGACGGCGTGATCGAGCAGGTGGTGGTCGGCGGCGACTTGTCCAAGCTGAGCGCGCGCGATCGCCTCAATTTCTACGACGCCATTTGCAAGAGTGTCGGGTTCAACCCGCTCACACGCCCCTTCGATTATCTGCACCTCAGCGGGAAGCTCGTGCTGTACGCCAAGCGGGATGCCACCGACCAGCTCCGCAAGATTCATGGCGTCAGCATCGAGAAGCTCGAGCGCGAGACGGTCGAGGGCATCTATGTGGTGACGGCCTACGCCCGCGATGCACAGGGGCGCGTGGACAGCTCCATCGGCGCCGTACCGATCGAGAATCTCAAGGGCGAGGCTCGGGCAAATTCTTTTATGAAGGCCGAGACGAAGGCCAAGCGCCGCGTGACGCTCTCCATCTGCGGCCTCGGCATGCTGGACGAGACGGAGGTGGGCAGCATCCCCGACGCGCAGCCCGCCAAGATCGATTACGAGACGGGCGAGGTGCTGGAGTCGGCCGAGCGCATGACCGAGACGTCGGCGGCGATCGAGGACAGCGCCGACGGCACGCTGAACGAGGAGCTCGAGCGGTCCGTCCTGCTCGCCAAGGTCAAGGCGTGCGCGGACAAATTGAAGTACAAGGCCAACGTGCGCGCGGATCTATGGGAGCAGTACGTCGGCGGCGATCCCCGGTCCGCGTCCATTGAGAAGCTGAACGACTTATACGCGCACCTCAAGGGGCTGGCGGGGTGAAGTCGCGCGTGATCGGGAAGGGACTCACGGAGAAACGCGGCCGCATCCTGCGGTGCCTCGACGCGCACGTGCGCTTTCTCGAGCTGGACGCCGCGATGCAGCCCTGGACGCCCAGCGCGTTCGGGCATGAGCCGCGGCCGCGCCAGACGCCCGAGAGTGGGCGGCGCGCTGGGAGCGGTATGCGCCGCCGCGGTACATCTCGCCGCGCGAGAAGCCCGAGCTGAAATACCCCGCGCCAGGGGCCGAGGCGCTGAGCGAGGAGGAGGTCAAAACGTGGGTGGAGGGCGACCCGTTCATCCGCGGCGAGATCCGCGCCCACGACCCAGCGCGCGCTGGCCTATATCGAGACGTTCGCGCCACGGGAGGCGTAAGCAGTGGACAAATATCTCACGCTGAAGGAAATCGGCGCGCTGACCGCGCTCAGCGAGTCCTTTGGCGCAAGCTCGTGGCGCGTGGGGAGCTCCGCACGTTCAAGTTCGGCCGGAGCATACGGGTGCTCCGAGGAGGACGTGCGGCAGTATCTCGCCGCGCGCGAGCGGCCGGCCCGCGTTGTGCGCGCGTCCGCGGCCCTCGGCGCGTTTCGGGTCAGGGTTGACCCTCCTGGCGACTCCGCGCATTATCGCCCCCACCAAGGGGTCATCCTGTCGCCGAGGTGCGCGCCATATGCGATTGTCCCAAGCCATCGGGGAGTTTCTCGAGGACCTGGAGAAGGTGGAGCAGCGGGCCACGGGCACCGTGAAGGCCTACGCGGGCGATCTCAAGGCCTTCGAGGCGGTCGTCATCGCGGAGTCCGCCAACAAGATCGTGGCGTTCACGCGCGACGCCGTGCGGCTCTTCTTCCACAAGCAGGCCGACAAAGGGATGGCGATTGAGACGCTCCTCCGCCGGCGATCCGCCCTCAACGAGTTCGCCAAGTGGTGCCTGCGGCGCAAGCTCCTGCCCGAGAACCCGATGATCGAGGCCCCGCGCCCCCGGCGACCCAAGCGCGCGCCCCGCCCGTTCACGCTCGAGGAGCGCGAGCGGCTCCTCGCGCTCACGCTGTCGCCCATGGAAACCGCCTTGCGCGGCCTGCTCTATTACGCGGGCCTCCGGGTGAGCGAGGTCGCCGCCCTCCGCTGGAAGAACGTGCGGCTCACCTCGCCGACGCAACGTGGGACTCTGCGCGTGGTCGGCAAGGGCAACAAGGAACGCATCGTCCCCGTCCTCCAGGAGCTCGACGCGATCTTGCGGACCTGGGTCGTGGGGACGAGCCGCAGCGCCGCGTGCTCGAGGGCGGGCGCGTGCTGGAACACAAGGGCGATGCCTTGCGCGTGCGGCGCATCGAGTACATCACGGCGGCGTGGGCGCCCAGGCCGCGGTGCCCGACTGTGTGCCGCATCGGTTTCGACATTCGTGTGCGACGTACCTGTTTGAGCAGGGCATGGATGTGCGGCTTATCCAGCGCATCCTCGGCCATGCCTCCATCGAGACGACTATGGCCTATACCCAGGTGACCGATACGGCGATGGAACAGGGCCTCGCGGCGATGGAACGCCGGCAGGAAATTACTTTCAAAGTTATTGGCATCCCGGACCCCCTCCCGCTAAGTGATTGATTTTATGGACCGGGCGCAGTAAGCAGGTGTCTTGTCTTGGCCGGCAATCGGGTAATACTTTCGCGGACTTGCCGCGCCAAGGTTATCGGCTTCTGGCCCCTGTAAATAATCTCCGCCCGAGGTGCCGATGAGGCGCCCGTCGCTCTGGTCGCTGCTCTGTCTCGCGGCGCTGCTGGCGCTATGCGCGGGTGGCCTCCTGCGCCTCACGCGCGTGTCCGACTACTCCCCGTTGTCGTGGAGGACGCCATGAAGATCACCACCATGAAACGACCCCTGGCCATGCTGTTCGGTGGCGCGCTGCTCGTCGCCGCGGCCGCCAGTCCCGTCGGCGCCGCGTTCCCCATCCCCGGCTGCCCGCCGGGCGAGTTCTCCGTGATCGCCCGGACGGGGTTGTCGTTCGAGAACCGGCCGCCGAACAGCCCCTTCACCTTGACGGGCAACGCGCTGCTGACCCAGGACAACGCGCTCGCCAAGATCGGCTCGCACGTCAAGATCGCGGGGACGGTGATCGCCGACCGCCTGTTTCTGGGGACAGGCGCCGTGGTCGAGACCTGCGTCGCGGATGTCATCGAGGCTCTGGCGTCTGCACCACCGTTCTCGGCACCTTCACGAACGCGCCGAACGAGGTGCAAGCAGTTCACGTTCACGCCGCCGGTGGTCGATCCGTGCGTCAACTCGGCGCTCCTCGTCAACGTGCCCGCCGGGCAGACCGAGAGCCTGCCGCCGGGCTGCTATGGAACCGTGCGCCTGGGGCTGGAATCGACCCTGAACCTCGAGTCGGGCCTCTACTTCATCCGCGAGCTGCGGATGCTGGATCGCGCGACCCTGAGTGGCGCCACCAGCGGACCCCGGACCCGGCTGCTCATCAAGGGCGAGGTCAACATCGGCGCGGACAGTCTCGTCCAGCACCTCGACGCCGCGACCGCCCAGCCGCAGGGGCAATTGCAGATCGGCAACAACGTCACCCTGATTGATGTGCTGGTGGTGAGTGCGGCCGCGGTGATCCACGTCCACACCGGCTCGGTCCTGGAGAACTCCGTGGTCGCGGCCAACGTGGTCGATATCGAGCCCGTCCTGTTCAACGCGCCGCCGCCGCCGCCGATCCTGTGTGTGTGCCCGACGGGCTTCGTGTTCGCCAACACCACCAGCCGGGAGTGCGTCCCCGACTAACCCATCCCGATGATCGAGCGCGTGATCGTCACGGCGGCGCTGACCGCGTGCTATCTGCTCGCCCTGTTCTTTGTGTGGGAACCGGCGCCGCGGTGATGGCCGATCCTCAGTGGAAGAAGTTCGAACGCCAGGCCGCCGCGCTCTTTGGCGGCACGCGCCACTGGGCCAACTCCGGGGAGCGCCTCGACTTCGAGACGGCGACGGCGCTGGGGCAATGCAAGCTGGTCAAGGTGCTCTCCTTGGCGGCCCTCAGCGCGCTGGCCGAGGAGGTGGCCCGCGAGGCGCTCCCCAAGCAGAAGGCGGGCGTGGTGTGCGTGAAGTTGCGCGCTGGCAAGGGGCGCGCCACCCCGATGCTCGTCGTATGCACGGCCGAGGTCTGGCAGGCGATGCATGGGAACGCGCAGGACCAACTCAATCAGATCAGCCAATGAAGATCACAGTCGCACTGACACCAGTGTGCGCACTGATCCCGATAGCAGGACCGTCCTCGCAAGGGAATCCGGGAACTGGGGAGAACACCACGATGCCGCCCAGAATCCGCACGCTCAAGCCCGAGCATCGCCAGCATCGCAAGGTGGGACCGCTGTCGGATCGGGAGTACCGGCTCTGGGTCGGGATGATCCTCGAAGCGGACGACGAGGGCCGCCTGGTGTGTGATGCCGCGCAGCTCCGAGCCTCATCTTCGCCTATCAGCCGAAGGTGCCCTTGCCGGCCATCGAGGCGGCCTTGGTGCGGCTCGCGCGCGTCGGACTCATCCGGCTGTACGGCGTCGGGACCCTGCGGTACGCCGATTTCCCCTCGTGGCACGACCACCAGCGCATTGACCGGAAAATCCCTTCAAAATTACCGATGTACGAGGACTCGTCGAGTACTCGTCGAGCGCTCGACACCGATCGGATCGGATCGGAAGGGATCGGATCGGAAGGGAAAGGAACTACTACTACCCCACGTCCTTCTCGTCCTGCGGACGAGGTGGTGGCGGATTGGTCCATCGCCCCTTGGCCCACCCCGGAAGCCCTGACGCACCTGTACAACACCCTCACCCCCGACAACGTGCCGACGGTGCGGTCGTTGTCCGAGAAGCGCCGGACCAGCGCCCGGAAGCTGCTGCGCCAGTTTCCAGATCGGGCGTGGTGGGAAGAAACCTTCCAGCGTTACCACCGCAGCGCGTTCCTCTCGGGACGCACGACACCGAGTACGAGCCACGAAGGCTTCCGGCCCGACTTCGATTGGCTGCTGAGCAATGGGAAGAACGGGACCGAGAACTGCGTCAAAGTCCATGACGGAAACTATCGGTAGAGTGCCCTTATGGCGCGCGATAGCGACGAGACGCTGCCATCCGGCGAGACGAACGAGGAGAAGCGGCAGCCCCGGCCCGAGGATCTCTGCGCGTGTGGGGCGCCGCGCCTCATGTCGGGACGCTGCAAGGACACCGGGCTATGGCCGCGCTATGTGTGGCGCCGGGAGGGAGAGAGCGGTTTACGCTCGCCGTCAAGTGCCCCTTCGCCTGCCCGATCTGCGGCCAGCTGCTCGAGTGGCACGGCGGCTGTGATGCCTGCCACGGGAGCCGCACGCCCTGGGATCGCGATACCTGGACCTTCCCCGGCGATCGCTACGAGCGCACCGAGGGCGGGCACTGGGAGCGGATCGACGAGTCTCATGCGGCGTGTACGCCCGCCCAGAGCAAGGCGGCGGCCGAGCTGGTCAAGCGGGTGCTGGCGGGGAGAGCTCACCGCCGAGAAGGCCCTCGAGCAACTGCCGTTCCGCCCGGTCGAGGAGCGCGCGGGTGGCACGCCGGAAGCCCCTGATGCCCCACCGCGCGCCCCTCGGCGCCGCGTGCATCTCCTGCTGGATGCGGCCATGTACGCCCGCTGGACGGCCGCGGCCCGCGCGCAGGGGCCAGACCTTGAGCGGATGGATTCGCTGGATGTGCAACCGGGGGCGGGGGCGATGACCAGCCGCCAGAGCGACGTGCCGCGCTTCCGCCGCCTCCTCGCCGCGCTGCTCTACCTCGGCCTGGTCGGCCGCCCGCCCGATAGCAAGGACGGCATCGGCGCCGACTTCGGCTGCACGGCGTCGCGGGGCACGCAGCTCGTCGACGATGGCCTCAAGCTGCTGCGCGGCGAGTGGGGCTATCGCCGGCGATGAGGCGCGCGTGAGTCCATGCGATTCGGCTCCCTCTTCTCCGGCATCGGCGGCTTCGACCTCGAGAACCGAGCGGGCGGGCTGGGAGTGTGCCTTCCAGGTCGAGATCGATCCGTTTTGCCGCCGCGTCCTGGCTCGGCACTGGCCGGCTGTGGCGCGGTATGGAGACATTCGCGCCCTCGATCTTGACCGGCTCGAGCGCGTGGAACCGTCTGCGGCGGCTTCCCCTGCCAGCCCGTCTCCCTCGCCGGTAAAGGACTCGCCCAGCGAGACGCCCGCTGGCTCTGGCCCGAGTTTGCGCGGGTCATTCGCGCACTACGACCCCGCTACATCCTCGTGGAGAACGTCCCAGGTCTGCTTGGACGGGGCTTTGGAGACGTGGTCGGAGACCTGGCCGCGTGCGGGTACGACGCGGAATGGGATTGCATTCCCGCGAGTGCCCTTGGTGCCCCTCACCGTAGAGACCGAGTCTGGCTTGTGGCCTACGCCTGTGGCTCAGGACGACAACAAGAGTCCCGAGGCCCATATGGCGATGAAGGCGCGCATGCCAGGGGGACCGCGGTACACGATCACAAGCCTCAACGTGATGGTGAAAGCGGTCAACCGTCGACTGTGGCCGACGCCGAACGTGCCGAATGGCGGGCACTCCCCAAAGGGCGGCATGTCGCCTACGGGCATGACCCCGGACGGCAAGAAGCGCCAGGTGGGACTCGAGCAGGCGGTGAAGTGGCCGCCGCCGAACTCACGGGACCACAAGGGCGCACCGGGGGCAGGGAGTCGGGAGCGGGGTGGACGCCAAGCATCTTTGCCTGCCTCCCTGAAGGATTCCGAGGGCAGTGGGAGCTTGAACCCGACGTGGGTCGAGTGGCTCATGGGGTACCCGCTCGGGTGGACCGACTGCGGGGACTCGGCAACGCCATCGTCCCGCAAATCGCCCAATGGATAGGAGAGAGACTCCTTGCGACTCTGCGCTAGCTGCGGCGTGATGTTGACGGTGAGGGTCTTCCCGAGCGGGAAGCGCGAGGCGCTGGCCTATTTGCCCGTCGACGGCACTGTAGCCTCTCCTGCGGCGCAAGGCGACCAATGCCCACCGAGAAGCGATGTGCTTCTTGTGCGGAGACGAAGCCACTCGGTGAGTTCGGGAGACGGCGCGACGGTCGACCGCGAGGAGCGTGTCGTCCATGCGAAAGCCGTTACCAGCAGACGCGCGACATCAATCGGGTCCGAACAATCCGGCGCGATGCTCAGCATCGAGCACGCCGAGATCCGCTGAGGCGCCCGAAGATACTGGCTATCCAGAGGCGGTATGGACGGCACGAGCCAGCGCCATATCTAAGGCTTGACCCGTGCTCCTACTGTTCCGGCGTTGGAGGCGAGATTGACCATATCGTCCCGATAGCCAGCGGTGGCGGGGACGGCTGGAACAACCTCACTGGAGCATGTCGTCATTGCAACGCCGCGAAGAGCGATATGCCAATGCTCATGTGGCTCGGGCGGCGCCTGATGGCGCACGCGCGATGACGCTCGAGCACCTCGCGCTGTGGTTCGTGCTCGTCAGGCGCCCTCGGCCTCGCCCTCGCCGCCTGGAAGGGTGACGTCTGGTGTATCGGCGTCGCCATCGGCTTCGTGTTCCTGAGCTTTATCACGTGGTACTACGCCGCGCGATGATCGTCACGACGGTCCTCGGGCGGTATCGCGTGGAGGAGGCCGCGCGCGGCTGGTTCGAATTCACGCTGCTGGCGGGTCACCCGCCGCCCTTCGCCGTGTGGGTCCCGCCCGGGTTCACGACGGTGCACCAGGACCCGCTCCGGCTGGGCGTGGGCCTCGGGCTGTGCTTCGACGCCGACGCCGTGCAGCTCGTGGCCTGCGACTGCAACCGCATCACGGCCCTCGAGCCGTGACCCTCACGTGGTCGGTCCTCGTGGCCTGCGCGGCGTGCCTGCTGGCGGGCGTCCTGCTGCTCTGGGGCGGCCCGCGGGACTAACAGGCGCTGTGCGGGCCGGAAAGAGTCTCGCCACGCGATCCTGAGGCGCGGGATCGCGTGGCGGTATGGCTCGGCGTCCCGGCGGCGCGTTTAGACGGCCCACTCCGTGCCGGTCAGTGGGCGCCGGTGGCCATCCTCCACCGCGCGGATGTGCCAGTCGAGATACGCGGTCGACTGGCCGGGCACGCGCCGCAGGAGCCGGATGGCTTTATCGATCGCGGCTTGGGCGGCGCGCGGCGTCTTGTGGCGCGAGACGGTCGACGCGGTGATGAGCCACTCCGGGCCGGTGCCGGAGTCATGTGGGGCTGACAGACCTCGTACGTAATCATGCGTACGCCGTCCAGTGGTCCGCCTTGGGCGTCCACGGGTACCGCGCTGGAATAGCTGGTGAGGCGCACCGAGTCGCCCTGGCCAATCCGCTTGACCATGGCGAGTACGGTGAAGTGATCCGCCAGCGGCCAGCACAGTCCGTCATGTACTGTTCGCCGTCCACGCTGCGTTGCGCAATTGGCCGGATCTTCACGGTTTTCCGGCTCGCGCTCACCTCGACCACTTGGTAATAGTCGATGTTCGTCTGGTCGTACCCCCACATGCTCATGAGCACTGTTCCGAGAACTCGAGCGTGGTCTGATACGCCGTGCGCTCGGTGCGCCGCTGGCCGACACGCTCCGCGTGACTCCGGCGGCCGGCCAGGAACTGCTGGCAGGCCTCGATCGCGCGGGCCAGCGGGGCGGGTCGGCCCGCCCCTCCGGGCAGCTCGCGATAGCGGTAGTGGTGCGCCGGCTTGCCGGCCTGTGCCGGCGAACGCGATGCTAAAGGCCTTCCCGCCCTCTTCATAGGCCAGGACCAACGAGCCGTCGGGGAGCGATTCGGTGAACGCGGGCGCCGTGATGCGCGCCGTGTAACTCGCGCGGGAGGCCGCGCGCTTGTCGGGCGTGTCGAGACGATACCCCATGGCTAGGCCGCCTCGGCATTCTGGAGCTCGGCGGCCAGTTCCTCGGCCTCGAGTCCGCCCGCCAGCTCCATCCGATAGGGCGCATTCAAGCACGCGCCCCCACCGCCGAAGGTCGGCGACCAGCCCGGGCACGGCCGCGTGGCGTGGATCGCGTAGTCGTGGCAGCTCGGGCACAAGGTGGCGCCCAACGTCTCGAGGGTGTCAATCAGCGCGCCGTAGTGGGCGCCCTGGCGCTTCGTGATGCGTCGCACCTTCGCCGCGCGGGCCATGATTAGATGGCCTCCGGGCAGCCATAGACGCTGGCATACCGGGTCAGATCGCCGAACAGCTCGGCCTTGCTCGCATAGTGCGGTTCACGGGCCGCACCGTGTCGAGCGCGTAGATCCGCCAGAGACCGCGGCCGTCATTGCGATAGCCAAGTTCGGGAAAGCGCGTGGGGCGAATCGTGGTAGCGTGCGGGGTAGCCATGATCTGATCCTCCTGGGATCGGGTTCGGGTGAGAGCCGGCGGCGACTGCGGGTCGTGGCCGAGTCCGTGTGATGTGTCCATGACCATAATATGCACTATCGTCACGATGCTGTCAAGCCTTTTCTTTGCGGGTCGCCTTCGGCGCCGGCCGCGGCTCATTCCAGCGCGGCGTGTGGCAATGCGGGCACACGAACACGCGCGACTGCCGTGGCGCCCACGTATGCCCGCAGCGCTGGCACGTCAAGCGGGGGATCTGCATGTCCATGGCTAGGCCGCCAGCGGCGCGCTGTTGCGCGCGATGACCAACTTATCCAGCGCCGGCCAGCAGGCCGATGGCCAGCGGCTGATGGTCTCGCCGCGCAACAGCGACTCGGCCTGGTAGACCGTGACGCTATCGCGCTGACCGGGATAGTGGAAGATGACCACCACGAGGCCGCCGCACGGCTCCCCGCGCGCGTGAGCTTGAAGGTGTACCGCCCTTCCGGGCACTTCGAGAACCGAGGCCGTGGCCTGAATGTTGTCGGTGAGAATGTCTTGCAGCGCGCTGCCAAGCCGCGCGCTGTCCTCCTGTGCCTGCCGCAGCTGCTCGTTGCGCTCGATTGCCGTCAGCTTTCTCATGGTCATCTCCTGGGTGGTCGATGTGTGCCTCATGACCATACACTACAGCATCGTCATGACCATGTCAACAGGAATCTTCGCCGCGCGTTCGTTGTCGGGTTGACGGCGCCCCCGTGACCATGGGATAGGCGGGGCATGGCGCAGCGGGCCGGCGAGCGCCTGGGCCGGTGCGGGGTGTGCCGGCGCGTGCTCATCCGGCCGGTGCCGACCGTGCGCGCCCAGGCGCAGCTCTACCATCTGACGTGCTGGCGCGAGCGCACGCCGCCCAAGCGCGCCCCGGTGCGCCTCGCGGCCCTGCTCGATGCCCTCTACCGGCCCGAGCGCCCCCTGACGCGCGCCCAGCTCAGCGCCGTGTTCCTGACCCTCCCCGGCCGCGCGCCTGGCGTGAAATCACCCTAATGCGCCCGCCTTCACATGCGCAGGTTTCCCCGCCAGCGAGGGCTATAGTAAGGGAAGTACTTCAACGTCTAGATTCAAAGACAGGGTTTCTCGCTTGACAGGCGCGCCCCGCCATCGGGTATCCCGATAGCTGCCATGCCCCGCCCCGACGCGGCCCGCACGCCCACCTTCCCCGCGCCCGATTTGGCAACTCCGGCGCCTCCCAAAGTCGGTACGCGCTGCCCAAGGCCTGGCGCGAGCGGTTCCTCCACGCCTATCGCACCCGTGGCGGCGTCCACCGCGCGGCCGAGACCGCGGGCGTCCATCCCGAGACCGTGCGCCTCGAGCGTCACCGTGATCCCGCCTTCGACCAGCAGGTCCTCGAGGCCCGCGAATACTACGCCGACCTCGTCGAAGAAACCATGCTCGCCTCCGCCGACCGCTCCGATAATCCCGTCGGCTTCATCGTGCGCTTGAAGGCCTTGCGCCCCGATCAGTACATCGAGCGCCACGCCGTCATGAGCGTGAACCTCTCCGCCGAGCTCCCCGGCCCCGATGCCGCCGCCCTCCTCCGCGCCATGCTCGGCGCCCTCACCGACAGCTCGCGCGCCCTGCTCAGTACCGGCCCGCCGGCGCTGCCCGCCGCCGACCCCACGCTAGGCCCCGACCTGTGACCGCCCGGGGCACACCGCCCCACGCGCCCAGCCAGACTCACGGCCTCGCCCCCTGGGCGTCAACGCAGGCGCATGCGACCACGCCGAGTGGGTGGAGCAGGACGCGCAGCAGGGCGTGCGGCGCAGAAGTACGCTTCTTCGCCACGCCTATGACGGCGCGGACTTGCGACACACCGCGCGCGCAGTCATTCGAGACCCGCGACTGCATCAGTGGCGGCCCGGCCGGGCCGTCGAGGCCGCCGGAGTCCCGTTCCAGTCCCCGGCGCGTGCACGGTACCAGTCCGGCCTGCCCAGTCGCACGCCCAAGGAATTTTGCTGGGGGGAAAGGGGCGCGCTGATGCCGCCGACGGTGCTGACGAGCAAGAAGACGACGGCGGCGTCGGAGACGCTGCAGGGGTTGCGGGTGGCGTGTCAGGTGGATCTGTACGCGTTGGCGAAGCGGGTGTTGTACGCGCATTTGACACCGAACTTGTTGACGGACGAGGTTGCATCGGCCGTTGTGCGAGGCGGTGCAGGGGACGCCGTACGAGGAGAACTTGTATTTGCTGAGCCGCGGGATGTTCAAGTCGTCGTTGATCACGGTGGCGAACGTGATTCAGCGGTTGCTGGCCGATCCGGAGGCGTGGTGGTGTCAGCAGCACGGTGGCGGGGGCGGACGTGTGGGGCGAACACGCGGGTGTTGATTGCGAGCAACAAGGGGAGAACGCGGAAGATTTCTTGACGTCGATCAAGGGGCATTTGGCGACGAACGAGGTGTTGTTGACGCTGTTTCCGGAGCGCTTGGTGCGGGAGCCGGAGCGGAACGCGGTGGAGTGGACGAAGAGTGCGATCACGCTGCGGCGGCCGCGGCGGGACCTGAAGGAATCGTCGATCCAGACGATTGGGATCACGGGGGAATTGACGTCGAAGCACTATGACGGCGGGGTGTTTGACGACTGTGTGGGCAAGGAGAACAGTGCGACGAAGGATGAGCGGGAGAAGGTGTGGGACTTTTTGTTAAAGGCGCGGCCGTTATTTGATCCCGGGGCGACGAAGGACTATGTGGGGACGAACTGGCACTATGACGACGCGTACGAGCGGCTGCGGCAGCAGCAGGCGCGCGGGGAGATCCGGCTGGGCGTGTACGTGCGGCCGGCGTGGGAGGCGACGCGGCCGGCGGGCGAGGCGGACCCCGCGGTGCAGGCGGGGGTGGTGGGCGCGGTGCCGGGGCACGGGTGGGTGCGGGTGACGTTTCCGGAGCGCTTCTGTCTGGAGCGCACGGGGGACGCGGATCAGCGGCTGGCGTTGCTGCCGGAATGGCGGCGCGAGCCGTCGAACTTCAACGCGCAGTACTTGCTGAATCCGGTGAGCGCGGACACGGCGCATTTTCCGCGGCTCGATCCGGCGGGGCAGCCGAACTTGCAGCTGGTGGCGGCGGCGCCGCCGCTCGAGGACTTGTGGGTGGCGATGGCGATTGATCCCGCCAGCAGTCTGCATAAGTGGGCGGACTATTCGGGGATCGCGGTGGGCGGCTTTGATCGGAGCGGCAATTTGTGGCTGCTCGAGCTGTGGATGGGGCGCCGCGATGACGAGGCGCTGGTGCGCAAGGTGTTCGATCTCGTCGAGCAGTTCCGGGCGCGGGGCGCCGAGATGAAAGTCATTGGCTTCGAGACGACGGGGTTTGCGAAGGGCTTCCGGCACGTGTTCACGATCGAGGGCGATCGGCGCGGGTTCTACTTGCCGATCCGGCCGCTCGAGCGCGACACGTCGAAGACGAAGCAGCAGCGGATTGGGTTGATCCAGGGGCAGTGGATGGCGAAGCAGATCCACGCGCTGACGACGTGTGAAGCGCTCGCGGAGTTCTGCGATCAAGCGGAGAAGTTCCGCATGGACCAGGAGAGCAAGACGGACGACTTGCTCGACCCCGTCGCCGATCTGTATCAATTGCGCGGGCGGCCGAGTGAGAAGGCCGATCCGTTCCTGACGGATGAGGCGGCGCAGCGGGTGCGGTGGATGCAGCAGCTGCAGGCGACGCGGCCGGAGATGGACGCGATGAGTACGCGGATCGCGTGGCATCATCATCAGGCGCGGCAGCTGGCGGAGGCGGAGGCGGAGCAGCGCGCGCTGCACGCGGTGCACGGCGGCTTGCAGGAGCTGTGGGGGTGATGGAGCGGGCGGCGGTGACGGTGGTGGTGACGCTCTGCTACGGGATCGCGCTGTTCTTCATCTGGGCGCCGCGATGAAGTGGTGCGTGACGGACGCGCAGCTGGCGGCGCTGCGGCTGGCCGCGCATCAGGAAGTGCTCGCCACGGCGGCGGCGCGCTTCGATGCGGATGCTCGCGCGCCTGCGCACGGATCACGCGGAGACGCTGGCGCGCATTGTGGACCCGCAGGGGCCGTTCGTGGCGCATCTGCGCGACGAGGTGGCGTACTGGCGCGTGCAGGCTACGAACGCGAACGGCAACGCGGCGAGGTCGCGATCGACGTGCCGCACCATGCACGCGCAGATCGGGCCGGTCTCGCCGCCCTTGCGCGATGAGCACGCGCCGCGCGACACGCAGTCGATCTTCCAGAGCAGCCCCAACTCGCCATGATGGGAACCGACGGAGGGCGTGTGAGACTGCACTGGCGGACCATCCGCGGGCGGGTCGTGATCACGTGCGAGGAACCTGCGGCTTTCACGCGGTGTGTTCATCGACGGGCTGCGGCGCGATTTTGTAGTACGCCAGTGCCGCCGTGCGGCCGACTACCGCGCGATGACCGACCCCGCGACGATCGTGCGGCGGCTCCCCCCCGGTGGTCCGTGATGTCGTGACAGGCTGTTGGCCGTGGACGGGCCACCGCGGCCGGACTGGATACGCGATAGTCCGGGTCAGTGGTCGGCGCACGCCCGCCCACCGCTGGTCTCTACGAGCACTTCCGGGCCGCCATCCCTGCGGGCCGCGTGATGGATCATGTGGTGTGCAGCAATGGGGCCGGCGGCTGCGTCAATCCGTGGCATGTCGGTTCTCGTGTCGATCCGCGCCAATGCCCTGCGCAGCGAGGGCATCACGGCGCTGAATGCGAGCAAACGGGTCTGCCCGCAGGGGCACGCGTACGATCACGTGAATCCTGCGGGCGGCCGAGAGGTGCCGTCCATATCCGCCCTATGGATCGCCCGCGTGTGGAACGGGGAGCGGTCATGGCGCAGCGCGGGCCCGCGCCCAGCAGAACACGCGCAACGCGTGGATGCGGGGCCACCGGACGCGGAGACGCTGGCCCTCGCGGCGCCGGGAAGATCGTGATTCCGTGGCGGTCAGTATTTCGCGCGCTCACGCGGGTGGCTCGTCTGGAACAGCCGGAGCGTGGCTTCACGCCGCCGAGGCCGAACTCGCGTGGACCAGTCGCGATGTCGTGATCCGGTATTCGATGCGCCCCGCCCGACATCGACCGGGAGAACCGACCGAACGCGCGTGCTGATGGAGCGCTGTATTCTCTGGCTGGCGACTGCGGCGATGTCCTTGACCCCTTCTCCGGTGCAGGAACGGTTGCGCGCCGCCAAGAACCTCGGCCGTCGCGCCATCGGCATCGAGATCGGCCGCGCCATTGCGAGATCGCGGTGAAGCGGCTGCGGCAGGAAGTGCTGGCGCTCGCCATATAAGAAGGATGCGTGACTGATGGCCATTCTGGACCCGACGCTCACGCCGCCCGCGGCCGAGGCCGAGGGCCTGGGGCGCGCTCACACCCGTCGCCGGTCGATCCATATGCGCCGACGGAGGCCGAACAGAGCAAGATCCTCGCGCTAGTGCTCAAGAAAAGCACTCCCTTTGGGCGAAGGGTGGCCGCGAGGCTGTTGGCGAGGAACGCGTGGCGGAACCTTTTGTTCAAGCGCGGGCATCAGTGGATGGTGTACGACCGCTCGCGCGCGTGGTTCCGGCCGGTGAGCGTGCAGAAGTACAGCGGGCCGCGCCCGTGACGAACCTGTTCTCGTCGCACATGAACGCGTTCTGCGCGACGCTGGCGCGGATCGAGCCCACGCTGACGTTTCGCCCCGCGACGGACGATCCCGAGGACCGCGCGACGGCGGAGGTGGCCCATCGCGCGATCGAGGTGTGCGAGGACGAGTGCGACGTGCGCAACGTGCGCCAGGAGCTCTCCGCAGTGGGTGGGCTACACGGGCGGCGCGTGGCTCGAGAGCGGGTACGATCCTCGCCCGAGCACGGGATGCGCCTGGTGCAGGACGATGCGTGTCCCGCGTGCGGCGCGACGGGGCCGCCGAGCGGCACGGGGACGTGCGCCGCGTGCGGCGGGCCGACGGTGCCCGCGGTGGACGAGGCGGGCCAGCCCGTCGGCCATGACGAGCCGATCGGGCGCATGTATACCGAGGTGTGCACGATCTTCGAGATGTATTTCGACGCCGCCCACACGAACTGGAAGACGGGCGTGCGCGAGTATGGCCGCAAGAAGTCGTCCGACAGGGTGACGCTCGAGCGCCGCTGGGGCAAGGACGCGGTCGAGGGCGTGACGAGCGACACGGGCCTCACGGTGGGCGAGGCGTACCAGGATCAATTGCCGACGCTCGCCGGCTATCAGCCGGAGATCGGGCCCGGCGCGGGCCTGCTGAGCCGCACGGGCCTGCTCACGCAGCGGATCAGCGAGTTCTACTACTGGGCGCTGCCGACGCGACGACTATCCCGAGGGCCTGCTCGCGGTCGTGCTCGGCGGCACGAAGGTCGTGCACCTCGGGCCCCTGCCGTATGCGGACGATGCGGGCCGGCCGTTTCTGCCGACGGTGTATTTCCCGATCGATCCCGTGCCGGGCTCGCTGTACAGCAAAACGCCCGCGGATGACCTCGCGCTCCTGTGCGTGCAGCACAACCAGCACGTGGCGCATCTGATGATGACGCTGAACCGCATGGCGTGGCCCATCTGGCTGATGCCGGAGGGCACGAACATCGCGACGTTCACGGGCGATCCGGGCCAGATCCTCCGCTACAACGCGTTTGGCGCCAATCCCGCCAAGCCCGAGCGCGTGCAGGGCACCGGCATCCCCGAACGGCGCCATCACCTGGCTGCAGGTGCTCGGAGCACAATATGGAAGAAATAACCGCAGCATATGCCGGCACGAAAGGCGATCGGCCGTCGGGCGTGAGCGCGGGGATTGCGCTCCAGATGATCGAGGATCGCAAGAATCAGCGCTTCGGGCCGCTGTACATCCTCTGGGAGACGGCGTGGGCCGAATGGGCGCGGCAGCAGCTCGCGATCTTCAAGCTAATTCGCCACCGAGCCGCGCCTGGTGAAGATCCAGGGGCGCGGGAGCCTCTGGCGGGTGCAGAAGTTCCTCGGCTCGGACCTCACGGGCCGCGTGGACGTGGTGGCCGAGGCCGGCTCGGGCGCGCCGATGTCGACGCTGGTGCGCCGCGCCGAAAACGAGCAACTGGTGGCGATGGGCGCGCTGAACATGGGCGATCCTGAGGTGGTGGCCAAGATTCTCGCCGATTACGGGCGCTCCGACTGGTCGCCGGCGATGAAAGCCGATGCCGAGACCGCGGCGAAGCAGATCGAGTTCTTCGAGGGCCTCGCGGGCCAGCCCCAAGCGGTCGACATGCCTCGGGCCAGCTGCTCGGGATGCTCCAGCAGCAGGCCATGCAGACCGGGATGCCGCCGGACTACGGCCAGCTCGTCCAATTGGCCGGCCAGCAGGGCCTGCAGCTGCCGAAGGTGCGGCCGATGGTCGACGGGCACCAGGTGTTTGCGCGCGAGCTCGGCAACTGGCTCAAGGGCGACGCGTCGCAGCAATTGCCCGACCCGATTCAGGCCACGGTGGAGCTGAAGCACGCCACGCACGCGGGGATCATGCAGCAGCAGGCGATGCAGAACATGCAAATGCGGGCGGGCACGTATCCCACGAGCGGGTTCCTGAGCAATCCCGGTGGCCAGCAGGGGCCCGACGGGCGGCCAGGGCGCGGGCCAGCCGGAGCCGGCGTCGCGCATGGGCGGCGAGATGCGGGAACAGGAGCAGAACGCGGCATGAAGGCGGCCATGACGCCGATCCGTCGCGCCGAGATTGAAGCCCGCATCAAGTGCATTAAGCGAGCTCCGTGCGCAAGCGGGCTCGATGAGCGGGGCCGCGAAGCTCGCGGCGCTGGATCGCTCGGCTCCAGCAGCAAGCCATGCAGACCGGGATGCCGCCGGAGTACGGGCAACTGGTGCAATTGGCCGGGCAGCAGGGCCTGGCGCTGCCGAAGGTGCGGCCGATGGTCGACGGGCACCAGGTGTTTGCGCGCGAGCTCGGCAACTGGCTCAAGGGCGATGCGTCCCAGCAGTTGCCCGACCCGATCCAGGCCACGGTGGAGCCAAGCACGCCACGCACACCATGATCATGCAGCAGCAAGCGATGCAGGCCGTCCAGGCGCGGGCGGGCACGTATCCCACGAGCGGATTCCTGAGCAATCCCGGTGGGCAGCAGGGGCCGACGGGCGGCCCGGGCGCGGGTCAGCCGGAGCCGGCGTCACGCATGGGCGGCGAGCAGCGCGAGATGGAGCAGAACGCGGGATGAACATGACGGATGCGCCGCGCGGGATCGCGAAAGACTCCTACGTGTTCCTTGCTCCACGCCGGCGCCCCCGCCGCGTCTCGTTCGCGCTCGATCCGTCGTCTTACCTGTTTGGTTGCATGACGCGCACGGTCGAGCCGGGCGGGACGGCGATTCTGCTCCCGGTCACGCCGGCACAATGGAAAGAGGCGGTCGAGCAGTACGGGGGGCGTATCACGATTGTGCTGCCCCCGTTCACGGAGGCGCCCAAAGCGACGCCGAAAAAGAAAAAGAGGCGGATCACACCCGTGCCGGCGGCCACCACGCCCGTGTCGCCCGTGCCGCCGGCCACCACGCCCCTGCCGGTCACGCCCGTGCCGGTGCCGATCATCACGGCGGACATTCCCTCGCCCGAAGCATTGCGGGAACAGTATCTGCGCATCTTCGTGCGCGCGAAGGGAGGCTCCCCATGACGATGAAAACGCCAGAACGCGGGATGAGCGCGCGATCGTTCGAGGACGCGGAGACGGGCGACGCGGCCAACTTTCGCGACGCAATGATGATCGGCTGGTATCGCGTCGGCGCGGTGCCTATGCTGCGCTGACGCCGGTGCAGCAGTGGTTCGTGATCGAGACCGATCTCGGCAGGCGGCCGGCTGGGTCGATGGGGGATCGCATGACGATGAAAACGTTCCGCGAGCAGCAGCGCGCCGAACGCCGCGCGTACGTCGAGCGTCTGATCCTCGAGGCGGAACTCCGTGCGGCAGGCCGCCAAGCGCGCGGACATGGATCGAGCCAATTTCCAGGCGCTCCGTCGAACCCTGCTTGAAAAAACACGCAACTTGACGACTCCCGCCGCCGCCCATAAAGGATAAAGCCATGCCACTCGGGCGCACGGGCGGGCGTGGGGGACTCGGCGGCGGGGCCATGCCGGGGGCGTACCAGGCGCCCAGGCCTCGCGGGCGGCCAGGTCCAGGATCAGATTGGCGCGTTCGGCGGCGGGCAACTCGAGGATCTCCGGGGCCAAGCGCCCGGCGGGGCTCAGGGGCCTCCTGGGCATCCTCAAGGGGGCAGTCCCCCGGCGGCTCCTATGTCGATCGCCCCTATATTAATAACCCCGCGTATCCCGGCGGCACGAGCGTCGACAGCCCGCGGCAGTCGAGATCCGTCTCGCCGTCGGCGCCGGGATGGCGGCGGCGACAACTCCAGATCGAAACCTACGGGCCGCGCCCAGGTGGCTACGGCGTCATGGAGCCGGATTATGGCCCGCGGGGTGGACCGGGTCTCCCTACGCGACGTTCGACGCGGGGGCCGCAGCCCGCAGACGCTGCAAGCGCAATGGGGCGCGCTCGATCCCGACGCCCAGCAGAACTACATCCGCCAGTACAGCGCCGCGTCCCCGAAAATGCAGGCCTCGGTGCGCGATGCGTTCTATGGGCCCGGCGGCCAGCCGGGCGGCGTGCCGCTCGACCGACCCGTGCTCGAGGGCGGGATGGGGCCTGCGGCGACGGCGGCCCTGGCCCGGGGCGTGCCCGACCATGGTCCAGGATCTGCGCGGCGCTCTCGGGGGCGGCTACCAAACCCAGCTGGCCGACCTCGGGGGCGGGGCGCCGGCGGCGTGCAGAATCTCATGGCGCGTCAGAACGCCAAGCGCGCGCGTGCCGCGGCCGGCGCGCCCGGCGTGCTGGGCGGGCAACCTCGGCGACCTGTCGACCGGCCTAACGCGCAATCCGAACGCGACGCCGGGGATGCCGGGGCCGGCCGCGGGCACGGCGGTGGCCGGCGGCGGGGGCGGCGGCGTGGGAGGGCGCAGCCGGCGCGCCGGTGCCACGGTCGGGCGGCGCCCTAGGCTAAGCGGTGGCCCGGTCGGGGATAGGCGCGGCCAGGTCTGCTCCCGACAGGCGATCCCTGCGCGTGGCGGTGGCGGTCTCCAGCGCCTCCGCAGCCTGGCGTCCCAACGTGGACGCGCTCGCGCCCGCGCTCCGGGTTCGCGCGACCGGAATACCAGCGATCTGCACGATTTCTGACGGGCGCGGCCTGATCAGCCGCCGAAAGCCCGGGCGACCTTGTGCGCCTGGGCCACACGCAGCGGACAAGGCCGCTGAGCGAGGCCACGCCTCGCTCCGGCGGTTTTTGTTCGTTACGCGCACCGCCGCGGACAAGGCGTCGGCTTGCGAGTGCCGCATGGCCGAGTTCGATCCGGGCGTGATGGCGTCGGAGTCGCCCGCCGACAGCTGCACTCGTCGTACGCGCCTCCCGCAGCTGATCCTCGTCCGTCGGGGACGCAAAACACCGGGCAGTTCGATGCAGCAAGGCCAGGGGCGCGAGAATTGGATGCCGCAGAGCCGCGCCGAAGAAATGGCGCAGCGCCGCGCCGACCGCGCCGTCATGCAGGTGCGCGCGGAACTCGCGCAGGAGATGGCCACCGAGCGCGAGCGGATGCAGCAGGCCTTTCTCCAATCGTCCCAGGCCTCGCAGCGGCAATTGCTCGAGGGCCTCCAGCAGCGGGTGCAGCGGCCCTCGCGCTCGCCGGAAGAGGAAGCGCAGCGCCGGCAAGCCGTCACCGCGCTGAACGATCTCCTCGGCGACAACCCCGAGTGGGGCAAGGCGGTGAAGTTCGCCCAGGCCGGCCCCGCGCTCGCGCAAGCGGCGCTGCAGGGCCAGCAGCGGATGGCGCAGATCGAAGAGCGCCAGATGGCGATCCACACCTCCGCCGAAGAGGGCCGCCTGCGCGACATGGCGCGCTCGGCCGGGATGCCCGCCGGAGCTGATGGACCAGGTGTATCAGGACGTGACCCGGATCATCGGCAGCGATCCGCGCCTGCTGCAGGCCTGGGCGGCAGGCAATCCGCAGGTGCTTGCCTACGCCTTCAATGCCGCGCGCCAGCAGTACGCCTCGTACGAGCAGCGCGCCCGCGCCACCGTGGCGCAGACCAAGAACGCCCTCCAGCGGGTGCCGCCGCGCATTGCGGGCAGCGCCCCTGGCTCAACGCCGATCCCCCGGTTTGACCCGAGAGACCCGCGCGGCTCGATGGCGAAAGTGCATGCCGCCGCCGCGCAGGCCTATCAGGAGCTCACGGGCGGGTGAGGTAGATAGGAACCCGGGTCCATGGCTGGACAGGACACCTCTGCAGGCGACGCGATCCTCAAGGACTTCTACGAGGGGAACATTCGCGATCAGATCAATACCCGCGCCAAGATGTACAGCCGCTTCAAGGATCTGGACGCCAAGCAGTGGGGAGGCCGCCAGGTCACCTATCCGATTCGCACCGGGCGGAACCAGGGCATCGGCGCGTACGCGGAAGGGCGGCAGCTTCCCACGCCGGGGCGCAACGTGTATACCACGGTGTCGATCCCGATGCGGTATGTCGGGGGCCGCATCCGGCTCACCTCGCAGGCGATGAAGCATTCCGCGTCCGATCGCGGGGCGTTCGCCTCGATGTTCCAGCAGGAGCAGGACGGGCTGGTCGAGGGCTTCATCAACGAGTTCGGCCGCATGGTCTGGTCCGACGGCCGCGGCGTGCTCGCCCTCGTCAACGGCGATCCCGGCACGGGCACGACCATCACCGTCGATGCGCCGGGCGGCTTTGTGGGCGCGACCAACGGCTCGCGCTACATCAACGTCAACGAGCTGATCACGTTCGTCACGCCGGCCACGGGGCGCTGCAGGCCTCCGCCGATGAAAGCGTGACCGCCGTGCCGGCCACGGGGCTGACGCTCACCATCGGCACGACCGCCGCCGCCGTGATCGCCGACAACGACTACATCGTCCGCGCCAACGTGGCGGGCGTGTCGGACATCTCGGGCACTGAGCTACGCGAAGGAGCCGATGGGCCTCCCCGGGCTCGTCGATGACGGCACGTACGTCGCCACGCTCCACGGGGTCAACCGCACGCAATATCCGATCTACGCCTCCACCGTGATCGGGAGCGTGACGGCGCTCTCGGCGGACGTCATCATGCGCGGCATCGATCTGGCCGAGCAGCGCGGCGGCGGCAATATCAATCTCCTCGCGATGCATCACTCGGTGCGGCGCGCCTATATCGCGCTCACCGATACGAGCCGTCGGTACACCGCGGGCGATCTGTCGAGCCCCGATGCGGGCACCGACGCCGCGCGCGGGCGCAACCTCACGTTCGGCGGGATCGGTGCTCGAGGTCGACAAGTACGCCAACTATGGCGCGATGTACGGGCTCGACACCTCGACTCTGGTCCGCTTCGTGGAAGTGGCGGGCGAGTGGATCAACGAGGATGGCGCGATCCTGCGCCCCGTCGGCAGCGGCACGACGTTTACGGACGAGTGGGAAGCGGCCTATCGCATCTGGCAGAACTTCCACAACGAGTATCCGAACAAGTCGTTCCGGCTGGACGGCATTACGGCCACCGTGATCGTCTCCCATATCGAGTAAGCCATGGCCGACCTCCAGAACCTCGATGTCTACAGCATCGTGACCCTTGTGGACCGCACGGGGATCGGGGGCACGGATGCCGAGTTTGTGTACGACGGTATCCGCTTCCCCTTCGTGGACGAGGACGGCCAGGCCGTCACGGAGAAGACGGTGCCCCAGTTCGTCGCCGAATATCTCTTCACGGGCACGGCGGCCGACAACCATTGCGTGTGGACGCGGCCGGCGGACGGCGAGTCCATGGGCACGCGCGTCAACCGCTACGGCATCAAGCATTGTCCCAAGAGCTCATCGAGTGGTGGGGCCCGCAGGTGGCCGAGTGCGCGCCGATCGACAAAGACCCCACGGTCATTGAGGGCTCCGATGCGCCGCTGTACCGCACGGGCCCCAGTGCGCGTGGTGCCGGTGAATATCCCCCGAACGAGCGCGCGCGTGATCGCCAGGGTCGCCGCGCCACCATCATAGCGGGTGAGAGGTAGGCCATGTCCAACGTCATCACGCTCGGCAACCTGCGGAACCAGATTCCCTACCTCGGCGACGGCCTCCGGCAGTGGACCGATGCCCTCGGGCGCTTCCTGCCGCCGGGCACCGTCTCCACGGACGCGCTGAGCATGTACATCGCGTCCGATCTCACCACCACCGCCGTCGCCGTCAAGGCCTCCGCGGGCAAGGTCCACGGGGTCTTTCTGCAATCGACGGGCGCGGTCGCGTATCTGTCGCTGTGGAACGTGGCGCAGGGCTCGGTCACGGTCGGGACGACCACGCAGGACTTTGCGCTGGGCGTCTCCGCCACCTCGGGGCAGACCTCCGTGGCGTACCTGGTGGGCTCGGCCAACGGCACGGCGCCGCTCTGGGCGACGGCGATCACGGCGGCGATCTCCACGACCGCGCGCGGGGTGGCGGCGCCCGCTAACCTCCCGCTCGTCATCATCGCCTACGAATAGGGAGCTATTGATGAAGATCCGGGTGGTGCATACGGGGGCGAGGTCGAGGCAGAGGTGCATGCGTCGGTGGCGGAGTTTCTGGGGCGGTGGCTGGAGGGCGGGGAAATGACGTACGTGCCGGGGTGGGTGCGGTGCGTGGATGCGGGGGGCGGGGTACGGGGTGAATTTAGCGGCGGCCGTGGTGGTCGAGCGGGTGGCGGGGACGGTGACGGGATCACGCCGACGACGGCGGTGTGTGGGGGCCGGACGTCACGCTGCACGTGCAGGGGACGGGGTTTACGCCGGAGACGGTGATTCTCTTCAATGGGCTGGAGGAGCCCACGGTCTTTGTCTCCGCGACGGACGTGACGACCCTCGTGAAGCCCTCGCTGTTCCTGGTGCCCGCCGACTGTCCGGTCAGTGTCGTCGGCGCGGGGTTTCGGTGACGTTCAGTTTTTACCGCCACCTAACCCATGGCGTATCCTCCGGGAAACGATTTCACGTGGAACGGCATTCCCGCCCGCGTGCGGATGCCCGAGGTGGGCGGCACGGTCAACGGCAGCGCTTCTCGTCCCGGGCGGCTCAAAAGTGTTATCCGTGTACGTTCCTGCGTTGTCAGGCGCCGCCACGCTGAAGCTCCAGACGTTGGCGCCGACGGAACTGGTCGAGGACACCGAGGTCTGGGCCGACGTGTCGGTGTTTAATCTCACGGACGGGAGCTTCGTTGTGCTCGACGGCCTCGTCGCGAGCACGCATGTCACGATTCCGATCAGTGCAACGGGTGGGGGTCCTCCGGCTCGTCGCCACAGCCGATCAGTCGGGCGCGCCCGTGACCATCCCGCTCTTCTTCTCGAGGGACGGATGACCACGCGCGAGTTCATCGAGTTCTGTACCCGTGAAGAAGCGCGCCTCAAGTGGTACGGGAGGCCCGCGGCGTGGCCGAGAGCCTGCTGGCCATTAAACAGGAGACCGAGCAAGCCGTTGCGGCCAAGGACAAGGCCGTCGCCGACCGTGATGCCGCCGTGGCCGATCTCGCGACGAAGCAGGCGAAGTACGAGAGCGACATGAAGGCGGCGCTGGCCGATCTCGAGCGCGTCACGCGGGAGAAGACGGACGCCGCCACCGCCGCGAAGGCGAAGGCCGAGGCCGAGCGCGCCGAGATCATGGCGCAGACCGAGCAGGCGCGCGCGCGCTGGCGCAGGCCGAGGAGGCGCACCCGCGCTTTGTCAAGATGGCGCGGGTCGAGATGGCGGCGATCCAGGCGCAGCTCGACAGCTTGCGCGCGGAGCGGCAAGCCATCAGGGAGCGCGTAACCGCGGCGCTCCAAGAGTAGGGCGGACGTGGCCCCGATCCAGCACGTCTACACCAGCCCGCAGGCGGATGTCACGGACACCGCCCTCGTTCGGCCCACCAACTGGAACTCTGTTCACGCCTATACCCTGCAGGACGCCGTGTCGCTCTCCGGCAACACGGCCGGCGTGCTGGCGAACATCTCCTCGGGCACGCTCTATCTGGCGGGTGGGAATAACATCACGCTGAGCCAGGGCGGCAACTCCGTCACGATCAGTGGCGGCGCGGGCGGGGCACAGACCGAGCAGACGCAAAGCCGGTTTAACCTGACCCTCAGCGGGAACACGGCGGGCGCGCTCGCGCTCATCTCGTCGGGGGTGATGACGCTCGCCGGCGGGAACAACGTGACGCTCTCCCAGGCCGGCAACGCCGTCACGGTCAGCGCGGTGGCGACGGTCGCCCAAACGGCCCAGACGCAGAACCTGCATAACGTGACCCTGGCCGGGAACACCGCGGGGCGCTCGCGCACGTCTCGTCGGGGACGCTGACCCTCGCGGGTGGGAATAACGTCACCCTGTCCCAGGCGGGCAATGCGGTGACGATCTCGGGCGTGGCGACCGTCGCCCAGACCGTTCAGACCCAGAACCTGCACAACGTCACGCTCGCGGGGAATACCGCCGGGGCGCTCGCGCACGTGTCCTCGGGGACGCTGACGCTGGCCGGCGGGAATAACATCACCTTGAGCCAGGCCGGCAATGCGGTCACGGTGTCGGCGGCGAACACGGTGGCGCAAACCGAGCAGACGCAGAGCCGGTTCAATCTCACGCTCGGCGGCAATACGAGCGGCGCGCTGGCGCTGATCTCCTCGGGCGTGCTGACGCTGGCGGGCGGCAGCAATATCACGCTGTCGCAGGCGGGCAACGCGGTCACGATCAGCGGGGCCACGGCGGCGGGCGGCGGCCCGCCCATTGCGACGAGTGGGGAGAGCGTGGCCTCGGCGAACTCGGTGGGCACCGTGACCCGGTACGCCGCCGAGGATCACCGGCACGCGGGCTCTACCGGATCAGCGTGGGGGCAACACGGCGGGCACCACCTCCGCGGGCGCGGGCTCGCTCATGCTGGCTGGCGGGGCGAACATGACGCTCTCCGGCGCGACGGCGGCCGGCGGGATGACGCTCTCGATTTCGGGACCGCCGGGCGGCTACGCCTCACGCTGGCTCTTCCCCGACAAGGACGTGACCAGTGTCAGCACGTTCGGGCAGGGCTCCCAGACGATTGTGTGGGGAACCTGATGGGGCCCCTCACCGCCTCGAAGGCGTGTTTCTACGGGTCGGTGGCCATCGCGAACGCGGCCAATAACTCGAGCGCGTTCCTCGATATGTCGATCCTGTTCGGGCTCTACACGCGCAATGCGTCCACGCTGTTCAGTCTCACCACGGTGACGACGCTCTTCAGCACGTCGTGGACCTCCAACGTGACGGGAGCGTGGCGGGGATGCGCGAGTTCTCGGTGCCGATCAACCTGAACCTGCCGCCGAACGAGTACTTCGTGTACGTGAATCTCAGTACGGCCAACACGGGCACGGGGCCGCCACCACGAACCTCGGCAACACGATCACGCTCTTCGGCGGGGCCAACGTCGGGTCCAACATGCAGTTTGTGCCCTTCGGCGTGTCCACCACGCAGAGCCGGGCCCTCTGGAGCGGCATGGGCATCTATTCGGTGGTTTCGGCGGCGATCCCCGATCAGATCAGCCTCTCGGGCATCGTGCAAACGGGGACCGCGATGCAGCGCGCGAATCTGATGCTCGACTTCCGGTTGAACGACTGATGAAGCCGCAGATCATCCTGCCCGACGTGGGCGCGCACAACCGGGACCTCGAGCGCACGCGCACGCGCCTGCTCAAGGGCCAGAGTTACCGCGATCTGTCGACGGTGTGCGTGATTCCGCTGCACCCGCCGCGAGGGGATTCACCCGCGCGTCGTGCAGGCGTGGATGAACCTCATGCCGCCGATGAACCAGAAATTTACGCGGATCTTCCTGACCGGGATGGAAGTGGGCGACGCCTACACCTCGGCCGTCGAGACGATCCTGGCCAACCCGGAGTCTCGCGACGTGGAAGCACATGCTGACGCTGGAAGATGACAACCTGCCCCCGCCGGACGGCCTCCTGAAGTTCTACGAGTCGATCGAGGCGGGCCCTATGCCGCCGTGGGCGGGCTCTACTGGACGAAGGGAGAGGCGGGTCAGCCCATGGTGTACGGGAATCCCGCCGTGATGCCGCGCAACTTCGTCCCGCAGGTGCCCATGCCGGCGGCCGTGCAGCCGTGCAACGGGCTCGGCATGGGCTTCACGCTCTTCCGGCTGTCGATGTTCAAGGACCCGAAGTTGACGAAGCCCTGGTTCAAGACGCAGCAGGAGGGGGTGCCAGGGCAAGGCTGGCGGACCATGACGCAGGATCTCTATTTCTTCAACAACGCCCGCGGCCTCGGCTACACGTTTGCCAGCGATAACCGGGTGCTCGTCGGCCACCTCGATCCGGGAGCGAACGTTGTCTGGTAAGCGCGCCAAGAAGGCGCCGGCCGCGCCGCTCAGCTGAACCTGGCCGCGGGCCAGCGCACGCACGAGGACTTCCTGAGCGTCGACCGCGTGCCGCTCGAGGGCATCGACCAGGTGGTGGATCTCGAGGTCTTCCCCTGGCCCTGGCCGGATGCGTCGGTGGGCGAGGTGTACTGCTCGCATTACGTTGAGCACACGCCCGACCTGATCGCGTTCATGAACGAGCCGGGCCGCATCCTCATCCCCGGCGGCACGGCCACACTCATTGCGCCGTACTACAGTTCGATGCGGGCGTGGCAGGACCCGACGCACCGGCGGGCAATCAGCGAGGCCACGTTCCTCTATTTCAACAAGGACTGGCGCGTGTCACAGGGCCTCGACCACTATCCGGTCACCTGTGACTTCGACTTCGCGTTCGCGTACGCATTGAATGCCGCGCTCCAGACGCGCAGCCAGGAGTACCGCGATTATGCGATCCGGCACCTGTGGAATGCCGTGGATGACCTCCACGTCACGCTGACGAAGCGATGAACCATGGCGCAGGCCGCGTTTCAATCGACCGCGTTCCAGACCGACGCGTTCCAGGTCTCGGCCGACACGTTTGGCGCGCCCGAATGGATCTTGGGGCCCACCCTCCCGACCACCGAGTTCAGCGGGCGGCGTACAAGGTCGGCAATACCTACACGTTCCACATCACGGGCGCATCGTGGGGCCCGCTTCTGGCGGGCCGATGCGGCGCTGCTGGGCGGCGAGCTCGTCGCACGTCGTGCAGCTGTGGAACGCCGCGCAAGCGCTCGTGGCGACCTCGGTGGCGTCGACCGAAACCTCGGGCTATTCGGGCTGGGTGGAGGTCGACTTCCCGACCCCGATTGCGGTGACGGCGGAGGAGGATTGGACGGGATCGGTCGAGTCTCGGGGGCCATGCCTACTCGTTTGCGGTGGATCTGGCGGATGCGGCCCGCGTGTCACTTCGTCGACGGGCCGTTACATCGCCGTGCCGCCCGGGGCTTTCCGATCAATACCAACTCGGCCGACTACTTCGTGGATCTGCACTATGAGGAAGCGGGCGTCACCCGCCCGACGTCGGGCGCCTTCGTGCAGATCCACCATTACTTTCATGTTCACTAAGGATCGCCCATGAGTCCCTCGCCGCCGGATGGCCTCGTCGAGAACCTGCGTCGCCTTGATCCCGAACTCCGCTTGCGGTGGGGCCAGCATCAGCACAAGTGGATCATCGAGGTGCGGGCGCGCGGGGAGCGCCAGGAGCAATGGCAGCAGGAGCGCCCGAGCCCCGTCGGCACGTCGCCACGGTCTCTGGACTGGTGGGAGGGCTGGTCCTCGGGCTTTCTTCACGTGACCGCGCTGGCGCATCCGATTGCGTACCCGTGGTCATTTATCGCCGCGCATCTGAAGCATCTCTCGCTCGAGGCGCACCACGCCAAGGGATGCGCTTCATCGAGCGCCTCGACGAGGCCGAGCGAGAGGAGGAGATGGCGGCGAAGCCGTGAAATGGGCTACCGGTAACGAGGCCGGCGGCCAAGACATTGTTACGACGACTTGGGCCTGGGAGCAAAGACGCAAGATCAGCACGTTTGTGCCAGGCGAGAATCCGCATATTACGTCGTGCGACGGTTTCGTCGTCTACGACCGTCGCCGGGTCCGCGATGTTAGCACGTCAGGCCCATCAATGGCTAATCCCGAATCGGCGAACGGTAACCCAGGTGCTGCTGGATGTTCGCAGCAATTTCGACGAGGTCTCGGCCAGTTTCTGGTCGGATGCGCAGCTGACCGCGTTCATCAATCACGCGTACCATCTCGTCTGGATGGAAGTGAAGCGCATCAAGGCCGACTACTTCACCGTGGAGCGCACCTCGCTGGACGGCTCCGTCACCATCCTCGGCGAGGCGTACGCCACCTCGAGCTTTGCGCTCGTGGCGAACACGACGCGCTACACGCTGCCGCCGGATGTGGCCGAGGTCAAGAACCTCGGAGTGCATCACCAGCGGCTACGAGGCCGTGCTGTTCACGTTCCGCGACCAGACGGACCCGCAGTTCCAGGCGTTGCGGCAATGGGCGGATGCCGTCGAGCCGACGGGCTTCCTCGGTGGACCTCACGGGCGAGCGGACGATGGTGATTGCGCCCAAGCCGAATCGCGCGCTCGACCTCCGCCTCACGTACGTGCCGATCCTCGATAACCTCACGACGGGGACCGACACGCTGCAGCTCCCGCATCCGCTGTGGCTGGCCGTCGCGGACCTGCGCCACGGCGCGGGCGCATGCGCATGGATTCCAACCCGATCGGCGGTGGCGTGGCAGCAGGCGGCGCGCCAGACCGTCTCAGCCGGTGGATCGGGTCGCACGCGCGCCAGGTTCAGGACCCTGAATTTGTCTCAGGAACGTTTTGAATAAATGGCGCACCGCAGCCCTCGTCCTCGGCCAGCTCCTCAAGTCGTATCGCGTCGATACGTTTGTCGGTGGCCTCGACGTGAAGACGACGAAGCTGCGCCTGTCGCGCCTGAAGCACGGCAACCGGCTCACGCAGCGCCGACAATATGCTGCTGACCACCGAGGGCGGCGTCACCAAGCGCTTTGGCAAGGTCGCGATCAATACCGTGCCACGCTCGGCGCCACGGTCAAGATCGTGGGCGGCATCCAGTTCCGCCACTCGAGCGGCACCGACTATCAGGTCGTGGGGACCTAATGACGGCCGCGTGCGTGCGGATCAACACGGACGGCACGACCGGTCACGCTCGCGACGGGCAAATCGACCAATGCCGGGCGTCCGCTACCGCTTCGCCGTCTACAACGACCTCCTGCACATCACGAACGGCTTCGACGCGCCGATGACGTGGGATGGCACGACGTTCGCGAACATGGCGGGCTCGCCGCCGGCCACGGGCCGGGTGATCGTGATGCACGCCAACCGGGCGTTTATGACGGCCACCGCGGTCCCCTCGCGCGCTGCTACTGGTCGGCGATCAATAACACGCTCGACTGGACCACCGCCAATAATGCGGGTTTCATCGACATCGAGCCGAACGATGGCTCCATCATCATCGATCTCGTCCCGTCCATCCAGGAGCTGGTCATTCTCAAGGGGCGGAGGCCGTACCGGCTGCAGGGCATCGGACCCGCCACCGGGTACACCTTGCAGGATCACGTGGTGCCCGCGACGGGGGCCGGTGGGGGCGATCTCCACGCAGGGCGCCGTGTTTGCGATGAATGACGTGTTCTATATCTCCGAGCTTCGGCCTGCATAGCCTCACGCAGACGCAGCAGTTTGGCGACCTCAAGGAAGCGTTTCTCAGCGATCGAGTGGAGACCGTACTTCCGGCTGGACTTCGACAACTCGCTGTTGCTGGAACACCTCAGCGAAGTCCGTGCTGGCGTACGACTCCCAGCAGAACGTGCTGTATCTCTGCGCGGACTCCATTGATACGGGCGGCAAGAACGACACCACGCTGGTCTATGACCTGGTGCTCAAGGCGTGGACCGTGTGGCCGGATACGGCCTTCGCGTGCTTGTTCACCGTGGTCAACGCCACGACGGGGGCGCGGGAGGTGTGGGCGGGGGCTACGACGGCTTCGTGTACGCGCTCAACCGCTCGTCGGGAACTCGACCGAGCAGATCAACGGCGCGGTGTCGCACATCACCGATTGCGGCGAGCCGGGCGTACAGAAGTCGCTGCGCTACGGGTTCTTCTACTTCTCCACGGAGGATACGGGCACCGTACAGATCACGACCAGCTTCGACTTTGGCGCGGCGGGCGGGCAGGTGTACACCGCCAATCTGGCGCCGGATCGCACGCTCTGGGACTTTGCCAACTGGGACGAGCAGATCTGGGACGCGGGCGAGCTGAGCACGGGCATCATCCGGCTCGACCTCAGCGGACTCGGCGAGGTGGTGGAGACCACGGTGCAGAATCTCCAGCCCAACCAGCCCTTCACCCTCTTAGGCTACGAGTACATGTTCAGAGATCGCCGCCATATCCGGCGGCCGAGGAGCTTCTAAATGGCACTGGTGACCTTTACGGCCGGGACGCCGATCCTCTCGGCCGATGTCAATGCCAACTTCGTGGAGTGCGGCTCGATGCGCACTCTGTACTCGTCCAGCACCACCATTAGCAATGTGGGGGCGGGGAAGACATCCTGCACACCTACGCATTGCCTGCCGGCATCATTGCGCTCACGGGCGATGGTCTTTTTATCGTCGCCCGGTTCAGATTTGCCGCGAACGCCAATACGAAGACGGTGAAGTTTTTATATGGGAGTCACCAATCCCTCGATCACCATCAATACGACGACGACGGCCCCGAATGATCGCGACATGATGGTGCAGTTGTATGCGTGGCGCAGTGGCGGCAGCGCCGCGACCGTCGTGGGCGCTGTGCATATCGGGAGGTCTGACGGCACCTCGGCCAGCCTGGAGCGACTGATCTGGGGGGCCGACGCGTCTGGCGCGTTTGACCCCGCGTGGGCCACGGGCCAGACGATCAAGTTTACCGGAGAAGGGACGAGCAACAGCGACATTGCCCAGGGCGCAATGACCATCATGCGGTTCGCGAGCTCCTGATGGCCGGCACGCTGCCGCCCAAGCTGAAGGCGCTGCTGGACACGCTGCGTGAGGCCAATCTGCCCGGCGACCACGGTGACGCGATCCGCGCGCAGATCGACCAGGTGGAGGCCGAGGTCACGGACGTGATGAAGCGCCTGGAGCGGTGGCCGGAGATTCCCCCGAGGGGGGCCGCGCCGAGCGCCCGTGTTGACCTAATGCCCGACCGGCCTCTGGATTGGAACGCGGTGGTGATCGGCAAGGCGCCGCCGTGCCCCCGAAGGCGATCCCGCGTGGCGCCGCGAATACCGTGCTCACGCAGGTGGTGGTGAACGACGATCCCGCGTTCAGCAAGGTCGACCTGGCCAGCATGGTGACGGGCGTGTTGCCGCCCGCTAATGGGGGCAGCGGCGGCAGCGGCGGGGGCAGCACCCTTCCATCCTGCATCCAAGGCGATCTATTTTACGCGACGGCGACGGACACGGTCTCGACGCTCGCGAAGAACGGCACAGCGACCCGGTATCTGGCGAATACCGGCACGTCGAACAATCCGGCGTGGGGCCAGGTGAATCTCGCCAACGGGGTCACGGGGACCCTGCCGGCCGCCAACGGGGGCACCGGACTCAATACCTCGGCCAGCACCGGGGTGGCCCAGGTGACGGCGGGCACGTGGAGTGTCAGTGCGATTGACCTGGCGACCGCCGACGTGACCGGCCTCTTGCCCCCGCCAACGGGGGACGGGGCTGAATACCTCGGCGAGCACGGGCGTGGCGCAAGTCACCGCCGGGACCTGGAGCGTGAGCGCCATCGATCTGGCCACGGCCGACGTGACCGGCCTGCTGCCAGCGGCGAACGGGGGGACAGGGACCAATTCGTCGGCGTCCACGGGCATCCCGCATGTGACGACGGGAGCCTGGACCTACGCCGCGGTGAATCTCGCCTCCACGGACGTGACGGGCCTGCTGCCAGCGACGAAAGGCGGCACCGGCTTGGACACCTCGGCCAGCACGGGCGTCGCGCAGGTGACGGCGGGGACGTGGAGTGTGAGCGCGATTGACTTGGCCACCGCCGACGTGACGGGTCTCCTGCCTGCCGCGAACGGGGGCACGGGCACGAACTCCTCGGCCTCAACCGGGATCGCGCACGTCACGGCCGGGGCGTGGACGTATGCTCCCATCGATCTCGACTCCAGTGATGTGACGGGCGTGCTGCCCGTGCTCAACGGCGGCACGGACTCGAGCAGTGGCGTGAACCTGACGAGCGCGATCTGGGACACGTCGCTGTGGGACACGGGGATCTGGTCCGTTGTGTTCGGCATCCTGCCCCCTGCCCAGGGCGGGACGGGGCTGGATACGTCGGCGAGTACGGGCGTCGCGCAGATCACCGCGGGGACGTGGAGCGTCAGCGCGATTGATCTGGCCACGGCGGACGTGACGGGCGTGCTGCCGATCGCCAACGGCGGCACCGGCTCGGCGAGCGGGGTGGATCTCACCACAAGCCTGGTCACCGGCCTCCTGCCCGCCAGCAAGGGCGGCACGGGCACGAACTCCTCGGCGGCGACGGGGATCGCGCATGTGGCCACTGGCGCGTGGACGTATGCCCCGATCAATCTCGCCTCCGGTGACGTGACGGGCGTGCTGCCGCCGGCCAATGGGGGCGCGGGGGAGCGAGTACCCTGCCGTCGTCGGTCCAGGGCGATCTGTTTTACTCCTCGGCGACGAACACGGTCTCGACGCTGGCCAAGAACACCACCGCCACCCGCTATCTGGCGAACACGGGCACGTCCAACAATCCCGCCTGAAATTTCAGGTGAACGTCGCCAACGGGGTGACGGGCACGCTGCCGATTGCGAATGGCGGGACGGGCCAGACGACGGCCGCCCTCGCGCGGGGGCCTCGGGCCTCAACACGGAGTCGGCCACGGGCGTGGGCGACACGGCGTATACGATTCTCGCGACCGACCGCCTGGTCTACACCACGGCCGCGCTCACGGTGTCGCGGGCCTGGACTCCTGCCGGCGGCCAGCGCGGTCAATGCGGGGCACACCATCTACATCGTCGATGCGTTCGGCGCGATTTCGTCGGGGAAGCTGTTGCAACTCATCCGCGCCGGTAGCGACACCATCAGCGGCGGGACCACCTATAACCTGCTCAATGCCCGCGATACCGTGTGCCTCGCCTCGGACGGCACGTCGCAATGGCTTGTGGTGACCGGCAACGTGGTGAAGCGGGATACCACCGAGGTCACGACCGGGGAGATTGCGCAATGGACCGTCACCTCCGGGGTGGCGCGCCTGAACCACACCACGCAGGTGGCGGCGGCTCAAGGGGGACCGGCCTCGACACCTCGGCCAGCACGGGCGTGGCGCATGTGACGGCCGGGACGTGGAGCGCGAGCGCCGTCAATCTGGCGACGGCCGATGTGACCGGCGTGCTGCCGCTGGCCAATGGCGGCACGGGTCGGCGACCGGCCCGCTATCCGTCGTGGGTCCGTTGCTCGGGACGGCCGTCCCGGCGGCTACCACAACCTTTCTCGGCATCGACGACGATGTCACCGAGGGCAATATCCAGATCCGATGTCCCATCGCTGGCGTCATCACCCGCATGACCTCGCAGTCGTCAACCCCCGCCGGAGCCGGGCAGACGTATATCTTCACGCTGCGCATCGCCATCGTGGACACCGCCATCACGCATACGGTCACCGGCACCGGGGGCGGGGCGCTACGGGTTTTCGACCGGGTCGGTGACGGTGGCCGTCGATGACCAGCTCTGCATCAAGCTGGTCACGTCCGCGACGGCGGGCGTGGGCAATCACGTCGTGACGCTGGCGATCCGGGCGACGGGCTGATGATCCCGATCGTGGCGTGCGGCCTCATGCTCGCCCTGGTGGCCCCGGCCTTCGCGGAGGACTACACCATCCGGCCGCTCGGGAACTCCTGGTATCTCATCAAGGTGACGGCGCCTGTCACGCTTGCACCCGGCGAACGCGTGCGCGTCATTGTGTACCTCGATGATGTGCCCGGCGGCGTGGCGGGAATTCTGGTGCTGCTCGCGCGGCCCATGAGTGGTCCGAAAACGGACCTGACGTTCTCCCCACGCTCTTCGCGCCCGTGCCGTATGGCACTTATCCGATGCCGCTCGTGGGCGGGATATTGAGCAACGACAGTGCCGAGCCTGTCAGCTATCGCATCAAGGTTGTGGTACCGGGCCGGGACGCGGGCGTCGCCGGGCCGCCGGAGGATGACTGATGGCGCGCTACATCAGGCTTACCGCGCCCGCCCCCGCGGCCCCTCGGGCGCCGACGACGATCTCGCCACCGCGCTCCGCAGCCTCGCGCCCGTCGGCTCGCTGGCCAAGCTCGCGGGTGGCTTGACGAGCAATCCCGATCTCGGCGCCGTCGGCGGGGGCCTCTCTGGACTCATCGGTCTCACGCGCGGCATTGCCGGCGGCAACCCGGGCCAAGCCATCGGCGGCGCGGCCAATCTGGGCGGCGGGATCGCCTCGCTGGCGGGCGCTCCCGGCATCGCGAGCGGCCTGGGCGCCGTCGGGGAGCTCGCTCACGCTCGCCACGGGCCTCGCCTCGGGCGACCCGCTCAGCAGCACGCTCGGCGGCCTGCAGACCGGGAGCCTCGTCAGCGGCGCTCTCGGCGGGCCGACCATCAGCTCGGGGCTGTCGGCGCTCTACCCGCTGCTGCAGAGCATCGGGCCGGCGGCGGCCGAGGGCATCGGCGCGGCGGGCGCCGGCGCCGGCGCCGGGGTGGGGGCGGGGATCATGGGAGGAGGATTAGGCGCCTCGATGGCGGGGATGGCGGCGCTCGCCCCCATCGCCTTGTTTCTCATGGGCGGGCTCCATTCGGCGTTTGGCGGGGGCGGCGACATGTTCGATGCCATGTTCGGCAATGTGAAAACCCCGGCCCAGAAGCAATACGAGGAATTCAAGAAGGCGTCGGATGAGTTCCCCGGTCTGGCTCAGCGACGGGTGGCCGGGGCCGACCTGTTTTCCCACCTTGGCGACTATGACACGCCCGACGAGGTGACGAGCGGACTCCAGATCGCCTCGAGCGGGCGCAGCGCCGAGCCGGAATCCGCCGCGTTCAACCTCCAGCATCCCGGGAGCGCGATCTTCCCGAAAGTCCAGCCGGTCAACCTCGATGCGTGGAACGCCGCCGCTCCGGGCCTCGCCGGGAAGAATTGGGGGTCCTTTCTGAACCTGATGGACCGGGGGAGGGGATGGGACTCGATCCGGGGGCATGACCGGCGATTGGAAGACCGACGTGGTGAACGACGCGGGCATCTTCAAGCCCGGCTTGAATCTGACGGGCGAGGACTACCGCACGCGCCCCGCGATGACCTACGAGCAGACCATGGCGCTCGCCAGCGGCGATGAGCCAGCGCGCGCCGCGCGGGCCGACGCGCGAACTGCAGGATCTCGGCAACGCCGTGTCGGGCATGGCCCAGCACCTCGGGCTTAGCCTGACCAAGACGCATCCAGCGTGGGACGCCAACGGCAACCCAGGGTGGGACGCGAACGGCAACCCGATCACAGAGGACTATGCCAATTTTGACGCGGACCAGCTCAAGGACTATGGATTTCAGCCTGGTCAATATGGACCCGCCGCGCTGAACTACCTGAGGAGCTACGATCCCTCGGTGACCGAGCGCCCGGAATGGGCGGCCTATGCGAGCGCGCTTGATCCGGGCAACACGCTGGCCGACCTCGACCCGCTCACGCTGAGGCCCTACAAGAAGCCGGAGAAGCCGTTCGCGATGTTGCCTGAATTGAACATCGGCGGCGGTGACGGTGGTGCTGGAGGAGGGTGGTAGCCCATGGCAGGCTGGGATGATTTCGACTTCTCCGACAGCGGCGACATTGATTTCGGGGGCGACGACGTCGATTGGAGCGCGCTGGCCGGCGCCGGCGACGATTTCGGCGATATGGTGCTCGACACCTTCACGGGCGAGATGGTCGATGCCTCCTCGGTCGATCCGAATGAGGATCGCCAACGTCCAGGCCCCGAACGTGTCCGGTGGTCCCACCGGCACCTCCTGAGCGATCAGCTCCGCTCCCGCGCCGTCGATCCCACCACGCCGGGCGCCGAGCCGTTCGACTGGAACGCCATGGCCGATCCCTCGGCGTCCATTGCGAGCGCGGGCGGCGGCGTCGGCGACTGGCTGAAGGCGCTCGCGCAGGGGCTTGGTGGGTTGGGGGAGCCTCGGCAAAGGGCACCAGCGGCCTCGGCGACACCGGCGGGGTGGGCGCGGTCGGCCCCACCACCGGCCTCCCGGTCTGATGGGCGGCGGCGGTGGCGGCGGATACAGCCCGCGGGGGCCGCGAGCTATCTCAGCGCGCCCCAGCCGGAGGGCGCCCGCTACGCCAGCGTGGGGCAGCCGGAGGGCGCGCGCTACTCGAGCGTGGGCCAGCCGATGGACGCGGGTGGCGGCGGCGGCTTGGCGGGGCTGATGCGCGCGGCCATGCAGGACCCGATCAATGCGGCGCTGCCTGGCGTCTCGTCGGTGCCGCGCGAGGCCTTCGGCATGCAGGCGCCGATCTCCCCAGTCCCACGCCCGAGAAGTTCACGCCGCTGCGGCT
>ERZ1370068.5393-contig-4415_pt1 | contig 48130 bp, 80 predicted proteins | sample MGYA00561227_ERZ1370068 | MGnify/ENA primary metagenome ERZ1370068 (study PRJEB38410, sample SAMEA6850437) | metagenome | study: Metagenomic assessment of the ecological functions of the soil: analysis of the soil microbiota associated with the... | reverse complement strand
GTTACGTAATATTGCTGAGAACCTGACGATGGATCGCAACGAGTTCTCAGCGCGGCGACTACACCGCTTCTCGCGGACAGTCGAGTTCGACGTCGACAACCTGACCGCGACGCTGAAGGCCGAGGTCGGCAGCTACGACAAGGACGGCTGGCGCAACCCGAGGTCATGAACGAGCGTCCGGCGCAGGCCCGTTTGCCGGCTACATCGGCTATTCACAGATCCTCGCGGCGCTCGGGCAGCCCTCGTCGGTGTTGAACAACACGCCTCTCGACTACAAGCTCGGGCAACGCCACGACACGAGCCGCAACGACTCCGAGGGGAGTACGCGCTGACGCTCGACTGGCGGCTCGGCCAGCACACGCTGACCGATCACGGGTTCGAGCTCGCCGAGTTCGACGAACACTGCGGATTGCAGACTTCACCGGCGCCAACATCTTCAATGTTGACCTCGGCGAGAACTGGACCAGTTCAGCCAGGAGATCCGGCTCGCGTCGCCCGTCGGCAATACGATCGACTACCTGGTCGGCGCCTACTACGACGATACGAGCCTCGAATGGGATCCTCGATCCAGTCAACGACACGAGCGTGTTGATCCCGTTGATCAACGCGGCTGCCGGGGGCGGGCACTTCGCGATCGGCAACACCGGCACGCCACGCGTGTTCGGTTGCGTGACGCCTCGAGCTGGTCGCTGTTCGCGCGACTGACCTGAACCTGACCGACGACCTGCGCGTCAATGCCGGCGCGCTACGCCGACGAGCAGAAGCGGACGCCAGCCGCGCGCTCACAACGCCGGCATCGGCAGTCTGCTCGCTGGCCGGTCGTCGTGCCGATCGTGTACGCGCAGGTTCAACGTAGCGCACATACGCTGGACGGCTCGCGCTCGGAGTCGCACGTCAGCGCCACGCTGAGCGTGCAATACGACCCGCGAACGACGATGGGGCGTACGCGTCGTACACGGAAGGCTTCAAGTCCGGCGCAGATACGACGCGCGCTCGAACAACCTCGATCGCCGCCGCCGGCGGCCGTCTGCGCCGGGCGCCCGCGGGGCTGCGTGCCTGTGACGGGCGTCGGCAGCTTTCGAGTCTGGGCGACGAAAGTCTGAGAGCTACGAGCTGGGCCTGAAGTCGCGATTTGCTGCCGATGACCGCGCCGAGGTCAACGCCGCGTACTGACGTGCGGACTTCACGAACTCCGTGGTATCAGCACGTTCGACTCTGAGTGCTCGGGTTCAACGTCAAGAACGCGGGCGAGGCCTGCGGGCGTCGAGCTTCGACGCGCTGGGAAGGCGATGAACCGGGAAAATTGCTGCGTGGGTCGCTGGTCTGGACCGACTCGAGTACCAGGACTTCATCGGCCAGTGCTACACCGGAACAGTCCCCAACGCCGCGGACGGCATCAATTGCGACTACGCCGGCAAAGACGAACCAGTACGTGCTGGACTTTGCCGGCAACGGTCTCGACTTCGAGAGATCGCCGGTCGGCGCTTGCTGCGGTTCGGCAGCACGCCCGAGGTGGCTCCATACAGCGACAACTACTACCCGCAGGCGACGCTGGACCCGACGACGGTGCAGGATGCGTACGCGAAGGAACCTGCGGTTGCGCTCGGCTCGCCAGCCGACCTGGAAGTCGCGCTGCAGTCGCCGCAACCTGACCGGACGAGACGGTCACGGCCAACGTGACGGACATGCCGCTGGCGGCCCGCACCGCTGCTCGGCGCACCGAGCTACGGCGCGTTCGTCGGCGCAGCCGCGCGGCTTCGCGGTCCAGGGCACTTTCCGCTTCGGGCAAAAAGTTTTTGCCAGCTGCAGCCACCGGTGCTCCGGTTTCTCGGCACCGGTGAGTTTCAGCGCAGCGCCCGCAGCGTGTGAACGCGGCTGCAGGGCTTTTTCTTTGGGCGCTCAGCGTCGTCAATTCTCCGCCTGGCCCCGCAGCGCGCCCGGTCCGGGCAGTGCGCGTCTTGGTCTCGAGCCTTCGCTCGCGCGATGCCCGCGTCGGTTTCGTCTTGCGGCGCACCTTTGGGCTCGACCAGCGCCTCGCGGGATCCATCGCGACCAGGCGCTCGACGCGCGTCCGCGCTCGGTTCTGCTCGACGCAACGCAGCAGCGCTGCGCGCGATCACGATCAGCGCCGCGATCGGTCATCCGCCGCGTCCGGCGAGTCGCCGCAATCGCGCGTGCGCAGCCGGCGTGAGCCTCGTCAGGGCCTGTGCATCGAACCGCAGCTCGACGGCGTTCGACACCTTGTTGACGTTCTGTCCGCCCGGGCCCGGACGCGCGGACTGCGCGGAACTCGACGCAGCTCGTCCGGGACTGGCGAGCTCGCCGATCGACGACGATCGGCATGGCACTCGAGCTTCAGTCGTCGCGCGTACGCGCGCGCACCGGCACTTGCGCCACCGGCACCTGCGCGACCATCTCGCACGACGCACCTCGCGCTGCGCGACCGGAATCCGTGATGGCGTGCTCCTTGAACAGCCGCCAGATCGCTGCGATTGACGTCGGATCGCACGTTGTTGACGCCTTCCTGCGGGTCGGTGATCCAGAACCGCAGCTCGAGCTCTATGCCGCTGATCGCCGAAGTGCATGAGCCGCGCAACGGGCAGCGGCTCGCGCAACGATCGCGCCGCTGGCCGTCGGTTGCACTGCAGCAGCAGCCGCATCGCGAGCTCAGGGTCGTCGCGGTAGCTGATCCGCACCGGCAGCTTGATGCGCACGCGCGGGTCCGTGTAGCTCCAGTTGATGACCGGGTTCGTTGATCAGGTTCTGGTTCGGCACGAGCGTCTCGACGCCGTCGCGGTCGCGCACGACGACGTAGCGGCCGCGCAGTTGCTGGACCCAGCCGAAGCCCTCGGTGCTCGTGCCGGTCGTGCCGGTGAAGCTGATCACGTCGCCGGGCTTGATCGAGCGGTCCATCAGCAGCACGAAGCCGCTGACGAAATTGGCGGCGATGCTCTGCAGGCCGAAGCCGAGGCCGATGCCGATCGCGCCGGAGCAGCACGTTGAGGCGTCGTCAGGTCGAGGCCCGACGGCGTTCAGGCCCGATCAGCACGCTCAGGCCGACCAGGAACGCCTGCGCGAACTTCGCGATGCCGATGCGCATGTTCGGGCGCGAGTGCCTCGATGCGCGCGACGCGTCGCTCGATCCAGCGCGATACCCAGCATCGCGCCGACGCACGAAGACGCCGATCGTCACGATCAGCTTCGGCGATCGACCAGACGGAGATGCGCGTCTTGCCGGTGTCGATGCCGATGCTGTCGAGCACGTCGAGATCACGTCCTGGCCCCAGCCCATGACAGTGCAGCGACAGCGAACACCCAGATCACGATGCGTGATCGGCGTGCCCCACCCCTTGATGCGCGCCGTCGTCGCCGAGCGAGACGCGCAGCAGATAGACCGCGAGCCGCATCGAGCAGCAGCAGGCCGGTCAGCTGGACGGCGTAGGTCGACGTGGTGCGATCTCCGATGCGCAGCGCGTGCAGCAGTCCGTCTGGCCGTCGCGAGCAGCAGCAGCGTGACGCGCGTATGGGCTGATGACCCACGATCGCCTGGCGGCACGTTCGTGCCAGTTCTGCGGCACCGACGTCCGATGCGTACCGCTCTGCCGGGACCAGCCGCGACAACGACCAGCCGAGCGCGATCATGCCGCCCACGATCGTGACCTGGGCGAGATTCGACGGTTCGAGGACCTGGCCCAGCGCTACTCGCCGGCGGCTTGCAGCGCGTTCTGCATCAACGCGCGGGTTCAGGCATTCAGGTCGGGTATCAGCAGGCTTTCGAGCCGCGCGATCTGGTCCTTGAGCAGGAGCTTGCGCTTCTTGAGCCGGCGCAGCTGCACCTGGTCGACGTAGAGGTCGAGCTGCAGGCGGTGGATCACGTCATCGAGGTCGCGGTGCTCGATGCGCAGCTGCCGCAGACGACTCGATCTCTCGAAACGTTTCGGTGTCGACGTTATCGCCGGCGTCCGCCATCACGGGTTTTGTGGCCCTTGAGAATCGGTCCAGGCTGGTCTGCGCGTAGCTTAGCCGCGGGGGACAGTCAGTGGAACCCCGGTCTGCAGCTCCAGCCCGACCGATTCGACTGCCTTGCCGGCCACGATCACGAACCCCTGAGCCGCCGCGGTGGCGCCATCGAGCGTGTACTCGAACACGTACGTGCGCTCGAGCTCGAGCCAGCCGTCGACGCCGCGCACCGGTCGCAGGCGGCGGAACGCGACCGTGCCGTCGAGCATCCGCGCTCCCAGCCGGACGCAGGTTTCTGCGCGGCCTCGTTCGCGAGCTCTCTTGCGCCGAGTGTCGTGTGCCAGAGGGCGACTGCGCCCGCCAGCCCCGCGAACAAGAGCAGCAGCGACCACGACAGCTCCACCGCTCGCCCCGCCGCATCACCTGACCAGCGCTGGCCAGTCGCGCGACCGGTCACCGAATGCCAGGAAATACGGATTCAGGATCGATTCTCGCTGGTTGTAGCGCAGCGCAGCGCCGTCCGTCGTCGTGAGCGCACCGCCCGCAATCTCGAGTACGGCCTGCGCCGCGGCGGTGTCCCATTCGGACGTCGGCCCGAGGCGCGGGTAGAAATCCGCGGAGCCGTCCGCAACGAGACAGATCTTGAGCGCGCTGCCCATCGGGCGCAGCTCGTGGGGCCCCGAGTTTCGCGAGCACGGCGTCCAGCGAGTCGCCACGATGCGAACGGGCTCCCGACGACGACGACCGGGATGGCCGCGGCCCTGACATGAATGCGCTCCGCAGGTCGTCCGCCAGTGATGCGGAACGCCCCGAGCCTCTCGGCCGCGTAGTACGTCGTGCCCATTGCGGGCGCGGCGACGACGCCGAGCACCGGGCGGCCGTCGCGTATCAACGCGACGTTGACCGTGAACTCGCCGTTTCGGCTGATGAACTCCTGGTCCCGTCGAGCGGGTCGACCGAGCCAGAGCTGGTTCCAGTTTCGGCGCACGTCATAGGCGTGCGCGGCCTCGGCTTCCTCGGACAGCACCGGGATGCCGGCCGCGAGCGTGGGGCAATCCGTCGGCGAGGATGCGATGCGCGGCGCGGTCGGCCTGCGTGATCGGCGAATCGTCGGCCTTGAGCTCGACGTCAGTACCCGAGGCATAGACCGCGAGGATCGCGGCACTGGCGGCGTCGACGAGCTTGAGCACGCCGGGCAGAAGACTCTCAGCGTTGGGACTGGTCATGCCGCGTATCATAGCCGCCTCGCCCACCGCGCCCATCACGTGTATCACTCTTGAGCTTGAGCCCGCCCGACTGGTCGCGAATCACGACCGTCTGCCTCGACATGGACGGCACCGTGCTCGATCTGCGGTTCGATAACTTCTTCTGGCTCGAGGAAGTGCCGAGCACTACGCGAGTGCACGGTCTCGAGCCGGACGCCGCGCTCGCGAGACTGGCGCCGAAGCTCGACTTCGGTGCGCGGCACGCTCGACTGGTACTCGCGTCGACTACTGGTCCGAGCAACTCGGGATCGACGTGACGGCGCTCAAACTCGAGCACCGCGACCGGATCCAGTACCTGCCCGGGGCGACCACCTTCCTCGAGGCGCATGCGCGCACTGGGCAAGCGGCTGCTGCTCACGACGAACGCGCACCCCGCACGCTCGCCGTCAAGGGACGGGCAGGTCGGGCTCGCGTCGCATTTCGACGAGCTTCGTGTCGTCGCACGACTACGGCGTGCCCAAGGAGTCGCGCGATTTCTGGCCGAGGCTCGCCGCCGACCGTTCGCCTCGATCTCGACGCGACACTATTCGTCGACGACAGCCCGCCCGTGATCGAGACCGCCTGCCAGGCCCGCGTCGGCTGGGTCTACCAGCTCCCTGCAGCCCGATTCGACTTTTGCCGTTGCGCGCCGCGAAAGAGGGCGCGCCCGGTATCCGCTCGCTGGCCGACCTCGTCGACTGAACCGAGGGCGCGAAACTCCCTGGTCCCAATGGAGGCTGGATGAAACACTCGGCTTGGTACTCGAGGCTCGCGAAAATTGCGGCGCGGTGGAGCGGGCGGCCCGGCACGTTCGGGATAGCCACGCTAGCTGATTCTGGTGTGGCTGGTCAGCGGACCGCTGTTCGGCTTCAGCGACACGTGGCAGCTCGTGATCAACACCGGCACGACGATCATCACGTTCCTGATGGTGTTCCTGATCCAGAACACCCAGAACCGCGACACGCAGGCGATGCAGGTCAAGCTCGACGAGCTGATCCGCGCGACGCAGGGCGCGCACAACGCGCTGCTCGATCCTCGAGGAGCTCGAGGGAGAAACAGCTCGACCGGTTCAGGGAGCGCTACGAGAAGCTTGCGGAAAGGCGCGTGTGGCCCTCGAATCGGGCCAGATCGATACCGATTCGCCGGAGGCGTGACCGCGCGCTCAGCTCGCGCCGCTGCCGTCCGGTGGTGCGGGCCCGCGCGCGTCCTCGCCGCGCGGCCCACCGCCGCACGTCCGCGCCGGCGTCGACGGCGCGGACCTGTCGGGTCGGTTGAGCCCTCGGCACGGGTCGTCGACGTGGCCGGGCGCTCGCCGCGGCCGTCTCCCCGGGAAGCATCTGGCGCGGAAGGCGCTTGAGGCTGGGCCACCGAGCCCCATCGTTCCGGGGACGCTCGCCGTCACGCCGCGGCGGTTTGCCGCGGTCGCGCGGTCCGCCACGGTTCGAACCGCGCGGCGCGCCGCGACCCGGTCCGCCGCCGCGTCCGCGAGGCCCGCCGAACTCGCGGCGCCGGTGCTCGCGCGCGGGCACGTTGATCTCGACCATCAGGTCTTCGGTAAGCGCGGCGCGCGGATCGCGCGGCCGATGTAATCCTCGATGTCCGGGAGCGAGATCGCATAGTCCTCGCAACCGAGAGCTGATCGCATCGCCGTCGGCGCCAGCGCGCGCGGTGCGGCCGATCCGGTGCACGTAGTCCTCCGGATCCTGGGGCAGGTCGTAGTTGAAGACGTGGCTCACGTCGGGGATGTGCAGGCCCGCGCGACGCGACGTCCGTGCCGATCAGCACGGGCGAGGTCGCCGCTGTGGAAATCGCGCAGCATGCGCAGGCGCTTCTTCTGCGGCACGTCGCCCGAGATCGCCTCGGCGTTGATGCCGTTCGCGCTTGAGCAGCGACTCGAGCTCCTCGGCGCCGCGGCGCGTGTTCACGAAAATCATCGTGCGGTGCGGGTCCATGGATCGCAGCAGCGCCGACGAGCAGCCTCGGCTTCTCGTCCATCGACGGGAAGTAGATCGACTGCCGCACGCTGTCGACAGTCATCTTGTCCGGCCTCGATCTGCACGAGCTCGGGGTCGTTCATGTGCTCGTAGGCCGAGCTCGAGCACGCGTTGCGACAAGGTCGCCGAGAACAGCATGTTGAGCCGGTCCTCAGGCTGCGGCAGCCGGCGCAGGATGTAGCGGATGTCGGCGATGAAGCCGAGATCGAACATGCGGTCGGCTTCGTCGAGCACCAGCACCTGGACGCTGCGCAGGTCGAACACGTGCTGCTTGAAGAAGTCGATCAGGCGCCCCGGCGTGCCGATCAGGATGTCGACCCCCGCCTCGAGCGGTGGCGCTGCTTCTCGTAGTCGACCCCGCCGAATGCGAGACCGAGCGTGAGCCCGGTGTACTGGCCGAGGATCTCGGCGTCGCTGTGAATCTGCACGGCGAGCTCGCGCGTCGGCGCCACGATCAGCGCGCGCGGCGCACTGCGCGCGTCGCGTCGGCGGGACGTCGCGACGCAGCAGCGTGGCGTACAGCGCGACGAGGAACGCGGCCGTCTTGCCGGTGCCCGTCTGCGCCTGGCCGGCGACGTCGAAGCCGGCGAGGGCCTTCGGCAGCGTCTGGGCCTGATCGGTGTGCAGCGTTCGAATCCTGCGTCCGGCGATGCCGCGGGCAAGGGCCTCGGGCAGGTGCAGGTTGGTGAAAGGCGACTTCCGTTAGATGTGTGTCCGACATCAGCTAGCCAGTTGTGGAGGGGCGTCTTGCAAATTGCCCGAAAGCGGGTTCAAATATCGGCGACGAACGGAAAGCCAAGTCCGTCGCCGCCATCACAATCGCCGGCCCGTCGGGTTCGTAACCTCGAACATCCTCGCCAGGCGGACGGGATCTCAGGCACCGGTTCCAAGCGTTTACTCGAGCCAATCGTCAATAGTTTGCCTTACGCGCCACACGTGCCGTCACTTCCGGCGTCATCGCCGTGCCATTCACCCGCCTCAAACCAGACCACTACCCAGCCACTTTCCGCCTCGGAGGTCACCTCTGGTGAGCCAGCAGATCATTCATGTCACTGACGCGAGCTTCGAACAGGACGTTCTCAAGTCGGCGCAGCCGGTGCTGCTCGATTTCTGGGCCGAGTGGTGTGGCCCTGCAAGATGATCGCCCCGATCCTCGACGAGATCGCGAGCCGAGTACGCCGGCAAGGTCACGATCGCGAAGATCAACGTCGACGACAACCCCAAGACGCCGATGAAGTTCAACGTCCGCGGGCATCCCGACACTGATCCTGTTCAAGAACGGGCAGGCCGAGGGCCAGAAGATCGGCGCGGTCCGCAAGTCCGACGTCGCGGCCTTCCTGGACAGCAAGCTGTGAGAGGCTACCTGGGCAACCAGGGCCGCAACCGGCCCAACAAGCGCGGCGGTCGCGGCGGACCGGACGGAAATCGCGGCCCGCGGTCAGGACGAGCTGCCGCCCGACGACTTCATGGACGGCGAGGACCTCGACGTCATCAGCCCGGCCGAGCTCGAGGCGAGCCGCCGGTCGATGAACCTGACTGAGCTCAAGCTCAACCCGATTCCGGAACTGCTCAAGCTCGCGCAGCAGAGTGGGTCTCGAAAACCTCGCTCGCTCGCGCAAGCAGGACATCATCTTCGCGATCCTGAAGGCGCACGCGCGGAACGGCGAGGACATCTACGGCGACGGCGTGCTCGAGATCCTGCAGGACGGCTTCGGCTTCCTGCGCTCGGCCGAAGGCTCGTACCTCGCGGGCCCCGACGACATCTACGTCAGCCCGTCGCCAGATCCGGCGCTTCAACCTGCGCACCGGCGACACGATCTCGGGGCTCATCCGCCCGCCGAAGGACGGCGAGCGCTATTTCGCGCTGCTCAAGGTCGGCGCAGATCAACTTCGACTCGCCCGAGAACGCGCGCAGCAAGATCCTGTTCGAGAACCTGACGCCGCTGCATCCGACCAAGCGGCTCAAGCTCGAGCGCGGCACCGGCAGCACCGAGGACCTGACCGCGCGCATGATCGACCTGATCGCGCCGCTCGGCAAAGGCCAGCGCGGGCTGATCGTCTCGCCGCCAAAGGCCGGCAAGACGATGCTGCTGCAGAACATCGCCAACTCGATCACCGCGAACCATCCCGAGGTCTACCTGATCGTGCTGCTGATCGACGAGCGGCCCGAGGAAGTGACCGAGATGTCGCGCACCGTGCGCGGCGAGGTCGTCTCGTCGACCTTCGACGAGCCGGCGAGCCGTCACGTGCAGGTGGCCGAGATGGTCATCGAGAAGGCCAAGCGCCTCGGTCGAGCACAAGCGCGACGTCGTGATCCTGCTCGACTCGATCACGCGGCTCGCGCGCGCCTACAACACCGTGGTGCCGAGCTCCGGCAAGGTGCTGACCGGCGGCGTCGACGCCGAACGCGCTGCAGCGGCCGAAGCGCTTCTTCGGCGCGGCGCGCAACATCGAGGAAGGCGGCTCGCTCACGATCCTCGCCACCGCGCTGATCGACACCGGCTCGCGCATGGACGACGTGATCTACGAGGAGTTCAAGGGCACCGGCAACAGCGAAATCCACCTCGACCGGCGCATCGCCGAGAAGCGCGTCTACCCGGCGTTCAACATCAACCGCTCCGGGCACGCGCCGCGAGGAGCTGATCACGGCGACGGACGAGCTGCAGAAGATCTGGATCCTGCGCAAGCTCCTGCACCCGATGGACGAGCTGGCCGCGGCCGAGTTCCTGATCGACAAGATGCGCGACACCGAAGACCAACGCCGAGTTCTTCGACGCGATGAAGCGCTCGACCGGCGCGCCGGGAGGCGCTTCCCTTTCCGGGGCGCCTGCCGCCCGGCGGCGGTCGTTGGAAAAGCGGGAAGCGTCCTCATCCTTACACGATGACCGTCCCGGCCCCGCAAGCGCAATCCGCCACCGGGCGCGGTATTGCGCTGATGCTGACGGCGGTCGGCGTGTTCGCAGCGCTGATGGACGCGCAGCTCAGCTGCCGGCCGCGCACTATCCGCCATTTCAGGTCACGTCGATACGCGGGTTTGCGGCGCTGCCGTTCGTGCTGGCGCACGTCGCGATGCGCGCGGCCGGCTGAACAAGCTGTGCGACCGCGACGCTGGAGCTGGCACCTGCTGCGCGCCGTGATCGCAATCACGATGCTCGCCCGGCTTCATCTACTCGGTGAAGCGCCTGTCGCTCGCCGAACACGTACGCAATCTACATGAGCGCGCCGCCGATGATCAGCGCGCTCTCGGTACGCCGCTGCTCAAAGAGCGCGTGACGCGCGGCCAGTGGGTCGCGATCACGGTCGGGCTGTGCGGCGTGCTGCTCATCGCTGCGGCCCGGCGCGCGCGCGCGACTGGGCGACGGCCGGGGGCCTCGCGGCCATGGGCTCCAGCGGTCTGCTACGCGCTCAGCGCGATCACGTTGCGCAAGCTCGCGCGCACCGAGACGACCGAGAGCCTGGTGTTCTCGTTCACGGTGCTGATGGCGGTTGGCTCGGGGCTGCTCGCGTTGCCGGCGTGGCAGCCGCTGCGCGCGTCCGAGGACCTGCCGTGGGTCGTTGGCATCGGCGTGTCCCGGCGCGATCGCGCAGTTCCTGATCACGGAAGCATTCCGGCGTGCACCGGCATCCGTCGTCGCGCCATTCGAATACACCGCGCTGCTGTGGGAGTCGCGCTCGATCTCGCGGTCTGGCACGTGCTGCCGAGCGCAATCCACGCTTGCGGGCGGCGCGATCGTGATCGCGTGGCCGGGCATCATCTGATCCGCCGCGAGACGGTTCTTTCGCGAGCACTGGTAGCGACATAGCGGTGCCGGCGACCGCGACGCGGATTCATGCGCCGCGACATCCCTCGCATACCAGCCGACGCCGGCGCTTCAGCTCGGAGTCGCGCATCAGCGCGCGATGCGTCGGGTTGAGGCCACAGCAGATACAGCATCAGCCCAAGCGCAGGAAACACGGCGAACGAAAAAGAGCCACGCGAATGTCCGCGGTTGCCAGCGCCGGCGCGGCCGGGAGGTCGCTGATCGCGCCAGACGACGAGGATCGCGTTGATCGTCGTGAAGTCGATGAGGCCGGCCGCGAGTAGCGGGTCCGCGAGCGACATGGCGACGTATTCGGTGGAATCCCTCGGCGAAGGTGTACTTCGCGGCAATGCCGCCGCCCGGATAGAAGATGACGGCCCAGGTCTGCAGTGCGGAGGAAGACGGGCAGCAGCATCCACAGCAGGATCCGCTTCGACGCACCGCTCATGGGAATTCCCCGATCGTTGTCCGTCCAGGGTTGCATCGTAGTCGTTCGTCGTCGCTTGCGTAAAGAATGGTAGCGTACTAGCATCGCGGCACTTGCCGATCCGGGGAGGCGATCCGCATGTACGATCCGAACCAGGTCCTGGCGGCGCTCGACCAGAACGCCGCAAAGGTGATCGCCCCTCTGCAGCGTTGCGATGATCTGGCAACTACACCTGGTTCTTCGCAGCCGGTCAGCGCGGGATTCAAGGACCAGGTGATCCCGGTGCCCGTGTTCTGCACGCTGTTCCTGGCTCGTCGGCGACGGTTCAATGGTCGCGCGCTACAACCTCTGGTTCAACGTGATCGATCATTGGTATGTGAAGCTGTTCTGGGTGGCCCTGGTGTTCACGGTGCTGACGGAGCTCGTGTTCCTCTGCATGACGCTGCGCTTCGGCCGGAAGGAGCTCGCGCCGTCGCTGACGCAGCGGCAGTTCACGCTGGTGGTATTCACCGGGCTCGCGATGATGCTGATCGCGTGCGCGCTGATCAAGCAGCTCGTCGACGATGTGCTCTATATCGATTACTTCCACGTCAGCGAACTTCGTGGGCCCGGTCTTCGCGGCGGCGCAGGTGCTGCGGCGCGGCACGCGGGCCGGTACCTCGCTCGTTGATCTGGGGTGCCTAGTACGGTGATGGTGAGCTGCTGGTTCGCGGCCTGCGCATTGTGGTTCGACGGACCCTTCTCGTCGCCGGGGTACCTGATCTTCTACGCGGCCTGCACCGCATCGGCGTTTGCAATGATGATCGTTGTGGCACGATTGCCGGCATATGCGGCGCCCGCGGCCACCGGTCGCGTGACGTCAGTCGGGGATGCGGCTGCGGTCGCCGGTCCGGCGTAACCGCAGGCTAGCTCCCGCGTGCCAGCGCGCGGGAGCCGATGTCGCGGCGGTACTGCATGCCGTCGAAGTGGATCACGCCCGCGAGGTCGTACGCCTGGCGTTGCGCCCCGAGCACCGTGTCACCGAGCTCCGACTGCACACAGCACACGGCCACCCGACGTCACGATGTCATGACCGCGCTGCGTCGTGCCCGCGTGAAACAGCTTGCCGGGGCGCCGTGCGGCCGCGTCGAGACCGTGGATCACGTCGCCCTTGCGCACGGTCTCGGGATAGCCGTCGCGCGGCAAGCACGACACCGACTGCCGCGCGCGGGTCCCAATCGACCGATTCGCGCCGCGAGGCGACCTTCGAGCGCCGCGTCGACAGCACGGTCAGGTCTGAGCGCATGCGGCTCAGGATCGGCTGCGTCTCGGGGTCGCCGAGCCGGCAGTTGAACTCGAGCACCTTGGGCGTGCCATCGCTCGCGATCATGAGCCCTGCATACAGAAACCCGACGTACGGGTGCCTTCGGCGGCGAGCGCGCGCACCGTCGGCCACATGACTTCGTGCATGACGCGCTCGTGAACTCCGGCCGTCACGACGGGCGCGGGCGAGTACGCGCCCATGCCGCCCGTGTTCGGCCCGGCATCGCCGTCGCCGAGCCGCTTGTGATCCTGCGACGTCGCGAGCGGCAGCACGTGCTCACCGTCGACCATCGCGATGAAGCTCGCTTCCTCGCCTTCGAGGAACTCCTCGACGACGACCGTGTCGCCCGCGTTGCCGAAGCGACCCGCGAACATCGATCTGGCCGCCGCGACCGCCACGTCGACGCGATTCGCAGATCACGACGCCCTTGCCGGCCGCGAGACCGTCGGCCTTGACGACGATCGGCGCGCTGCTGCGCTGCACCCACGCAGCGATCGAAGCTCGCGCGCGTGAATGTCGCGTACGCGGCGGTGGGAATGCGGTGCCGCGCGAGGAAATCCTTCGCGTACGCCTTCGAGCCCTCGAGCCGCGCAGCAGCTGGCCCGGACCGAATGCAGCGCAACCGCGCTTTCGCAAACGCGTCGACGACGCCGAGCACGAGCGGACCTTCCGGACCGACGATCGTCAGGTCGACCGGCTCCGCGGCGGCGAATCGCACGAGCCCGGCGACGTCTTCGGCTGCGATCTCGACGTTGCGCGTCTTCGGCTCGAGCGCGGTGCCCGGATTGCCGGGCGCGACGAACACCTGCGTCACGCGCGGCGACTGCGCGACCTTCCACGCGAGCGCGTGCTCGCGGCCTCCGCCACCGATGACGAGGACACGCACGGTCAGTGCCTGAAGTGACGCATGCCCGTGAACACCATCGCGAGGCCGTGCTCGTCCGCGGCGGCGATCACTCCGGCGTCGCGTTTCGACCCGCCCGGGCTGGATGACTGCGGTGATGCCCTGCAGGGCCGCGGCGTCGAGCCCGTCGCGGAACGGGAAGAACGCGTCGGAGGCCATCACGGACCCGGTGGGATCGAGACCTTCATCGCGCGCCTTCATGCCCGCGATGCGCGCTCGACACGACGCGGCTCATCTGGCCGGCACCGATGCCGATCGTCGCGCCGTCGCGCGCGAAGACGATCGCATTCGACTTTACGTGCTTGCAGACACGCCACGCGAACAGCAGGTCGTCGAGCTGCTGACGTGTCGGCACGATCTTCGTGACAACCTGCAGATTCTCGCGATCACGTTGGCCGAGATCGCGCGTCTGTGCCGAGCAACCCGCCGTTCACGCTGCGCAGCTCGATGCCGGGCGCAGCCGGGCTCGCGTCGCCGGTGACGAGCACGCGTACGTTCTCCTTGCGCGCGCACGCATCGCGCGCTCCGCATCGAGCGCCGGCGCGACGATGACCTCGACGAACTGGCGCTCGAGGATGCGCGAGCGCCGTGGCGCCGTCGAGCGCGCGGTTGAACGCGATGATGCCGCCAAACGCGGACGTCGGGTCGGTCCGGTATGCGAGGTCGTACGCCGCGTGCAGCGATGCCGCGACCGCGACGCCGCAGGGATTCGCGTGCTTGACGATTACGCAGGCAGGTGCGTCGAACTGCCGCACGCACTCAAACGCGGTGTCGGCATCGGCGAGGTTGTTGTACGAAAGGTCCTTGCCCTGCAGTTGCGACGCCGAGCTCGACGCCCGCTCCAGCGCGGCTCCGGGCCCGACGGTAGAACGCCGCCTGCTGGTGCGGATTCTCGCCGTAACGCAGGTCCATGCGCTTGCGGTAGTGCAGCGCAAGCAGCTCCGGAAACTCGATCGCGCGTTCCGCGGACGTGTCGCGGTCGAGGTACGACGCGACCGCGGCGTCGTACTGCGCTGTGTGCGCGAACGCCTTCGTCGCGAGCCGCAGGCGTGTCTCCGCGGAGACCGTGCCTTCGCGCGCGCCTCGATCTCCGCGAGCACCGTGCCGTAGTCGAGCCGGGTCGACGATCACCGTCACGCGATCGTGGTTCTTCGCGGCGGCGCGCACCATCGCAGGCCCGCCGATGTCGATGTTCTCGATCGCGTCGTCGAAGGTGCAGTCCGGGCTGCGCGATCGTCGCCGCGAACGGATACAGGTTCACGGCGACGAGGTCGATCGGCTCGATGCCGTGCTCGCTGCATGACGGCTGTCGTCGATGCCGCGCCGGCCGAGCAGGCCGCCGTGGACCTTGGGGTGCAGCGTCTTGACGCGACCGTCCATGATCTCCGGGAAGCCCGTGACGCTCGAGACGTCGACCGTCTCGATGCCGTCCGCACGCAGCATGCGCGCGGTGCCGCCGGTCGAGAGCAGCGTGACGCCGCGTTCGCGCAGCCCGCGGGCGAAGTCCGAGCAGACCTTCCTTGTTCGACACGCTCAGCAGCGCGCGCCGGATGGACCCTGCTCACGTGGTCGTCATTCCGCCGAGATCCCGTAGTCCTTGAGCTTCTTGCGCAAGGTGCCGCGATTGATGCCGAGGATGTCCGCGGCGCGGCTCTGGTTCCAGGCGGCGTAGTCGAGCACGCGCGCGGAACAGCGGCTCCTCGACTTCGCGCAGCACGAGCTCGTAGAGATGTCCCGGCGCGTGGCCATTCAGCGCCGTGAAATAGCTGTCGAGCGCCTGTTGCGGTCAGCGTGTCGTCAGCGGCACGCTGCGACCGCGCGACGGTTGCCGCTGGCCCTGCCTCCCGACGCGGGCGTGTCTTCTTGCGTTGCGCCATGCGCACCCATCCTCGATCGTTCTTGCATCATCAGGCGGCCGTGGCACGCGTCGCGGTTTCGTCGAAGAACTCCGCGCACCAGTGCCAGTTGTGCACCCGCGGTCTGTGCCTGCATGACGGTAATGCCGGAAAGCCTGCGCATGCGGGCGTTCCCTGCAATACCAACCAATGTGCTTGCGGCGCGATCCTCACCCCCGCGGCCTCCCCGTAGAAGGCATGCAGATCGCGCAAATGGGCGGAGCATGATACCACGCTGATCGTCGAGTGAAGCCGTCGCGAACCGACGCGTCGGAGAGACACGCCGCGATCTCGCGGAAGATCCACGGCCGTCCTTGCGCCGCCCGCCCGATCATCACCGCGTCCGCGCCGGTTGCGCTCATGACCTCGAGCGCTTTCTGCGGCGTGTCGACGTCTCCGTTCGCGATGACGGGAATCGCGACGGACCGCTTCGATTTCCGCGATCGTCTCGTATTCGGCGAGCGCCTTCGAATCGACATGCACGCGTGCGGCCGTGCACGGCGAGCGCGCGCACGCCGAGCGACTCGGCTAGCTTCGCGATGCGGACGCCATTGCGGTTCGCGACGTCCCATCCGGTCCGCATCTTCAGACGTGACACCGGCACCGCCGCGACCGCTCGATCCGCGACCGTCGCCTGACTAGCGGCTCGTCGCGCAACAACGCAGAGCCCGCGTCCTTGTTGCAGACCTTCTTCGCCGGGCACCCCATGTTGATGTCGATGATCTGCGCCCGGCATCGACGCTGGCGGCGCGCGGCGTCGGCCATCGAGGCCGCGATCGCCGCCGGCGATCTGCACGACGCGCGGCTCGGGCTCGTCGGTGTGATCCCGTCGACGCCGCGATTCGTCGGTGTCCCACAACCGGGCGTCCGACGACAGCATCTCGCCGGCCGCGAGTGCGGCGCCCAGCCTGCGACAGAGGCGGCGAAACGGCAGGTCCGTGACGCCGGCCATCGGCGCCAGCAGCGCGCGGCCCGTGAGCCTGTAGGGTCCGATTCTGCACGCGCGGACGTTCTCAGCCCGGTGACGTTGCGCAGCGGGACACTCCGGTCCGAATCGCGCATGCAGACGTTGAGGCGATAGCCCACGGCGTCGGCGGTCGGCGCGACGATGTCGAGCTCGGCCTCGGCCGCCTCGCCGGCCGCGAGCATGCGTGAGCTCCGCGACGGGATCCTTGAGGTATTCGCCCGGCTCGAAGTCGCGAATCGCAACCGCGTCGCCGAAGCGATCCTCGATCTCGAGACGCAGCAGCGGCAGCGGTTGCGCAAACCCGGCGCGGTTCGTCAGGCTCGCGCGCACGTTGAGCTGTCCTTTCGCGGCTGCGTGCGCAGACGAGCCCCATTGGCGGATCTCGAATGCGTTCAGGTCCCAGGCGTTCGCGATCGGCATGCCGAAGCCCCCTGTAGACCGTGCGCAGCGCCGGACCGAGCTGCGGTTGCCGCACGACAATCGCTCACGGTAGTGATTCGTGAGCAGCTGCGATCAGCAGCAACGCGAGCACGGCCGAACCTAGCGACCACCAGGGCATGCCGTCGTTGCGGTGGCGCATCTTCGTCGATCTGGATCGAAATCGTCGGCGTCCTCGCGCGTTGCGCTGAACCAACGTTCGGCCGCGCGCGCGCACTCGTAGGGGTGCCGCCGGCGCTCCGCGCTGCGGTGCGGGCAACGGCCAGTCTTGGGCGGCGGTCGGCGGCGTCGCGCTTCGCATCGGTGCAGCGGACGGGGCGGCAACGGGAGCGACGCGCGGCGCGATCGCTGGCTCGTCGACGTCGTCTCGGGTCCGCGTCGTCCAGCGCCCGCACTCGATTCGTCGCGTCGTCGTCACTCGATGTCGGAGATCGACGACTTCGATCTCGCGGCTGTCGTCGGTCAGGTCGAAGTCGAGCGGGGTCGCCGTCGCCTTCGCTCGCCATGATCGGCCCCGAAAACCCGTCAGCTCCGTCCTCCTCGACGCTCTCGACGGCTTCGATGGCGATCTTCTCGCCTTCGAGCGTGATGTCCTCGACGCGATCGGGCTCGTCGACGAGCACCAGCGCCTCGGGCTCGGATTCGGCGCCTTGCACTTCCGGAACGGCCGCGCACGGGCGCCCAGTCGCGCGCCTCGATGAAGACCTTCTCGAGGTCCGCCGCCGAGAAGTGATACTCGGCGGGCACGCCGCTCTCGGCCGCGGCCGCAACGTCGTCGCGCGCTTCGCCGAGCAACGCCGCGTCGTCTACGGGTTCGACAGCCGGCAGCGAATCGCTGAGCCGGCCCAGCGCGTCGAACGCGCCGCCGCAACGTCCGCAGCGGACGGTACCGTGTGCCGCGCGCAGTTGCGCGGCCGTCACCGGAAACGCGCGAGGCAATCAGGGCACTGGGAATACATGTCGCGTGTCTTGTTATACGCCACGACGACCCCTGAGCAAGGCCCAGTCGTCGCGACACCCTCTAGGCCGATATCAAACCACGGCCGGTAAGCGGCTGTCACGGTCGTCGGCCTGCTCGACGAGAGATTCCGCTCAGCGCGATCTCGCCGCGCGGCAGCACGAGCCGCCGTGATCGACGCTGCGAGCTCGATCAGCGGTCCCGCGAGGATGTTCGCGACCAGCACGGACGCGGTGCCTTCGGGTGGCGGACCGATGACCAGTCGGTCATCGACGCCGTTGCGGGCTCGCGTTGCTGTCGCGTCGCGAGCTCGCGCCTGCGGGTCGATGTCGATCGCGAACACCTGGCGCGCGCCGAGCCTGAGCGCCGCGATGCCGCAAGCACGCCGGACCCGCAGCCGTAGTCGACGATCGTGCACCGCGTCGAGCGCGCGCTGCCTCGAGCCATTCGAGACACAGTGCGGTCGTCGGCATGCGTGCCGGTTCCAAACGCGAGCCCAGGGTCGAGCTCGACGCGCACACGGCGTCCGGCCGCATCGACGCGCTGACCGCCTGGACAGATCCACAGCCGCCGGCCGAAACGCATCGGGCTTGAAGTCGCGAGCCACTCGCGCTCCCAGGCGCGGTCTTCGAGGTCCGTGAAATCGATTGCCACGCGATCGTGCAGCAACTCGCGCAGGGCGTCGGCGATGCGTGTCCGATCCGCATCTTGTGCGAATAACGCACGAATCTGCATCGTTGGCCACAGCGGCGTTGCGCCGGGCGCGGGCTCGAGCACCGGATCGTCGGCAGCGTCGAGCAGCGTGACCGAGGTCGCGCCGAGCTCAAACAGCAGTGTTTCGAACGGCTCGGGAGCCCTGCGGCCGACGTCGACGCGTCACGCACAGGAACGGCATTCATCTACTCTGAGCCCGAGCCGCCGCTCGAGGTAGTGGATGTCGGTGCCGCCGGCGCGGAACGCCGCGTGGTTGAAGATCTCCTGGTGCAGCGGCACGTTCGGTCTTGATGCCTTCGACGACGATCTCGGTCAGCGCGTTCGTCATGCGCGCGATCGCGGCGTCGCGGTGCTCGCCGTAGGCGATGACCTTCGGCGATCAGCGAGTCGTAGTACGGCGGCACGTTGTAGCCGGTGTAGATGTGGCTGTCGACGCGAATGCCCGGACCGCCCGGCGCGTGCCACAGCTTGATCGGGCCCGGCGACGGCGTGAACTTCTTCGGGTCCTCGGCGTTGATGCGGCACTCGATCGCATGCCCGCGGATCTGCGACGTCGTCCTGCGTCCAGCGGCAGACGCTCGCCGGCCGCGATCGCGAGCTGCGCCTTGACGAGGTCGATGCCGGTGATGAGCTCGGTCACCGGGTGCTCGACCTGGATGCGGGTGTTCATCTCGATGAAGTAGAACTCGTCGTCCTGGTACAGGAACTCGAGCGTGCCGGCGCTGCGGTAGCCGATCTCGCGCGCAGGCGTCGACGCACGCGCTCGCCCATCGTCGTGCGCTGCTTGGCCGTGATGCCCGGGCGCAGGCGCTTCCTCGATGACCTTCTGGTGCCGGCGCTGCATCGAGCAGTCGCGCTCGCCGAGGCGGATCACGTTGCCGTAGCTGTCGGCGAGCACCTGGAACTCGATGTGCCGCGGCCTGCTCGAGGAATTTCTCCATGTAGACCTGGTCGTTGCCGAACGCGGCCAGCGCCTCGGCGCGCGTGACGCTGATCGAGTTGCAGCAGCGTCGCCTCGCTGTGCACGACGCGCATGCCGCGGCCGCCGCCGCCGCCGGACGCCTTGATGATCACCGGGTAGCCGATGTCGCGCGCCGATGCGCAGCAGCTCGTCGGGTCGCTCGCCGAGCGGGCCGTCGGAGCCCGGCACGCAGGGCACGCCCGCGGCTTTCATCGTCTTGATCGCCGAGACCTTGTCGCCCATCAGGCGGATCGTCTCGGCCGCGGGGCCGACGAACGTGAAGCCGCTCTTCTCGACGCGCTCCGCGAAGTCCGCGTTCTCGGACAGGAAGCCGTAGCCCGGATGGATCGCGACCGAGTCGGTGACCTCGGCCGCGCTGATGATGCGCCGGCATGTTGAGGTAGCTGTCGCGCGACGGCGGCGGACCGATGCAGACCGTCTCGTCGGCGAGCAGCACGTGCTTCGAGGTTGCGGTCGGCCGTCGAGTGCACGGCGACGGTCTTGATGCCGAGCTCGCGGCAGGCGCGCAGGATGCGCAGCGCGATCTCGCCGCGGTTGGCGATGACGACTTTGTCGAGCATGCGGTCGCCCGGTGCAGCTGCTCATTCGATGACGAACAGCGGCTGCCCGAACTCGACGGGATCGCCGTTCTTGACCAGGATCGAGACGACGCGGCCGGCCTTGTCGGATTCGATCTGGTTCATCATCTTCATCGCCTCGATGATGCAGAGCACGTCGCCAGGCTTGACCTCGCTGCCCAGCTCCGACGAAGCGACTTGGCCCCGGGCGCGGAGCCGAGTAGACGGTGCCGACCATTGGCGCCGTCACGACCTTGTCGGGCGAGTGCGCCGGGACCGCTGCGATCTGCGGCGGGGCCTGGCCGGGTGCAGCAGGCGGCGGAGGCAGCATACTCAGGGGCGGCGCATACATCGGCGCCGCGATCGGTCGGCATCGCGGTGCGCGGTGTTGTCGGCTGATCCGCACGGACTCTTTGCGCTTCCGCTGATCTCGATCTCCGCGATGCCCGACTCCTCGAGCGGCTCGATGAGTTTCTCGACCTTGCGAATATCCATGGCTGCAGATCCCCAGCGATCTGGACCGTGTGGCGGGATGATCAGCCGCGCTGGGCGGTCTGTTCGGCGAGGCTGGTGCGCGCGCCGCCCGCAGCGCGAGTTCTGTAGCCCATCGGCGCCGAAGCCCGGTGATCGTGCCGACGCGCGATGTCGGAAAAATAAGAGCGATGACGGAACGGCTCGCGCGCGTCGCACGTTGCTCAGGTGTGAACCTCGATGAACGGGATCTTGACCGCCAGCAACGCATCGCGCAGCGCGACGCTCGGTGTGCGTGAACGCCCTGCCGGATTGAACAGAATCAACGCGACGCTGGCTCGCCGGAGCCAGGTGGATCCGGCCGATCAGCTCCGCCTCCGAGTTGCTCTGGAACGTCGACAGCCGATGGCCGGCCTCGGCCGCCAGCTGCGTCATGCGCTCGTGGACCTGCTCAGCAGTGCACGTGCCCGTAAACCCCGGGCTCGCGTGACTGCCCAGCAGGTTCGGGTTCAAGATCCATTCGAGCAGCAGCAGGTGCGGCCACGGGCGACAACGGCAATGAGAAATCGGTCGCGAGTCTAGCGCCATTCGCGGCCGAAATGGCGACAACGTGCCAGAATCGCGGGCCGTCGCGCCGCCACTTCGCCCAGCCGGCCCGGATCACCGGCGCTCAGCTTAACGCGACGGCCGCGACCGGGCGAGCGCCGGCCTGCTCTCGATGGCGGTCCTGGCCTCTGCTCCGATGGCAGTGTCAGCGCCGGTGTCGAGGCGGCTGTATCGCGCCCAGGATCACGTCCGCCTGCGGCGCGCCGCCAGCTCGCCGAGGTGGGCTGACCACGATTCAGTCCCTGCCGGTCGCGCAAAGACGGTGAACGGAAAGCCGATCGCGTCGACCCCGAACGCGCCGCCGCGGCGTCGAGCGCATCCCTGCTCGCCGATCAGGATCTGGGTAGTCCATCCTGCACTGTCGTCGCGCGACGCAGGACATCTGGTCGCGGAAGTCGACCGCGATGCCGATGCACCTGGAAGCCCTCGGCGCCGTGCTCGCGCTGCAGCCGCTTGAGCAGCGGGATCTCGCGCCGGCACATGGGGCGCACCAGGTCGCCCAGAAGTTCACGATCAGTGCCTTGTCACGACCAGTCCTGACCAGTCGTGCGCGGCCGGTTTTGGGCACCGGCCGACGATGCCGTCAGGCGCGCAACGTAGCGGCCGACCGTGCGACGCAGAGCTCGGCGGTGGCCGACGCGACGCGGTTTCAGCCGGCTGGCGGCGCGGCAGCTGTCGCCGATCGACGTAAGCACGCTGGCGCCGGCGAGTCGCCGCGGCGACTGCAACGCCAGCGCGAGCTTGGCCCGGCTGTCCACGTTGGCTTCGCGCCGTCACCGAACGCGCGTGCCGAGGTGCGCGCTTGAAACTCCGGTGCACGGCTTGAAGCCGACGACGCGGTAGCTCGGGACGCTCGCGTACCGGCGGCGTCGACACGAACACGATCGCTCGGCGGACCGAGGATGCCGGGTGCTGCAGCAGCGCCTGGTCCTCGGCTATCGGTCGCGGTGACGTCGGCCTGCAGCAGCACCGCGCGCGTTCAAGCTCGGCACGCGAACGCCAGCGATCAGTGGAACGTCGCCTGCTCCATCTCCTTGCACGGACACGCACCAGTCCGGCATAAGAAGTCGAGCATCGCCGGCTTGCCTGCTGAGCTCGCGGTTGCCGCGAGCTCGCGCGTTCGGAGGTCGTCGACCGTCTTGATGCGCTGGAACTCGGTGCAGCTGGTCCGCTGGCCGCCGGCCGGTCGCCTGCGACCCGGCAACGCCGAGACCCTGCGATGCTGCAGCGGGATCGCTGCGTACCGGCGAGCGCGCCGATCAGCATCAGCACTCCGTAGACCATCGCGAGTGCGCCGCCCCGCGCGCACGCGCGTCGAGTCGTCGCGTGCTCGCGGCCGCCGGGCGCCATCAGGCAGTAACCCGCTCACGAACGCGAGCGCGGCCCATGAGGCGCGAGCGTCACTGGCGCCGTGCAGGTATGCGGCTCAGCATCCAGACCGCGACGGCTGAGCAGCATCACGCCGAACAATTCCGCCTTGATCGTGTCCATCCACGCGCCCAGCCTTCGGCAGCAGCTGGCCCGGCCGACGCGCCGACGAGCGGCAGCGGCATCCCCATGCCGAGACTCATCGAGAAGAGCGCGAGCCCGCCGCGCAGCACGCGTTCCGCCTTTCGACCGATCGACACGCCAGCGCGCGACGAGCGCGCGGTGCGACGCAGCCGTCACGATCAGTGACGGACAACGCGCCGCATGACCGCCGTGCCGAGCGAGCGTGCCTGCGACTCTGCCGGTTGCTCGCATCCGAGACCTGGCGTCCGCGTCGAGGGCGGCCGGCACTCTGGTCGTGAACAGCTCCGAACATGCCCAGCGCGAGCACGACGAACAGTGCTGCAAACGGTGGCGATCATCCAGGGCTTCTGGAAGAATGCCTGCGCCTGCTGACCGGCCGCCGCGAACGCCGCGCCGGCGATCGTGTACGCGTGAGCGCCATGCCGAGCACGTATGCGAGCGACAGCGAGAAGGCCCGACCTGCGCGACACCTGGGCTCGTCGCGACCCGGCGCCGACGATGATGCCGGACGAATCGGCACCATCGGCAGCACGCACGGCGTCAGCGATAGCCGCGAGCCCCGCGCCGACAGAAGAACGTGACGAGCATGCCGAGCAGGCCGCCGCTGCGGATGCTTGTCGGCCAAGCGTGTCCTCGCTCAAGCACCGGAACCGGCATGCCAGGCTCGATCGCCGGCGGCCGGCATCTGCGCTATCAGGCCTGGCGGCCATGCAGTGGTCGCGGCGAGCGCCCGCCTGCAGGGCCAGGGTAGCACGTGTGAATCGTGACGTGTTCTGGATCTGGCGGATAGCAGAGCCCCGCGTCCGCGCAGCCCCTGGTAGCTCCACTTCGAGTCGGCAACTCGCTCGCACCGCCTGCGGCGCGCGAGATGGGCACGTCGATCGACAGGGCATTGCCGCGATAGATCGACCTGCGCGCCGAGGTAGTCGTCGCTGGTGACTCGCCGGTCCGGCAGCCGCGGTGCGCCGAGCCGCACATCCGGTGCCGGGTCAATGACCGAGATGCGATCCTGTCGGTAGAGGTAGTAGCCGTCCGCGATCTCCCAGTCGACGCTCGACGATGGTCGGGCTGCGCGCTGTCCACGGCAGAATGCAGAACGGCACTGGTCGGCGCTTCAGAAACCGCGCTTCGTCGTCGCCCGACGGCCGCGGCGCTGAGCAGGCTGCTGCAGATCGACCGCTCGGTTGGCGCGGATCCGCCGGCGCGGAGGCTGCGGCGGCGCGACGCCGAGGCGTGCGGGCGACAACGTGTGCGCAGTCGCAGGTCGTCGGCGGGTGGCGAGGCCTGCGTCCAGCGCAGCCCTGCGACTTCGAGCTGCAGCATCGAATTCGCGGGACTTGCCGGCGAACGTTCGACCGGCATCGGCACCGATGACCGCGCGCCGGTAGACGATCTGCCGCTTGCCGAAGTACTCGTCCTCGTGCGTCTCGCCAGCCGGGAAACGCCGGCGGTGCCGAGACGGACGCCGGGCGTCGTCGCGCGCAAACGCCAGGCGCTACTGCGGTAGAGGTAGTAGCCGGGCGCGATGCTCGAAGCGTGACGGGTCAGTGTCGACCCCGTATCGCGCTCGCGGAGTAGCGGTACGCCTGCTTGCACCGGCAGGAACTCGTCCGCCACCGAGTGGCACCGCACCGCGCGCGGCGGAGTGAGCGGCATGCCAGACTCAGTCGCAGCGGCGGCGGCCAGTCGGAATCACGGCATCCAGTCAGAACTCACTGGGCTGCACACCGCCAGTTCTGCGACCGGACGGCAAGCCCAAAGGCGAACCGCGATGCCGCCGGCTGACCGCCGGCGCACCGTCGCCAGCGGTTTCGACTGCCCGTTCGCGAGCCGTTCACGACGCGCTGGAATGCGCGCCGCGATCAGCCTGGCGCGAGTAGCCGCAGGAAATGCGCTTCAATCGCTTGGCGGCCAGCGCCGCTTCGACCGTGGCGTTCGCGACCCGCGTTCACAGCCCGGGCGCGACGCCGCCATTCTTGACGGAGGCAGTCGCCGCACCGGGATGAAACGCCGCTAACCCCTTGAAATGCAAACTTCGATGCCCTATCATTAGCAGCCAATCGGGGGAGTGCTAACACCTCCCGCCCGTCCACCCAAGTCAGACCCAACCAACTACCACAGACGGAGTCTGGAGCTATGGCTGAAAAATTGAAGATTCGTCCGCTGCACGACCGCGTGATCATCCAGCGTCTCGACGCGGAAACAAAGCCGCCCGGCGGCATCGTGATCCCCGACACGGCGGCCGAGAAGCCGATCCGCGGCAAGGTCATTGCCGTCGGCAAGGGCAAGATCCTCGAGAAGCGGCGACGTCCGCCCGCTCGACGTCAAGGTCGGCGACCACATCCTCTTCGGCAAGTACAGCGGCACCGAAGTGAAGGTCGATGGCGAGGAATACCTCGTCATGCGCGAAGAAGACGTGATGGCGGTGATCGAGAAATAACTCGCGCCGCTACACACCACAGAATTCCGGAGACAGATACATGGCAGCTAAAGACGTACGTTTCAGCGACGACGCGCGCACGCGGATGTTCCGCGGCGTGAACATCCTCGCGAACGCGGTCAAGGTGACGTTGGGCCCGAAGGGCCGCAACGCAGTGCTCGAGAAGAGCTTCGGCGCCCCGACCGTCACCAAGGACGGCGTGAGCGTCGCGAAGGAAATCGAGCTCAAGGACAAGTTCGAGAACATGGGCGCGCAGATGGTGAAGGAAGTCGCGTCCAACACGTCTGACGAGGCCGGTGACGGCACGACGACCGCGACCGTGCTCGCGCAGGCGATCGTCCGCGAGGGCCTCAAGGCCGTCGCCGCGGGTGCGAACCCGATGGACATCAAGCGCGGCATCGACAAGGCCGTCGAAACGGTGACCGACGAGCTCAAGAAGCTCTCGAAGCCCTGCAAGGACCAGAAGGCGATCGCCCAGGTCGGCACGATCTCGGCGAACAGCGGACGAGTCGATCGGCAACGACGATCGCCGATGCGATGGAAAGGTCGGCAAGGAAGGCGTGATCACGGTCGAGGAAGGCTCGGGTCTCGCAGAACGAGCTCGACGTCGTCGAGGGCATGCAGTTCGACCGCGGCTACCTCTCGCCGTACTTCATCAACAACCAGGCCAACCAGACGGCCGAGCTCGAGAATCCGTACATCCTGCTGTACGACAAGAAGATCTCGAACGTCCGCGAGATGCTCGCCGCTGCTCGAGGGCATCGCGAAGGCCGGCCGGCCGCTGCTCGTCGTCGCCGAGGACATCGAGGGTGAAGCGCTGGCGACGCTGGTCGTCAACACGATCCGCGGCATCGTCAAGGTTGCGGGCGTCAAGGCCCCTGGCTTCGGCGACCGCCGCAAGGCCATGCTGCAGGACATCGCAATCCTGCACCGGCGGCACCGTGATTTCCGACGAAGTCGGGCTCTCGCTCGAGAAGGCGACGCTCGCCGACATGGGCCAGGCCAAGAAGATCGTCGTCGAGAAGGAAAACACCACGATCATCGACGGTCACGGCAAGAGCGGCCGAGATCAAGGGCCGGCATCGCGCAGATCAAGCAGCAGATCGAGGAAGCCACCTCCGACTACGACAAGGAGAAGCTGCAGGAGCGCATGGCGAAGCTCTCCGGCGGCGTCGCCGTGATCAAGGTCGGCGCTGCGACCGAGATCGAGATGAAGGAGAAGAAGGCCCGCGTCGAGGACGCGCTGCACGCAACCCGTGCCGCCGTCGAGGAAGGCGTGGTGGCGGGCGGTGGCGTCGCGCTGATCCGCGCGCAGAAGGCGGTCGAGAAGCTCGAGGGCGCGAACGAAGACCAGGCGATCGGGCATGCGCATCCTGGTCCGCGCGATCGAGGAGCCGCTGCGCCAGATCGTCGCGAACGCGGGCGAAGACGCCGCGGTCGTGCTGGCCGAACGTCAAGAAGGGCAAGGGCACGTACGGCTACAACGCCGCGACGGGCGAGTATGGCGACATGCTCGAGATGGGCATCCTGGACCCGACCGAAGGTCGCGCGCCTCGCGCTGCAGAACGCCGCTTCGGTGGCGGGCCTGCTGCTCACCACCGAGGTGATGGTCGCCGAGGCTCCCAAGGACGACGAGCACAAGCACGGCGGCATGGCCGACATGGGCGGCATGGGCGGCATGGGCGGCATGGACGTATGTAATTCGCGCGAGCGAATTCGTTGTCAGGAAAGGCCCGCGAAAGCGGGCCTTTTCTTTGCGCCGGACTTCACCGCCACTTCACGGTGACGTCATACGGATCGCACCGACCCGAGCCATCGTGCAGGCAGCTCGACGACGGGGAAAGTGATGCGCCTGCCATTGAAACTGCTGCTGGTCGTCGCGATGACGATCGCGATCATGATTCCGCTGTGGCTGATACCAGGACGATCAGCGAACGGCAGGGCTACCGTGCACAGGCCGTAGACAGCATTGCGCGCAGCTATGCGGGGCCCCAGGCGCTGTCGGGCCCGGTGCTCGTCGTGCCTTATGTCGAGACCGTCGCAGTCGAGGAGAAGAACGACAAGGGCGAGGTGGTCCGCACGGTCAAGCGCGAGGGTGCGAGCGGCGCCTGGACGTACTTCCCGAGCCGCCTCGAGGTGCGCGGGCGATTGATCCCGGCCACGCGCAGGCTCGGGCTGCACGAAGTGCGAGTCTATGAACTGCAGGCGACGGCCGAGGCAGCTTTCAGCGCGGACATCCCGGCGGACGAGAGCCGGAGTTACCCCGCAGGATCGGTCAGCCCTGGCTGAGCTATGGCATCGCCGACGTGCGGGGTTTGGAGGGACCCTCGCCTGCGAATCGATAGTGCCGACGTCGAGCTGCAGGAGGGATTCGGCAGCCGCGACGCCGGGGAGTACACGCACGCGGCTCGCTGCGCCCGACGCTGGAACGACGCTGCGATTGAATGCGAGCCTGGACATTGCGCTCGGCGGCACGGAATCGCTGGCGCTGGTGCCGCTGGCGCGCAGCAACGTCTTCAGGCTCGAATCGACGTGGCCGCATCCGCGCTTCGGCGGGAGCTTCCTGCCGGGTCAGCGACAGGTGAGCGGTAACGGGTTCACGGCAGAGTGGGAAGTCTCGTCGCTGGCGACCGGTGCACAGGCCCAGTTTCTCGCCGGCCACACGGTGCCCTCGTGCGAAGCGATCCCGATGTCGCGGTACGGAGACGACCGCGCGATGGCACCGACGAGTGGCAGTATCGATGCCGTCGCTGTCTCGCTGGGTCGATCCCGTAAACGTCTACTCGAAGGCGGATCGCGCGACCAAGTACGGCGTGCTGTTCGTAGTCCTGACGTTCGTCGGCTTCTTCATGTTCGAGTTGATCAGGCGCCTGCCGATCCACCCGGTCCAGTACGCACTGGTCGGACTTGCGCTCGCGATTTTCTTTCTTTGCTGATCAGCCTGAGCGAGCACATCGCGTTCGATTCGGCCTATCTCATCGCGGCCGCCGCGTGCATCGGCCTGATCGGGTTCTACCTGAGCGCGGTGTTGCGGAGCCGGGCGCTTGGTGCGAGCTTTGCGGCTGCACTGGCGGTCCTGTATGCGGCGCTCTACGGTCTGCTCGCATCCGAGGACAACGCACTGGTGCTGGGCGCGGGCCTGCTGTTCGTCAGCCTGGCGACACTCATGCTCGCGACTCGTCGCCTGGACTGGTATCAACTGGGTGGAGGCTCGTCGACACTGAGGCGCTCACGCATCCCAAAGTGGCAGATCGGGACCGTCATCGTGCTGGTGCTGGCGGCTGGAGCGTTGCTGCTGTTGACGCATCAGCAGCCGCCCTGAGCGAGCGGCGACGCCAGCACCGGCACCCCTCGCGCCCGCTCGGGCCTAGTGCATCCGCTCGAGCCGTTCGCTGCGGAGACGCCTTTGCCGCCGCTCGAGGCGAGCGATGCGGCGGTCATCGATGTCGCCGCGAACCTGCTCAAGGACTTGCGCTGGCGCGATCTGCTGACAACCTCGACAACGCGGTGCGCCGCTGGGTCGTCACGATCGACGCACTGCCGCGCGAGCGTCTCGCCCAGCGCATGAACTCCGTGCACCCCGGTCGGAGGCACCTTCCTTGTTGAAGGCGAGCAGGACGCTCTCGTGCTGTCGTCCGCCAACTACTCACGCTACGAGCCATACGTTGCGCTCGCCGAGGCGATCGACCCCGCGGCACTGGTGCGCGCGTATCGGCGTCTCTACCCGTTGTTCCAGCAGGCCTACACGGAGCTGGTCCGGCCGAACGGCTACTTCAACGATCGGCTGATCGAAGTGCTCGATCATCTGCTCGCAACGCCCGACTTTCCGGCGAAGACGGAGCTCGTGCAGCCCAGCGTGGCGTTTCGATTTAAAGACGCCGAGCTCGAGGCGATGTCGGTCGGCCGCAAGGCGCTTGGTCCGGGCATGGGCCCTGACAACGCGCGACGCGTCAAGGCCGTGCTTTCGAGCGTGTGCGCGCCGAGGTGATCGCTGCCGAGAAGAGCCGCCGCGCCTCTGCGCCCGGCCCGCGGCGGACGGCCCCGCTCAGACGACAGGTTCGTCACGCCTGACCAGTCAGAGAAGTCCCTGAGGGATTCACCTTCCTGTAGGTCGAGCCGATCGATCCTTGCGACTGATCAGCAGGGGCGTGCTGATGGGGCTTCTTGTCACGGACCTGCTGTTCGGCCAGATTACGCGCGGACCTTCTCGTGCGGGAGAGGCGAAACATGATCCTCGGTATGTCCATCCAAACGCTTAATACGACACTGCACGTGATCCTGAGCCTGATAGGCATCGTGACGGGCCTGGTGGTCGTGCAGCCGGCATGTTGCGTGCGAACCTTACACGCCTGACCACTGTGTTCCTCGCGACGACCGTCGCGACCAGTGTCACGGGCTTCATGTTTCGCTGAAGGCGATCGGCCCTCCGCATATCGTGGGCGCGATCTCACTGGTCGTGCTGGCGTTCACACTGTTTGCGCTGGTGTACTACAAGCGGCTCACGGCTGCCGCGGGGATTCACGTGATCGCGGTGCTGGCGCTCTATCTGAACGTTCGTGGGTGTCGTTCAGGCGTTTCAGAAACTACCCTTTCTGCATGCCCTCGCGCTAGCTGGCACTGAGCCGCCGTTCGTGGCCGCCCAGGGCCTCGTGCGCTGATTGCCTTCATCGCTTGGGCGTTGCCTTTAGAGACTCTTTCGTCCGGCAGGCCTGCCGGCCAGGCAACTCGCGACCGCGTAGACACCACGACTCAGGTCACGCGCCCGCTCGCCGGCTCAGAATCGCCGCCGCGAGCAGTTCACGGATAGTCGCGCGGAGTGCGCTGGGGATCGATATGTTTGCACCGATCGCCTGACCGGTATCTGTGCAACGAGGAGAGGCGGGATGAAGGACGTAGCGGGAAAAATCGCATCTGTCACCGGTGGGGCGAGCGGCATCCGGGCTTGGCATCGCGCGCGTGTTCGTCGATGTGGGCATGAAGGTCGTGCCTCGCGGACCTGCGCCAGGATCACATCGACGAAGCGCTCGCGGGTTTCGAACAGCGCGGCCAGTCGCGCAGCGTCCATGCGATACGCGTCGACGTCACCGGATCGTGCGGCGATGGGGGCCGCCGCGGCCGAGACCGAGCGCAAGTTCGGCAAGGTGCACGTGCTCGTGAACAACGCCGGCGTCGGCATCCAGGGCCCGTTCAAGGGCATCACGTACGAAGACTGGGATTTCGGACTCGCGGTGAACCTGGGCGGCGTCGTGAACGGCTTGCAGACCTTCCTGCCCCGGATCCGCGCGCACGGCGAGGGCGGCCACATCGTCAGCCACGGCTTCGCTCGCGGCGATCGTGCCGATGCCCGCACAGTTCGTTATCTATGTCGCCGCCAAGGCGGCGGTCGTCACGATCTCGGAAACCATTCGCGCGGAACCATGCAGGAAGCATCGGGGTCACGGTCTTGTGTCCCGGGCCAGTTCGCACGAACATCGGCGAGCTCGCGAAGAACCGGCCGGCGAAATTCGGCGTCGGCGACGCGTTCCGCGACATGGAGCAGGCGGGCGGCACCAAGGTGCCGTTCCCGAGCATGATGGAGCCGGTCGAGGTCGGCGCGCTCGTGCTGAACGCGATCCGCAATGACGAGCTGTACGTGATCACTCACGGCGAATGGCGGCCCGGTGCCGAGGCACGTCACGCGCAGCGATCCTCGCGGCGATGCCGACGAAGCTCGATCCAGCGCTCGTGGCGATGCTGCAGGCGCGACCGCCTGCTCCGGCGGACAAGCGCTGATCCGCTGCGCCCACGCAGACTCTTTGATGTTCCAGGCAGAGGCAAGCCATGATGAAGCTTCTACCACGCCGAGCCCGGCGCAAATTCGCTGAAAGCGCTGATCTCTGCGTTCAAGGAAAAGCGGGCTGGCATTCGAAAGTATCTATGTCGACCTGCACAAGTTCGAGCAGCACGAGCCCTGGTTCGTCGCGATCAACCCCGAAGGCCAGGTCCCGGTGCTCGATCACGACGGCGTGATCATCACGCCACACGACCGTGATCGGCGAATACCTGGAGGACGCGTTTCCCGACGCGCCGCCGCTGCGGCCCGCGGACCCGGTCGGGCAAGCGCGCGCATGCGCTACTGGAACAAGTTCAGCGGACGAGCAGGTCATGAACCATGTCTCCATGCACGGCTGGCACCGCATGGTCGGCGTGATCGCGCGTTCAGATCGAGTCGGGCGACTTCGAGAGGCTGATCGAGCGAATCCCGCTGCACGAGCAGCGCGAGAAATGGCGCACCGCGCGGCTCCGGCTTCAGCGAGGCGGACCTCGCGAACGCGACGCGCAAGATCGACGTGGCTGTTGACAAGGTCGAGAAGCAACTCGCCGAGAGCGACTGGATCGCCGGCGACATGTACACGCTCGCCGACATCAATCTGTTTTCGATGCTCGGCATGGCCGCGGCACGCATGTTCCCCCGAAAAGAACTACGACCAGCGCGCGCCGCGCTTCACCGAGTGGGTGCAGCGCATGTAGCCGAGCGCGCGGGCGTCAAGGCCGCGCTCGCGATGCCGAATCGCACGAACCCCGGCGCTGCGCACGTTCACGGGCGAAGCGCGTTGAGGCAGGGGCGGGCGGTCCCCCAGCCAGGTACTGAGGTCAGGCCGATCGCAGCCGGTAGCGGATCGGCAGCCGCGTCAGGCTGCCCGACGTGATGCCGGGCAGCCAGGCCGTGGTGCCCGAGAGCTGACGCCTCGAGGCGCGACAGCAGTTCGCGGAACAGCGCACGCAGCTCCATTCGCGCGAGGAACTGCCCGAGACACCGTCGCCGCCGTAGCCGAACGCGATATGAGCATTGGGCTTCCGGTCGACCTTAAATGCGAACGGTTGCGCGAAGACCGCCTCGTCACGATTCGCCGACGGGAAGCTCATCAACAGCGCCTGGCCCGCCTGGATTTCCTGGTCGCGCAGCCGGTAGTCGCGATCCGCTGTGCGCATGAAGCTGCGGACCGGTGAAACCCAGCGCAGCATCTCGTCGACGGCGAGCGACAGCAGCTCCGGGTTTGCGCGCAACTTCGCGTGCTCAGCGGATTCTCGATCAGCGCAAAGCAGCCCGCCGCTCAACGTCGAGCTGGTCGTGTCGTGCCCTGCGAGACCGATCAGCTAGGTAGTACGATAATCGCCTCGAGGTCCTCAGATCGGGCCGTCCGTCAATCGTCGGCGTGCGCGATGACCCACGCCAGGTCCGTCGCGCGGGATGCTTGAGACGGTCGCGATACACGTCGCGGAAGTAGCCGAAGATCTCTGCGCCGCGTCGACGAGGATGTTCTCTCGCGCTTGCCGTCCGCGGGCTTCTTAGCTCCGGCAGGTCGCGCGGCGACAGTTGCGCGTGAGTCGCAGCAAGTGCGGCGCCCCACCGGGCGGCAGCCCGAGGATCATCAGGATCACCCGCAGCGGGTACCACACCGCCACCGTGGCGACGGAGTCAGCGCGTCGCCGCCGCTTGCCGCGAGCGCATCGACGTATTCTTCTGCCAGCTCGTCGAGACCCTGCTCCAGTTCTTGAGGCGCGCCGACACTGAACCAGCCCTCGCGTGATCCCTCAGGTAGCTGCGGTGCTCCGCTCCATCCATGTGCAGGACAGTGCGGCTCACCGAGCTGCGGGCCCGCATGGGCCGCCTGGATCGCCGCTTCTGCTCGCGCGAAAAGAGTTCCAGCCGCGGTCCGGCTCAGAAGACTTCCGGCTGCCGCTCGACCTCGAGGATGTCGGCGTGCCGACTCAGGAGCCAGAACGGCCGAGTCGTCGCCGGAGTGGTCCACCGACCGGCGCTTCGGCGCGCAGCCGCGTAAAGAGCGCGTGACAGGCGGCGGGGTCTGCGTATGTATGGGTTCGCGACGGCATCGCCGATCGTGTCGACGCTCACTGAGTGTCGAGCCTCATGGATATCCCCCATGCCGATCTGCCACGATGCTGATTATCCGGTGGACCTGCTCGGTCCCATCGTCGCGCCACGCGTCGAGCCCGGTAAGATCGGGGTGAGAGCACGCACGTCGCCGCGCAAATACAAGAATACGCGATCGACGTTGCCACGGAGGTCTTTCGAAAATCGCGCTCCATCGCGCCTTCCAGGCGCCGCAAATTTGTACGTGCAGCGGCGATCGGCACCACGGTGGCATGTCCATGCTGATCGTCACCGCGAATGCGCAGCACCGCGAACAAGTCGAGTTGCCGGCCGGATGGCGTCGCGGCAGCGAACTCGTCTGGACGAGTTCCGTGCCGTTGCGCATGGGCGGTGCGCGCTACGAGTTTCGAGCGGGCGACCATCTGCTCGGTTACCCGGTGCAGCGCGGCAACTTGCTGCGGTTGTCTCCGCTGCCAGTCGCTGCGGATCTCGACCGCCTGTCGGTGTGGGCCGGCGGTCGCCGAATCGACGTCGAGCTTCGCGGCGGCCCTATCGTTCGGCACCCTCGATGAACCCGAGCTCGCGACGTCTGCAACCGATGTGGCCCTGGAAAGGCCCGTACCCTAGCGTGGCTCGCGTACCAGCTTCGTGGGTCTCAGGATCGAGGGTTACCCCGCGCCGGTCGAGGTCCTCGCCGAAGTGACGACGACTACCGATCCACGAGCAGCCGATGCCGCTCGGTGCTCTTCCTGCACGGCAGACACAGCACGTGCTATCGCGGCGGGCGCGGATGGCGAACCGTCCGGCGATTGGCCGTGCTCCGCGGGTTGGCGCCCGGTGCCGAGCCACACGGGCTATCGGTACATCACGGACGTGCTCGCGTCCCAGGGTTATCTGACCGTGTCGATCTCCGCGAACGGCATCAACGGCACAGGACGGCGTGGTCGAGCGACGGCGGCGCGTCCGCGCGCTCGCAACTCGATCCGGCATCACCTCGCTCTGTGGGCCGGAGTGGAGCACCGTCGGCGGCGATCCGTGGGGCGGTCGATTCCTCGGGCCGCGTCGACACTCGCGAGGCTCGTGCTCGTCGGCCACAGCCGCGGCGGCGGAGGGCGTCGAGCGCGCGACGATCGACAGCGATGCCGACGATCCGTGGCAGGTCCGCGGGTCTCGTGCTGATCGGGCCAACCGCGTTCGGCCACCAGGTCGCGCCGGGCGTGCACACGACCGTCATCCTGCCGTTCTGCGATGGCGACGTGACCGATCTCGAGGGTCAGCAGTACGTCGACATCGGTCGCGACCTGACGCGCGATCGCGCGCTGCGCACGTCGGTCATGGCGATGGGCACGAATCACAACTTCTACAACACCGAATGGACGCCTGGCCTGTCGAAGTCGCCTGCGTGGGACGACTGGTTCAGTCCGGCCGATCCGCAGTGCGGCGAGACCGCGTCGCCAGCTGCTGACTCCTGTCGAGCAGCAGGCCGTGGGTCTCACGTACACCGCGGCACTCGTCGACCTCGTTCTCGCGGACAACAGCGCGTCGTTGCCGGTGCTCGACGGCACGCCGCTGTCAAACCGTCATCGATCGGTCGAGCGGCGACAGCCGTACACGCGATCGGCGGAGACAAGCAGCTGCTGCTACGCCGCCGGGTGCGGACATCCGTGTCACGACGCAACGGGCTCACGGCGGCCGAGTGTCGAGGCTTCTACGCGGCCGGCCACGTTCGACTTGCGCGCGGGCTGCACGCCGGGTCTTTTCTTCGAGGTGCTTCCACACTGGCTGCCGATGCCGTTCATGGGAGCAGCCGCGGCGCGCCCCGTGCACTGAACGTCGGCTGGCAGCAGGCCGGCGGCGGCCTCCTGATCCCACTGACCGAGACTTGAGCGATGCAGCCGCGCTTGACTCCGCGCGTCGCCGGCGTCCCAGCGGCAGCGTCGATCGAGCTCACGGCGCGCTGCGCGACGCACGTCCGGCCGTTCGGACCGATCTCGCACTCGGTCCGCGCGCGTGCGCTCGTATCGTGGTCCGGAGTCCGCTCAGGCAAAGGTCGAGGCACGGCAAGTGCCGCGCATCGCTCGAGGGCGTAAGCGATCAGATCTCCGCAATGTCGCGTCGATCGAGCTGAGTTCCGCGCAGCGCGGCCAGGGACGCTTCTGGGTTGCTCGATGTTTCGAGCTCGCGGCAGAGTCTCACCGGCGGAACCCCATTCGCTTGCCGCGCGTCAGCGTCGGCAACGTCCCAGATCGTGCCCGAGGGAGACTCGGGCGAGGTGACGGTCGACGTCCGATCAGGATCGAGGGCCCCGTCACGCGATCGCGCGCGGCTCTGGGTCCAGTTCACCGACTACGCGAATTTCGCACGGCCGGCGAGGGGCTTTCCACTCGCTGATCGAGCCGGGCGCCGACGTCAGCCTCCGTACCGCTGACGTACAACGCCCGACGTTGCCGTACAAGCCCAGTTCCCGCAGCTGCACCCAGGTCACGCTGCTTGCTCCAGAAGAACGCCGTGACCGGCGACTACGGCGGATCGGTCCTGGTCCGCGAAGACGATCGCCGCCGCCGATCCTGGCGGTCGCATCGCCAAGCGTGTCACGGCAACCGAAGGATCGGCGGCTCGAGTGGACGCGTTCCACCTGTCAGGCAGCGATGAGCGAACCCCGCGTTCTATACGGTCGGGTTGCTGTCGCCCGGCCGGGACGCTGGCGGAGCTCGCATAGCGACGACCGTGCCGAGATCGTTCCTCGAGCCAAGATCTGGGCTGCGAGCCGCCAGTTCCCGTGGTCCCGCTCTCCCAACTCGACATCCCTGTTCAGAATCGAATTCGCTGCGCGGTCGTCGCGCGCGAGGCAGAGAGTTGACGATCCCGATCGCGTCGATGCGCGCGCGGAGCCTGCGGAAGGCATCGACGCTGCGCGCTCGACGGTTTCTGGGATCGAGTCGTCCCGCGTCCGATCCGAATGATCGGGGCCGTTCCCTGCCAGATCAGGACTCCGGTCGCGCAGCGCAGCTGGTAACATCGAGGCCGCATCGAGGCCGTGATGGATATTCGGCAGGCCGTGACTTCGCGGATCGTCGTCCTCGGAGTCGTCCGGTCTGCAGGTTGCGCAACAGGTGCGGCGCGAACGATCACCGATACCTGCGCGCGGATGCTATGGCCTTCGCCGAACAGGTTGCGCGAGTCAGCAGCATCGGCAGCCGCAGCTCGTGACTGCTTGCCCGGCTGCAGTGGCTCGCGCGTGCGGTCGCCCAACCGGTAACTCGCGCGCAGCACGTCGTTGCCCGGGCTCATGAGGTTGATCGCGCGGCCATCGGGGTAGACGTCCAGCAGCCGAACCCACAGGTCGAAGTCGCGACAATCGCACGACACCTGCATCACGCAGCGGTGACGGCGCCGGCCACGAGCCAATCCTCGTCGCAGCGGCTTCGTGTCGAACGTCAGACATCGCCGACGACTCGAGCCGGAAACGCCAGTAAGTCGTGCGGCCCGAACTCGACGTGACGGTCCTCACGCAGGGTGCTCGGATCCGCGAGCGACTCGCTGCGCGAGCCTGCGACGCCGCCAGTTGGCGGTCGGGCTGCGATCTCGAGCTGACCGCGCTGCTCACCGTTGACAGCGCCTGCGAAGTACAACGTCCGCGTCGCCGCGGCCGCGGTGGCCAGTCCTGCGCGTTGCGCCATTCGTTGGCGCCCATCACGAAATAGCGAACGCGCGCGAGGCGGTCGGGAGCGCCATTGTCGACGCCCCGCAGGTGATCGATCGGAAAATCCAGCACGACGTCGTCGTAATCGATAGTCGGCCTGCGCGCCGAAGTCCGAGGTCGCCGGTGCGTCGCGCAGCCGGTCGACGCGACCCCGTGCACCCACGGGCCGATCAGGCAGGTTCGGTGCGCGTTCCGGCTGCCCCGCGCGGGAAGCTACGAGCCCCGGAAGTTCGTCACGGCGCCCTCGGGACCGTACGCCTCGTCGTACCAGCCGCTCAGATTCAAACCGCGGCCGTCGACGCGCGCGTAGCGACCACGGATCTCGGCCCAACCCACCATGGGTCTTCCGGCGGATGCGCAAGCCATTCGAAATAGAACGGCGCCTCGCGCCGGAGGTACGGCAACGCGCAGCGGCAGCCACGACAGACTGCGGGCGGAGACGCCGGGCCACTCGCGAGCCGCGACGCTCGCATCGCGTGTGCCCGCGAGGTCGAGTCGCCGGCGCATGTCAGGCGCGATGTTGACGTAGATCCACGGCAGCCACGAGAGATCGAACACGCCGTTCGCGTAGAAGAAGTGGCGTGGCGACAGAGAACGTCATGGCCGGGACCATCGCCGTGGACGAGGTGAGGCGGACGCTCCATCGCGGCGAGCCACTGCACGGCGCCCGGATACGACGACCGTACGTGCCGACGCGACCGTTCGACCAGGCTGCCGCGCAGCCCATTCGATCGTATCGAAGTCGTCGCATGACCGCTTCCTGCTCGATACGGATCGAACACACCATCCGACGCGTGCAGCGCCGCGCCGTCTGCAGCACCACGGCGTAGTTGCGGCGGATCGCCTCGAGGTGGGTCCGATAGCTTCGTGTCGCGTTGTCCTTGCCGTACGGCGTGCGATAGACGAGCGTCGCGTAGCGGCCGGCCGCCGCCGGCGGCGGTAAATGGTCCGCTCGCAACACGGTGCCGTCACGCATCGGCACCGCGATGCTCGCGCTCGATGACAGGGCTCCAGCCCGGCCGGATGACCGCCGATCGGCGTGATCGACGGCCGCGCAGCAGTCGCCGGATGCAAACGCGACGCATGGCACCGAGCAAGCAGGGCAGCGCCGGGCGCTCGTCCCCGTGGCGGAGTCTGAACGGATTGGTTAAGCTCGATCCCGGCCAAGTCATTCATTGGCCGAGGTTTCCGCATGACGTTCCTGTCTCCGCGATCCCGCGCGACCGCGATGCTCGTCGTCGCCAGCCGCCGTGTCCGGCCGCCGACCTCGGCGGTCGCGAGACACGCCGTATCGATACTACGTGACCGGCAGCCGGACGACGTCGTGCGGCCGACGAGCGGGGCTGCTGGTGCTGCAGGGCGGTGGCGACGGCGTCGACGAGAACTACCGGCGAATGGGCGACCGCGGCGGCGGCGGCGACTTCGTCGTGCTGCGCGCATCCGGGCGCCGACGAGTACGACGACTACATCTTACGGTCTCGTGTCACTGCGACTCACGTCACGACGCTGGTCGATCGACAGACCGCTCGGCCAGTCGACGGATCCGTTCGTGATCCAGACGATACGCAACGCCGAGGCGTTGTTCATCGCCGGAGGGACCAGTCCAACTATGTCCGGTACCGGAAGGACACGCCGATCGAGGACGCGATCAACTACGTGGTCGGCCAAGCCCGCGCTCAATCGGGGGCACCAGCGCCGGCATGGCGATCCTCGGCGAATTCTCGTACTCGTCGATGGGCGGCGCGAGAGCCTCGACGGCCGCGATGGCGCTCGCCAATCCGCTACGACCCCGAGGTCACGCTCGAGGCGCAACTTTCGCTGCGCGCTGGCGCCGCTGCGCGGGATCATCACCGATCAGCATCTCTGGGAGCGCGACCGCATCGGGCGCACCGTCGCGCTGCTGGCGCGGCTCGTGCAGGACGGCTGGACGACGGACGGGACGCGCGATCGCCGCGCGACCGCGAGACAGCCGTGCACATCGATCCCGAGCACCATGACGGCGGAAGTGTTCGCCACGCGCGACCATCCGACGCCGTACGCCTATTTCATGCGCACGACCGCGCGCACCTGGAGCGCTGCGACGCGGCCAGCCGCTGACCTTTCAGCAGCGTGAATGTCTACTGGATTGCGCCCGGCGGCCAGTTCGACCTCACTGCGTGGCAGGGGCAGGGTGGCATCGCCTACACGCTCAGCGCGAGTCCGGCACCCTGCAAGTCATCGCGCGGCGGAGCCTACTGACCACGGCTCTGTCCGCGCCTGCAACGCGTCGGTGGCTGCGGGCTCGGTCGGCAGGGTAGATGTCGGTGATGCGGTCGACGTAGCCGGGCGGCTCCGACGTCGCTGCGATTCGCGAGGATCACGATCGACAAGCCGACATCCGGGTAACGCGTGATGTGGCTGCGGAACCCGACCCAGCTGCCGCCGTGGTGGAGGCGCCGCATGCCGCGGTACTCGTCGATCCTCCAGCCGAAACCGTAGCCCGTCGATTCGCCGCTCGTGAGCACATACTGGCGTAAACGCCTGCTTGAGCGTCGCACGGCTCACGAGCTTGTCGCCGTACAGCGCCTGGTCCCAGAGGTACAGGTCGCCGAGCGTCGTAAACACGCCGCCCGAGCCCACGATGCCGTTGAGCGGGTGCTCGTCGTTGAGCTCGAAGCCGCTGGCTCGTGCGGTCGTAACCGAGCACGCGCCGTGGAACCGCGGGCCGCGTGTGATCGTGGACCAGCGAATGACTCATGCCGCAGCGGCACGAAGATCCGTTCGCGCACGAAATCGGCGAAGCGTTTGCCCGAGGCGCCCTCGACGACCTGCGCGAGCATGTCGTACCCCGGATTGCTGTATTCGTAGCGCGGTGCCGGGCGCAAAGACGGGCTTTGCCAGCTGTCCGAGCAGCCGGGCCGCGTCGGCGTTGCTGGGCCAGCCGTGCGCCGTGTCGATGACGTCGTAGTACTCCGGCAGACCCGCCGGTGTGGGTCAGCAGATGCCGGATCGTCACGCCGGGTACGTCGCAAGCGCCGGGCACATAGCGGCTGACCGGGTCGTCGTATGCAAGCTTGCCGTCCTCGGCGAGCAGCATCACGGCCATCGACGTGAACTGCTTCGAGACGGAATCGAGGCGAAACGTCGAGTCTACGGTCAGCGGCACTTTCCTCTCGAGATCCGCATAGCCGTAGGCCGCCTCGATGCACGATCCGGCCATCCTGCACGACCAGCACCGCCGCACCGGGTTGAATGCCCTGCCTGAACGGCGCGAACAACTGATCGACCTGGTGTGACTCGTCACGCGGGCTGTGCGCACTGCGCGCAAGACCGGTGTACGGCGCGGCGGCGGCAGCACCGCTGACGGGATCAGGAGCGCTGCACCGCTGCGAGTTGCGCGCCGCTCGTCGCGTACCCAGCAACGTCTGTGCCGAATCCTGCGCGATGCGATTCATCTGCTGCCGCTCTCCCGTTGGCAAATCTGCGACGCATGATATAGGCTCACTCGCGATCATCGTCGACTGGGAAAAACAGGGAGTCCGATGAACGATCGTCGTGCGTGTGGCTTCAGGCCAACAAAGAAGAATCGAATCTCGACCGCCGCGCTCCACCGGGGACGCTACCCGAGCATCACCGCTGACGGCTGCAATCATCGCAGCGCTGTACCCGGCCTCGATGGCGCTGGCCCAGAACGCCAACTCGGGCAGGCTCGAAGAAATCATCGTCACGGCGACGCGGCGCGAGATCAACCTGCAGAACGTCGGCGCAGAGCGTCACGGCGTTCTCGACGGCGGACATCGAGAAGCAGGCGTTCCAGGACGCCATGGACGTCATCGCGCGCGCTTGCCGAGCGTCAACCTGGTCAACCAGACCAGCCCGGTCGCAACGCCATCGTCATGCGCGGCGTCTCGACCGGCGTCCGCCGAGCTACCGCACCGACAGCCAGGTCGTCGATCTACCTCGACGACCAGCCGCTGACGTCGATCTCGCAGCAGGTCGACATCCGGCCGATCGACATCGAGCGCATCGAAGTCGATGCCCGGCCCGCAGGGCACGCTGTTCGGATCGAGCTCGCAGACCGGCACGATGCGTGTACATCACGAACAAGCCCGACCCGACAGAGTTTCGGCGCTCAGGTCGACGGCGAGGTCAGCTACGACCAAGGGCGGCGAGGAGAGCTACAGCACGTCAGCGGACACGTGAACATCCCCGTGACCGACAACTTCGCGGTCCGCGCCGTCGGGTTCTATTCGACGAGAAGGCGGGTACGCCGATAACGTCTACGGCCAGACGCTGGGCGAGCTGCGGCGAACTCGACAACGCCGACGTCGTCGAGAACAACTGGAACGACTACGAGGTCATCCGGTGGCCGCATCGCAGGCGCGCTGGCTGGTCAGCCCGGAGTGGGAAACGACGCTGAGCCTGATCGCCAGTCCGGACCATGCCGACGGCAGCGTGGGAGAGCGACCCTGGCGCTCGGCGACTACAACATGACCACGCGCTTCTTCGACGAGTATCGCGACGACGACTGGTGGCAGGGGTCGCTGAACGTCAAGGGTGATCTCGGGATTTGCCGAGCTCTCGGTCACCGGGTCTTACTTCGACCGCAAGATCAAGTACGAATGGGACAATTCGACTATACGACCTGTACAGGTCTATGACGCTGCCTATCGGTACGGCCGGCTATGTCGCTTACGACGCTGTACAACACCGGGTTGCGAGCATCGGCACGACTGTCAACGACCAGACGAGCAGAATCGCTACTCGTACGAAGTCCGGCTCACGTCGCAAGGGCGAGAGCCGCTTCCAGTGGATGGCCGGTGCGTTCTACGAGGACGTCTACGACTGGTGGCACTACGGCGCGCAGACTCCCGAACTACATGTCGACGCCTGCCTGGGAGCAGGCGCAGTACGTGGCGTGCTACGCGGCACTACCTGGGCTACGACGTGCAGTGCCCGCTGCCCGACACGCAGATCTACTACTCGGACACGTTACGACCGGACGATCAAGCAGACCGCCGTGTTCGGGAGCTCTCGTACGATCTGACCGACAAGTGGTCTGTCACGGGCGGCGCGCGCTGGTTCCAGTACGACCGCGATACCACCGATGTCTACGGCACGCCCGCAGGCCTTCCCGATCTGACGAGCGACCCGCCGATGCGCCGAGCCGCGTCGACGAGCGAGAGGCAAATCGGACGATACGGTCTTCAAGCTCGCGACGCAGTACCACTTCGACGCCGGAAGTGATGGCGTATGCTGCTGTACAGCGAGGGCTTCCGCCTCGGCGGCAACAACGCACCGCGGGCCGCAGCCACGGGCGTGCTGCCGTTCGAGTACAAGCCGGACAAGCTGCAAGAACTACGAGGCCGGGTCTCAAGAGCCAGTGGTTCGACAGCCGCTGCAGCGTCAACGTCATCGCTCTTCTTCATGCAATGGGACGACATCCAGCTCAACACGCCGGCGAGTCCGACGGCCGGAGCAACTTCCGTGGTGGCAGCGCGGCACGTTCAACGGCGGCGAAGGCCGAGCAGAAGGGCGTCGAGATCACGCGTCGGCATAGGTCCGACCGACAACTTCAGCATCGATGCCAGCGCCTTCCTCGCCGATCCGGAATTTCTCCGAGGACACGATTCTGATCCGGACGAGCGACCCTACGATCGATACCGAAAGGGACGCACCATGCCGATCTCGCCGGACCAGAAGTACTACGTCGCCGGCCGAGTACACGATTCCGGCAATTCTTTGGCACGAACGGCGAATTCGCGCGGATCGCACTGGGCGTACAGCTGCGGAGGTCTGCAACGGACTCGATCGCGCTGTCTGCCGAGGCACGACGACCGGAAGGGCGCGAAGGCGAGCTCGATGCCGTCCTGGTCGACGACGCACGCTGCAGTTCGGCTACACGCACAACAACGGCTGGGAGACGGCGCTGATCGTCCGCAACCTGTTCGACGAACGGGGCGTCAACTGGCTGAGCACGACCGACTACGGCGACGATCTCCGACGACCTGTGCCAGGCGAGCGTGCGGCTGAGATCCGCTGTGACGCATCGTCGCACGCTGCAGCGTCCGCGGACGATCGGTCTGTCGTTCACGCAAGAAATGGTGATGATCGCCGCGCCGGCACGGGCTGAAGCCGGCTGGCGTGCCCGGCAGCGCAGTCGCGCCGTGAAGCTCGATCACGACGTCGGTCGTCCGCGGCAGCCACCAGGGCGAAAGCCATGGTGGCGTCTACCTGATCGACCTCGAGTCGGCGCGACGATCCGCCAGGTCGTCGACTGGAACACGGTCGACATCGACTGGCAGGGCCGCGGCTGGGACCGGGGCCTGCGCGGCATCGCGTTCGACGGCGACGTCGGTCTACATCGCCGCCAGCGACGAGCTGTTCGCCTACACGCCCGACTTCCGGCCGCTCGGCTCGTGGCGCAACCCGTATCTGCAAGCACTGCCACGAGATCGCGGTCTAGGAGCGCACGCCTGTTCCTGACCTCGACCGGCTTCGACAGCATCCTCGGCTTCGACCTCGACCGGCAAGAATTCCACTGGGCGATGCACGTGGAGACGCACCAGTTCCGCTTCAAGGCGCGCGTCTTCGATCCGCGCGAGCGACGACGGGCCGCTGCATGCTCAACAAGCTGCATCTCAACAGCGTGCACTGCACCCAGGGCGGCATGTACGTGACGGGGCTCAGGACCGGCGGCATGCTGCTCTACAACGGCCGAGAGGTGCAGATGGCCGCCGAGCTGCCGCCGGGCACGCACAACGCGCAGCCGTTCCGCGACGGCGTGCTGTTCAACGACACGGAGGCCGACGCTGCTGCGCTATGCGGGCCGCGGCGAAGGGCGCGAGGACCGCGCGCTGCAGGTGCCGCGCTATCCTGACCGACGCAGCTCGCAGAACCGCGAGCTCGACCAGAGCGGCATCGCGCGCCAGGGCTTTGCGCGCGGACTGTGCCGTGCTGTCGGACGACCGTCGTGGCGGGCGGCTCGTCGCCGTCCACCGTCTCGGTCTACGACCTGGCGGCGAACGAGCGCGTGCTGTCCGTCAACCTGACGATGGACGTCAGCGAACGCCATCCACGGCCTCGAGGTCTGGCCCTTCGACTGAACGCCAGCCGCGATCAGCGCCCGCGTTGCGAACGCTGTCGGGCAGCTCCGCGATGATGTCAGCCGAGCTCTTCCTGCCACGGGCCGAGGTGCTTTCTCGTAACGGCGCCAGGTAGCCGAGCGCGCTCGTGTAGAGCGGCTGCCGGACCTGCTCCGAGCTCGCGGTCCTGCACCGCGCGCGTCGGTCTCGTGGAAGCGCAGGCAGGCCTCCTCGAACGGCAGGCCGCAGTGATCGAGGATGCGGCGCACCTGCGTCTCGAGGTCCGCCGACCGTTTCCTCGTAGTGCACGTCGAGCACCTTGCCCGGCAGCACTGCGTGCCAGTGCTGCATGATCTCGTGGTACTGGCGGTAGTACGAGCGCGAGCTCCGTCATGTCGTAGGTGAAGTCCTGGCCCTGTGCCGAAGAGCTGCTTGTAGCTGCCGAGGCAGCTGTCGAACGGGTGGCGGCGCGCGTTGATGATCTTCGCGTTCGGCAGGATCAGGTGCGCGAAGCCGACGTGCGAGAAGTTGTTGGGCAGCTTGTCGGTGAAGAACGGCCTGCCGGTGATGCGGTAGATGCGCGCGTCTCCTCGATGTACTGCTGGCCGTAGGCCGCGAAAGTCGCGTGCGCGCAGGTCGCGCACCGCTTCGCGGGTATTCCTGCTGGTCGCGCCGGTATCGGCCGATGGACGTCGGCGATCCGGCCCAGCGTCGGCAGCTCGGCCGTGCCCTCGACCTGGCTGTGGCTCGCGAGGATCTGCTCGATCAGCGTCGAGCCCGGAGCGCGGCAGCCCGACGATGAAGATCGGAGCCGGCAGCCTCGTAGCCCTGCGCCGGCGTGCTTGCTCGAAGAACTCCCGGCTGAAGACGCTCGACGATCTGCTCGTGCCGCAGCCTCGAATCGCCACCGGATCGTAGGCAACCGCGTGTGCGCTGCCGCTGATTGCCGGTGTCGTAGTACTGCCAGGCGCGTGTCGTAGTCGCCGCGCGTCCTCGTACGGCCTTGCCGAGCGCGAACCGGAAGTGGATCGTCGGCGCTCTCGCTCAGGTCCGTCGCGCGCGAGCTGCTGCTCCATCGCTGCGACCTCCGCGTCTTCGAACCGGAACACCTTCAGGTTCGCCATGCTCCAGTAGACCTCGCCGAAGTCCGGCTTCAGCGCGATCGCGGCGCGGTAGGCCTGCAGCGCCGCCGGCCTGGTCGCCCAGCGGTCTTCGAGCGCGTGGCCGTAGCTCATGTGGATGCCGGCGACGCCGGCGTGCAGCTCGATCGACGCGCTCGTAGGCGGCGACGCTCTTGTCGCATGTCGCCGATCATGTGCGCAGTGCGCGCGCCGAGCCCGGACCATGCGGCAGGCGTTCGTCGGGCTCGAGCGTCCGCTGGCGCGCTGATAGCAGTCGATCGCCTCCGCGTGGCGGTCCTGCTCGATGCAGCAGAGTGCCGAGCAGCATCCAGGCCGCCGCGAAGTCCGGCGCGCAGCGTCGGTCGCCCGGCGCAGCAGCGCCTCGGCATCGCCGACAGTCGCTCCTCGTCGCGCCAGTAGACTCCGGCGAGGCATCGCATGCGCATCGACGTTGTCGGGATCTTCGCGCAGGACGCTGCGCAGCGTGTCGATGGCCTCGTCCTTGCGGCCCGCCGCGCAGGTGATCCAGCGCGAGCGCGACCTTGCCGCTGCTCGCGGATCCTGCTCGAAGAATTCCTCGAACGCTGCGTCCGCCTCGCTGGCCGCGGCCCGAGCGCCGCGAGCGCCTCGCCCAGCTTCTTGCGCGCGAGCGGCAGCCGCGGCTCGAGCTCGGATCGCGCTGCCTGGAAGCACGGCACGGCCTCTTCGAACGCGCTGCTGCAGCGCGAGCACGCTGCCGAGGTCCTCGTGCAGGTGCGGGAAGTCCGGCTGCAGCGAAAGCGCGCGCCGCACGCGTCTGCTCGGCCTCCTCGATACGCGACCTTGCTTGCTCGAGCGCGTGCGCCGAGCAGGCGCAGGTGTTCGACGGAGCCGGGGCTGCTCGAGGTACTCGCGGCAGATCTGCCTCCGCGCGCACGCGGCCGGCTCGATCTGCAGCGCCTCGAGCGCCGCCGCGATGCTGGCGTCGGACGCGGTGCCGGTCGGTGTTCACTTCCGATGCCCAGATACTTGTCGAACCAGTCGCGCACGCGCACCAGGTAGTCCTTCTCGAATTCCGTCTGACCAGCCGCCGTGATGCGTGCCGGGATAGACGACGAGCTGCGGTGTCGATGCCGCGCGTGCTGCAGCGACTGGTAGAAGAGCTCGGCATTGAGCGACCGGGCACGTTCCAGTCGTCGCGGCCGCCGAGAAAGATCGTCGGCGTCGTGCACCTTCCCGGCTTGCAGTCAGCGGCGAGAGCCGCGTCGTACTTCTCGCGGTTCTCCCACGGCACGCCCAGCTCCCAGCTGTACCACTTCTGGTAGATGTCATGACCGTAGTTGGCCGCGATGAGGCTGTGACCCGCGCCCGAGGCCGCGGCCTTGAAGCGATCGGTGCGCGTGATGACGGTGTTCGTCATGTAGCCGCCGTACGAATAGCCGTAGACCGCCAGCCGTTCCGGATCCGCATAGCCGAGCGCCGATGACGTGATCGACCGCTGCGATCACGTCGTCGTAATCCGTGATGCCCCAGGTCTGGTAGATCGCGCGCACGAAATCCTGGCCGCGTCCGGTCGAGCCGCGCGGGTTCGGCTCGACGACCACGTAGCCGTTCGCCGCGAGGTACTGCGGTCGTGAAGTCGTAGCCGTACGCGAACTGGCCCGACCGGCCCGCCGTGCACGTGCAGCAGATCGTCGGATACTTGCGCGCCGGATCGAATCCAGGCGGCGTCGTCACGAACGCCTGCGACTCGAGTGCCGTCCGGGCTCGGAACTCGATCGACTGCCTTGTTGCCGAGCGACACGCTGCGCAGGCATGCGTCATTGACGTGCCGTGAGCTGGCGCGGCTCGACTTCGCGCCGTAGCACGTAGAGCTCGGCCGATCCGTTGCCGTTCTCGATGCGTGCGGCGACGACGCCAGACGGCGCGACATCGAAGCGCCGAGACCTGCGTCGCGGCCCGTCGATGCAGCGTCTCGAGCCGGCTCGTCTCGCACGCGGACGCGCCCAAGTGCACCTGCGCCCGGTCGTTCGTAGAGGAAAGCCAGAGCCACGCTCCGTCCGGCGAGAACCTGAATGAGATTGACCCAGCGATCGAGCGCCGCCGGTCAGGATTGCGGGTCTCGCCGCCTGACGCCGGCAATCACGGCGAGCTGCTGGATTCCGTAGACCCGTCCGCCGCCGTGATGTAGGCGATTGACTTCTCCGCTCCGGGGCCGCCGCTGCGCCTCGACTTCACGGTGTCGTCGTTCGTCACCCGCGCGAGCGGCCTGGCCGCGATCGGCGCCGTCCGCTACGCGACGAGCCACAGGTCCGTCTGGTAGCTCGCGTCCGGCCCGTCCTGTTCGCGGTTGCTCGCGAACACGACCGACCCGCCTGTCGGGCGACCAGGCGGCCTCCGACTCGCTGAAGCTGGCCTCGACGTGGAGCTGCGTCATCGACTTCCCGATCGCGACGTTCGTGGGCGTACAGGTGCTCCGCCTGATCGCCGGTCAGGCAGCCGTCGCCCGCGTCTTCCTTGAAATCTCGAGCCGCGTGATGCACCCACGGCGCCGGCGGCTTCTTTTCAGCGGGCTTGTCTTTCGGAGTCCTGGCGTCTCCTTTGCGTCACCGAACTGGCGGATTCCGCGCGGCTTGCTCGGTGAAACGACAGCAGCAGCCGCGACTCGTCGGCCGGAGAACTCCTGGAGCGAGCCCGACCCCGCGCTCCAGCGTCTCGTCACCTGCAGGTGCAGTGCCTCGCCGAAGGCTAGACACCGGCAGCTTCCAGAGCTGGCTCGATGCCGGAGCGATCCGACAGGAAGTAGAGCGCTGCCATCACGCGACCAGGTCGGCGACTACGCACTCGAGCCGGTCGACGTGACGGCTCGCGGTACACCATCGTCGGTCGCGACGACAAAGATCTGCCCGTCAAGGTCGAACGTAATCGACCGGCCGTCCGGCGAGAAATCGTGCCTCGCCTGGCGACTTGACGCGCCTGAAGTCATCGAGTGTGATCGGGCGCGGCGGGGGCGCGGCATTCGGAGGATCGGCCGCGACCACGACCGACGCGTAGAGGAAAACGGCGATCGCCATCACGCACTGACGCATGGGACATCGATCGTTGCGTCGTGCCATCGACGCAACCTAGGTCCGCGGGCATCTGGGTTGCGTGGCACATGAGGCGGCCGCGTAGACGCACGGAGAGCAATACGTAACTGAACGAAGCAAGCTACC
>ERZ1370068.9196-contig-7991_pt1 | contig 48131 bp, 44 predicted proteins | sample MGYA00561227_ERZ1370068 | MGnify/ENA primary metagenome ERZ1370068 (study PRJEB38410, sample SAMEA6850437) | metagenome | study: Metagenomic assessment of the ecological functions of the soil: analysis of the soil microbiota associated with the... | reverse complement strand
CTGCTTCGTTCAGTTACGTATTGCTGCCGCACGCCGCCGAGCTGCGACTGGACGCCCAGGCAGGGCCAGCGCCAGCGCCTCGGCATCCTCGCGGCTGATACCGCGCGGGCGCCGTCATTGTCTCACGAAGAAGCTTGCCGTTGACCTGCATCGCGATCGTCACCTCGTCATCGACCAGCAAGGCCGGATCAGGCTGCCGGCCAGGGCGCATCGGCGATCAGCCCCGGATCGCCCGCCGCGCGCCCAGGCCTCCTCGGCGACGTGCGGCACCATCGGCGCGCACCAGCCGCACCAGCGTCCGGCCAGCGCCTCGTCGCCGGTCGCGGACGGCGAGCGCCTTCTCGATCGCGTTGGCGAGCTCGTAGATGCTGGCCACGGCCTTGTTGAAGCTGCAGCGCCTCGATATTGGCGCCGACCGCGGCGATCGGTGCTGGTGCAGCTTGCGCTCGAGCGCAGGATCCTCGCCATCGTGCGCGCCGGATCCGACCGCTGACCAGCCGCCACAGGCGCTGGACGAAACGCCAGGCGCCTTCGATCCCGCCATCGCTCCATTCGAGGTCGCGCTCGGGCGGGCTGTCCGGACAGCATGAACCAGCGCACCGCGTCGGCGCCGTAGCTGGTCGACGATCGGCTCGGGATCGACGGTGTTGCGCTTCGACTTGGACATCTTTCTCGACCCGGCCGAGCGTCGACCGGCTCGCCGGTCGCCGCGCTCGACCAGCCGCGTCGCCCTCGCGTCCTCGACCTCGTCGGGGCTGAGCCAGCCGCCCGTCGGGCGCCCGATAGGTCTCGTGGGTCACCATGCCCTGCGTGAACAGGCCGCTGAACGGCTCGGCGACGCCGATCTTGCCGATGCGCTGCAGCGCGCGGGTCCAGAAGCGGGCGTAGAGCAGGTGCAGGATCGCATGCTCGACGCCGCCGATATATTGCGTCGACCGGCAGCCAGCTCTCGGCCTCGGCGCGGTCGAACGGCTGGTCCGCCGGCTGGCTGGCGAAGCGGATGAAATACCAGCTGGAATCGACGAAGGTGTCGAGCGTGTCGGTCTCGCGCGCGGCGCCTCGCCGCCGCAGCTCGGGCAGTCGACATGCTTCCAGGTCGGATGGCGGTCGAGCGGATTGCCCGGGACGTCGAAGCTGACGTCCTCGGGCAGCACGACCGGCAGCTGGTCGCGCGGGACGCCGACCGGCGCCGCAAGCTCGCGCAATGGATGATCGGGATCGGCGTGCCCCAGTAACGCTGCCGCGAAACGCCCCAGTCGCGCAGGCGCCAGACGGTGGTGCCTTCGCCCCAGCCGTCGGCCTCGGCGCGGCGGATGACCTCGGCCTTGGCCTGCCTCGACGCGGCATGCCGTCGAGGAAGCGCGAATTGACCGCGACGCCGTCGCCGTCTCCGGCCTCGCTCACGATCGGCTCGCTCGGCGTCGCTCGGCGATTCGGCGACGACGCGCTGGATCGGCAGGCCGATATTTGCTCGCGAACTCGAAGTCGCGCTGGTCGTGGCCGGGCACGCCGAAGATGCGCGCCGGTGCCATATTCCATCAGCACGAAATTGGCGATGCACAGCGGCAGCCGCCATTCGCGATCGAACGGATGGACGACCTCGAGGCCGGTGTCGAAGCCCAGCTTCTCCGCCGTCTCGATCTCGGCCGCGCTGGTGCCGCCGGCGCTGGCATTCGGCGATGAACTCGGCCGCTGCCGGCCGTTCTGCCGCCGCAGCGCCTGCGCGATCGGATGGTCGGGCGACAGCAGCGACGAAGCTCGCGCCGAAGATCGTGTCGGGCCGCGTCGTGAAGACCTCGATGCCGCATGCGCCGCCGCGGCATCTGGCGCCAGACCGGAAGCGGAACTGCAGGCCGCGGCTCTTGCCGATCCAGTTCTCCTGCATCAGCCGCACCTTGTCGGGCCAGCTGGTCGAGCGTCGCCGAGGCCGTCGAGCAGATCCTCGGCGAAGTCGGTGATCTTCAGGAACCACTGGCTGAGCTTGCGCCGCTCGACCAGCGCGCCCGAGCGCCAGCCGCTGCCGTCGATCACCTGCTCGTTGGCGAGCACGGTCATGTCGACCGGGTCCCAATTGACCTCGCTCTCCTTGCGATAGACGAGGCCGGCCTCATGCAGGTCGAGGAACAGCGCCTGCTCCTGGCCGTAATAGTCGGGCTCGCAGGTCGCGAGCTCGCGGCTCCAGTCGAGCGCGAAGCCGAGCCGCTTCAGCTGCTCGCGCATGGTGGCGATATTGGCGCGGGTCCAGTCGCCGGGATGGACGCTCTTCTCCATCGCCGCATTCTCGGCCGGCATGCCGAACGCGTCCCAGCCCATCGGGTGGAGCACCTCGAAGCCCTGCATCCGCCGGTAGCGGGCGAGCACGTCGCCCATCGTGTAGTTGCGGACATGGCCCATGTGGATGCGCCCCGAGGGATAGGGGAACATCTCCAGCACATAGGTCTTCGGCTTGGGCGACTCGCTGTCGGCGGAAAAGCTCTTCGCTTCCTCCCAGCGCTCCTGCCAGCGCGGGTCGGCAGCCGCCGGATCGAAGCGCCCGGTCATCTGATCGCAATTCTTTAACCGGCCGACGAGTGGTGCGGCGAAGGTCGCGGGCGCGGTGAGGATGATTGTCCTCGAGCTTCTGAACGGTGGCGGCCGGCGACCGGCGCGTTGACCCAGACGCCATGACTGGTTGACCTGGCGCAGGCGGCGACCGCAAAGCGCGTCGGCGCGCAGGTCCTGGTCGATGATCGACACGGTCCTAAAGCTTGACCCGCTCGGCCGGGCGTCGTTACGGATTGGCGTGCCAGTCGGGTGACGATCACGCCGCCGTTGCTGTCGGCCGCGATCGGCGGAGCGAACGTATCAAGCGTGTCGGCAGCGGCCCGCCACAGATAGCTGTTGACCCCGATCGGTGGTCATCCTGCGCGCACGCGACAGCGCCAGCTCGGTCGGGATATCCTCGTGCTTCGAGGCAGCCCGGATACAGCGGCATCGCGGCGGCGACCAGGGCAACAAAGGGGAAGCGCTCAGGCGGGACATGAATTCTCTCTTTGCGAACAAAGGCGGGGTTGAGAGGCGTTATGGATGCTGGCACCGTCCCGGCGAAGCGACAGATCAAGGGGTCAACCGGGATTGGCGGACTCGCGCAACAGAGGGTGCAGCGGAATCAGATCCGATCATGGGTGACGGAGTTCAGCCTATATCCAGATTCGAACAGGTCTTTGACGCGTGTCCAACGGGAATCCATGACAGGCGCTGGCGCTGCGCGCTGGCCGCTTCGGCTAGCAGTCATGACCCCGGCGATATTAGCTCCACCGGCTCTGCTATGGCAGGGTCTCGCGTCATCCCGCACGACCTCACGGAGCTTTCTCGAGGAAGGAGCGTTCTGCGCAGTCGGCGATGGCGCGCACCAGGTCCGGCAGAGCAGGGAGAGGTGCCCGAGTGGTTAAAGGGAGCAGACTGTAAATCTGCCGCCTCATGGCTACGGAGGTTCAGAATCCTCCCCTCTCCACCACTGTGCTCTTGCGATGCGAGTAGGTCAGGCGAGAAGGGCGGGAGATAGCTCAGTTGGTAGAGCATCAGCCTTCCAAGCTGAGGGTCGCGGGTTCGAATCCCGTTTCCCGCTCCACCTCGCCCGGCGTCAGCGTCGATCGGGCCCACGTGGCTCAGTGGTAGAGCACTTCCTTGGTAAGGAAGGGGTCACCGGTTCAATCCCGGTCGTGGGCTCCAGTGGTCTCCGGACTGGGCGCCGGCTCGCCAGCGTCCTGTCGCGGGATGATCCGGACCGGCGTCACTGACCGTCGCGCGCTAGGCGCGCGCGCGTGAGCGGCCGCGCGTAGGCGCTCGAACGGCCGCGCCAGGACGGCCGGAGGAATTCTCGATGTCGAAGGAGAAGTTCGAGCGGACGAAGCCGCACGTGAACGTGGGGACGATCGGTCACGTGGATCACGGGAAGACGACGTTGACGGCGGCGATCACGATGACGCTGGCGAAGAACGAACCCGAAGATCGCGGTGCGGACGTTCGACTCGATCGACAACGCGCCGGAGGAGAAGGCGCGCGGGATCACGATCGCGACGGCGCACGTGGAGTACGAGACGACGAACCGTCACTACGCGCACGTGGACTGTCCGGGTCACGCGGACTACGTGAAGAACATGATCACGGGCGCGGCGCAGATGGACGGGGCGATCCTGGTGGTGTCGGCGGCGGACGGGCCGATGCCGCAGACGCGCGAGCACATCCTGCTGGCGCGGCAGGTGGGCGTGCCGTCGATCGTGGTGGCGCTGAACAAGGTGCGACGCGGTGGACGATCCGGAGCTGCTGGAGCTGGTGGAGCTGGAGGTGCGGGAGCTGCTGAAGACGCTACAAGTTCCCGGGCGACGAGATCCCGATCGTGCGGATCTCGGCGCTGAAGGCGATGAACGGGGACGCGGAGGCGCGAGAAGCGCGATCCTGAAGCTGATGGAGGCGGTGGACAGCTACATCCCGCTGCCGCAGCGCGCCGCTGGACAAGCCGTTCCTGATGCCGGTCGAGGACATTTTCTCGATCTCGGGCCGCGGGACGGTGGTGACGGGGCGGGTGGAGCAGGGGAAGGTGAAGGTCGGCGAGGAGGTGGAGATCGTGGGGATCCGGCCGACGCAGAAGACGGTGGTGACGGGCGTGGAGATGTTCAAGAAGCTGCTGGACGAGGGGCAGGCCGGGCGACAACGTCGGGTCTGCTGCTGCGCGGGACGGAGCAGGACGGACGTGGAGCGGGGGCAGGTGCTGCGCGAAGCCGGGATCGATCACGCCGCACACGAAGTTCAAGGCGGAGGTGTACATCCTGACGAAGGAGGAGGGCGGGCGGCACACGCCGTTCTTCACGGGCTACCGGCCGCAGTTCTACTTCCGGACGACGGACGTGACGGGAGTGGCGACGCTGCCGGACGGGGTGGAGATGGTGATGCCGGGGACAACGTGGCGCTGGACGATCGAGCTGATCACGCCGATCGCGATGGAGAAGGGCCTGCGGTTCGCGATCCGCGAGGGCGGCCGCACCGTCGGCGCCGGCACCGTCACGGAGATCATGCCAGTGAGAGAGATCGTCAACCTCGCCTGCGGCGACTGCAAGCGCCGCAACTACTCGACGCACGAAGAACAAGAAGAAGACGACGGACAAGCTCGAGTTCAGAAGTTCTGCCGCTGCTGCCGCAAGCACACCGTCACAAGGAGGAAGTAGCGATGACGGAGCGACTGCAGGCCAGTAGCTCAATTGGCTAGAGCACCGGTCTCCAAAACCGGATGGTTGGGGGTTCGAGTCCCTCCTGGCCTGCCAGCCTGCCGGCCTGCTGTGACGGGACGCGGCCGTCGGAGCCGAGTGCGATGAACGATGAAGCTGGTTGAATTAGCAGGCGTTCCTGACCGAGGTCTGGTCGCGGAGCTGAAGCGGACGACGCTGGCCGTCGCGGAAGGAGGTGTACGGCACGACGCGTCGTCGTCATCATCACGGATGCGTTCTCTGCGCCGTTTACCTGTACGTGGTCGACATCGGTCCTCAGCCGCTCGCGCAGTTGATCTATCCGACGACGCGTAGGCCCATGACGCGACAACGCGCTGACGAGCCACGACCGGGGCAACGATGGCGAAGCAGTGGTACATCATCCACACCTACTCGGGCTTCGAGATCAAGGTCGCGAGAGCCTCAAGCAGCGGGCGGAGGCCTTCGGCATGGGCGACGCGATCGGCGAGGTCCTCATCCCGACCGAGGACGTCGTCGAGATGCGCGACGGGCAAGAAGGTCGTGTCCTCGAAGAAGTTCTTCCCCGGCTACGTGCTCGATCAACATGGAGATGTCCGACAACGCCTGGCACGTCGTGAAGAACACGCCGAAGGTCACGGGCTTCGTCGGCAGCGGGACGCAAGCCGATGCCGCTCTCCGACGGAGGAGGTCGACCGGATCATCAACCGGGTGACAGGTGGCGGCCGAGAAGCCGAAGCCGAAGTTCGACTTCCGACGCGGGCGAGACGGTGCGCGATCGTCGACGGGCCGTTCGCCAACTTCACGGGCATCGGTCGACGAGGTCAACGAGGACCGCTCCACGCTGAAGGTGATGGTCACCATCTTCGGCGCGCTCGACGCCGGTCGAGCTCGAGTTCCTGCAGGTCGAGAAGGCTGCAGGTAGCCGCGGGACGCAAGACGAGTCATGGCGAAGAAGATCAGCGGCTACATCAAGCTGCACGTTCCCGCCGGCAAGGCGACGCCGGCGCCGCCGGTCGGCCCGGCGCTCGGCCAGCACGGGCGTGAACATCATGGACTTCTGCAAGGCCTTCAACGCGCAGGACGGCCAAGCGGGCAAGGGCTGATCATCCCCGTGGTCGATCACCGTGTACTCCGGATCGCTCCTACACGTTCATCACCAAGACGCCGCCCGCCTCGATCCTGCTCAAGAGGCGCGGCCGGGCGTCGAGAAGGGGCCGGCGACGCCGAACAAGGACAAGGTCGGCAAGGTCACCACGCGCGCAGGTCGAGGAGATCGCGCGCACGAAGATGCCGGATCTGAACGCCGACACGCGTCGAGGCGGCGATGCGGATCGATCGCTAGGCACGCGCGCGCAGCATGGGCATCGACGGTCGAAGGCTAGGAGGCGGAGCATGCGCGAAGTCACGGAAAGACGATACAAGAGTCGGCGCAGCGAAGAAGGTCCCGCGAAGCATGCACACCGTCGAGGAGGCGATGCCGCGCTCCTGAAGACGGTGCGCTACGCGCCAAGTTCGACGAGACGATCGAGATCTGCGCGTGCTGCTCGGGGTCGACCCGAAGCACGCCGGACCAGATGGTGCGCGGCACGGTCGTCCTGCCCCACGGCACCGGGCAGAGCAAGAAGGTCCTGGTGATCGCGACGCGGCGAGAAGATCAAGGAAGCGCGGGGCGGCCGGCGCCGACCACGTCGGCGGCCTGAGCTCGTCGAGAAGATCCAGGGCGGCTGGACTCGACTTCGACGCCGTCATCGCCACGCCCGACACCATGAAGGACGTCGGCAAGCTCGGCAAGGTGCTCGGCCCGCGGGGCCTGATGCCGAACCCGAAGACCGGGACGGTGACGCTTCGACGTCGCCAAGGCCGTGCAGGAGATCAAGGCCGGCAAGGTGGAGTTCAAGGTCGACAAGACCTCGATCATCCATTCGCCGATCGCGCAGGCGTCGTTCGACGAGAAGAGCCTCGTCGGAGAACGCCCGCGCCTTCATCATCGCCGTCCTGCGGGCCAAGCCGCCGGCCGCCAAAGGGAAGTACGTCCGAGTCGATCCATCTGTCCTCGCACCATGGGCCCGTCGTTCGCGATCGACCGCGCCGTCGGTCGAGATCCTCAGCCTGAGCGAAGCCGAGCCGATTGAACCGCGCCGAGAAAGATCAGCAGATCGCCGATGGCGCGCGAGACGTTCGCCGAGCGCGCCGAGGCGGTCTACCTCGTCAACCTGCGCGGGGCTGACCGTGCCCCAGGTCACCGACCTGCGCCGCCGGATCAAGGCGGCCAAGGGCTCGTGCCGGGTCGTGAAGAACCGCCTCGCGATCCGGGGCGCGTAGGGGACGGCGCGCCGAGAAGCTCGGCGCCGCACTTCAAGGGCCCGATCGGGATCGTCGCGCACGCCGAGCGAGCCCGTGACCCGCTGGCGAAGGTCCTCGAGCGACTTCGCGAAGGACCATCCGGCCTTCGGCCTCGGACCGGCGGTGGTCGTCGGGGCCAGGTCATCGGCGCGGAGGACGTCAAGACAGCTCGCCGACACTGCCGCGGCCTCACGAGCTCGCGCGCCATGCTGCTCGGTCTGTTCCTGGCTCCGGCGTCGCGGCTGGTGCGCGTCCTCGCAGCGCCCGGACAGCAGACGCGCCCGCGGCGCATGCGACGAGCAGGCGCAAGACAGCTCGGAGGCGGAGCGAGCCGGCCGCAGCACTGAGCTCGACGAATACCTGGCACCGGCCTGGCCGTCGGGGATCGACGGCGCGCAGGAGCGCGCTGACGACTGATAGCGAAGTACGAACGGAGAGAATGCAGATGGCTGACCTTCAATCCAATGGCTGAGAACCTCAGCCAGCTCGACCGGTCCTCGAGGCCGCTGAGCTCGTCAAGATGCTCGAGAACGAAATGGGGCGTTTCGCGCCGCGGCGCCGGTCGCGGTGGCGGCATGCGGGCGCGCGGCCGGCGGCCGCGGCTCCGGCCGAGGAGAAGACCGAGTTCGACGTCGATCCTCAAGGAAGTCGGCGACAAGAAGATCGACGTCGATCAAGGTCGGTCCGCCAGGTCACCAGCCTGGGCCTGAAGGAGGCCAAGGACCTCGTCGAGGGCGCGCCGAAGACGCGTGAAGGAAGGCGCGAGCAAGGACGAGGCGGCAGGACATCAAGAAGAAGTTCGAGGAAGTCGGGGCCAAGATCGAGGTCAAGTAAACGCCTCGAGGTCAAGAATGAACAACTCCAACGGTCAGTCGCGAGCGGGTCGACTTCTCGAAGATCCAGCACCTCGATCCCGATCCCGAACCTGATCGAGGTCCAGAAGCGCTCCGTACGAGCGCTTCCTGCAGATGTACACGCGCCCGCGGACCGCGAGGACGCCGGGCTGCAGGCGGTGTTCAAGTCGTCTTCCCGATCACCGACTTCCGGGAGACCTGCTCGCTCGAGTTCGTCGAGTACTCGATCGGCAACTGGGAGTGCAAGTGCGGCGCGCTCGACGGGCATCGAGAACCTGCGCGACGACCTGCTCCGTGCTGCGGCCGACGCTCATCATCGTCCCGGAGCCGAGTCGCCGAGATCTCCTGCCCCGAGTGCGGCACGCTCAACGAGAACACCGCCCGTGACCTGCGACGAGCTGCGGCGACCCGGTCGGCCTTGAAGTTCAAGTACGACGTGGCCGAGTGCCAGGAGCGGGGCATGACGCTACACGGTCCCGCTCAAGGTGACGATCCACCTCGTGGTCTACGACAAGGACCCGGAGACGGGCGCGCAAGGCGATCCGCGACATCAAGGAGCAGGAGGTCTACTTTCGGCGAGATCCCCATGCTCACCGAGAACGGGACCTTCATCATCAACGGCACCGAGCGCGTCATCGTCTCGCCAGCTCCACCGCTCGCCGGGCGTGTTCTTCCAGGCGCACGCCCGCCAAGACGCTGTTCATGGCGAAGATCATCCCGTACCGCGGCTCGTGGGTGGAGTTCGAGTACGACGCGAAGAACCTCCTCTACGTCCGCATCGACCGCAAGCGCAAGTTCCTCGGAACGATCTTCCTGCGCGCGCTCGGCCTGCAGGTCGGACGACGAGATCCTCGCGGACGTTCTACCGGATCCAGACCGGTCCGCGTTCGAGGACCGGCAGGTCCTGTTCACGGTCGTGGCCCGGCGCTCGTCGGCCGGAAGGTCAAGTCGCGACGATCGACGACCAGGCCGGCGAGGTGATCGTCGGCAAGGGCAAGAAGGTCACGCCGCCCATGCTCGCCGCTGCTCGAGAAGGCCGGGCGTCAGGACGGTCCAGGTCGACCGGACGAGCTCGACGGCGGCCGTCGTCGTCGCAGGACGTCGTCGACCCGGCGACCGGCGAGATCCTGCTCGAGGTCAACGACGCCCGCGTCGCCGACCGTCGATCAAGGTCATCGAGGCGAAGAAGATCGACCGTCGTTCGAGGTCTTCTTCCCCGAGGACGAGCATCGGGCGGACGATCGTCACCGAGACGCTCCGCAAGGACACCGTCAAGACGCCCGAGGAGGCCCTGGTCGAGATCTACCGGCGCCTGCGGCCCGGGCGATCCGCCGACGCTCGAGTCGAGCCGGGCGCTGTTCGAGGGCATGTTCTTCGACCCGCAGACGCTACGACTTCTCGCGCGTCGGCCGGCTCAAGTTCAACACGAAGCTCGGCGTCGAGGCCGCCGCTCGACCGAGCGAGATCCTCCAGGCGGAGGACTTCTTCCGCGTCGTCGATCAGTTCCTCGAGCTGCGGCTCGAACCCCGTCGGACGTGGACGACATCGACCACCTCGGGCAACCGGCGCGTCCGCGCGGTCGGCGAGCTCCTGGAGAACCAGTTCCGCATCGGTCTGGTCCGCATGGAGCGCGCGATCAAGGAGAAGATGTCGGTCTACCAGGAGATGACCACGCGCGATGCCGCACGACCTGATCAACGCCAAGCCGGTCATGGCGGCGATCCAGGAGTTCTTCGGCTCGTAGCCAGCTCTCCCAGTTCATGGACCAGACGAACCCGCTCTCGGAGGTCACTCACAAGCGGCGTCTGTCGGCCCTCGGGCCGGGCGGCCTGTCGCGCGAGCGCGCCGGGTTCGAGGTGCGCGACGTCCACCCGACGCACTACGGCCGCATCTGCCCGATCGAGACGCCGGAAGGCCCGAACATCGGCCTCATCTCGTCGCTGTCCTGCTACGCCCGGATCAACGAGTTCGGCTTCATCGAGTCGCCCGTACCAGCAAGGTCGAGCACGGCAGCGTGCTCGACTACGTCCGGATCGTGAACCCGGGCGACAGGCGAGGCTGAAGCTCGGCGACGATCGTCCGAGCGACGAGAAGGCTCGAGGAGGAGATCGCGCAAGGCCGCGAAGAAGAAGCGAGCGTCGGCCGAGTTCGAGCCCCACTCGTTCTACCTGACCGCCTGGGAGGAGGACAGGCCACGATCGCGCAGGCCAACGCGCAGCTCGACGAGCGAAGGGCGCATCGTCAACGAGCGCGTCACCGCGCGCGGCGCCGGCGAACGTCGATGTTCGCTCCGCGCGAGGAGGTCGACTACATCGACGTGTCGCCCGAAGCAGCTCGGTCTCGGTCGCGGCGTCGCTGATCCCGTTCCTCGAGAACGACGACGCGAACCGCGCGCTGATGGGCTGCAACATGCAGCGCCAGGCGGTGCCGCTGCTCCGGCCCGAGGCGCCGCTCGTCGGCACCGGGCATGGAGCGATCACGGCGCAGCGACTCGGGCGCGGTCGTCGTCTGCCAGCGCGGCGGGCGTCGTCGACTACCGTGGACGCGCACGCGCATCATCGTCCGCGTCGGCGGCGAGGTACGGCCCGACGGAGGCGCGAGGACTTCGGCGCCGACATCTACAACCTGACCAAGTTCAAGCGCTCGAACCAGAACACCTGCATCAACCAGAAGCCGATCGTTCACGAGCGGGCAGCGCGTCGAGAAGGGGCGAGGTCCTGGCCGACGGGCCCTGCACCGACAGGGGCGAGCTGGCGCTCGGGCGCAACGTGCTGGTCGCGCTTCATGCCGTGGCGCGGCTACAACTTCGAGGACGCGATCCTGGTCTCCGAGAAGCTCGTCAAGGACGACTACTTCACCTCGATCCACATCGAGGAGTTCGAGATCGAGGCGCGCGACACCAAGCTCGGTCCCGAGGAGATCACGCGCGACATCCCGAACGTCTCGGAGGAGTTCCTCAACGACCTCGACGAGTCGGGATCATCCGGATCGGCGCGCACGTCAAGCCGGGCGACATCCTCGTCGGGCAAGGTCACGCCCAAGGGCGAGACCCAGCTCACGCCCGAGGAGAAGCTCCTGCGCGCGATCTTCGGCGAGAAGTCGGGCGACGTGCGCGACGCCTCGCTGACGACCCCTCCGGGCATCGAGGGGACGGTCGTCGACGTCAAGATCTTCTGCCGCAAGGGCGTCGAGAAGGACTCCCGCGCGCAGGCGATCGAGGACGACGACGATCTCGCGGATGCAGAAGAACCTCAACGACGAGGTCCGCATCCTCGCGAGGAGAACGCGCAAGAAGATCACGGACCTGCTCGACGAGCACGAGATCGGTCGCGCCGCGCTGCGCCGAGAGAAGACGGAAGGTCTGCATCGAGGAGGGACCGTCCTCGACCCGGAGCTGATGGACAAGCTCGCCACGGAGGACCTGATCCGCGTCGAGATCCGAGTCCCAGAAGCGGCGAGAGCTCGAGGAGATCCGCGACGATCGAGGAGCGCACCGAGAAGAAGATCCAGATCCTCAGAAGCTCCACGAGGAGAAGATCGCAGCAGCTGCGCAAGGGGCGACGAGCTGCCGCCCGGCGTCATCAAGATGGTCAAGGTCTTCGTCGCCATGAAGCGCAAGCTGCTCGGTCGGCGACAAGATGGCCGGCCGCCACGGCAACAAGGGCGTCATCGCCCAGCATCCTGCCCGACGAGGACATGCCGTACCTGCCGGACGGCACGCCGGTCGAGATCGTCCTCAACCCGCTCGGCGTGCCCTCGCCGCATGAACGTCGGCCAGATCCTCGAGACCCACCTCGGCTGGGCCGCGCAAGGCTGCTGGGGCTGCACTTCGCGACCCCGGTGTTCGACGGCGCGACGCGAGGAGGAGATCAAGGACGCAGCTCGCCAGCAGGCCGAGCCTGCCCGACGTCCGGCAAGATCGACGCTGTTCGACGGCATGACCGGCGAGGCGTTCGAGCAGAAGGTCACCGTCGGCTACATCTACATGCTGAAGCTCTCGCACCTGGTCGACGACAAGATCCACGCCCGCTCGATCGGACCGTACTCGCTGATCACGCAGCAGCCGCTCGGGCGGCAAGGCGCAGTTCGGCGGCCAGCGGTTCGGAGAGATGGAAGTCTGGGCGCTCGAGGCGTACGGCGCGGCCCACATCCTCCAGGAGCTGCTCACCGCGAAGTCCGACGACGTCTACGGCCGCACCAAGATCTACGAAGCGATCGTCAAGGGCGAGACGCGCGTTCGAGCCCGGGTCTGCCCGAGTCGTTCAACGTCCTGGTCCGGGAGCTGCAGAGCCTGTGCCTCGACGTCGAGCTGCTGAAGACGAAGCACGAGAGCCCGACGACCGCTCGAGGAGCCGCATCGCTGCGACTCTGACCAAGGAGGCTAGCAGATTGAACAGAGACTCGCTCTTCTTCGACAGGGCGCGGACGATCAACGACTTCGACGCGCATCCGGATCAGCCTGGCCTCGCCCGGAGAAGATCCGGTCCTGGTCGCACGGCGAGGTCACGAAGCCGGAGACGATCAACTACCGCACCTTCAAGCCGGAGCGGGACGGCCTGTTCTGCGCGAAGATCTTCGGCCCCGTCACCGACTGGGAGTGCCTGTGCGGCGAAGTTCAAGCGCATGAAGCACCGCGGCGTCGTCTGCGACAAGTGCGGCGTCGAGGTGACCCAGTCCAAGGTGCGCCGCGAGCGGATGGGCCACATCGAGCTGGCCTCGCCCGGTCAGCCACGTCTGGTTCTTCAAGGGGCTGCCGAGCCGCATCGGGCACCTGCTCGACATCACGCCTGCGCGACCTCGAGCGGATCCTCTACTTCGAGGCGTACGTCGTCATCGACCCCGGCGACACCCGGAGCTCGAAGCGAGCAGGAGCTCCTCGACGCGAGGACCGCTACCGCGAGCTGCGCGACGAGTCCGGCGACCGGTTCACGGCGCAAGATGGGCGCCGAGGCGATCAAGGAGCTCCTGCAGCAGGTCGACGTCGAGTCAGCTGGCGCGTCGAGCTGCGCGACAAGATGAAGACCGAGACCAGCCAGCAGAAGCAGCTCAAGTTCGCCAAGCGGCTCAAGGTCGTCGACGCGTTCCGCAAGTCGGGCAACCGCCCGGAGTGGATGATCCTCGACGTGATCCCGGTCATCCCGCCGGAGCTGCGGCCGCTCGTGCCGCTCGACGGCGGCCGCTTCGCGACCTCGGACCTGAACGACCTCTACCGCCGCGTCATCAACCGCAACAACCGGCTGAAGAAGCTCACTCGAGCTGCAGGCGCCCGACGTCATCGTCCGCAACGAGAAGCGGATGCTCCAGGAGGCGGTCGACGCCCTGTTCGACAACGGCCGCCGCGGCCGCGTCCTGCGCGGCGCGAACAACCGGCCGCTCAAGTCGCTCTCCGACACGCTCAAGGGCAAGCAGGGCCGCTTCCGCCAGAACCTGCTCGGCAAGCGCGTCGACTACTCCGGGCCGCTCGGTCATCGTCGTCGGCCCCGAGCTGAAGCTCCACCAGTGCGGGCTGCCGAAGAAGATGGCGCTCGAGCTGTTCAAGCCGTTCATCTACAACAAGCTCGAGGAGCGAGGGCTACGTCTCGACCATCAAGGCGGCGAAGGAGATGGTCGAGCTGCAGCGGCCCGAGGTCTGGGACATCCTCGAGGAGGTCATCCAGCGAGCACCCGGTCCTGCTGAACCGCGCGCCGACGCTCCACCGGCTCGGCATCCAGGCCTTCGAGCCGGTGCTGGTCGAGGGCAAGGCGATCCAGATCCACCCGCTCGTCTGCACGGCCTTCAACGCCGACTTCGACGGCGACCAGATGGCGGTCCACATCCCGCTCTCGCACGAAGGCGCAGATCGAGGCGAAGGTCCTGATGCTGTCGACGCAGAACATCCTCTCGCCCGTCGAACGGCAGCCCGATCGTCGTTCCGTCCCAGGACATCGTCCTCGGCATCTACTACCTGACCAAGGAGAAGAAGGCGGCGCAAGGGCGCGGGCCGCACCTTCGGCGACATCGAGGAGGTCCTCCTCGCGCTCACGCGCTCGGCCACGTCGAGACGCCTCGCCCCGATCCGGCTCCGCTACACGGGCGAGCTGATCGACCTGACCACGCGTCTACGACGACCAGGACATCATCCACACCGAGCGCCAGGAGGTCGAGGGCGAGCTGATCTCGACCGACCGTCGGCCGCGTCATCTTCAACGACCACCTGCCGAGCGGCATCCCGTTCATCAACGGCCTGCTCGAAGAAGCGCGGCATGACGCAGCCTCGTCACGCTTCTGCCACCTGCAACTACGGCAACGAGAAGACGGTCGAGATGGTCGACGATCCTGAAGGACCTCGGCTTCCTGCTACGCCACCAAGGCCGGGCATCTCGATCGGCATCGACGACCTCGTCATCCCGCCGAACAAGGCCGCAGCATGGTGCAGGACGCCAGCGAAGAAGGAGGTCGAGGTCGACAACGCAGTACCGCGACGGCGCTCATCACCAACGGCGAGCGCTACAACAAGGTCATCGCAGCATCTGGTCGGACGTCACCGACAAGGTCTCCGACGAGATGTTCAAGGAGATGGAGCGGATCGACAAGGCCGGCGGCGAGTTCAACCCGGTCTTCATCATGGCCGACTCCGGCGCCCGAGGCAGCAAGCAGCAGATCCGCCAGCTCGCCGGCATGCGCGGCCTGATGGCCAAGCCGTCGGGCGAGATCATCGAGACGCCGATCACGCGCGAACTTCCGCGAAGGGCTGACCGTGCTGCAGTACTTCATCTCGACGCACGGCGCCCGCAAGGGCCTGGCCGACACGGCGCTCAAGACCGCCGACTCGGGCTACCTGACCCGGCGCCTCGTCGACGTCGCGCAGGACGTGATCATCACCGAGGAGGACTGCCGGACGCTCGACGGCATCGACGTCACGGCCGATCATCGAAGGCGGCGAGGTCATCGAGTCCGCTGCGCGACCGCATCGTCGGCCGCGTCACGCTCGAGGACATCATCGACCCGCTCGACCGAGCGAGCGGATCATCGCGCATCGAACGAGGAGATCACCGAGGACCTCGCCAACCAGATCCAGATGGCCGGGCATCGAGCGGGTGAAGATCCGCTCGGTGCTGACCTGCGAGAGCCGGCGCGGCGTCTGCGCGCGCTGCTACGGCCGCGACCTGGCGACGGGCACGCTGGTCGAGCTCGGGCGAGGCGGTGGGCGTCATCGCCGCGCAGTCGATCGGCGAGCCGGGCACGCAGCTCACGATGCGGACCTTCCACATCGGCGGCATCGCGCAGCCGCGGCGAGGGCACGAGTCGACGATCGCGTCCGAAGAACCACGGGATCGTCAAGTTCGTCGAACGTCACGACGGTCAAGAACAAGACGGGCGACCTGGTCGTCATGAACCGCAACGGCGATCTGATCATCCACGACCACAAGGGCCGCGAGCTGGAGCGTCACCCGGTCGTCTACGGCGTCGACGCTCAAGGTCGCGCGACGGCGAGCAGATCACGCCCGGACAAGCTGATCGTCGAGTGGGATCCCTACGCCTTCGCGATCCTGACCGAGCACTCGGCGAGAGGTCTCGTTCAGGACATCGTCGACGGCGTGACGATGCAGGAGGAGGTCGACGAGCTGACCGGGCTACTCCCGCAAGATGATCATCGAGTCGCAGGACGAGAAGAAGCACCCGCAGTTCGTCATCAAGGACTCGCACGGGACGAGCGCCACAAGAAGCCGCTGCCGGTCAACGCGATCCTCGATGGTCGAGGACGGGCAGAAGGTCGCACCAGGGCGACATGCTCGCCAAGATCCCGCGCGAGCCACGACCAAGACCAAGGACATCACCGGCGGTCTGCCGCGCGTCGTCGAGCTGTTCGAGGCGCGCCATCCGAAGGAGCCGGCCGTCATCACCGAGATCGACGGCGTCGTGAAGTACGGCGAGATCGTCAAGGGCGAGCGGAACATCTACATCATCCCGCGACGACGGCGAGCCGGCGCGAGTACCAGGTGCCGCAGCGGCGTGCACGTCAACGTCCAGGAAGGCGAGAACGCGTGCGCGCCGGCGAGCGCGCTCATCGACGGGCCCAGTCGACCCGCACGACATCCTGCGCGTGCAGGGCGAGAAGGAGCTGCAGCGCGTACCTGGTCGACGAGATCCAGGAGGTCTACCGCCTGCAGGGCGTCGACCATCAACGACAAGCACATCGAGGTCATCGTCCGCCAGATGATGCGCTGGGTGAAGATCGAGGAGGTCGGCGACACCGAGTTCATCGTCGACGAGCAGGTGGACAAGTTCCGCTTCCAGGAGGAGAACGAGCGGGTCATGACGCGGCGGCGGCAGCCGGCGCGCGGCCGGCCGCTGCTCCTCGGGATCACGCAAGGCGTCGCTCTCGACCGACTCGTTCATCTCGGCCGCCTCGTTCCAGGAGACGACGCGCGTCCTCACCGAGGCGTCGATCAGCGGGCGAGATCGACTACATGCGCGGCCTGAAGGAGAACGTCATCATGGGCCGGCTCATCCCGGCCGGAACGGGCATGGACTACTACCGCCAGATCTCGATCCCGCCTGAGCCCGTCGAAGCGGAGCCTGCGGCCGAGGAGGGGGCGGGCGTCTTCGAGCGGCGCCTCGGCGGCGGAAGGCTTCACGGAGCCTCTCGGCCGGCGCAAAGTAAGGATTGTGGAGTACGACCATAAGCCGGTCCTGCCCCGGGTCAGCCATTCAGCGAAGCCGATCAGCGGAGAGCCGTTCACGCTGACGACCGTCAGACGCGGAGGCGAGAGGGCCGACGCTTTCGAGCGGCGGCGCGGGGCTGGGATTTCTCTCCGCCGCGCGTCCGCGACGATCACTGCGATCATCTCGAGACGCCCCTTGTCGATCCTGAAGGTCGAGACGAAGTCTCCGCCCGGCTTTCCGTCGCCTGAAGGAGCGGTCCCGGTGAACTCGCCGTCGAGTATGCGGCCCCCGACGGCCGAGAATCAAGTGGGGATCAAAGTACGGAAGAATTCAATTTTACAGGCTTCCCATCTCCGCTTGAGAACGGCGCGCCTAAGCTGATGCTGAAGACCCAATCGAGGGTTGTTCTGGCACTCCGCCATGCAGTCCCCCCAGCCCTTCCGGAAAACGTAGCGGGGGAGGATCGGCCACGATCCACTGAGAATGTCCGAAGGAGCTGCCTGGCTCGAAGCTGTCCGGCGAAGCGTAGCGACACCGTCCGCGTCGCGATAGGCCGCGGAGAGGTGCGCGGGTGGTAGGAAGATCGCATGTCAGCATGTGGAAGGCGTCTAACCCGACGATCAACACGACAAGCGCCCTCCGTAGTGGGCGCCCAGAGCATCCATTCCGTGATACCCCCAACGCCACTGGTCGGCCGCTTCGGATGTGAGGCCGATCGTGATGATTCCCGGCGACCACGATCCGGGTGATGGATCGCGGTCATGAGGGGGTATCTCTCCCGGATGCGAGGCTCAGGTGCCGCTTGATGCGAAGGAACAGCCTGGCGGAGGAAGGAGCTCGCGGCTCAGCTCCAGGGCGAGGACCGTGGCTTCACGGTTTTCATCGGCGGAGGAGTTCTGGCGGAGCTTGATCTGATAGAGATCGTCGGGAAGGGGAGCGCCGCCGAATTCGGAGCAGGATATGGGTGGGATCCGTCATCAGGATCCTGCTCGGGGGACGGTGACGTCGTCGCCGGTCCCCAGCCCCGGTCGGCGCTGCTGCGCCTCAGGAATAGGTTTTGCCCTCCCCTCCCGAAGGTCGGGGCCGTAATCGTCCGCGCGCTCAATGCGATGGCGATCGATCCTGGGGATTCGGTCAGGACGGCCCCGGCGAGGGATCGACGGACGTGACGCGAAGGCTCGAGAGGACGCCTGGGCGCGGGAGGATGAGGCCTCCCGCCCGTCCTCCGCGCCGTTTGCAGTCTCGACCGCATGCGGATCGTCGACGCTCGGAAGAACGGCGAGGCGCCGAGCCTCCGCGACATGCGGACAGCCGCCAAAAGGACGATCGAAGGCGGACTCCGTTTCCGATGATCATGGCTCACCCCTCCGGATCGAGGGTGTTCCTCCAGCCGGTCGCCCGACATCACGGCTCTCCGAGAGGATTTCGGGCATGATGCCGGCACCCTGTCCATGGCTCGATTGACATCTTTTTCCTCGCGACCGCGAGAGGCGGATCGGCTTCCTGCGGATCCAGGCAGCGGCCGACTTTTCTTAGGTCCCTGGAGGATCGACGGTTCCCCGTCCCGCCACCGATCCCCGTGCGCCCGGCGCGTGCAATGCCGATCGACGATCTCCCGCGGGTGATCTTGGAGGAACGTCCCTTGGGGCCGGTCCGGAACCAGCATCAGGGCGCGGCCGGGCGTAGCCGGGTCCGCCGGTGTCCATGGAAGAGGACGTCGTGAGGGTGGATGCCCTTCGCCCGCAGGTGTTCCCACATCGCCGGCTTCCGCCGGGGTGGCACGGATATTGCTGACAGACCTGCCATGCCACGCTGATATGATCCGCCGGTTTGCGATCAGGACCGGAGGAGCCGGCGCCGGCCCGCCCCCGTGCTTCGGCGGCCCGGACGCGAGGCTCTGGTTCGACTGCAGACACAGGAGAAACATCGAGTGCCCACGATCAATCCAGCTGGTTCGACGCGGCCGCGAGCGGCTCAAGATCCGCACCGGCAGCCCGGCCCTCCAGAGGTGCCCGCAGAAGCGCGGCGTGTGCGTCGCGCGTCTACACGACCGACGCCGAAGAAGCCGAACTCGGCGCTCCGCAAGGTCGCGCGCGTGCGGCTGACCAACGGCATCGGAGGTCACGACGCTACATCCCGGGCGTCGGTCACAACCTGCAGGAGCACTCGATCGTGCTCATCCGCGGCGGCCGCGTGAAGGACCTTCCCGGCGTCCGCTACCACGTCATCCGCGGCACGCTCGACGCCGATGGGCGTCGAAGGCCGGCGGCAGGGCCGCTCGAAGTACGGCGCCAAGCGCCCGAAGCAGTAGCGAGAAGACAGATGCCAGTGCGTCAGGCGCGCGAAGTCCCCAAGCGCGAGATCCTCCCGATCCCGATGCTACCAGTCGACCGCTCGTCACGAAGTTCATCAACATCGTGATGACGCGACGGCAAGAAGTCGATCGGCGAGCGGCATCTTCTACGGCGCGATGGACATCGATCGCGGACAGCGACCAGCGACGACCCGCTGAAGGTCTTCAAGAAGGCGCTCGACAACGTGCAAGCCGCTGCTCGAGGTGAAGTCGCCGCCGCGTCGGCGGCGCGACCTACCAGGTGCCGGTCGAGGTGCGGCCCGAGCGGCGCGCTCGCGCTGGCGATGCGCTGGCTGATCCCGTACTCGCAGGCGCGCGGCGAGAAGACGATGCGCGGAGCAGCTGGCCGAGCGAAGCTCATGGACGCGGCCGAACAACCGCGGCGCGCGATGAAGAAGAAGGAAGACACGCACAAGATGGCGGAGGCGAACAAGGCGTTCGCGCACTACCGCTGGTAAGGCCCGGTCGGCGACTGGCGTGCCGCGACAGGACGAACGACGCCGCGAACGATAGCGAATCCAGGCGACCCCGCGACGGACGCAGGCGCTGCAAGGCGTGACCACGCGCGACCGGACAGCACGCCGGAAGCACGAAGCAGCGAGAACGAAGGACGTGGCCCGTCACCGTCCGCAATCGAGAAGACCCGGAACATCGGCATCATGGCGCACATCGATGCCGGCAAGACCACTACGACCGAGCGCATCCTCTTCTACACCGGCGTCATCCACAAGATCGGCGAGGTGCACGAGGGCACCGCCACGATGGACTGGATGGAGCAGGAGCAGGAGCGCGGCATCACCATCACGTCCGCCGCGACGACCTGCTTCTGGCGCGATCACCGCGATCAACATCATCGACACGCCCGGCCACGTCGACTTCACGGCCGAGGTCGAGCGCTCGCTGCGCGTGCTCGACGGCGCGGTCGCGCGTGTTCTGCGCGGTCGGCGGCGTCGAGCCGCAGTCCGGAGACGGTCTGGCGCCAGGCCGACAAGCTACCGCGTGCCGCGCATCGCGTTCGTCAACAAGATGGACCGCATCGGCGCCGACTTCGACCGCTGTCGTCGGCATGATGCGTGACGCGCCTCGCGCGCCGACCGGTCGCCGTCCAGATCCCCTGGGGACGCGAGGACGAGCTTCCAGCGGCGTCATCGACCTGGTCGAGATGAAGGCCATCCGCTTAGCGAGGACGACGCCTGGGCGCCGTACGATGGATCGCACGAGATCCCGGACGAGCTACGGCCGAGGCCGCGGCCGCGGCGCGCGAGCAGCTGGTCGAGGCGGTCTGCGAGGTCGACGACGCAGCTGCTCGACGAAGTACCTCGCGCGGCGAGGCGATCCCGACGGACGAGCTGCGCGCGCGCGCTGCGCCGCGGCGACGATCGCGAGCCAGCTGCGTCCCGGTGCTGTGCGGCGCCGCGTTCAAGAACAAGGGCGTGCAGCCGCTGCTCGACGCGGTCGTCGACTACCTGCCCGTCGCCGCTCGACATCCCGCCGATCGAGGGCATCGACCCGCACGGCGAGCAGAGGTCGACGCGAGCCTCCTCGGACGACGAGCCGTTCTCGGCGCCTGGTCTTCAAGATCATGACCGACCCCTTCGTCGGGCAGCTCGCCTTCTTCCGGGTCTACTCCGGGCACGCTCGAGACGCGGCGACCTCGGTGCTCAACGCCACGCGCGGCACGCAGCGAGCGCATCGGCCGCCTCGCTCAAGATGCACGCCAACAAGCGCGAGGAGATCGAGGAGGTCTGGGCCGGCGACATCGCCGCCGCCGTCGGGCCTGCAAGCGACGTCACGACCGGCGACACGATCTGCGACGAGGACGATCCGGTCGTCCTCGAGTCGATGGACTTCCCCGAGCCGGTCATCTCGGTGGCCATCGAGCCGAAGACCAAGGTCGGACCAGGAGAAGCTCGGCACCGCGCTCGGCAAGCTGGTGCAGGAGGATCCGACGTTCCGCGTGCAGCACCGACGCCGACACCGGCCAGACGCTGATCTCCGGGCATGGGCGAGCTGCACCTCGAGATCATCGTCGACCGCCTGCGTGCGCGAGTTCAGCGTCGGCGCCAACGTCGGCAAGCCGCAGGTCGCCTACCGCGAGACGATCCGCAAGGCGCGCCGAGGCGAGAGGCGCGCTACATCCGCCAGACGGGCGGCCGCGGCCAGTACGGCCACGTCAAGATCACGCATCGAGCCGTGCGACCGCCGAAGGCGGCTGCGTGTTCGAGAACGAGATCGTCGGCGGCTCGATCCCGCGGGAGTTCATCGCCGCGATCGAGGCGGGCATCGAGGAGGCGATGGAGAGCGGCGTCGCTCGCCGGCTATCCGATGACGACATCGAGCGTCGACGCTGCTACGACGGCTCCTACCACGACGTCGACTCGTCCGAGATGGCGTTCAAGATCGCCGGCTCGATGGCGTTCAAGGAGCGCCGCGCAAGAGCGCGCGACCTGGTGCTGCTCGAGCCGATCATGGAGGTCGAGGTCGTCGTGCCCGAGGAGTACATGGGCGACGTCATCGGCGACCTGAACGTCGCGGCGCGGGCGCATCGCGAGCATGGAAGCGCGCGTCGGCGCGCAGGTGATCACGGCGATCGGTGTCCGCTGGCGGAGATGTTCGGCTACGCCACGCGACCTGCGCTCGATCACGCAGGGCCGCGCCAACTACACGATGCACTTCTCGCGCTACGAGGAGGCTCCGAAGAACGATCAGCGAGGAGGTCGTGGCGCGAAGGCTGACGGGCTAGATCAGCGCCGGCGACGCACGCTCGGATCAGCAGGAGGAGCTGAGTCATGGCGAAGGAGAAGTTCGAGCGGACGAAGCCGCACGTGAACGTGGGGACGATCGGTCACGTGGACCACGGGAAGACGACGTTGACGGCGGCGATCACGATGGTGCTGGCGAAGAAGAACCCGAAGATCGCGGTGCGGTCGTTCGACTCGATCGACAACGCGCCGGAAGAGCAGGCGCGCGGGATCACGATCGCGACGGCGCACGTGGAGTACGAGACGACGAAGCGTCACTACGCGCACGTGGACTGCCCGGGCCACGCGGACTACGTGAAGAACATGATCACGGGCGCGGCGCAGATGGACGGGGCGATCCTGGTGGTGTCGGCGGCGGACGGTCCGATGCCGCAGACGCGCGAGCACATCCTGCTGGCGCGCCAGGTGGGCGTGCCGTCGATCGTGGTGTGCGCTGAACAAGGTGCGACGCGGTGGACGACCCGGAGCTGCTGGACCTGGTGGAGCTGGAGGTGCGGGAGCTGCTGAAGAGCTACGAGTTCCCGGGCGACGAGATCCCGATCGATCGCGGGTCTCGGCGCTGAAGGCGATGAAGCGGGGACGCGGACGGCGAAGAAGTGCGATCCTGGAGCTGATGGAGGCGGTGGACAGCTACATCCCGCTGCCGGAGCGGGCGATGGACAAGCCGTTCCTGATGCCGGTCGAGGACATGTTCTCGATCTCGGGCCGCGGGACGGTGGTGACGGGCCGGGTGGAGCAGGGGAAGGTGAAGGTGGGCGAGGAGGTGGAGATCGTGGGGATCCGGCCGACGCAGAAGACGGTGGTGACGGGCGTGGAGATGTTCAAGAAGCTGCTGGACGAGGGGCAGGCCGGGGACAACGTCGGGCTGCTGCTGCGCGGCACGGAGAAGGACGACGTGGAGCGCGGGCAGGTGCTGGCGAAGCCGGGATCGATCACGCCGCACACGAAGTTCAAGGCGCGAGGTGTACATCCTGACGAAGGAAGAGGGCGGCCGGCACACGCCGTTCTTCAACGGGCTACCGGCCGCAGTTCTACTTCCGGACGACGGACGTGACGGGAGTGGCGACGCTGCCGGAGGGCGTGGAGATGGTGATGCCGGGGGACAACGTCGAGCTGGACGATCGAGCTGATCACGCCGATCGCGATGGAGAAGGGGCTGCGGTTCGCGATCCGCGAGGGCGGCCGCACCGTCGGCGCCGGCACCGTCGCACGGAGATCGTCGAGTCAGGTCAGCGCCGAGCGGAGCGGACAGCATGCTGAACGAGAAGATCCGGATCCGCCTCAAGGCGTACGACCACCGCATCCTCGACCAGTCGACGACGGAGATCGTGGACACGGCGCGGCGCACGGGCGCGCGGGTCGTCGGGGCCGATCCCGCTGCCGACCGACGCGCAACACGTTCACGCGTGCTGCCGCTCGCCGCACGTCGACAAGAAGTCGCGCGAGCAGTTCGAGATCCGCACCCACAAGCGCCTGCTCGACATCCTCGAGCCCGACGCCGCAGACGGTGGACGCGCTGATGAAGCTCGACCTGCCGGCCGGCGTCGACGTCGAGATCAAGGCGTTCGAGAGCAGATGAGGACCAGATGATCGACGGACTCATCGGCAGAAAGGTCGGCATGACGCAGGTGTTCGAGGAGGACGGCACGGTCGGTGCCGGTCACGGTTCTCAGCGGCCGGGCCCTGCGTGATCGTCCAGCTTCGCTCGAAGGAGAGCGCGACGGATACGATGTCGGCGCAGGTCGGCGTTCGTGCCGAGCCTGGCGGGGCCGGCTCGGTCAACAAGCTGATGCGCGGCCACTTCGAGAAGGCGAAGGTCCGCCGACGCGCGATGCTCCGCGAGTTCAGGGTGCCGGGCGAGGCCAAGGTCGGTGAGACGGTCGCTCGCCTCGATCTTCGCGCCGAACGACAGTCGTCGACGTCGTCGGGACGAGCAAGGGACACGGGTTCACCGGCGTCATGGCGCGGCACAACTTCAGCGGCGGCGCCGCGAGCGCACGGCTCGATGTTCCATCGCGCTCCCGGCTCGATCGGCGCCTCGGCCTTCCCGTCGCGGACCTTCCCGGGGATGCGCGGGCCGGGCCGCTCAGGCAGGCGCGCGGATCGACGGTCCGGAACCTCCGGAGTCGTCCGGGTGGACGCCGAGCAAGAACCTGATCGCGGTGCGCGGCGCGATCCCCGGGCTCCGCCGGCAGCACTATCGTCGACGATCCGCAAGGCGCAAGATGGCCGCCGTTCGGACGCGAGGCGGCACGCCGCCGCCAAGGCGAAGGGCGAAGGAGACAGGAGACGACGATGCCCGAGATGGATCTCAAGAGACGTCGACGGCGAGCAAGGTCGGCACGATGACGCCTGCCGGACGGCGTCTTCGCGGCGCCTGTCAAGCGCCACCTCCTGCACGAGGCCGGTGCGCCACTACCGGGCCAGTCGGACGGGCCGGCACGCACGACACGAAGAACCGCTGCGAGGTCGCCGGCGGCGGCAAGAAGCCCTGGAAGCAGAAGCACACGGGCCGCGCCCGGCACGGATCGACGCGCTCGCCGCTGCTGGCGGCAAGGGCAGGCACCGGTCAGGGTCCGCATCCGCGCGACTACGGCTACGCTCTGCCGCGCAAGGAGGTCCGTGCGCGGCGCGCTGCGATCGGCGCTCTGCGCTCAAGGTCAAGGACGACCGGCTCGTCGTCGTCGACGCGCTCTGCCTCGATTCGGCCAAGACGAAGGACCTCGCAGCGATGCTCGATCGTCGAGGGCCTCGGGATCGATCGAAGGTCCTGATCGTCCACGACGGCGAGGATGCAGAACCTGTGCTGCGCGGCGCGCAACCATCCGCGCATCAAGGCGGTCGGCGCGCTGGCCGAGATGAACGTCTACGACATCTGCTCAACCACGACTATCTCGTGCTGTCCTGAGCCGCCGCGGAGAAGGTCGGAGAGGTGCTCCGCGATGAAGACCGACCTGCATGACGTCCTGCGGGCGTCCGCTGATCACGGAGAAGGGAAGCTGTCCTGCAGGGACACGGAGAACCTCTATCTGTTCCGCGGTCGCACAACGGACGCGAACAAGATCCAGATCAAGAAGGCCGTCGAGACGCTCTTCGAGGTGAAGGTCGATTCCGGTCCGCGACCGGTGCGCGTGCACGGGAAGGTCAAGCGCCGGCCGGCGCATCGGCGCGCAGGCCCGACTGGAAGAAGGCCTACGTGAAGCTCGGCGGCGAGGAAGCCGCATCGAGCTTCTTCGAGGGAGCCTAGGCCGATGGGCGTCAAGATCAGTACAGGCCGACGTCGGCGGGGCGCCGCTTCCAGACCGGCTACGACTTCGCCGAGATCACGACAGAGCACGCCCGCAGCAAGCGCTGCTCGGCCGCGCAAGAACGCTCCGGCGGTCGCGACAACACGGGCCGCATCACCGTGCGTCATCGCGGCGGCGGCCACAAGCGCCGCTACCGCCTGATCGACTTCAAGCGCGACAAGGACGGCGTGTCCGCGGTCGTGAAGCGGCGTCGAGTACGATCCGAACCGCTCGGCCGCGCATCGCGCTGCTGCTACTACGCCGACGGCGAGAAGCGCTACATCCTCGCGCCGGTCGGCTTGAACGTCGGCGACCGCGTCGAGACCGGGCCGCAGCGCCGACATCAAGCCGGGCAACTGCGCTGCCGCTCGCGAACATCCCGCTCGGCACGATCGATCCACAACGTCGAGCTGCAGCCAGGGCGCGGCGGCCAGCTCGTGCGCAGCGCCGGGGCGGCGATCCAGCTGATGGCGAAGGAGGGCGACTACGCGCGGTCCTGAAGCTGCCGTCGGGCGAGCTTCGCGCAGCGTGCGGTCCGCGTGCCGCGCGACGATCGGCCAGGTCGGCAACCTCGAGCACGAGAACATCTCGTATCGGCAAGGCCGGGCGCGATGCGCTGGCTCGGCCGGCGGCCGTACGGTCCGCGGCATCGCGATGAACCCGGTCGACCATCCGCACGGCGGCGGCGAGGGCCGCTCGAAGGGCAACCACCCGCAGACGCCGTGGGGCAAGCCCACCAAGGGCTACAAGACGCGGCACAACAAGCGGACGAACGAAGTTCATCGTCCAGCGGCGGAAGAGCCGCTAGAGCGACGGAACAGAGGAGACCGAACGTGGCACGCTCGGTCAAGAAGGGTCCGTTCGTGGACCTCCACCTCATCAAGAAGGTGCAGGCGATGATCGACGTCGGGCGAGAAGCGCGTCGTCAAGACCTGGTCGCGCCGCTCGACGATCACGCCCGACATGGTCGGCTTCACGTTCGCCGTCCACAACGGGCACAAGTTCATCCCGGTGTTCGTCACCGAGAACGCCGGTCGGCCACAAGCTCGGCGAGTTCTCGCCGACGCGCACGTTCCACGGCCACTCCGGCGACCGCAAGGCCAAGGTCGAGGGCTCCGCGCCCGCGTCGCGCGCGGCCGCCGGAGCGCCGAAGGCTAGCGCATGGAAGCTCGCGCAAGCACCCGCTACGCGCGCCTGACGGCGCAGAAGGCGCGCCTGGTCGTCGACCTGATCCGCGGCCAGCGGCGTCGAGGAGGCGCTCGGCATCCTCGCAGTTCACGCCGAAGCGCGGCGCGAAGATCGTCGCCGAAGACGCTGCGTCGGCGGTCGCGAACGCCGAGCACGGCGCAGCGCGTCGACGTCGACGCGCTCTTCGTCAGAAGCGCGTCTGCGTCGACGAGGGCCCGACCGGCAAGCGCTTCCTGCCGCGCGCGCACGGGCGCGCCACGCCGGTCTTCAAGCGGACGCAGCCACATCACCGTCGTCGTCGACGAGCGCCGTCACGGCGCGGAGGCTGAGAGCGTGGGACAGAAGGTACATCCGAAGGGTTTCCGCCTCGGCGTCATCGAGAGCTGGGACTCGCGCTGGTTCGCCCGGCGCGAGTACGCCGAGCTCCTCCACGAGGACATCAAGGTCCGCAACTTCCTGAAGAAGCGCCTCTACCACGCGGGCGTTTCGAAGATCGAGATCGAGCGCGCGGCGAACAAGGCGAAGATCAACATCCACACGGCGCGCCCCGGCATCGTCATCGGCAAGAAGGGCGCCGAGATCGAGAAGCTCAAGGCGGAGCTCCAGCAAGCTCACGCGAGAAGGAGACGTTCATCAACATCCACGAGGTGCGCCGGCCCGACGTCGACGCGCAGCTCGTCGGCCGAGAACGTCGCGCTGCAGCTCGAGCGGCGCGTCGCGTTCCGCCGCGCGATGAAGGAAGCGGTCGCGCGCGCCATGCGCATGGGCGCGCAGGGCGTCCGCATCCAGTCGTCCGGCCGCCTCGGCGGCTCCGAGATCGCGCGCACGGAGTGGTACCGCGAGGGCCGCGTGCCGCTGCACACGCTGCGCGCCGACGTCGAACTACGGCTTCGCCGAGGCGCAGCACCACCTACGGCGTCATCGGCGTCCGGGTGTGGATCTTCCGCGGCGAGGTGCTCACGCGGCAGGAGGAGGAGCAGCGCGCGGCGCTCGGCGTCTGACGCGCGACGACGATCATGCTCTCACCGAAGAAGGTCAAGTGGCGAAAGATGCAGAAGGGCCGCCGCGGCGGCACGGCGTGGCGCGGCAGCTCGCCTCGCGTTCGGCGACTTACGGCCTGCAGACGCTCGATCGCGCGCTGGCTCACGGCGCGCGAGATCGAGGCCGCCCGCGTCGCGCTCACGCGCGCGATCAAGCGCGGCGGTCGCGTCTGGGTGCGCGTGTTCCCCGACAAGCCGCTCACGAAGAAGCCGGCCGAGACGCGCATGGGCAAGGGCAAGGGCGCGCCCGAGGTCTGGGTCGCCGTCGTCGAAGCCCGGCCGCATGCTCTTCGAGATGGAAGGCGTCGAGCCGCGCGGCCGCGCGCGGCGCTCGCAAGCTCGCCGCCGCGAAGCTCTCGGTCATGACGCAGGTCCGCGAGCGCCACGCGTCGGGAGCGCGGCGGCATGAAGATCGGCGAGCTCCGCGACCTGTCCGTCGACGAGCTGCACGCGCGCGAGCGCGAGCTCACCGACGAGATCTTCCACCTGCCGCTTGCGCCGCGCGACCGCGCAGCTCACCAACCCGATGAAGCTCCGCGAGACGCCGCCGGACCCTCGCGCGGGTGAAGACGCTGCTGCGCGAGCACGCGCTGCAGGCGACGGAGGCGCCGGAAATGACCGACCGGACGACGCAAGGCGCCGCGAAGGCGTGGTGGTCTCGAACAAGATGGACAAGACGGTCGTCGTGGTCGTCGAGCGCCTCGTGCGCCACGCGCAGTACCACAAGTACCTGCGCCAGCGCGAGCGCTACAAGGCGCACGACGAGAAGAACCAGTGCCAGGTCGGCGACCGCGTGCGCCTCGTCGAGACGCGCCCGCTCTCGCGCGACAAGCGCTGGGCCGTCCGGGCGATCCTGTCCGCAGCGAGGCGCTCGCCGACGTGATCGCGATCGCCGAGGCCGAGAGGCCGCCGCAGCCGAGGCCGAGGCCGAGCGCAGCGACGGAGTGGGCCGACGCTCGATCAGGCGGAGACCGTCCTCGACGTCGCCGACAACTCGGGCGCCCGCAAGGTGCTCTGCATCAAGGTGCTCGGCGGCAGCAAGCGGAAGTACGCGATCGCTCGGCGACATCATCGTGGTGTCCGTGAAGGAAGCGATCCCGAACGCGAAGGTGAAGAAGGGCGAGGTGATGAAGGCGGTCGTCGTGCGCACGGCGAAGGAAGTCGGCCGCGCCGACGGCTCCTACATCCGCTTCGACACCAACTCGGCCGTGCTGATCGACAACGCGCGCGAGCCGATCGGCACCCGCATCTTCGGGCCGGTCGCCCGCGAGCTGCGCGCGAAGCAGTTCATGAAGATCATCTCGCTCGCGCCGGAGGTGCTGTGATGGCGCTCGAGCGCATCGCGCAAGGACGACACGGTGATGGTCATCGCCGGCCGCGAGCGCGGCAAGACCGGCAAGGTCCTGCGCGTCCTGCCGAGACCGACCGCGTCGTCGTCGAGCGCATCAACCTCGTGAAGCGCCACACGAAGCCGCGCGGCGAGCGCAGCAGGGCGGCATCATCGAGAAGGAGGCGCCGCTGCACCTCTCGAACGTGCAGCCGCTCTGCGCGCGCTGCGACAAGCCCGCGCGCGATCGGGCCCGCAGCGCGCTCGAGGACGGCCGCGCGCGTGCGCGTCTGCCGGCGCTGCGGCGAGCAGCTGGACAACGAGCTGATCGATGGCGACGCGCGACTCCGAGAACGATACCAGCACCGAGGTCGTCCCGGCGCTCATGCAGGACCGCGGCTACACGAACCGCCTCGCAGGTGCCCGCGGCTCGAGAAGATCGTGCTCAACATGGGCCTCGGCGAGGCGGTGCAGAACCCGAAGATCATCGACGTCGGCCGTCGAGGAGATCGACGGCCATCACCGGCCAGAAGCCGGTCGTCACCAAAGTCGAAGAAGGCGATCTCGAACTTCAAGCTGCGCGAGAAGCATGCCGATCGGCGTCGATGGTCACGCTGCGCGGCGAGCGCATGTACGAGTTCCTCGACCGCTCGTGTCGGCGTCGCGCTGCCGCGCGTGCGCGACTTCAGGGCGTGCCCGACCGGGCCGTTCGACGGGCGCGGCAACTACTCGCTCGGCCTCCGCGAGCAGGTGATCTTCCCGGAGATCAACCTCGACAAGGTCGACAAGATCAAGGGTCTCACCGTCGACGATCTGCACGACGCGCCCGCACGCGACGCCGAGGGCAAGGCGCTGCTGCGCGCGCTCGGCATGCCGTTCCGCGGCGTGAGCGACGGACAGATTCATGGCGAAGACGTGTCTCATGATGAAGGCCTCGCGGCCGCCGAAGTTCCAGGGTCCGCGCACTACAACCGCTGCCCGCTCTGCGGCCGGCCGCGCGCCTTCTACCGGCGCTTCCGCATGTGCCGCCTCTGCTTGCGCGAACCTCGCGCGCAAGGGACAGATTCCCGGCCTCGTGAAGGCGAGCTGGTAGCGACCATGCTGACCGATCCCGATCGCCGACATGCTCACCCGCATCCGCAACGGCGACCGGCGCGCGCAAGGCCGACCGTCGACGTGCCGTGGTCGCGGCACAAGGAAGCGATCGCGCGGGTGCTCGTCGACGAGGGCTATCTCGCGAGGCGACGCCGAGCGTCGACGAGGACGGCGTCGCGGCGCATGCTGCGCATCGCGCTGCGCTACGACGAGCGCCGCCGTCCGGTCATCACCGGCATCGAGCGGCGTCAGCCGGCCGAGCCTGCGCGTCTACGTCGGCGCCGACGAGATCCCGGCGATCCGCACGCGGTCTCGGCGTGAACGTGCTCGTCGACGCCGAAGGGCGTCCTCGTCGATCGCGAGGCGCGCAAGCAGAGCGTCGGCGGCGAGATGCTCTGCACGGTGTGGTAGGACGATCATGTCGCGAATCGGACGGCATGCCGATCGCCGTGCCCGGACGGCGTGAAGGTGCACGTCGCCGACGGCGCCGTGCGCGTCGAGGGCCCGAAGGGCAAGCTCGCCGCACGCTGCCGCCGCGAGGTGACGATCGCCGTCGAGGGCGCCGACGGTCAACGTGCAGCGCGCACGACGACGACGCGGCAGCGCGCGCGGCATCCACGGCCTCACGCGCAAGCTGGTCGCCAACATGGTCGAGGGCGTCGTCGAGGGCTTCACGCGCGTGCTCGAGATCAACGGCGTCGGCTACCGCGCCGAGGCGCGCGGCGCCGATGCTCTACCTGACGCTCGGCTACTCGCATCCGATCGCGTTCCAGCTGCCGCGCGGGCATCACGCGCCAAGGTCGACAAGCAGGTCGTGATCACGCTCGAAGGCGCGCGACCGCGAGCTGCTCGGCGCAGATCGCGGCGGCGATCCGCGAGCTGCCGTCCGCCCGAGCCCTACAAGGGCAAGGGCGTCAAGTACGCGGAGGAGACGATCCGCCGGAAGGCCGGCAAGGCGGCCGGCGCGGTAGCACGCTGATGCCGGCGAGCCGAAGAGCCATGTCGCGCGCGAAGCGTCGCCGCGATCGCGCAGGTGCGCCGCGCGGGTGCGCGGCACCGACGACGCGCCCGCGGCTGTCGGTGTTCCGCAGCGGCCAGCCACATCTACGCTCAGGTCGATCACCGACGCAGCCGCAGCAAGACGCTGCTCGCGGTCTCGACGCTCACGCCCGGAGCTGCGCGCGCAGCTCGGCAAGACGGCCGACGCGTCGACGCCGCGAAGCAGGTCGGGCAGCTCGTCGCGCGGCGCTGCCAGGAGAAGGGCATCACGCGCGTCGTCTTCGACCGCAACGGATTTCTGTACCACGGCCGCGTGCGCGCGGTGGCCGACGGCGCCCGCGAGGGCGGCCTCGAGTTCTGAGCGAGAACGACAGCGTATGGCGCAGATGGGTGGCGGACAGCGCCAGCGACGGATCGTCGACGACCGGGGCGTCGAGCTCGAAGGAGAAGGTCGTCCACATCAACCGCGTCGCGAAGGTCGTGAAGGGCGGCCGGCGCTTCAGCTTCAGCGCGCTCGTCGTCGTCGGCGACGGCGAACGGCCGCGTCGGCTTCGGCCTCGGCAAGGCGAACGAGGTGCCGGAGGCGATCCGCAAGGGCATCGAGCGAGGCGAAGAAGAGCATGGTCGACGGTGCCGCTCGCGGAGGGCACGCATCCCCTACGAGGTCATCGGGCGCTTCGGCGCCGGCGAGGTGCTGCTGACGCCCGCGTCGCGACGGCACCGGCGTCATCGCCGGCGGCGGCGTGCGCGCGGTCGTCGAGCTCGCCGGGCATCGCGCAACGTGCTCACCAAGTGCATCGGCTCGAACAACCCGCACAACATGGTGCGCGCCACGATGCGCGGCGCTGCAGATGCTGCGGCCGCCGGAGCAGGTGGCGGCGCTGCGCGGCAAGACGCTCGGGGAGCTCCGCGGATGAGCTGACGACAGCATCGATCAAGGTCGACGCTGCGCGCAGAGCGCGCATCGGCACGAGCCCGCGCCAGCGCGCAGACGCTGCGCGGCCTCGGGCTCACGCGCATCGGCGCGCTCCGTGATCCTGAAGGACTGCCGCGCCGTGCGCGGCATGATCGCGCAAGGTCGCGCCATCTGGTCGACGACGGAGGAGCTGAGCGGCATGGACCTCGAGCAATCTGCATCCCGCGCCGGGCTCGACGCGCCGATGCAAGCGCGTCGGCCGCGGCCCGGGCTCGGGCCACGGCAAGACGGCCGGGCGCGGGCACAAGGGCGGCGGCTCGCGCTCGGGCGGCAACAGCGCCGCCGGGCTACGAGGGCGGTCAGATGCCGCTCCAGCGCCGGCTGCCGAAGCGCGGCTTCCGACCGGTCGCGCGCACGACGTACGCCGTCGTCAACGTCGGGCAGCTCGCGCGCGTTCGACGCCGGCGCGACGGTCGACCCGGACGCGCTCCGCGCGCACGGCCTCGTGCGCAAGCCGCGGGCCGATCAAGATCCTCGGCGACGGGACGCTCGACCGCGCGCTCACCGTGCGAGGCGCACGCCTTCAGCGCGAAGGCGCGCGCGAGCGATCGACGCGCGCCGGCGGCACGCGCCGAGGTGGTCGAGTGCTCGAAGGGTTCTCCAACGCGACGCGCATTCCCGAGCTGCGCAAGCGGCTGCTGCTTCACCGCCGGCGATGCTCGCCGTCTATCGGCTCGGCGTGCGCGATCCCGACGCCCGGCATCGACGGCGCAGGCGCTCGCGCCGTTCTTCGCCCAGGCGACGAACAACATGCTCGGCACTGGTGAACATGTTCTCGGGCGGCGCGCTCGAGCGCTTCTCGATCTTCGCGCTCGGCATCATGCCGTACATCAGCGCGCGTCGATCATCCTGCAGCTGCTGACCGTCGTCGTCCCCTACCTCGAGAAGCTCTCGAAGGAAGGCGAGCTCGGGCGGCGGAAGATCACGCAGTACACGCGCTACGGCACCGATCGTGCTGTCGCTCGTGCAGAGCTTCTTCATCGCGATCGGCCTCGAGAGCGTCCAGGCGCCCGGCGGCGGCGCGGTCGTGTTCGATCCCGGGCTGGCGCTTCCGGCTCATGACCATGATCACGCTCACCACCGGCACCGCGTTCATCATGTGGCTCGGCGAGCAGATCACCGAGCGCGGCATCGGCAACGGCATCTCGCTCATCATCTTCGCCGGCATCGTCGCCGCGCTGCCGACGCGGCGATCACGCACGCTTCGAGTTCGTCCGGCGAGCGGCGAGCTGTCGATCTTCGCCGGCGCTCGTCGTCGTCGGTCGTCATGGTCGGCGTGATCGCGGCGATCATCTTCATGGAGCGCGGCCAGCGGCGGATCCCGGTGCAGTACGCGAAACGCGTCGTCGGGCGGACGCATGTACGGCGGCCAGAGCTCGCACCTGCCGCTCAAGATCAACACCGTCCGGCGTCATCCCGCCGATCTTCGCCTCGTCGATCCTGCTCTTCCCGGCGCACGATCGCCGGCGTTCATCGACCACCCGTGGCGCAATGGATCGCGCGACGCGCTGCACGCCGGGCGACCTGGCGCTACAACCTGCGTCGTACGTCGGCCTGATCATCTTCTTCTGCTACTTCTACACCGCGGTCACGCTTCAACCCGACCGACGTCGCGGACAACATGAAGAAGTTCGGCGGCTACATCCCCGGCATCCGGCCGGGCCAGCGGACCGCCGAGTACATCGACCGCGTCCTGATCGCGCATCACGCTGCGGCGGCGCGCTCTACGTCGCGGCCATCTGCGTCCTGCCGACCGATCCTGATCGCCAGCTTCAGCGTGCCGTTCTACTTCGGCGGCACCGCGCTCGCTGATCGTCGTCGGCGTCGCGCTCGACACCATCGCGGCCATGGAGACGCACATGATCACCCGCAGCTACGAGGGCTTCATGAAGCGCGGCCGCATCCGGGGCCGACGCTAGAGGGTGGCGGTGCGCGGTCGGTGATGATCGGGACCCCAGGGCGCGGGCAAGGGCACGCAGGCGCGGCTGCTTGCAGCGAGCGCCTTCGGCGTCCCGCAGATCTCCACGGGCGACATGCTGCGCGACGGCGCAGCGCGACGGCACGCGCGCTCGGCCAGCGAGGCGCGGCGCTACATGGACGCGCGGCCAGCTCGTCCCCGACGACGTCGTGATCGGCCTCGTCGAGGAGCGCCTCGGCGCGCGCCGGACTGCGCGGCGCGGCTTCATCCTCGACGGCTTCCCGCGCACGGTCGCGCAGGCGCGAGGCGCTCGACGCGACTGCTCGCGGCGCGGCACGCCGCTCGACGCCGTCGTCGCCGTCGAGGTGCCGCGCGAGGAGCTGATCGAGCGGCTCGTCGGGCCGGCTCGTCGTGCCGGCGCTGCGGGAGCGATGTTCCACGCGCGCGTTCGACCCGCCGAGCGGCGGCAGGCGCTGCGATCGCTGCGGCGGGGAGCTCTACCAGCGCGACGACGATCGCGACGACCGCGATCGCGGTCCGGCTCGATCAGCGTCGCGAGCGAGACGGCGCCGCGTCGCGGAGCTACTACCGGCGACGCGGGCCTGCTGCGCCCGGTCGACGGCACCGGGCACGCGCGACGAGGTCTTCGCGTCGCATCAGCGGCGAGCCTCCGCATGATCGTCCTCAAGTCGCGCGAGGAGATCGAGCGCATGCGGCGCCGCGAGCGGCGATCGTCGCCGAGATGCTGGCGACGCTGCGCGAGCGCGTGCGGCCGGGCGTCACGCACGGCCGAGCTCGACGCGCTCGCCGAGGAGCTGACGCGCCGGCACGGGCGCGAGCCCGGCGTTCAAGGGCTACGTCGTGCAGGGCCGGACGTTCCCGGCGATCGATCTGCATCTCGATCAACGACGAGGTCGTGCACGGCATCCCGTCGAAGCGCCGCGTGCTGCGCGACGGTGACATCGTCGGGCTCGACTTCGGCGTGTGCTATCGACGGGCTACTTCGGCGACGCCGCGATGCACCGTCGCCGTCGGTCAGGTGTCGCCCGACGGCCCAGCGCCTGATGGACGTCACGGCAGCGGCGCTCGCGGCCGGCATCGAGGCCGATCCGGCCCGGCGCGCACATCGCCGACATCTCCGGCGCGATCCAGGACGTCGCCGAGGGCGCCGGGTTCTCGCTGGTGCGCGAGTTCGTCGGCCACGGCATCGGGCGGAAGCTGCACGAGGACCCGCAGGTGCCGAACTACCGCACCGGGGCGCGCGGCGTGCGGCTGCAGGAGGGCCTCGTGCTGGCGATCGAGCCGATGGTCAACGCCGGGGCGCCCGAGGTCTACGTCGAAGGACGACGGCTGGACGGCGGCGACCCGCGACGGGCGGCTCTCGGCGCACTTCGAGCACTCCGTTGCGGTCACCGCCGACGGTCCATATATCTTGACGCCTACGGGCCTGCAGGACGGGCGCGAGCACATGAAGGTACGAGCATCCGTGAAAGCCCATCTGTCGGAAGTGCAAGGTCATCCGCCGCGCGCGGCGTCGTGCGCGTGCTGTGCGCGAACCCGCGCCACAAGCAGCGGCAGGGCTAGGGAGGACGCGAATGGCACGCATCGCGGGCGTCGATCTGCCGCGCAACAAGCGCATGGAGATCGCGCTCACCTACATCTACGGCATCGGCCGCGCCGCGCGCGCTCACGATCTGCGCCGCGGCGCGAGGTCGATCCCGGCGCGCAAGTCCGACGATCTCACCGACGACGAGGTGAACGCGCATCCGTCGCGAGATCGACGCCAACCTACAAGGTCGAGAGGCGATCTCCGCCGCGACGTCGACGCGGAACATCAAGCGGCTCGTCGACCTCGGCTGCTACCGCGGCATGCGCCACCGGCGGAACCTGCCGGTGCGCGGCCAGCGCACCCACACGAACGCGCGCACGCGCAAGGGGCCGCGGCGAGACGGTCGCCGGCAAGAAGACGGCGCCGCCCGAAGGGCTGAGCGCGAGCGACATCACGAGCGAGCTGAAGGAGACCGATGGCGAAGCAGCCGAAAGCCGGCAGCGAGCGAAGCCGCGACGCGCCGCGCCGCGCCGCCGCAAGAGCGCAAGCGGTCGGTCGTCGGAAGGCGTGCTGCACATCCACTCGACGTTCAACAACACGATCGTCACGATCACGCGATCCCCAGGGCAACGTGCTCGTCGTGGTCGAGCGCCGGGTCGGTGCGGATTCAAGGGCTCGCGCAAGGGCACGCCCTTCGCGGCGCAGGTGGCGGCCGAGGCGGCCGCGCGCAAGGCCGCCGAGCTCGGCATGCGGCACGTCAGGTGCTACGTGAAGGGGCCGGGCGCGGGCCGCGAGTCGGCGCTGCGCGAGCCTGCAGGCCGCGGGCTTCACCGTGAGCATCATCAAGGACGTGACGCCGATCCCGCACAACGGCTGCCGGCCGCCGAAGCGCCGGCGAGTCTGAGGACGTAGCGTGGCACGATACACCGGAGCCGTCTGCCGGCTCTGTCGCCGGGAGGGCTGAAGCTCTTCCTGAAGGGCGAGCGCTGCTACACCGACAAGTGCGCCATCGAGCGCCGCAACTATCCGCCCGGCGAGCACGGTCAGGCGCGCCCGAAGTTCTCCGAGTACTCGATCCAGCTGCGCGAGAAGCAGAAGCTGCCGCCGCATCTACGGCGTGCTCGAGGGCCAGTTCCGCCGCTACTTCCAGATGGCGGACCGCGCGCAGGGCGTGACCGGCGAGACGCTGCTCGCAGCTCCTCGAGCGCCGGCTCGACAACATGGTCTACCGGATGGGCTTCGCCACCTCGCGCTCCGAGGCGCGGCAGCTCGTCCGCCACGGCCACTTCACGCGTCAACGGCCGCAAGGTGAACGTCCCGTCGTTCCTCGTCGAAGCCGGGCGACGTGATCGCGCGTGCGCGAGCGCAGCCGCGAAGGTCGCGCGCATCCAGGAGGCGCTCGAGCTGGCGCAGCGGCGCGGCGTGCCCGACTGGCTCGAGGTCGACGCCGGAGACGTTCACGGGCACGCGTGAAGGCGCTGCCCGGCGCGCGCCGATCTCACGATGCCCATCAACGAGAAGCTGGTCGTCGAGCTCTACTCGAAGTAGCGCCCGCACGGGCGTGCGATCAGAGGAAGGCGCCCATGGAGTTGCAGGAAATCAGATCGCATCCGCCGAGCACCGTGCTGCAGAGCAACTGGCGCGAGCTGATCAAGCCGAAGCGGCTCGAGGTCGACGAGAAGAGCCTCACGCCGACCTACGGCAAGTTCTTCGGCGAGCCGTTCGAGCGCGGCTACGGCACGACGGTCGGCAACGCGCTCCGGCGCGTGCTGCTGTCGTCGCTGCAGGGCGCGGCGATCGCCGCGGTCGCGCGTCGAACGGCGTGCTGCACGAGTTCTCGACGATCCCGGGCGTCACGCGAGGACGTGACCGACATCGTGCTCAACCTGAAGGAGGTGCGCGTCAAGCTGCACGACGGCGCGACCGAGGAGACCGCGCGCATCCAGGTGCGCGGCGAGCGCGAAGTCACGGCGGCCGACATCCAGGCCGGTCCGCGCGTCGAGATCCTGAACCCGCACCAGCACATCGCGACGCTCGCCAAGGACGCGGAGCTCGACATGGAGCTCGTCGATCCGGCTCGGCCGCGGCTACGTCCCGGCCGAGCGCAACAAGCGCGAGGGCGATCCCGTCGGCACGATCCCGATCGACGCGCATCTTCTCGCCCGATCACGCAAGGTCAACTTCACGCGTCACGAACGCGCGCGTCGGCCAGCGCACCGACTACGACCGGCTCGTCGCTCGAGGTGCACACCGACGGCAGCGTGCGGCCGGAGGACGCGGTCGCGTACGCGGCGCGCATCCTCCAGGAGCAGCTCGCGCATCTTCGTCAACTTCGAGGAGGAGCGACGCGCGGCGCCGGCGGGCGAGCGGCGGCGAGATCGCCGCTCAACGAGAACCTCTTCCGCTCCGGTCGACGACCTCGAGCTCTCGCGTCCGCTCGGCCAACTGCCTGCAGAACGCCGACATCCAGCTACATCGGCGAGCTCGTGCAGAAGACCGAGCAGGAGATGCTCAAGACGAAGAACTTCGGCCGCAAGTCGCTGAACGAGATCAAGGAGATCCTCCACGAGATGGGGCTCGGCGCTCGGCATGCGGCTCGAGGGCTTCCCGTCGCGCGAGGAGCTCGATCGCCGGCGGCTCGCAGCGCGAGCGCGAGATCGAGCTGAGCCATGCGCCATCGCGTCGCAGGAGTGAAGCTCAGACGGACGCCCGGCCCACCGCCGGGCGCTCTTCCGCAACCTCGTGACCGCGCTCCTCGAGCACGAGGCGGTCCGCACGACCGACGCCAAGGCGAAGGAGCTCAAGCGCTGGGGCGACCGCATGATCACGCTCGGCAAGCAGGGCACGCTGCACGCCCGCCGCGCGCGCCGCGGCGCTCGTCCAGCGCCGCGAGCGTCGTGAAGAAGCTCTTCGACGAGCTCGGCCCCGCGCTATCAAGCCGCGCCACGGCGGCTACACGCGCGTCGATGAAGCTCGGCATCCGCGCGCGGCGACGCCGCCGCGATCTCGCTCGTCGAGCTCGTCGACCGCGGCGGGGCGACCGAGGACGCGCGGGAAGAAGAAGCCCAGCGCCGCCGCGACATGGCAGCAGCAGCGGTCCGCCGCCAAGCAGAAGCCGAAGAAGCGCGCCGCCGCAGGTTGAACGCCGCCGGCGCGGCGTCCGTCCCCTGCCGAGCCGCAGCGCCATCGCCGCGAGACCAGCTCGCGGCGACGTGTTTGACTCGAAAACTAGCGGTGGCTAGAAGCGGCGAATGTCCGTCGAACTGCGCGCCCGCTCGCCCCTCGCGAGCGCCGTCTTTGGCGTCGCTCCGGCGGGGATGCATCGCGCGTTTGAGGGCCTGCTGGACGCGGCACTCGATGCGGCGGTCGCGAGCGGCGGCACTGGCGGTCGCCGAGCGCCCGGCGTGCCGGCTGGAGCCCCGGAGCATCCGGTCTTCGGCGACGCGCACCACCGCTTCGCCCACGCGATCGCCGGAACGGAGCAGCCGAGCGGCGACCGACGTGGCCGCGGCGCTCAGTCCGGCACCTGGACGACCCGCAGGGCTGGATCGAGCACGCCGAGGCCGCCGGGCCGGGGTTCGTGAACGTTCGCGCCTCGCTCGCGTTCTGGCGCGCCGCGCTGGCCCGGGTTCTCGGGGCCGAGTCCGGACCGACGGGCGCACGCGGTCGTGCATTCGCCGTGGACGCTGCCGGCGTGCCACGGGCGCGCTTGCGGCCGACACGGTCGCGGGCTTCTCGATGCCGTCGGCTGGGACGTGGTGCGCGTCGCCGGACCTGTGGAGGGCGCTCGCGGAGATCTGGCGGTCGATCCCGTCTCCGTGCCTGTCTCCGTGCCCGTCTTCGTGCGTGTCGTCGTGCTCCACGCGGCCGACGACCGGCGCGCCGCACGCCGCGCGAAGGACGCCGCGGCCGGCTCGGGCTGCGCGTCAGGCGCGTCACGGCCGCCGCCGGAAATCGGCCGGACCGCTCGCCGTTCGCCACCGCCGCGGCCGCCCGGTCGCCGCGGACGACGTCGCCCGCATCGCTCGCCGCCCGCGGCGCGCGCCGCGCTCGCCGGAATAACGCCGCTCGGCGCGCTGGCGACCATCGACGTCGAGCGGCACCAGCGCTCGATCGGATCAGTGGCAAACCCGCTCGTCGTGGTCCGCCACGCGCTCGCGCGCATCGCGCGGCTCGGCGGGCCGACGGAGACGCAGGCATGCGAAGCCTCGACGCGCTCGGCGAGGACGATCGCGCGTGTCTCCGCGAGGTCGGCCGAGGGCTCGACGTGCTCGAGGCTGCCGCCGCGTCGAGCCCGACGCGGTCGCGGCGCATGCGCGGACTCGCGGCGCGTTCCATCGTCACTACAATCGCGGCGCATTCGACGCGTCCGATGCGACGCTCGCCGGCGCGCGCCGCGCGCTCGCGTGCGGCATCGGCCACGGGCTCGAAGGGGCGCTCCGGCTACCTCGACGCGGCGGAGCGGGGCTGAGGAAGGGGATGGCTGCGAAGGGGCCGCGTCCGACACTGCGCTTGATCCGACCGCCTCGTGCTGCTCGTCGCGTGGATGGTGACGAGCGGCATCGTCTACGTGCTCGGCTACTACGTCGGGAAGAGCTCGCCGGGCCGCCAGACGGCCGCCGAGGAGCGCTCCGTCAGGCTCCCGGTGACCTCGGCGCCGCCGGCGGAGGCAGCGCCCGAAGGAGGCGAAGGAGTTCCGAGCTTCTACCAGGCGCTGCCCGCGGGGCGCGCGGCCGATCGACGTCGCGCGCGGCACGCCCGTCACGGCGCCGCCGCCCGGGACCGCGCCGCCGCCGCGCGCCGACGTACGATCGTCCGCACGACGACGCTGCCCGCGACGACCGCGCCGCCTCGCACGCCGACGACGACGCCCGACCGTGCCGACGACGCTCGCGCGCACGATGGCGCGCGCCGCCGACGTTCCCGCGCACCGCGACGACGCTGCCGACCGCGACGCGTCCGCGCCGCACGGAGAGCGCCGCTGCCGTCGGCGCCACGCCCGCCGACCCAGGCGCGCCCAAAGGCGCGCCGACCACCGCCCTCCCGCCGCCGCGCGACGCCGCCGACCACGCTCGTCCACACGGCGGCCACGCCGCCGCCCGTGCGTGCCACGCACCACGCGGGAGCGGCTTCACCGTCGAGGCCAGCCCGACGCGCAGCCGGCTCGGAAGCCGATCAACTGCTCGCGCAGCTCCGCCGGCCGCGGCTACGACGCGAGCATCGTCCAGGTCGAGCGCGACGGCGACACCTGGTACCGGCTCCGCGTCGGCCGCTACTGCACGTCGGAGCAGGCGACGCGACACGATGCGGAAGCTCCGCGACGGTCGAGGGCATCACGCACGTCTTCGTGGCGACGGACTGAGCGATGCGCGGCATCCAAGACGGCACCCCAAGGCGACCGTCCGGCACCGCCGCTCCGCGCCGGCGGCGTCGTACTCGCGCCTCGCGCGAGGACTACCTGGGCTCATCGCGATCGGGAAACGCCTCGATGCCGGTCGTGCGCGAGATCCTGGCGGACCTCGAGAACGCCGGTCTCACGCGTTCCTCAAGGTGCACCGCGGCCCGTACGGCTTCCTGCTCGAGAGCGTCGAGCAGGGCGGCGAAGCTGGGGCGCGCTACAGCTTCCTCGGCACCGAGCCGGCGCGCGTGCTGCGCGTCCGCGCGGCCGGACGACGTCGAGCTCGAGACGCCGGGTGGCGCGACCGGTGCGGCGCGACGACGCGACGATCCGCTCGGCGAGCTGAAGCGGCTGCTCGGCGCCGTACCGCCCGGTCGCCGTGCCCGGGCCTGCCGCGCTTCGCGGGCGGCGCCGTCGGCTACGTCGGCTACGACATGGTGCGCACCTTCGAGCGGCTGCCGTCGCCGCGCGACGGACGACCTCGGGCTGCCCGACGCGTGCCTGATGCTCGTCGCGAGAGCCTCCTCGTGTTCGACAACGTGGCGCAGAAGATCAAGGTCGTCGCGCACGCCGCACGTGCGCGACGGCGTCGTCGCCGGAGCCGCCTACGACGCGCGCGGTCGCGCCGCATCGACGAGCTCGTCGGCGCCGGCTCGCGGCGCGCGTCGTCGAGCCGCGCGGCGCCGGCGGTCGCCGCCGGCGAGGTGCGCTCGAACGTGACGCCGGAGGCGTACCAGGCGATGGTCGCGCCGCGCGAAGGAGTACATCCGCGCCGGCGACGTCATCCAGGTCGTGCTCGCGCAGCGCTTCGAGCTGCCGCTCGCGGCCGCGCCGTTCAACGTCTACCGCTGCCTGCGCACCGTGAACCCGTCGCCGTATCATCTTCTACCTGGCGCTCGGCCGCGACCACGGTCGCCGGGGCGTCGCCCGAGGTGATGGCGCGCGTCGAGGACGGCGAGGTCACGGTGCGGCCGATCGCCGGGCACGCGGCCGCGCGGCACCGTCGAGCGCGAGGACGCGCGCGCTCGCCGCCGAGCTGCTCGCCGACCCGAAGGAGCTCGCCGAGCACGTCATGCTCGTCGACCTCGGCCGCAACGACGTCGGCCGCGTCGCGCGGATCGGCACCGGTCGCAGGTCGACCGAGCGCATCGTCGATCGAGCGCTACTCGCACGTGATGCACCTGGTCTCGAACGTGCGCGGCGCAGCTCGCCGCGGACGCGACGCGTTCGACGTGCTTCGCGCGCGACGTTCCCGGCCGGCACGCTCACGGGCGCGCCCAAGGTCCGCGCGATGGAGATCATCGACGAGCTCGAGCCGGTCCGGCGCGGGCTCTACGGCGGCGCGGTCGGCTACTTCGCGTTCGGCGGCGCGATGGACACGGCGATCGCGATCCGCGCGTCCTCATGCGCGACGGCCGCGCGCTACGTGCAGGCGGGCGCCGGGCATCGTCGCCGACTCCGATCCCGAGGCCGAGCATCGCGGAGTGCGTGAACAAGGCGCGCGCGGTCGATCCAGGCGGTCGCGGCTCGCGGAGAGCGCTCTGATGGCGGCGCCGCGCGCTGCTGATGATCGACAACTACGACTCGTTCACCTACAACCTCGTCCAGTACCTGGGCGAGCTCGGCGCCGACGTCGAGCGTCGCGCCGCAACGACGCGATCGCGCTCGACGAGATCGCGGCGCTCGCGCCCGACGCGATCGTCGTCTCGCCCGGGCCGTGCACGCCGAACGAGGCCGGCATCTCGGTGCCGCTCATCCAGCGCTTCGCCGGCGCGCATGCCCGATCCTCGGCGTCTGCCTCGGCCACCAGGCGATCGGCGCGGCCTTCGGCGGCGACGATCGTGCGCGCGGCGCGCATCATGCACGGCAAGACGTCGCCCATCCATGCACGACGGGCGAGGGCGTCTTCGCGGGGCTCCCGAACCCGTTCGAGGCGACGCGCTATCACTCGCTCGTGATCGATCCGCCGACGCTGCCGGCCGGCGCTCGAGCGCACCGGCGTGGACCGCCGAGGGCGAGATCATGGGCGTGCGGCACCGCGACGCTCTTCGTCGAGGGCGTGCAGTTCCATCCCGAGTCGATCCTGACGGTCGAGGGCAAGCGGCTGCTCGCGAACTTCCTCGCCGCGCGTCCGCCGGCGGCCGCGGCATGACGCCGCGCAGGCCGCGATCGCCCGGCGTCGTCGGCGGCGCGTCGCTCGCCGAGGCCGAGATGGCGGCGCGTCATGGAGCGCGCTGCTCGCGGGCGCGGTGACGCCGGCGCAGATCGGCGCGGCTTCGCGTCGGCGCTCCGCATGAAGGGCGAGACCGGTCGACGAGCTGGTCGGCGCGCGCGCGCGCGCTGCGCGCGCACATGACGCGCGTGCCCGACGTGCCCGCCGGCGCGGTCGACACGTGCGGCACGGGCGGCGACGGCGCGAGCACGCTCAACGTCTCGACCGCCGCGGCGCTCGTCGTCGGCCGCGGCCGGCGTCCCGGTCGCGAAGCACGGCAACCGCGCGGCGTCGGGCACGCGTCGGCGGCGCCGACGTGCTCGAGGCGCTCGGCGTGCGGCTCGACGCTCGCCGCCGCGACGGCGCTCGCGCGTGCCTGCGCGAGGTCGGGCTTCGCGTTCCTCTTCGCGCCGGCGTTCCATCCGGCGCTGCGGCACGCGGCCGCGGCGCGGCGCGAGCTCGGCGTGCGGACGCTCTTCAACCTGCTCGGGCCGCTCGCTGAACCCGGCGCGGCGTGCGCCGGCAGGTCGTCGGCGTCGGCGAGCGGCGCTGGGTCGGAGCCGCTCGCGCAGCGTCCTGCCGCGCGCTCGGCAGCGGAGCGCGCGTGGGTGGTGCACGGCGCGGGCGGGCTCGACGAGCTCGCGCTCGAGGGCGCGTCGCTCGTCGCCGAGGTCGCGGCCGGCGCGCGTGCGGCTGCGCGACGGTGCGCGCCGCGCGACGCCGGCCTCGCCGCCGGCGCCGCACGCGACGCTGCGCGTGGCGTCGCTCGGCCGAGGCGGCGGCGCGCGTGCGCGCGCGTGCTCGCCGGCGAGCCGGGCCCGGCGCGCGACGTCGTCTGCCTGAACGCGGCGGCGGCGCTCGTCGTCGCCGGCGTGGCGCCCGACCTGCGCGCGCGGCGTCGCGCGCGCCGCGGCGACGATCGACTCGCGGCGGCCGCGCGCGCGCTGCCTGGCGCGGCTGGTCGCGCTTCACGCGCGGCGCGCGACGGAGGCGGCGCGATGATCCTCGACGACATCCTCGCGCACAAGCGCGACGGAGGTCGCGGCGCCGCCAGCGCGACGGCGCCGGTCGCGGCGCTGCGCGAGCGCCGCTCTGCGCACGAGCCGCGGCGCGGCTTCCGCGCGGCGCTCGCGGCGCGGCCGCGCGCCGGCCGTGATCGCCGAGCTCAAGCGCGCGTCGCCGTCGCGCGGCGTGATCCGCGCGCACGTACGACCCGCCGGCGCACGCGCGCGGCTACGCGGCCGCGGGCGCGACGGCGCTCTCGGTGCTGACCGACGAGCGCGTTCTTCCAGGGCGCACCTCGAGCACCTGCGACGCGTGCGCGCGCGTGCGTCGGCGCTGCCGCTGCCTGCGCAAGGACTTCCTCGTCGATCCCTACCAGGTCGAGGAGGCGCGCGCGTGCGGCGCCGACGCGGTGCTGGTGATCGCCGCCGCCGGCGTCGGCGCGCGCTGCGGCGCGAGCTGCTCGCCGCGGCGGCGCGAGCGCGGGCTCGACGTGCTCGTCGAGGTGCACGACGAGCGCGAGCTGGAGTGGGCGGCGGCGGCCGGCGCGACGCTCGTCGGCGTCAACAACCGCGACCTCGCGACCTTCGCACGTCGCGCTCGAGACGACCGAGCGGCTCGCGCCGCTCGGTCCCGCCGGCGCGCTCGCTCGTCGCCGAGAGCGGCATCCGCTCGCCGGCCGACGTCCGCGCGCATGGTCGCCGCGGGCGCGCAGGCCGTGCTCGTCGGCGAGGCGTTCATGGCGCGCGCCCGATCCGGGCGCCGCGCTCGCGGAGTTGCTCGCGGTGACCGTGAAGGTGAAGATCTGCGGCGTGCGCTCGGTCGACGACGCGCGCGCCGCCGTCGCGGCCGGCGCGGACTTCATCGGCCTCAACTTCCATCCGCCGAGCCCGCGGCACGTCGACGTCGAGCCGCGGCGCGCGATCGCCGCGGCGGTGCCCGGGACGCCGCTGGTCGGCGTGTTCGTCGACGCGCCGCGCGCACGGCGTCGAGCGACGTCGCCGGCGGCGTCGGGCTCGCGGCGCTGCAGTTCCACGGCGACGAGACGCCCGGCGTACTGCCGCGGCTGGCCGTCGGCCGACCATCAAGGCGCTCCGCGCCGCGCCCGGCGACGACGCTCGCCGCGCGGCGCGCCGCTACGACACCGACTACCTGCTGCTCGACAGCTTCGTCGCCGGGCCGCCGGGCGGCACCGGGCGTCGCGCTCGACCCGGCGCTCGCCGCGCGGCCTGCCCGCCGGCGCGGCTCTTCGTCGCCGGCGGGCTCCGGCCGGAGACGGTGGCCGACGTCGTGCGCGCGCTCCGGCCGTTCGCGGTCGACGTCGCGTCGGGCGTCGAGCGCGCCCGGGAGTGAAGGACCATGCGCAAGATCGAGCGACTTCATCCGCCGCGCCAAAGCTGCCTGACGCGCGACGGGGCACTTCGGCGACGTACGGCGGCCGCTACGTCGCCGAGACGCTCATGCCGGCGCTCGCTCGAGCTCGAGCGCGCGTGGGCGCGGCTGCGCGCGCGACGCGCGCGTTCCGGCGCGAGCTCGCACGGCTGGCTCGCGCGACTACGCCGGGCCGCCCGACGCGGCTCTACTTCGCGCGCCGGCTGTCGGAGCGGCTCGGCGGCGCGCGCATCTACCTGAAGCGCGAGGACCTGCTGCCACACCGGCGCGCACAAGATCAACAACACGATCGGCCAGGCGCTGCTCGCGCGCGCGGCTCGGCAAGCGGCGGCTCATCGCCGAGACCGGCGCCGGGCAGCACGGCGTCGCGACCGCGACCGTGGCGGCGCTCTTCGGCATGCGCGTGCGAGATCTTCATGGGCGCGGAGGACGTGCGGCGCCAGAGCCTGAACGTCTTCCGCATGAAGCTCCTCGGCGCCGAGGTGCACGTCGTCGAGTCGGGCACGCAGCACGCTCAAGGACGCGATGAACGAGGCGCTGCGCGACTGGATCGCGACCGTCGCGCGACACGTTCTACGTGATCGGCTCGGTCGCCGGGCCCGCACCCGTATCCGCTGATGGTGCGCGACTTCCAGGCGGTGATCGGCCACGAGGCGCGCCGCGCAGATCCGCCAGGCCGCCGGGCGGCTGCCCGACGCGCTGCATCGCGTGCGTCGGCGGCGGCAGCAACGCGATCGGGCCTGTTCCACGCCTTCCGCGACGACCGCGGGTCGCAGCTGATCGGCGTCGAGGCGGCCGGGCACGGGCATCGAGACCGGCGCGCACGCCGCGTCGCTCGTCGGCCGGGCAGGTGGGCGTCCTGCACGGCAACAAGACGCTACCTGCTGCAGGACGAGACCGGGCAGATCCGCGAACGCGCACTCGATCTCGGCCGGCCTCGACTATCCCGGGCGTCGGGCCCGAGCACGCGTGGCTGCGCGACAGCGGGCGGGCGACGTACGTCACCGTCACCGACGACGAGGCGGTCGAGGCGCTCCGGCTGCTCACCGCGACCGAGGGCATCATCCCGGCGCTCGAGAGCGCGCACGCGGTCGCGCACGCCGATCCGCCTCGCGCCGCGCATCGACGCGCGGCGGCATCCTGCTCGTCAACCTCTCCGGCCGCGGCGACAAGGACATGGGCACGGTGGCGCGACCACCTCGGGGTGCAGCTCACGTGAGCCGCATCGCCGACGTTCGCGGCGCTGCGCGCGCGCGGGCGAGGCCGCGCTCGTGCCGTATCTTCACCGCCGGCGATCCGACGCTCGACGTCGACGCCGCGACTGGTGCGCGCGGCGGTCGCCGCGGGCGCCGACGCTGATCGAGCTCGGCGTGCCGTTCTCCGACCCGATGGCCGACGGCCCGGTGCTGCAGCGCGCGGCGGGACGCGCGCTCGCGCGCCGGCACGACGCTGCCGCGCGTCCTCGAGCTGGTCGCGACGCTGCGCGCGCGACGTCACGGTGCCGATCGTCCTCTTCGGCTACTACAACCCGTTCTTCCGCTACGGCGTCGAGGCGATCGCGCGCGACGCCGCGGCGGCCGGGCGTCGACGGCGTCCTGTGCGTCGACCTGCCGCCCGAGGAGGCGGGCGACCTGCGCGCGGCGCGCCGCGCGGCACGGGCTCGACCTGATCGCGCTCCTCGCGCCCGACCACGCCGGCCGCGCGCGTGCGGCACGATCGCGCGCAGCGCGAGCGGCTTCCTCTACTTCGTCTCGGTGCTCGGCGTCGACCGGCGCGCGCGAGCGACGCTGCCGCACGAGCTGCCGGAGCTGGTGCGCGCGCGTGCGCGCGCTGACGGACCTCTGCCGATCGGCGTCGGCTTCGGCGTGCAGCAGCCCGGAGCAGGCGGCGTGGATCGCCGGGCTTCGCGGACGCGGTCGATCGTCGGCAGCGCGCTCGCGCGGCTGGTCGAGGAGCCGGCGCCCGACGGGCGCCGGCGAGTCTGGGCGCGCTTCGTCGCGCGAGCCTGGCGGCCGCCCGGCGCGCGGCTGGGCACCAGCGCCGTCGAGCCCATCCGGCGATGCCGTCGTACGTCGAGACCGATCGCCTGGCTGCAGCGGCCTCGAGGTGACGCGGCGGCTGGGACCTGAAGCTCGAGCGCATGCGGGCCGCGCTCGAGCTCGCGTGCGGCGATCCGCAGGACCGGTTCCCGGCGCGTGCACGTCGCCGGCACGAACGGCGAGGGCTCGACGGCTGCGATGCTCGAGTCGGTGCTGCGGGCGGCGGGCCGGCGCACCGGGCTCTGCACGTCGCCGCACCTGGTCGACTTCGCGGAGCGCATCGCGCGCCGGCGGGCGCACCATCCCGCACGACGTGCGTTGCGCTCCTGGTCGCCGAGCTGCGGTCGGCGGCGCTCGACGCGCGGCACTCACGCTCACGCACTTCGAGTTCTCGACGCCTGCTCGCGCTCGAGTGGTTCGCGCGCATCGGCGATCGACGTCGCCGTCGTCGAGGTCGGCCTCGGCGGCCGCCTCGACGCGACCAACGCGTGTCGCGCCGCTGGTGACGGCCATCACCTCGCATCG
>ERZ1370068.10739-contig-9410_pt1 | contig 48134 bp, 78 predicted proteins | sample MGYA00561227_ERZ1370068 | MGnify/ENA primary metagenome ERZ1370068 (study PRJEB38410, sample SAMEA6850437) | metagenome | study: Metagenomic assessment of the ecological functions of the soil: analysis of the soil microbiota associated with the... | reverse complement strand
TTGTCGCCGTTCAGTTACGTGTGCTGGCGGCACCTAACGATCCGTAGTCCAACAGAAACTTTCGCCAAATATCGGGACTTATTAGAGCGAACTCTTCCCAGGGGAAATTCAGTTTTCTCGCGAGAACGCGCTGCAACGGCCGCATCGAACTCTTGCCGGATGCCGAGGCGCCCTTGACATTCATCACCACTGGCCGCTGTTGCCGCGGCAAAGAATGATAGCCCTCTCGGGCGACAGCCTCCTGGACAATAGGAGCGACGGCATCACCAATAACTTCGCTGCCATAGTCATTACATACCAGTGTAACGGCAAGGTCGGTGAGCAACGCGATGTCGCCGAAGACCCGGCCGCGACGACTCAAGACTCCCATTGCAACTTTGTTCAATGCGTCGAAGCAAGCTACTTCGAGAGAGTCGTTCGACGTTTCCGCCCGTTTCCGCCATTCGGTAATAATCCGCAGCTCGCGCTCTGCCGGAGTTTTCGTTGATGGCAGCGGTGATATTTGTGCTTGGCCGAAGCCGATTAGGGCGGCGCCAGCCACCTCCTGCATCGGCACGAACGGCTATTTTCGGGCCAGGGAACGCTTTGGTAAGTTCACGCTCAATAATCATCGAAGCTGCGGCCCTCACTTGTTCAAAGGCGCGTAGTAATTCTTCCCGTCGGGCTGCAACATATCGGTTGAGAATGGTAGCGGCGATTTCACGAAAGTTTCTGCCCAGGTCCTCGTAATCATGGCCGTCGGGGACCGAAATGCCGGTGGTCACGTGAATAAGGACTTCATGGACGATCAATCGATCAGGGCGAAACGCGACAAGCTCGTGCGCGGGCAGCCCACAGTACTTCGCTCAGCTCATGCGCTTTCACGACGCTGTGGCGAAACGTTCTCGCTCCGCGGAACACCGTCGAGAGCAACAGATACTCCCCGCGGTAGCTCCGATTCCGAAACCAGGATTCCAAGCACAATATTCAGTGGCCCGCGGCCTCATTACTCGCGTGCCTTTCCTAGTGAGCTTTGTCGAACGTAGCCGATAGCGGCTCAAACTAGCAGACCGAAAGGGGTCGCGCGCGGTCGATGTCCGCTTTGGGTCAAAAGCGGACATGTGCGGTGCAAAGCAGATGTCCGCTTTACCCCCGAAAGCGGACATGTGCGGTCCGCAACTAGGCGATGTCCGCTTTGTGCCAAAAGCGGACATTCCGCCGCCTTTCGATCACCTTTCGGCAGCGTTGCGTCCTGTCACACCAGGTCGCGCTTGCTGGCGGTCAGCTATGCGCGATTGTTACGCCGCCACTCTAGTGCTAAACTCTCTGAACCACGTCTCAGCATTCCTGGTCAGTCACAAGCAAATAAAAATAAATCTGATCAGAGACCAGCGCGTAGGAGGCGATCATGAGTGCTCCGATCAGCGACGACGGCAGGATTCCGAAAATAGTAAGTATGCGCCTAAACGGTTTCGCGAGCAGCCGCCAATGCCTGCTGCCCGCAACTTTACGTCAGTTCGTTACCAGCGGTTCCTTCGTCCACAGACGTAGATCAGGACCGGCGGACAAGGTCTGAACTTGCTTCATGGTCGGAACGCAACTCCGGAGCCATCACCACGGCGGGGAATGGGGTCGCTGACACTGATCGGGCCGGATTGCAGTGGTGGTCTCATTTGCGGCTCTCGTCGCATTGGTGACGATCTTGGCGAAGCCGCTATGGCAGAGTGCAGCGCTCCGACTGAATGCAGGTCGCAGACATCGCAAGCCTCCAAACCATCTGACCGACTTACGGCGAATAACGCGCCGGCGAATAACGCACTCGTTCCAGCCACAACGATTGCAGCGGCCCCTGTCGCGGCCGCCAGCATGCGAGCGCGCAGCAAGCGCCACTCTCACCGCACAGCGCGCAGCAAGCGTCGCTCTCACCATCGAAGCATCGCAAGAACCGCGGAACTACCTTTCGGGGGTAACCGACAGTGAAATTCGGTTTGGGATTTCCGCACCATTCAGCGGTCGCGGCCAAGGAACTCGGCCAGAATATGAAGCGGGGCATCGAGGCTGCGTTCAGCGTGGCCAACGCCAATGGCGGGGTGCATGGCCGGCAGCTCCGGCTCATCGCGGCAGACGACGGCTACGAGCCCGCTCGGACTGCCGTAACAATGAAGCAGCTCTATGAGAGAGACCAAGTTTTTGGAGTAGTCGGCAACGTGGGAACGCCCACGGCGGTGGTCGGATTGCCGTACGCCCTTGAGCGCAAGATGCTGTTTTTCGGGGCATTCACCGGCGCCGGCTTACTGAGGAGCGATCCACCCGACCGATATGTTTTCAACTACCGAGCCAGCTACGCTGAAGAGACCGAGCGCCACGGTGCAATATCTGGTGAAGGTCAGGCGGCTAAAGCCGGACGCAGATCGCGGTCTTTGCCCAGCAGGATCGCGTACGGAGACTCCGGCTTCGCCGGCGTAGCCAAAGCTATCCGTTCGCTCGGAGGCAACGACAGCACAATTTTGCGGCTCAATTACCAGCGCAACACCGTGGATGTGGACGAGGCCGTCGCGCAACTCCAGGCGCACAACCCAACAAGAGCCGCATCCCAATAAAAGCGGTGATCATGGTGCCCGCCTATCGGGCCGCGGCTAAATTCATCGAGAAGACGCGCGATCTCTACCCGGACATGATTTACACCAGCGTTTCTTTCGTGGGCAGCACCGCGTTGGCCAATGAGTTGATGCTCCTCGGGCAAAAGGTATGCAACTGGGGGTCATCGTGACGCAGGTCGTGCCTGCGCTCGATGGCCACTCGTCGTTGGTGCTCGATTACAAAAATGCGCTCGCCAAATACTTCCCTGGGGAGGCGCCGGACTACGTGTCTCTCGAAGGTTACGTGGCGGCCAACGTTTTGATCGAAGCGTTGAAACGCAATGGCCCTCAGCTCGACACCGAAAGACTGGTAGCAACTCTCGAGAATCTCCGCGACCTCGACATTGGGCTCGGGACGCCCGTGACCTTCAGCCGATCCGAGCACCAGGGCGTGCACAAGGTGTGGGGTACACAGCTCGACGCGACCGGGCATTATCAACCCATTGACCTGCAGTAGCGGCAGCACGCTTCATTGTGGCTACCGATGTCCGCTTTGGGTCAAAAGCAGACATTTGCAGTGCACAACGGCATGTCCGCTTTGTGCCAATAGCGGACATGACGCAACCAGGTCACACTAACCCAAATGGCTGTCCATCTCTGGCAATGCAGGTTCCGTACACGCTAATTGGTTCGGTAATTGGGTGATGGGACTGAATTTATTCGCCTCGATATTGCAATCCGTGGATCGCGTCGCCCTTGTCGACCACTTCGCGGTCCTTTGCAAATGCTGGTTTCCCGCCTGCATTTGCGAGGTAGGCCGAGTGCAAGCGCGACTGTAAGAAACTTCGAGAGACACCACGCTTCTTCATGTCATCTCTCCCTTTGATGCCGTTGCAGTCCGGCAAAATCGACAAAGCGGGCGAGGAAAAGCAAGGAGCCGCAAACAACTGCGGCTCCGCGAGCTTTGTGTCCCTAGTCACTTAGGTGCTGATGAGCTGCCAGAGCCTGTCGTTTGTGGGTTTGGAGCTCTTCTTCTTATGACTGGTCATGTGTTTCTTTGATTGCTTGGTCATGCTCGTTGTTTCGTCTTTTGACACACTTGTGGCGGGGTTCGAGCTAGTGCCTGAAAAGTTCATGCCCCCTGCGCAAAGGCTGTAGGCGACGCTACGATCAGAGCCGTGATTAGGATTCAGGAATAGTGAGCTTCATGTGAGCCTCCATTGTCGCCCCGAAAGCGGACATTCGTCAGTGCAAGCGGCATATCTGCTAAGGGACATAGCGGGCTTTTGCAGGGCATCAGCACAACTCTTTTGTCGAGGATTTCCTGTCGGCGCGAACTCGCGCTGGTGCACTGGGCGCGATACACGATCGCCGCCATTGGATCTGGACCACGATCGACGATGTATGCCTCATTCTCCTTCACGAGATACCAGGAAGGGTCTCTCGCGCGATGGCTTCACTCCGACTTCCTTTTCCCTTTGACGTGGCCACAAATGATCTCGTATGTAGCTATTTTTGTTCGTGGCCCGCTTTATGTCTACGAATTCGACAGAGGCCGGGTCCTCCATTTTTGCCGCGACCGTGATCTTTGCTTTTTTATCACGGTCTCGTCATCGGACTGAGCGGGTTGCGGGGTCTCGATCTTCGTTCGCAATGGAATTCTTTCGATTCAGCGTTGGACTGGCCATCTGACTGAGCGGGTTGCGGGGTCTCGATCTTCGTCGCAACGGAATTCTTTGATTCAGCGTTGGGCTTGCCATCTGACTGAGCGGGTTGCGGGGTCTCGATCTTCGTCGCAATGGAATTGCTTGTGATTCAGCGTTGGGCTGGCCATCTGACTGAGCGGGTTGCGGGGTCTCGATCTTCGTCGCAATGGGAATCCTTTGATTCAGCGTTCGGACTTGCCATGTTGTCGCGACGTCTTCACTGTGACGGGCGACGCCACAACTTTGGTGGGGGCATTAGCGTTTCTCGTGTCGAGGGCTCTCTTTCTTCACAGCGATGGCCTTCTCAGATTTTGCAATGGTCTTTGAACCCATCGGCGAGGCCTGCCGCGAGTTCCTGAGTTCTGGGGGTTGGCTACATAGGCTGGGTTCGGATTGCAAAAGCCACGATTGCCTGCCTGCAATCACTCGGCCGGCATTCTTCGATCGAGCGATACTTGCAGTCCCAAGGCAGATCGCCATCGCCCCACGCGCTCACAGCACACCACGGGGCCACGGAGGCTTCCGCGTTTGGTGGACTGATGCTTACCGATAGGAGAGCAACACCGGCCAACAAAATTGAGCGGGTCATATTTCAATCTCCATACAGGTGTTGATGTAACCCGCGGAAGCCGTCGCCAGTTCAATGAAACGGTGCTTTATTCACGGATGGGTATCTGCGGGCGGACGATGTGGGGAAAAGGCCATCACACTCCTGCATCAGGATACCGCGATGGTTTTATAGGTTTAATGTCCGCTTTGGGTCATAAGCGGACATGTGCAGCGCAAACGGTCATGTCCGCTTTACCCCGAAAGCGGACATGTGCAGCGCAAAAGGCATGTCCGCTTTACCCCCGAAAGCGGACATGTGCAGTGCAAGCTAGATGTCCGCTAAGTGCCAGCCAAGGCGGACATCGTGCTCATTCGCCACTTCATTGGTGCCCGTCAACCAAACGGCTGGAGCCGCTTCGCCATGCTGCCCGCAGCGCCGACATCCCCGCCAAGAGCCCGCTGGCGCACGGTCGTGTATTGCGCGAAAATGACGTCCTGCCACGTATGCCCGGGAGACTCCATGGCCTGATCTCGTCAATTCATCGCTGACTGCCGCGACATCCTTGCGCGCGACCCTGGACCTGCCGGCGCGACACGTCCGGGTCAATCTCGAGACGATTGCTGGCCAACGAGGATTTTGTCGAAGAATGTTGCGGTGAAGCAGTGCCGCGCCCGGACTCAGGTCCTGTACGAGGATCAAAGCTTGGCTTCCAGATTGCTTGCACACATCAACGACAAGGCGCGCGTCTCGCCGCCGCACGATCGCTGGCGCCTCATGGGCCATCTACGGCCAGGCCGCCAAATACACCGACATGATCGAGTGGGAACGCGCGAGGACGACGGGACAGATCCCAAGCACGCCAAGCTCAAGCCAATCAGGAAGTACCGGCTCACGCCGGCAAGCCTGGCATCTATCAGGATGGCGCCATTCACTCGATTGACTATCCTGACGAAGCGCGCTTCATCCGCGTGACCGGGACCAATCTCGAAAAGATCGACCGCATCAAGATCGACCTCAAGACCGGCGCCGTCGAGAAAATGTACGCACAGCAAGCGACGCGGATTTCGAGACCGGGGTCTCGTCTTGCGAGCCGCACGCAACATTAAAGGCTTGGATGGCCGGGCCAAGCCCGGTCAGGTTCAGTGGCGATAACTCATGTCGGCGCAATTGACACTTCGTTCCCTCTCGCTGCGACGATCAAGGCCATGCTGCGACGATGGCACAGAACTCGCGCTCATCGATGTCCGTGAGGAGCTGACGTTCTCGCAAAATCATCTCCTTTGGGCACGGAAATGTTCCGTTGAGCCGGCTCGAATTGCGTTCCGCCAGGCTGGTGCCGCGGCTGACGACTCGTATCGTTCTCTGCGACGACAACGATGGCCTGGCCAAACGCGTCGTGAACGATTCTGGCCAATGCCGGGTACACCGACACTCTCCCTATCTGCAGGGCGGCATTGCCGCCTGGGCCGCACGCCGGATTTGTACTGTTCTCCGGCGTGCACGTTCCAAGCAAAGCATTCGGCGAATTCGTTGAACGACGACAGTGGGACGCCCAGCGATTAGCGCCAGGCGAACTCAATGCTCATGATGCGCAACGGGACCGATATCAAAGTGCTCGACAGCCGCCCCTTCGATGAGTATGCGCGCATTTCGATCCCAACCGGCATCAATGTCCCGGGCGCTGAACTCGTGCTGCGGGTGCGCGATATCGTCCCCTCATCCGACACAACAATCGTCGTCAACTGCGCTGGGCGAACCCGAAGCATCATCGGCGCGCAATCGCTAATCAACGTCGGCGTGCCGAACAAAGTCGTGGCGCTGCGCAACGGCACCGTGGGTTGGCACCTGGCAGGCCTCGCATGCGACAGCGGCAACACCGCTCGTGCACCGGCGGTATCGGGCGCTGGCCTGAGGTGGGCGAAATCGGCGGCTGCAGCGGTCGGCGCGAAAATTCAACGTTGGGCGTATCGATCACCTGCCAAACTCGATGAATTTCGCGCGGACCTGACGCGTACGACCTACATATTCGATGTGTCGTGATCCGGATGAGTATGCGGCAGGGACATTTTCCCGGTGCCGTATCCGCGCCCGGCGGCCAGCTGGTGCAAGCCACCGATCTGTATGCCGGCACGCTTGGCGCCCGTATTGTGCTTAGCGACGACAAAGAAGTGCGCGCGTTGATGACTGCATCCTGGCTCAGGCAAATGGGCTGGAAAGACGTGTTCGTGCTGCCTGAGGCGGGCAACGAAGTCAAAGAGCCTGCTAGAAACTTGCTCGGCACGCCGGCGAAAGGCGATGCGCTCGACGCATCCACCGTAATTGCGGCAGACGACGTGACCGTGATCGATCTATCGCGGAGCCGGACTACCGCCGTGGCCACATTCCGGGTGCCTGGTTCGCGATCCGCTCGCGGCTCGGTCGCGCCATTGAAAAATTGCACCCGCGGGCGACGTCGTCCTGACCAGCGAAGACGGAGTATTGGCGAGACCTCGCGGTCGCTGGAAGTGAAGGGACTCTACCAAGCGCCCGGTGTTTTGGCTCAAGGGTGGCAACGCACCGTCTGGAGGGCCGCCGGATTCCCGCTCTCGGCAAGTCAAAGAATGGCGGACGAGCCGGTCGACGTCTGGCTCAAGCCCTATGAGCAACCGAGCGATACAGAAGCGGCAATGAACGCCTATCTCTCATGGGAAGTGGATCTGCTGGAACGCATCAAACAGGACGGCAGCACCCGTTTCGTGCATGCCGCTGCCCGACGCAATTCGCACCACGGAGGAGCATAACGGTCTGGAAGAATTGTTTTCGGAAAATTCATGGCTGCTAAAGTCTATTGGAAAAACAATTCAAGTCGGTGTCGCAGCTTGCTGTGCTCGCGCCGCAAACGGACCACATCGCCGCACCACCCCCAACTAGCGAAATAAATTCGCGCGTCTCATTGCCGTCCCCGAGGCTTACAAGGGCGTCGGCCACCGTGCGAATTTTCCAGTACCTGAGGTCCAGATGGCGATCATCGCGATGAACAGCGCCAGCGAGGCGAGCGCGGCGGCTTCCTGGATTAGGGTTTCGAACATGGGTTCTCTCCCTGAGAAGCATCTAACTCCAACGCCAGCGCGAGAAGTTCCGGTCGGGCGTTGATCGTCCCATAAGGGAGCCGGGATTAACTAATTTGTTCACCATATCCAGTTGACATCGACCGCGCTGGCGGCTCGAGACGGCCACGGAGCGTTTATTGAAAGGAAGAATGATCTGTTTGGAGGATCACATGCATTTGTTGATCTCATCCCCTCCCTCACCAACTGCGACCAGTTCATGCTGCCCGCAATGTGCCGCAGTCATGAGTATCAGGCTGGTCGAACCGGATCTGAAAGATCCACTCAAGGCACGTCACGTTTTTGAGTGCCAAGAATGTGGTTTATCAGCGCGCTTATTTGATTGATCGCTGACGAGCCATCTCCAGTTGGCGGCGCGTGTGCCTGCTGTTCTGTGATCACGTGGTGCTTCGTTAGCTGTATGATCACCTGTTCCAAGCTCATGCCCGCTTCGAAAGCTTGTCGATCTTGTCGGCATATATCTTTCGCATCTGTGTTTCTCGAACACAACGGCCCGCGATCACGCCCGCCTCGTTCTTGCGGCTTTCTTTTTGATACGCAACCGCGCGTGATCGAGAAAGTGTCGAAAGTCTCAGCGCGGATCGCGTTAGCATGGAGGTGGCGGCGCGGACGCACGCACCCCAGCAAACAGGATCTCTATTCGATTATCTCGGCGGCGCCTTAAGCGTGCGGGCGATCAGCGTCGGTACCGTCGTTGCCACCGTCGCGCTTGCTCTGTTCGAGATGCCCGCCCAGCAGCTCGACAATCTGCTCGCCAATCTGCTTTTGGCTTTTGGTCATGCTGCCGGCTTGGTCAAACTGTCCGCCGCATCGGCGTCACGTTGGCGCAACCGGCTGGCGACGCGCTCGATCAGCGCCCGGCCAGCTGCTTCGAACAAGCCTGCTGCGCATTTCGGCTTGATGGTCGTGCTTGTCCGTACGCGCCCCTGGCGCCGCCGATGACATGGCCCAAGCAGCGCTCGGCAATATCCGGGATTGATGCCAGCGCGTTGACGGCGGCACGTTCGCGCCGTGCGCCTCAAGTCATGCAGCCGCCAGCCTGCTATGCCGGCGGCAGCTTGCCAGCCGCGCCAAACGGCGCAGTCAATGAAAGAGCGCGCGATGGCCGTCGCTGCTAAACCACAAACGATGCCCGCCGTCGGCCGCCGGCGAGGCCTTTCAAAACGTCCTGCGCCGCTTTGGACAATGGCCGCGTCAGATCCTTTTTGAGCTGTGTTTCGCGCAGCCGGAAGGTGCCAGTCGCTTCTGTTGATTTCCGACCACGGCGGCAGCTCGCGAGCTTCGTCGCGGCGAGCGCCCGTCAGCCTACAAGAAGCGCTAACGAGCGCGTGGAATGGCCGCGGCGCTACTTTCGTTCGGCTCGGTCGCCGCCACAGCCTCGGCGCTGCATCATCTGTCGTCAGTATGCGCGTTCCTCGTTGGCCTTTGCGTCATGGCGCGACATCCGCGCACGATGGGGCTGATGGAAGTCGATCGACGCGGCTCGCGTGCCAGTTAAAGACTTTGCGTACATAGGCCAGCGCCAGTGTCCGCCATCGCTGGGCCCGTTCTCGTCCTCGATCAGCGGCCGAGCCAGCGCCGAATCTGGCTGCGCTTCGAAGTCGACAGCGGCACGTCACCGATCACGGGGTACACAAGACGCTTTAGCTCGCGCTCAGCGCTCGTGCGCGCTGTGCGCAGCTTGTTGGCCTTCCGCGCTTCGGGTGGTTTTCGCGAAAGCGCCTGCACCGTGTCCGCCTTGGCCGCTTTGACCTTGGCGCGGGTTGTCTTTCTTCGCCTTCGCTTGGGTCGACGTCCTCTTCTGCCAGTGCCCTCGATGCAGCGCGTCGCGCAGTCGCGCTTGCGTGCGGCGGCGAGTGCGGGGACGCCCGCCGGCCAACGTCGAGCTTGTGCGGCCTGCCCGCAACGGCGATAGCGATAGCGGCCCACGACCGCGCTGCCGGAGTGGCTGCAGGACCAGGTACAGGCCAGCGCAGCCACCGGGATCAGGCTAACGCGGCGCGTGTCGCCGGCCTTTACCGGGTTCCTGATTACGCGTTCTGCCGGTGAGCGCTTCGTTGCTGACATTTTACGGTACCTGCTCCTTCGTCGGGGTAACAGCACCTCTCGGGGTAACGCCGGGAGGTAGCCGGAGTTCGGAGGCTGTCTGCTTCCACCTGTCTGGCGCTGTCCTGGACAATGAGTCAAAAGAGGCTGAGCCACAACATTTACTTTCGAGACTTATCCGGGGAAAAAAGTAACGGAACTCCCTGTCACGGCGCTTGTCTGGCGGTCGTGAACAACCATTCGTTAACGGCGCCCCTTTAGCTTCGGGCTGACCGCATCGGGCTCCAGGGCCTGAACCCGCGGGCGCCATGGTTCCGTATCGACTTCAATCGGCTGCGTTTCCTCGTAATCGACGACAATGCGCACATGCGACGCATCTTGCGCACGCTATTGCATGGCTTTCGGCGCGCGCGAAGTCTATGAAGCGGAGGACGGCGCCGCCGGCCTCGAAGCGTTCACGCACTATATTCCCGACATCGTCATCACCGACTGGGCGATGCCGATTTTCGACGGTCTCGAGCTCATGCAGATGATCCGCCAGCCAGGCGCCAACGCCAATCCGTACGTGGCGATCATCATGCTCACCGGCCACTCGAGAAAAAGCGCGTCACGGCGGCACGCGACGCCGGTGTTGCCGAGTTCCTCGCCAAGCCGATTTCGGCGAAGGGGCTCTACCAGCGGATCATCAACGTGGTCGCCAACCCCGCGCCCGTTCATCAAGACCAGGACCTATTTCGGGTCGGATCGGCGCCGCAACATCAATTCGAACTACATCGGACCCGAGCGCCGAAAGGGCGGCAAGGCCGGACGTTGATCTGGGCAGACGCCCCTGCTGGAAAAAGCGCGCGCTCCGGTCTGACAAAGGCAATATGCAATGTCCCGCGCAAAGGATACGCGCGGCGGTTGTCACCTACGGCGATCACGACGAGTGATTACGCCGGAAAACAAGTTGCGCGTCGCCGTGTTCAAAGGGACGCCCGATCAGGACGATCGAGGATCCTGTCGCGCGGGCAGAAAAGGCGCTGGCCGAATTGTCCCCCGAGTTCGCCAGCTGGATGGATTGCCGAGTGCCACCGGCTCGACCAGGCCCGCCGCGACCTCATCGAGGACCTGACGAAGGCCAACGTGGACGCGCTGTTTCACGCAGCGCGCGATATCAAGGGGCAAGCGGCGACGTTTGGCTATCCGGCAGTTGCGTCAGCGGCTGACAGCCTGTGCCGGCTCATCGAGCATACGCCCGATATCACGCACATTCCGGAGGAACTGATTGAGCAGCACGTGGACGCCGTGCGCGCCATCTACCGTGAATATGCACGTTCTGACGCCGAGCAACTCGCGGTCAGACTGACGACGACGCTGCATGAAGTGACGGATGAATTCCTGCGCCACGAAAATCGCGGACCGTCCGGAGGTCCTGAGCAACTCAGGAGCCCTTCGATTGTGCCGGAATGAATAGCTAGGCTGCCGCCAGCTGTGCGTCGGCGTAGGACTGATCGGCCTGAATGATGCAGGCGTCTGCGACCAGGTCGTCGCAGAACAATCGAGCCTCCTCGCGTGCGGCTTCGACCGAGAAACGCCGCAACAACGCCAGCACTGACGCAGCCTCTTCTCCCGCTCATGCGAGCAGGCGTCGAGTACGCGTTCGACCATGCGCCGCTTGAGGCGTGACGCCCCACCCTGCTCGCCGATCAGCAGGCCCGCACGCATGGCCGCGAGCGCTTCCCGGAGAGGCCGGATAGGCGACTTCGGGCAGCCGGCCGCGCGGTAAAGTGCGCGAAAACCTGAAATATTCTTGTCATGAACGTAGGCGGTCACCCGGTCGATCGGAATGCCGGACAATTCCGCCTAGCGCCTCTTCCGAACAACACCACGTTACCGGACAACAAGGCGCGCAGGATCATTCCCGCCGTGAGCTGACCGCTGTGCCGCAGGTGTTGTACGAACGCACCCACTTCGTCGTAACTCGTATCGGCAGCAAGCGCGACAGTCGCTTTTTCGCACGCGTCTTTCGTGGCGAACTCGGCATGCTCGGAACCGAGCCATTGCCGCGCGGCGACGAAGCCGGCGAGCGTCTGCGACAGCTTCGAGCAGCGCCTGGCGCATGGCCATCGGAAGGTCGTCGCGCGCAAGCAGGTTTTCGCGGATCGGAGCCAAATGGCCAAAACGTTCAACGATGCGATCGATGGAGAGACCAGTGCGATATCAGCCTCGCCATTTTCCAGAAGTGCAAGACAGGCTTCGGCGGCGCCGAACACTCCGCGATGGCGCGCGGCAAGCGTACGCGGCAAGCCCAGCCGGCCGGCGTCGCCAACCTGCACGTCGGCATGACCGGTGGCGATCAAATCCACCAGATCATCTTCCAGTAGAACTTGAGAATGCGCGAGTATCGGGATTGCAATATCAGGCTGATCCGCCGCGAGAGCATGCACGACGACCTGCGGCGCCCTATCCGACGATGCAGAGCCTCGGCGAGATCGCTCGGCGAACCAGCGGCGACGGATCGTCCAGAAGCATGATCATCGCGCCTTCGGCAGCGGCGCGCGATCATCGGAGATAAATCGGAATAGAGGTAGGCGCGTGCCAGTGCAGAGGTGGCCTCCGCTCGCTCCCCCGCAGGCGCCTGGCGAACCCAATGCAAGAGCTGACGGACGATCATGTCAAACCAACAGCTACGGCACCGCCACCTGCCCGACGGCAGGATCAGCTTACCGATGGACGCTTAACAAAGCGTTCACCATAGGTATTGACGTGCTGTTAAGCATGCTGACAGGGCAAAGAGCCGTTCAAGAGCCGCTCAATCAGGCTTTGCCGCCCAGGAGTTTGCGCTCGTTTGGCCGCATGTCGGTGAACAGATCGAAGGACTGTACCGGCGGCGCCGGCGTACCGCTTGGCGGGAGCACCCACAGATTGTTCACGGTCTGCGCCAAAGGCTGATTGACCCGGTCCGTGAACATCGACTGGAAGGACGGTCGTGCCGGCGGCGGTGGCGGCAACTTCTCGTTCGCGCTCACAAAGCGCCTGCGTCATCCCGGCCGTGTCCGGTGGCGAGATACGTGCAGGCGGCGTCGGCGGCGATGGGATCGGCGCTGGCGGCTTCGGCGGCGCTGCCGATGCAACCTGCACAGGACGATCGTTTGGTACGGCTTTTTCACCCGTGCCGCTGCAACGGTCACCGGCGCTGGCAATGGAGGCGCAAGCGTGGAAACCGAAGCGCCCGCGACATCGGTCACACCGCTCTGCGCGAAGGCAACAGTGCGGGCCGAGTCAAATAGCCGGGTCAGCTTTCCGTAGACTTCGCCGACGCTGCGTGCCCGGCCGGACGCATCGTAAAAAATGCTGTGGTTGGCTGCCGCGGCATGCGGAAACATGGCAGCGGCACGCGCGTGTGGTTGCTTCGCCGCGCCGATTGATCAACTTCTGCCGGCGCCGTCGGCCCCAGAAAATGCGCGATATAGAGTTCACCACTGCTCGGCTGGCGGCCAATATTCGAGCTGACCAATGCTGCGTTGTTGCGCGTGAGCGCGCCTGCCAGCATCGCGCTCGCTTGCGGATCGCTGCGCAGCCGCAGGATCGCGGCACGCATGGCGGGATCCGAAACGTCATAGTGTCCGTCAAGCAGACCTTGCGATGGCACCTGCGTAAGCGGCCCAGCCCCAGGGCCGCCCCGTCCTGCTTCATGGTGCCAAGCCACGTCTGATCGATGAACTGATAGAGCCCTTTTGCCGACGGAGGTCGAAGCCTGTGCGGAGGGATTGAAGTTGGATCTCGATTTTCGCCGTCGTGAGCAGATATGTCGAAGCTGATCCCGGTCGATTGCGCGGCCTGGCGAATCGCTCCGGTGATCTGCGGTGTCGCGCCTGAAGCAGCCGGGTTGACGGCCATTGTGTTGCGCCTTTGCGAAGGTCTGGGCTTATGGGTGATTGACGCGACGCAACAAGGTCTCGCGGGCCTAGCCGAGCATGGGCGAATTATGGTAAATGAACTGTAAACGGGGTTCGCAAACGCCTATTTATGCAAGGATTTTCGGAGGAACTGATGGTGGACACGATCCAGAGGCACAAGCGCGGCGGCCTTTATTTCGAGGATTTCGAAGTCGGCAAGACCTATGAGCACCGGTACACCCGCACGGTGACACAGATGGACAACATGCTGTTCTCCAACATGACGCTCAATCCGCAGCCGCTGCACATCGACCGCCACTTCTGCGAGACCGAAACCGAATGGGGTCAGCCGCTGATGAACTCGCTGTTCACGCTCGGGCTCATGATCGGCATTCAGGTGTCGGACATGACGGTCGGCACGACCATCGCCAACCTCGGCATGACCGACGTGAAATTTCCCAATCCGCTGTTCGAAGGCGACACGGTGCATTGCACGACGCAGGTCGTGAGCAAGCGCGAAGTCAAAGTCGCGCCCGGGCGCCGGCATCGTCGAATTCCACCACAAGGCTTTCAAACAGGACGGCACGCTGGTGGCTGAATGTCACCGTCAGGCCTTCATGCGCATGCGGCCGAAATAAACGAAGCCCGGCGTTCTCGCCGGGCCTCGCATGTCTCACGCGACTAGCTCAGATGCCGCGACCGTAGTAGCCGCACCAGCGGTGTACGTTCCACTCGATGTTCTGCTCGTAGCCGGTCAGGGTCGCATATTTCGGCAGCCCGCACTTCTTTCGTCGCCGGGTCGAAGCACTTGCCCGCGTCCGACGCTTTTTTCACTTCGCCGGCAAGGTCCGTCATGAAGGCAATCTGCTCTTCCATGTCTTTGCCTGGTGCCAAGCCGCCCACCCGGTCCAGGATGGCCCGGGATCATGCGCTCCCAACCAAGCGCCAGCGTGCGCTTCAAGCGATGCCTCCCACTCGGTCGGATAGGAGTCGTTCACGGCAAGCCGCGACGGCACTGCGCCAAGCGAATTGAAGTCGACCGCGAACAGGATCTTCTCTTTCGGCAGCAACAGCACGAGCGAGGAGTCGGAGTGGTTGCGGCCGGTGAAGACCAGATCGAGGCGTCGTGCCGCCGAGCTTGATCGTGCGCTTGCCGTCCACCACCTCGATCGGGAATGACGACGTCCGGGCCCTTGAGCTGCAGCGAGCCGCTCCTTGGCGCGGCGGTGCGCGATCGACGGTGGCGCCGGCATCCTTGAACAACTTTGCCGCCGGCGATGTGATCGTAGTGATGGTGGCTGTAGATCAGGTATTTGATCGGCGCCTTGCGTGATCTTGCGGATCTCGTCCAGGTAGGTCTTCGCCGCCTGCGGCCGGCCATAGCTGATCGGATCGGTGACGATCACGCCGGCGGGCGTGACGACGAACATCGCCTGATGGTTCTGGTAGCGGAAGATATAGACGTTATCGGTGCCCTCGACCTTGGTGGTCGCGAACATCGGCTGTTGCGCCGGTGCGTCTGCGCCACCGCCGTCGTTGACCGAACCGGCGGTGAAGAGCGCAACCGAAAGTGTTATGAGAGTTCTTGCGTTGCATGGGTGATACCTCCACCGCACTTCTAACCCCACGATGCCAGCCTAATTCCTGCGCCAAAACCGCGCACCCCCGCGGTATTTGGGCTAAATTCCGAAAAACCTCAATAAGGACCGCTACATGCGCTCTCTTCTGTTCGTGCCCGCCGACGGCGGCATCCAAGCTCGACAAGGCCATGGCCAGCGGCGCGGACGCCGTAATCATCGATCTGGAGGACTCGATCGCACCGGAGCGAAAGGATCTGGCCCGCGCGGCGGCGCTGGATTTTCTCAAACGCGCTGCGGCAGCCGCGCAGCGACCGCGCCTGCTCGTGCGCATCAACGGCCTCGAGACCGGGCATGACGGATGCCGACCTCGATGCAATCGTCGCGGGCAAGCCGGACGCCGTCGTGTTTCCCGAAGGCTGAAGGCGGCGACCAGCGTTGTGCATCTCGACGCCAAGCTCACGGCGCGTGAAGCCATCGCCGGCGTGCCCGAAGGACAGATCAAGGTCCTGGCGCAGGCGGTCGAATCGGCTGCCGGGACTGTTTGCCGCCGGCACATTCCGCGGCGCAAGCACGCGGCTGATCGGATTGACATGGGGTCCGGAGGACCTTTCGGCCGAGATTGGGCGCGGACGACCAATCGCGACGCGCAAGGCGAACTGACCGAGCCCTATCGTCTCGCGCGATCAGTGTGCCTGTACGCGGCTGCCGCCGCAAAAGCTGTCGGCGATCGAGACCGTTTACGTCGATTTCCGCAATTCGGAAGGATTGCGCCGCGACACCGAAGCCGCGCGCCGCGATGGTTTCACCGGGCGTCTGGCCATCCACCCGGCCCAGGTGCCGGTGATCAACGAGGTGTTCACGCCGACCGCGGCAGAGATCGAGAAGGCCAAGGCGCGTGGTTGCCGCATTCGCCGCGCAGCCGGGTGCCGGCGCGGTCGGCATCGATGGCAAGATGTACGACCGGCCGCATCTCGCGCGCGCACAAGCATTGCTGGCGCAGCACGTCGCGAGTAGCAGTGCTCGAGAGTCGAGCTCGAGGCTTGGCTTGTAAGCCTAATCCGGATCGAAACGTCTTGTCCGCATCGCGGAATTCGAGCGTGACCGCGCCTGTCTTGCCGAGCGGCACCGCGCGGTAGAAGCACGAGCGCCGGCCGGTGTGGCAAGCGCCGCGCCCTCGCTGCTCGACCTTCAGCCAGAGCGCGTCCTGGTCGCAATCGACGCGCAATTCGACGACGCGCTGGACGTGTGCCGGATGTCTCGCCCTTTTTCCAAAGCGCCTTGCGCGAGCGGCTGAAGTACCAGGCCTCGCCGCTCGCGATGGTCTTTGCCGCAGGGCTTCTTCATTCATGTGCGCGACCATCAGCACGTCGCCCGATTTGGCGTCGGTGACGACGGCCGTGACCAAGCCGTCGGCGTCGAACTTGGGTGTGAAGGCCAGGCCTTCTTCGATGTCATGCGTAGATGAAGCAAGGACGGCTCCTGCCTTTCGCCGTCATCATGAAGTGCGCGCGCCAGCGCAGCCTCAGATATGACGGAGACTGAAGAACAAACGCGCTCAGAACTTACCGCTGCCCGCCGCGCAGCATGGTCATGAAACGCACCTGCTCGCCGGCGTCGTCGCGGAACGCGCCGGTGAAATGCGTCGTCACCGTGAGTGCGCCCGGGCTTCTCCACTCCGCGCAGGGACATGCACATGTGCTCGGCTTCGATCATCACCGCAACGCCGCGCGGCTTCAGGATCTCGTCGATCGCGGTCGCAACCTGCGATGTCAGATGCTCCTGCGTCTGCAGGCGGCGCGCATAGACGTCGACCAGGCGCGCAAGCTTCGACAGCCCGACAACGCCGATCCACCGGCATGTAGGCGACATGGGCCTTGCCGTAGAACGGCATCATGTGGTGCTCGCAATGCGAGTTGAACCCGATGTCGCGCACCAGCACGAAATCATCGTAACCGCCGGTCTCGCTGAATGTGCGATCGAGAACCTCCACCGGGCACTCGCGGTACCCCTGGTAGATTTCCTCGTAGGCGCCGATCACGCGCTTGGGCGTCTCCATCAGACCTTCGCGGCCGGGATCATCGCCGGCATAGGCAATAAGCGTGCGCACGGCGGCTTCTGCCTGTTCGCGCGTGGGCCGCGGCTCGACCGGCGCAGGCGCCGCCCGCACATGACTCGGACAAGCCTTGCTTCGGCCACGGCTTTACGTTGGTTGTGTCTTTAGCGTCCATGACGGGTCTCTCCGTTCGACCGGCACGCAATGGCACCGGGTGTGTCACCGGGTTGGCCGCGTCAGTTAACCGATCCGGACCGATTTTGGTCCGATCCGGCGCCTGGACGCCGCATTCCCATTCAGCAAGCGGTTTAGGCCTGCCCGGCGCCAAGAACCCTTCTCGCGCCGCCGCATCGAGCCCTATATATTCATTTGCTACGGCAGAGGCAAATCGGCTTGGTATCGAAAAAACACCAATGCTTAACGAGGTTTACAACGCGCAGCATCCTGGACCTGGCGGGAACATCCCCCGCCTGGGCCGCTTGTCTGCGCCTGACGCGACCGCCACCGCCCATTCAAAGCTGTGCGGCTCGACCGTCACCGTCGATCTCAAGATGAACGGCGGCGAGGTTGCGGATTTTGCCCATGACGTGAAGGCCTGCGCGCTCGGGCAGGCCTCGTCCTCGATCATGGCGCGCCACGTGATCGGGGCAAAGCCGGCCGAACTGCGTGAGTTACGCGAAACGGTTCGCAAAATGCTGAAGGAGAATGGCCCCCCTCCCACCGGCAAATGGGCCGACATTGCGGTGCTCGAACCGGTGCGCGACTACAAGGCGCGCCACGCCTCGACTTTGCTCACCTTCGATGCCGTGGTTTCGGCGCGTCGACCAGATCGAGGACCAAATCAGAGCAGCAAGCGCGCGCAGGCGGCCGAATAGCCTATTTCGCCGCCGCCAGGCCGCCGGTCTTTGCTCTGGTCAGATCCGCGCGGTCACCAACCGGCTTATTGCAGCCGGCGGCCAGCCGCGGAAGGTTCTGCGTAGCCGCCGGTGTTGCCGATGCGGATGCCTGTCGACGAACTGCGCGGTCTGCGTCTTGATCAGCATAGAGTGGCTGCCGGCGGCGCCGAAGGCGCCGATCAGTCCGGCCGGCACTCGCCCCGACGCGTAGGTCACAAGTTCGTCGGGCGAGCTTCGCCGTTCGGAAGAAACCGACTTTCAGCGTCGCTGAGTTGCCGCCTACGCGCAAGCTGACGGTATCGCAGCGCATTCGGGCAGCGGCTGTTGTTCAACGCGAGTGGCGGCGCTCGATGTAGCTTACGTCGTAGCTGTCGCCGCCGGCGACGCAGGCAACGACCAGATCGAAGCTGCCGATTTCTTCACCTTCGACAGTAAGCGGATGACGCCGGGCCAAAGGTCGCAACGCCCGAGCGATCGACCAGCGCCCATCGCTGTTCGCTGATTGGGGCCGCACTGCAAACCATTGGTCACGCGAGGCGTCAGGCTGCGGCACCGGCACAGCGGAGGCGGAAGAAGCCGAGACGGTCGCGGCGACCGGTGCATCAGGATCCGTCGGTCGTCAGGCGGGTGCGCTTCAATTCATCGCGCGTCAACGCGTGCATCGGCTCCCACGGCGGGATCCGCAGCGCAAGATCCGAGCAGATCGGCGGCTTGCACCCATTTCGGCGGTGTATTGCGCGAGGCGTCCGATATCGCGCTGGACCAGCACGAGATCCTCCGCCGAATAACTGGCGGCGGTCGGATCCTCGCGGCGATCGCCCAGCCATATCTGATGCACCATCACGCGTGCGTCGGCCGGAACCGATCGGCGCACACCACCGAGCAGCACGAAGGCGCACATCGACTCGCAATCGGCGTTAGGCGAAAGCACGCACGCTGATCGCTCTGCACCATCCGCCGGAAGTATCGACGAGCCGGCCAACCGTTGTCACCAGCTTGAGCTTGCGTATTTCGCGTCCCAGCGCGATGGCACCGAGCACGGAGCCGCCATCGGAATCGATTGCGATGGTTGCGCCAGCCAGATCGTGGCCTTGCGCGAAAAGACAGGAAATGGCGTGGCGTATCGGCGGTAATCGCGCCCGCTGCCGAGATGAAAACCTTGCAGCTTGTGCCGCAGGCATCGCGCGGGCCCTGCGTGCGCAATTCGAAGTGCATCGGCAGCGTGCGATCGGATCGCGCGCAGCGATGCCGGCAACAAAGACAGTGGCGCCGCCAAAGCGAGCGCGATAGCCAACGAACGAGGAACGGCTCATTCTTCCCCTGTCTCGCCGCCTGACCCTTCTTCTTGCGTGGTCATCCACGTTCTGGCTGGGCTTAGGCGGCGCCTAATACCCCCGGCGTTCTACAGTCTTAGTGCAGTTGCGAGATTCGGGTCTAGTGTAAAAAAGTCGCTATCACTCCTGCAAAGTCCAAGCAGTTCCATTGATTTCGACCGCCCAGTGGAACTTCCTGCTCTCTGAACTTCCACTGGAACTTGAACCTGAGCATGTCGGACAACGGAGGCCATCATACCTCACCTGGCGCGGTTGCCGCGCCTGGCCGGGCGCGGGCTTGGTCGCGCTTTATCGCGTTACGCTTTCGCCCCTGCTCGGCCCACGCTGCCGACATTTGCCGACCTGCTCCGATTACGCCGATGAGGCCATTGGCCGCTTCGGACTATGGGCGGGCGGATGGATGGCCTTCGCGCGCATCCTGCGCTGCCATCCGTGGGGAACGTCGGGCCTGGATTTCGTCCCCGACGGCACCTGCCTGACGAGGCGCGCTGGTATCTGCCATGGCGCTACGGCCGCTGGCGCCGCGCCAATGAAACGCCGCACGCCTAGTTGCACCGCTGCGATTTGCCTGCTATATCGAGTTCCACGCTTACCTGCATTCGTAGGCAGCGAGTGAGCAACAGGAGCACACTGATGGTCGCGCTGACCTTTCCCGACGGCGCACGCCGCGAATACCCCTCAGGCACAACCGGTCTCGACGTCGCCAAGGGCATCTCGCCCTCGCTGGCCAAGCGCACGGTCGCCATGGCGCTCGACGGCACGCTCGCCGATCTCACCGACCCGATCGACCGCGACGCCAGGATCGAATTCATTCCGCGCGAAGACCCGCGCGCGCTCGAACTGATCCGGCACGACGCCGCGCACGTGCTCGCCGAAGCCGTGCAGACGCTCTGGCCCGGCACGCAGGTCACCATCGGCCCGGTGATCGAGAACGGCTTCTACTACGACTTCTTCCGCAACCAGCCGTTCACGCCGGAAGACCTGCCCGTGATCGAAAAGAAGATGCGCGAGATCATCGCGCGCGACAAACCCTTCACCAAGGAAGTCTGGTCGCGCGAGCAGGCGAAGAAAACCTTCCGCGACATGGGCGAGGCGTTCAAAGTCGAACTGATCGACGCCATCCCCGCCGACCAACAGATCAAGATCTACAAGCAAGGCGACTGGTTCGATCTCTGCCGCGGGCCGCATATGACGTCGGTCGGCAAAGTCGGCAATGCCTTCAAGCTGATGAAGGTCGCCGGCGCCTATTGGCGCGGCGATTCCAAGAACCCGATGCTCACCCGCATCTACGGGACCGCCTTCGCGAAGCAGGACGAGCTCGACGCCTATCTCCAGCAGATCGAGGAAGCCGAGAAGCGCGACCACCGCCAGCGTCGGCCGCGAGATGGATCTCTTCCACTTCCAGGAAGAAGCGCCTGGCTCGGTGTTCTGGCACGCCAAAGGCTGGACGCTGTTCCAGGCGCTCGAGAATTACATCCGCCGCCGGCAGACCGACGCCGGCTATGTCGAGGTCAACTCGCCGCAGCTCATGGACAAGACGCTGTGGGAGACGACCGGCCACATCCCGACCTATTCGCGACATGATGTTCCTGACGCAGAAACGCGAGGAAGACGAGCGCATCTATGCCATCAAGCCGATGAACTGCCCCGGCCACATCCAGATTTTCAAGAACGGGCTGCACAGTCCTACCGCGAGCTGCCCGTGAAGATCGCCGAGTTCGGCAAGGTGCACCGCTTCGAGCCGTCGGGCGCGCTGCATGGCCTCATGCGCGTGCGCGCGTTTCACCCAGGACGATGCGCACGTCTTCATCACGCGAAGAGCCAGATCGCCGAGGAGATCGCTCAAGATCAACGATCTAATCCTCTCGATCTATGAGGATTTCGGCTTCGCCGGACGTGCGCATCAAATTCTCCGACCGGCCGGACAAGCGCATCGGCGAGGATGCGGTGTGGGACAAGGCCGAAGCGCGCGCTGATGCAGGCGCTCAAGGCGTCGGGCCGGCCGTGGACCCTGAACAAGGGCGAAGGTGCCTTCTACGGACCGAAGCTCGAATATGTGCTTGCGCGACGCCATCGGCCGTGACTGGCAATGCGGCACGGTGCAGGTCGATCTCAATCTGCCGGGCCGGCTTGGCGCCTTCTATATCGACGAGCATTCAAACAAGGTCACGCCGGTGATGCTCCACCGCGCCATGTTCGGCTCGCTCGAGCGCTTCACCGGCATTCTGATCGAGCATTACGCCGGGCCACCTGCCGCTCTGGCTGTCGCCGGTGCAGGCGGTGGTCGCCACCATCACCTCGGATGCAGACGACTATGCGCGCGAGGGTGATCGGCCGCGCGCAAGCATCGGGCTGCGCGTCGAAGACGACCTGCGCAACGAGAAGATCAACTACAAGGTGCGCGAGCACTCGCTCGCCAAGGTCCCTGTCCTGCTCGTTGTCGGCAAGAAGGAAGCTGCCGAACGCACGGTCTCGATCCGGCGGCTGGGCAAGGAAGACCAGCAAGTCATGTCGCTGGACGCGGCGATCCAGCTGCGCTCACCGAGGAAGCGGTGCCGCCCGATGTCCGGCGGATGAGCGCAGCGGCGTAAGGTTCAACGCCCGCCTGCAATGCGTACCGCGCCGGAGCGTCCGGCGCTGCCGGGCGGCTCCTCAAGCATCCGGAGGAAACGCGCGGACCAGTGGCTGATATCATTGCGCACCAGGACTTTGAAATTGGCCGCATGGCGCTGGCGCCGCTCGTCCAGCGGCATCGATAAGCGCGCGGTTGATGGCGGTGCCGACACCTCTCCGGATCGTAGGGATTGACCAGCAGCGCAGCGGTGCATTCATGTGCGGCGCCGGCAAAGCGCGAAAGGATCAGCACGCCCGGATCGTCGGCGTTTTGTGCGGCGACGAATTCTCTGGCGACCAGATTCATCCCGTCCCGCAAAGGCGTAACCAGTCCCGCGCGCGCAGCACGGTAAAGCCCGGCGAGCGCCGTGCGGCTATGCGCCTTGTTGATGTAGCGCACCGGCGTCCACGACGCCTCACCGTAAGCGCCGTTGATGCGGCCGACTGCTTCACCGACGGCCCGGCCCATATCGGCATATTCGGGAATGCCTGTACGGCTGCGCGGTGTAATCTGAAGATATGTGACCTTCCCGCGCCAGTCGGGAAAATTCGGCGAGGAACCGCTCGAACGCGCTCATGCGTTCCGGAATGCCTTTGCTGTAGTCGAGCCGGTCGACGCCGATAATCATGGCACGGCCGGACGAGACTCCCAGCACGTCGCGCACGAACTCGGTCTCGATCGCACGGCGCGCCAGGCGCGCGAATGCTTCCGTCTCCACCCCGACCGGAAACGTCCCGATCTGCACAACACGGTTGCCGAAGTGGAAGCTATTGCCATTCGCCCACGGCAGTCCGCACTCATTGGCGATGTAGCGGGAAAAATTGCGCGGCATCGACTTCGGTCTGGTAAGCCGACCAGGTCGTAGTGGCAGAGCGCCGGAATCAGCTGATCGTGATTGGGCAAGGCCGTGAGAATTTCCGGCGGCGGGAACGGAATGTGGATGAAAAACCGATCTTGTTGTTGCGGGCCACGATCGCGCAACGCCTTAGCCAGTGGAATCAAGTGATAGTCATGCACCCACAGGACATCATCCGGCCGCAGCAGTTTTTCGAGATGAGTGGCGAAATACTGGTTGACCCGAAATAACCGCCAAGGTCGCGGCGCGTGAATTCGGCAAGGTCGAGCCGGTAATGCAGGATTGGCCACAACACACGGTTGGCGAAACCGTTGTAGAATTCCTGATAGTCGTCCTTGCTCAGATCGACGGTGGCGTAGGTGGTGTTGTCGTGCGTAACGGATCTTGACTGCGCGCGAGTCACACCTGTCTGCAACGCGGTCCGCTCCAGCCAAACCAGAGGCCACCGTGCCGCTTGAGCGCAGGCCTGATAGCCACTTCGAGCCCGCCGGGCCGCGTGCTGCGATCAGGGATACCAACTCTGTTCGACACTACGACGAGCCGCGCCAATACCGGTCTCCCCAGCTTCGCGACAGCTTGATTGCCGTCAAGATCAACCCTGACATTGAGTAGGTCTGCGGAAAATTCTCCCACAATTTTCCGGTCACCGGGTGTACGTCCTCCGACAGAAGGCCGTAGCGATTTCGCATTCGCAGCGCATCGACGAACATGTCGCGGGCCTCGTCCCGCCGTCCGATCTCCCACAATGCATCGATCAGCCAGAACCGGCAAAATCAAGAAAGGCCGATTCTGGCGGGCCGAAATCGTCGGCAGCGACATACCTCATAACGTGGAATCCGCGCCGAAGTTCATGTCCGATGGCCTCTACGGTTGCCACGAACCGCGGATCGTCGGGCTGCACCAAGTCCAAGCTCGGCCAGCAAAAGCGCGCTGGCATCAGAGATCGTCACTGTCGAAAGCCGCCGAAAACGCCTTCGCGCTTGGGATTCCAGGCGCGATTCAGCACCTCGCTCTCCGATGCTGTCTGGCATATTCCGCCCCAATAGGCTGGCACGGTCCGGCAAATTGAGATGGTTGGCGATTGCTGCGAGCCGCTGGCAGCCTGCCCAGCACATCGCCGCCGAATGCGTGTGGACGCGCTGTGCGCCCGCGATATTCCCAGATGCCGGCATCCGGCTTCGAGCGCGAGCTTCGCGGCCTGTTCGCCGAGCGGCTCGATCGTGCGAAACAGGGTCGCATCGCCCGGCCGCGGCAAGCCTGCGGTCGAAGAACATCGGCGTCGCGGCCATGATGATGCTGCCGTAGGCATCGTGCTGGCTCTGGCTGACCGCTGCGTTGCCGATCCGCACCGGTCCGTCGCCGCCGTAGCCGGCGAGCGCCGGCGCAGTGCGCTCCTCGAGGACATCCAGTGTGCACGCACGCCGTAGAGCGGCCGCACTCGATCGGCTGCGCGCTACCGGCGACGCTCAGAGTATGCAGGAGATGAAATCCTCCATCGTGCGCGTGGCGCCGATGCGATTGAGCGCCCGCACGACGAAGAAGGCATCGCGCATCCAGCAAAAGCGGTAGTCCCAGGTTGCGGCCTGATCCCGGCACTTCGGGTATCGAGGTGGTCAGCGCGGCCACGATCGCGCCGGTCTCCTCGTAATTGCACAGCTTGAGCGTGATGGCCGGCGCGGATGATCTCGTCCTGCCAGTCAATCGAGAAAGCGCCAGCCGCCTCACCCACTCCTGCCAGTAGTCGCGCGTGCGCTCGCAGAAATCGCGGCACGTGCGTCTGCAGCGAGCCTTCGAATGGCTCGTCGGTGCCGAACACCAGGTGCACCGGCCGCGTCAGGCATGAACGATGCCTCGTTCTCCACATACAGAGAGCGGCGCGTCGGTGGTGAGCCTGACCGGCACGTCGTCGCGCCAGTACGCGAATGTGGTTGCTGCCGGAGGATCGCGATGCACTGGTCTCGCCGTAGCGATGCGCGGCACGAAAGCGGATGGTGACGCGCGGCATGCCCCCGATCGGCTCGATGATGCGCATGAGCTGCGGCGGACGAAATGTGCGGCCATAGATCTGGAAGCGGGGCGCAAAGTCGGTGATGCGCACCCGCGCCACCATCCTTGTCGATCAGCTCGGTCGACCACGATCGCGGTGTTTCGACATGTATCCGGAACGGGCTGTCGACCTGTCCCGTCGAGCACGCACATCGGTGAAGCCCTTGTCCTCGTTGCCGGCGAGCAATCGGCAGAACACCGGATCGCCGTCGTAACGCGGCAGGCACCACCACACGATCCGCGAGGACGGATCGAGCAACGCCGCCGGTGCGGCCATTGCCGATGACTGCAAGATCCAGTCCATAGTCCGGTCATGTGCAGCCTGCCCATCCGTCTGCAACGAGCGAATCCAGGACGTCGCGCACGTGCGCCGATCTCTGAATATTCCGGTCGAGTCCCGGAAAGTGACGATTGACGCTGAAGCCCGTTCCACCGATCTTCAGGCAAGACTCCGAAAACCGATTCATCGGTCGACATCGTCGTCCAATGAATAGCTGGTATACGCCCGGCGAACGGCGAGTGCGCCATCAGCTTGCGGACGCTCTCGCCTTTGTTGATCGCCCGGCCGTTTGACCTCGAACATCGCCTTGCCGAGAAGTAGTTCCGGTTGGCTCCGGCATGGAATGCCGCCCGGCGCGGCAGCGACGTGACGGCGCAGACTGCTCGGCCATGCTCGGGAGCTTTCCGATAGTGCAGCGCGAGCAGAATAGTCCTTGTCCTCAACCACAACGCCCGGACCCAATGCCTGTGCGTTCCGCGAGGCGCTGTGCGCAGATCGAGCGGCAGACGGCTTCGCCCAAAAAAACATCTCGTTGTCACGACAAGCGCATCCGGCGCCGTGGCCGCCGATTGTCGGCAGGCGCAAGGGCGCAAAGAGCCGATCCAGATCGCCGATCGGACGGCCGCTCACCAGAGCGAGCGCACCATCCATGAGAGTCGAACAGCGCGCTTGAGCGTCTCGAGCAGGCCGTCCGCAACATGCACCTCGTTCGGCGACGGACCGATATCAACGATGGTTCCGTCCACGTCGAGCAAAGAGGCGATCTTTTGCAAATCACAAGCTGGGCAAAATACATCCATGTAACACGGATCGTTGGCAATCGCTCTGCACTACTATAATTCCGTCCGGTGCAAGAAGGTTCGAGCAGACGGCGACGTTCAGCGGGCGCCAGCACCTCGACGTCGTCGTCGAACGCCGGTGACGACCTTGAATTCGCGCTCTGTAGACCTTCCTTCGTTCACGGGCGATCGCGCGATATTCGCCCTCGGCAAGAATTACGCGCCGGAAAGGCGCCGATCGATCTCCTGATGACGTCGCCGCCGCGGCGTGAGCACCGACCACGCGGTGTTGGCAAGCGCCTCGCCGCCCCGATCGCCCACCAGCTTGAGCGTGATGGCAGCAGCGCGGTGCGGTAACGGTGATATCGGTCAGCTTGCCGGCCTGTACGCGCGAATGTCGGAGCGCACAACCGAATTGGCGTCACCGTAATTCGAAACGATGTAATAGGTGCCTTCCGGAACCACGATGACATCGCTTGGTCATGACGTGCTCGGCGATTGGACGGCGGTCGCCGCGCCTCGAACTGGCTGCCCTTATAGACGTCGAATGAAATTTGCCCCGGCGGGAATGCGCACGTCGCCGACCTTGCCCTCGATGCGCAGACCGCCGGCCGGCAAGTCGAAATCTTCGCGCACGGTCGATCCGCCGCAGGTCGACCGGTTTGACGGCGGTGGCAAGCCCGAAGCCAACGTGCACGATGTAGCGCCGGGTGGGAAGCACAAGTGTCGGCGTTCGGTGACTTGTCTTCCTTCACCAGCTTGAAATTTCCATTGGCATCGGCCTTGGCGCCGTAGACAGCGCCAGGTCAAGCCTGCCGCCGATTGGCAGTGCGTCCTTGCCGAAGCGCGCGCTGAGCGCAAGCGCCACCTGCCCCGCCGGGACCACCGGAATCGAGGCGGTCGTGTTGCTCGAATTCGGGACCCGCGACGGCGATTGGGCCGGCGGCATCGAGGGGACCGTCAAACTGCTTGGTCCAAAAAGATCGCCGCGCGTGGCGCTGGCACCGGCGAGATCAGACTGGTCGACGGCGTGGCCGAAAACAGTGAATTCTGCGCCAGGGCCTGCGGCATAGCCGCCAGAGGACGCGACTGCAGCGACGAAAGCACAAGTGCCGACATTAGCCGGCCGCGCACGGCGGCGGTTGCGGATGCCCTATTCATGACGCGGTTGTTTTCGGCCGAAAGTCGAGGCGATTTCAAGCCAGCGTCACCCTGTTTGTGACTGTATTAACGCTGTGGTAGGCGCAAGCCCGCAATTTCCTACGAGGACGCTTATGCCCTGACGCTCTGGAGCTGCTGAAGACCCGCCGTTCGGTCAAGCCAATCGAATTGGTCGGCCCAGGCCCGACTGCGTCCGAAATCGACACGTTCGTTGAGGATCGGCGTCGCGAGTCCCGGATCATGGGAAACTTGCGCCCTGGCGGTTCATCCTGTTCGAGGGTGATGCTCGCGCCACGGCCGGCGAGTCGATCGCGTCGGCATTTCGTACCGACCGTCCTGACGCCACCGCCGACCAGATTGATTTCGAGCGCAAGCGGCTCGCACGTGCGCCGCTGGTGATCGCGGTGGTAAGCCGCGCCGGCCCGCACGTGAAGATTCCCGAATGGGAGCAGCAGCTCTCGGCCGGCGCCTCTGCCATGAGCCTGGTTTTTGCCGCGCATGCGATGGGCTATGCCGCGAGCTGGATCACCGAATGGTACGCGTATGATCGGCGCGTGCTCGACGCGCTTCGGTCTTCGCGCCCAATGAGCGCATTGCCGGGTTTTGTGCATATCGGACGCCCGGCGAAGCCGCCCGAGGATCGCGAACGCCCAAACCTCGACGCCATTGTCACGCGTTTCGGGCGCTGAGGAACCAATTGTCTGCAGCGCCACTTAACCTTACGTAATGCCTGCAGGGCGCACGCTTCCCCGTCACGTTTCGGTCACAAGACTCCGCCAGCACTCTGCCGGACTGCCGGCGTGCTCTGCGCGGGAGACGACGCGATTTAGCGACCGGGGATAGGAGAGCACGGTCTTGGTGTTTCGAGAGGCTTTTTCGCGCGAGGGCGCAGCAACGGCGACCGTGCCGCTGGGAAGCCACCACGCATCCGCAACCCGCCGTCAGCACGCCCGATCATTGGTCTGGCGCTTGGCGGAGGTGCCGCGCGCGGCTTTGCCCATATCGGGCGTCCTGCGCAAGCTGCGAGCATGGCATCGTGCCTGATGTGATCGTCGGCACATCGATCGGTGCCGTGCGTCGGCGGCTGCTTATGCCGCGAAGGAAATGGACAATCTGGAAGCTGGCGCGCACGCTCACCGTGCGCGGCGTGCTGAGCTATCTCGACATCAGCTTATCGGGCTCCGGTCTGATCGGCGGCGGGCCATCTTGCCGGCCAACTTGAATTCCGGACTCAAGGATACCCGCATCGACGACTTGCCAATCCGGCTTTGCCGCGATCGCCACCGAATTCAACACCGGCCATGAAACATGGCTCACGCGCGGACGGCTGAGCGATGCGCTTGCGTGCGTCCTATGCGCTGCCGGGGATCTTTCCACCGGTCCTGATCGGCGGGCGCTGGCTGGTGGATGGCGCACTGGTCAATCCCGGTGCCTGGTCTCGGCCGCGCGCGCGCTCGGCGCACGGCCTGGTGATCGCGGTCAATCTCAATGCCGATCTCTGTTCGGACGCGGCACGATCATCGCCAGCCACGGCTCCGGACGGAAGCGATCGTTGCAGCACTGCCAGGCCAAGGCCAACGGCCTGCGCGGCATGTTCAGCCGGCGAGCGTTCGACTGCGCCGGCAGTTTTCGGCCGGCGCGGACGCCCCGGATTGCCGACTGTCATGGTCGAGGCCTTCAACGTCGATGCAGGATCGCATCACCGCGCGCGCGGCTCGCGCGGCGATCCGCCCGACGTGCTCGATCAGTCCGCGGCTTCGGCGGCATCGGCTGGTTCGATTTCCACCGCGCCGCCGAAGCGATTGCAGATCGGCATTGAGAGCCGCCGAAAAAGCCATCGACGCGGTGAGCGAGGCGGTCACCGCGCTCTCGCAGCCAGCCAACAGCGAGTGCGCATGCAGACCGGCAGTTACGCGGTGCGAATGTAGTCGCGCATCGCCTCGGATCTGCTCGCTCTCGATCTCTTCGACGCCGATGCTTGACAACGTCGCCGATCGAGATGAGCCCACGGCAAGCTGACCGTTTGGCGATCACCGGCATGTGGCGGAATTTTCCGGCGGTCATACGCTCCATGATGCTGCTGCGACCGTATCGTCCTCGCCGCAGGTCGCGACGTCGCGTGTCATGACCTGACCGACCGGTCAATCGCGAGCGCCTCCGCGCCGTGTTCGACAAAGCGCGCGTACGATATCGCGCTCCGACAATATGCCGGCGAGACGCCCTGCCGGCGCCGCGGATAACGAACTGCACCGATGCGATGCTGGGACAGAAGTTTTGCCGCCGCTGCCAGATCGGCCGTCGGTTCGATGCAAACGATGTCGCCGCCCAATTCGCTTGGCGGCCAGGATCGCCTTGACGTTCATCGGCAGCCTCCCTGGCGCATGATTGTTTTCGAAAGCGCATCATGCGCGAATCATATGCCCGGCCCAGCCAACGAGGCCGCGGCCGGGGCATGGTGCAACGATCCTGCCGGGCGTGCCGGTTCCGTCAAGACGCAAATGTGAGGCAGACACCTGCGCTCGCCAGGTTGGCTAATGCGGCGTTGCAGCAGGATCCTCGACTTGCGGTAAAATTCGGCGGCGCGGATCGAACCAGGAAAACAGCAACAGCCCGGCGAGAAAGCCGCCGATGTGTGCCTGCCAGGCTACCGCATGGTCGCTGCCGGTCATCGGGCAGCGAGCCTAGCCCGAACAGGATGTTGATACCTGAACCAGACCACGAGAAACAGCAGCTACACGCGCGTCCGACAAGAGCGCCGCGCAAGCGGAATAGCCGGTACCCGATAGGCTGCTGGCGTCGGCTCGCCCGAGCAGCCCCAGCGGCCCCCGCGCTGGAATGCAAAACGCATCGCGGCCGCCATGGTGCCGGAGATCAGCCGCCGATGCACCGATCATCGGAAATTGTTCGCCCGCGTGCGTTGGCGAGATGTAAGCGGCTCCCGCCGCGGCGGTCACGGCGAAGAACGTCGAGAAAGCGCAGCGCACCAAAACGGCGCGCGACCGCGCTCCCGAACGGCAGAAGCCAAACCGCATTGACGCCAAGATGAACTCCAGTCTGCGTGGATGAGAGCGTAGGTGACAAAGTCCATACATCGGCGCCGCCTCCCGGCAGTGCTCCGCCCAGCACAACGGAACTGTGTCATAGGCGCGCCGGAATGAATGGCGAAGTTCAGCGAGAAATTCGATGTCCTGCTGCTCGGCTGAGCAGCAGCGTGCGCACTCGCATGAACAAGCGCCGAGCACGGCCAGGCACCGCGATGACAACGGAGGGATGTTGAAAACGCGGTTCGCGCTTCACGAGAAGATCCGCAGGTGGGACGCGCCTGCAGTTACGCACGCTTCGCCGGCCCGCCCGCAAGGCGGATCTGTGGGCAGGAAAGAAGGGAGTGGCCTTTCGCCCTCCCTTGAGCCGCGCGTCGCGGGTTAATGCCGCGTGCCTTGGACGGCTCGGTCACATCCCATCGCCTCCCGAGGCTCTCAATTTCAGTACGGCAACCTGTCGCGACCATGACAGGGGCCCGGCGCCATGCCAATCCGCCTCTCGTTTTACGCGCTTTTTAACCGCAGATCGTCATCTAGGTCCGCGCTTAGGTTCGGCACGCGCCGTGCCCCATACGAAGCATCGCGGCAGAAGAGACCGCTGCGCCTGTACCGATGAGGACAGACGCGACCCGTCGACCGGCCAAACAGGTGTACGCAATGAAACACGCTTCCACCCGCGCGGTGTTTGATACTGGAACCGCCGACGAGGCCTGGCGCGGGCTCTCTGCGCGCGTTCGGACATCAATCCGGGCGATATTCGCCATGTCCTCGGTGACACCTTTCATGCTGGCGGCGGATTTTGTCGACGGCATCAGATTTCGTCTTGCCGGTACCCGGTTTGCGCGCTGTTTGCGCGCGAAATCAAGAGCGAGCCGTTTAATGGTTTATGGAATGAAGGCGAGCCGCGAGCGGCTTGATGGCCTCGACTTGGTGCGGTCTTGAGAGCGAACGTCGGCGTCGTTGCAGGCGTTCTTGGACGCACGCAAGACGGAGCACCGAAACCGAGCTCGAATTGCTGCTGTTGCCGCTCGTGCTTGAGCAGGACCACAGCCGCGTTCGGCGCGCTCGGCGCGTTAGCTCCGCCAAGCCACCCGTCACTGGCTCGGCGAACGCGCCATGGAGCGAGACTCGACCTCCGCGCATTTCGTCACGTCGGAGCGGAGCAATCAAATTCAAGCACACCGCGCTTCCCGTTCGGCGGCCGCCGAACCCCAAACAAGGCACGGCTTTCCTCGTTTACAGCGGCGGCCGTGATTGGTTGCCGACCGACAAGCCAGCCCGGCTAACCCATCGTTAACGATAGGCTAATAGGCTCGATGACCGCGGAAATCCTTTCCGATCCCGATAGCCATGGCACCCGCCACCGACCAAACCGGTGAGCACTGCTCTGACCGAGGAACGCTGCGCCATCAGCGCAGTGAAGGTTAACCTGCTTCGGGCGCTACATGCTCGCCGACCGGCGCGAGTTTCCGTGCCAGGTCACCGACATGTCGCCGGGCGGGCATGGCCCTGATTGCGCCGATCGCAGGACAGACCGGTGAACGGGTGATCGCCTACGTCGATCATTTCGGGCAGGCTCGAAGGCAAAATCGCCCGCGTCACTGAAGAACGGTTTCGCAATGACGCATCTCGGCAACGCTGCGCAAGCGCGACAAGCTTGCCGCCCAGCTGACCTGGCTCGCAAACCGGCAGATCCTCAACCTGCCGGAAGACCGCCGCCACGACCGCTTCATCGCGCCGCGCAACGCGACGGCGCGTGCTGGTGATCCTGCCGAACGGCACGAATGTCGCCTGCCGCGTCATCGACATCGTCGCAATCTGGCGCAGCGATCGGGATCTCACCGGATCTGCGGCCCGCGGTTGGCACGGTCGTCACGATCGGCAAGACGCCAAGGGCGCGTCGTGCGCCACATCGAAGACGGCTTCGCGATCGAGTTCACGCGCGCTCCAGCACCCCTGATTTCGTCGAAGACAACGTGACCGGCGAATAGCGTCACCGCGCGTAAACGGCGCGCAGAATTTGCGCGCAATCGCCCGGCATAGCCGCCGTAGGCTCGCCGCAGCCTCGCTTTGCCTGCTGAACAGCCATCCGCTAGCCAGTGCCAAACTCGTAAACGGCCGCCGCCTGAGGCGTGCGCGGCCGCGGTCATTTTGCTCGCGCTGTTAATGCGCGCAATTTTAGTTAAATTGTATTGCGTAAGTATTTTAGTCGAAGCTATATTTCAAATTTAACAGTATTCGTGTCACGTTTTACTTTCATTCTACTTAAAAGTGACCATCGCTGACTTAGCGCCAATACAAGCTGTTTGTGAGAAATGTGGCCCCAACAAGACGGGAAGGGGCCGCAATGGCCGGCGTTTCAAACAGGTACTTCGAGCTGCCGACGCGCTGCTGGCTCTCGCCGGCGCTGCGGCTTTGGCCGCATCGCACGGCCCGGCTGCAGGCCGGCGACCGCACAGCGTCCCTTGGCGGACGCATGCGGAGTCCGAGCCGCCCCGCTTACGTCACCGTCGGCGAAGCCCGCGCGGCCGCCGATCGGCTGGATCGATTTCTGCATCGAATACACGTCGGAATGCGCGACCACGCCGTCAGAAGCCGCGCGACGTCGTCCTCACGACCAAGGCCTGGACCGACATGGTCAAGGTCAACGCCTGGGTGAACGAGTCGATCAAGCCGATGACCGACCTCGAGCATTGGGGCGTGGTCGAGCGCTGGAACTATCCCGACGACGGCTACGGCGACTGCGAAGACTACGTGCTGCTCAAGCGCCGCATGCTGATGCAGGCCGGCTGGCCGCGCGAGGCGCTGCTCATCACGGTCGTGCGCGACCAAAAGGGCGACGGCCACGCGGTGCTCACGGTCAAGACCGATCAGCGGCGAATTCGTTCTCGACAACCAGGAGCCGCAGGTCCTGCTCTGGACCAAGACCGGCTACCGCTTCGTGAAGCGCCAGTCGCAATCCGATCCGAACGTGTGGGTCTCGCTCGGCGAGCCGCGCCCGCGCCGCCGCCACCGTTTCGGCGCGCTGACGCGAAGACAAAGGAGCTCGCGCCCCGGTCACGTCCCCACCCCTCCCCGTCCCCAGACCGGTTTGCGAGCGGCCGGATCTCCCCAAGATCCGGCCGCAACATTTTCAGGTAAGGTAATCCAGAATTTTCAAACCCGCTCGCGGTGCCAATCTGCCGTGCGGCCTTCGTAGCCGAGATAGCCGCTCAACGCGGGATCGTCGCCATGCACTTCCACTGCCGGCTTCGCGCCCAAGCGTTCCCCGGTCGATTCCTCTGAAGCTTCGCGCCGGGCTACAACGCGTGTTCGATGATCGCGTGACCGGGAGGGCTCGGATAGATCAACCCAGCCCCTGTCTGGCATCGGGTTTTGGCTTCGACTTGGCCACGGTTAGCAGCTTCGGTTGCGCGAATTTCTTTAAGGATGTCGCGGTCATCCGACAACGGTGGGCGCGCACGGCATTGCAACCGTGCCAGGCCATCACTCCAGCAACAGAAAAGCGTGCGTTTAAGCGGCGGGCCTGCGTTCAGGATCGTCGGCTTCCCGTTCTTCCACTTCGGCAAGGTAACAGTAGGTGCGCTCTAATTGTTCACACCTCTGGCGGCTGTCTTCGTCGTGGGTCCGCCTTGCCATGCCCGCGCACTTTTCAGCCTGCTTTCGAAAGAATTTCGCAGAAGCCATATTCAGCCTCCCGAATTCCCGGCTTTGCTTTGCAGCATTTTTGATCCCGCGACGCAACGGCAATTCATCGATGTGCAATGTGTTTTTGCCCTGGGCATGCATGGATCGGGCAGCGGCACCGCTTCGAGCATGCAAAGGGGGCAATCTGCCTAAAGACTAGCGCCTGCACCGCTCAATAAATGTGCACGCCATTGTGCCGGTTTCGCCGTCAACGCCCCTCGATGGCATCTGACCAGATAGCGGCGCCAGGCAATTCCGCTCCTTTTTGTTTGGCACGCACCTTGCGACTCGAGAGTCCACCAAGCCGGGACCGGGCTCTGATTTGCTTGCGTCAAACAGGGGAGACAACGATGCTGGACATGAAAAGGACGGTCGCTGGCGACCGCGTGCTTGCCGCTGGCTTTCCGCCGCCGCAGGCCTCGCATTCAGTTTCGCCGCCATCTACCAGGCAGCCGCTGAAGATACGATCAAGATCGGCATTCTTCACTCGCTGTCGGGAACGATGGCCATCAGCGAGACGACGTTGAAGGATACGATGCTGTTCTTGATTGACGAACAGAACAAGAAAGGCGGCTTGCTTGGAAGAAACTTGAAGCGGTCGTCGTTGACCCGGCTTCGAACTGGCCACTCTTCGCCGAGAAAGCGCGCGAGTTAATCTCAAAAAACAAAGTCGCTGTCGTATTCGGATGCTGGACTTCGGTATCACGCAAATCAGTGCTGCCGGTCTTCAAGGAGCTCGACTGCGATCCTGTTTTATCCCGTGCAATACGAAGGTGAAGAGTCGTGAAAGGAATGTGTTCTACACCGGTGCTGCACCGAACCAGCAGGCTATCCCCGCCGTCGATTATCTCGATGAGTAAGGATGGTGGGTCCGTGAAGCGTTGGGTTCTCGCCGGCACGCGACTACGTTTATCCGCGCACCACCAACAAGATCCTTGAAGCCTACCTGAAGGCAAAGGTGTCAAAGACGAAGACATCATCGATCAACTATACGCCCTTCGGTCACTCCGACTGGCAGACCATCGTCGCCGACATCAAGAAGTTCGGCTCGGCGGGCAAGAAGACCGCGGTCGTGTCGACCATCAACGGCGACGCCAATGTTCCGTTCTACAAGGAGCTCGGCAATCAGGGCATCAAGGCGACCGACATTCCCGTGGTCGCATTCTCGGTTGGAGAAGAAGAACTCGCCGGACTCGACACCAAGCCGCTTGCTCGGGCACCTCGCCGCGTGGAATTACTTCGAGTCGATCAAGAGTGCAGGCAACACGGAGTTCATCAAGAAATGGCAGGCCTTCACCAAGAATCCCAAGCGCGTCACCAACGATCCGATGGAAGCCCATGTGATCGGCTTCAATATGTGGGTGAAAGCGGTTGAGAAAGCGAAGTCAACCGATGCAGACAAGGTGATCGACGCCCTGCCCGGCATCGAAGCGGCAAATCTCACCGGCGGCACCTCCAAGATGCTGCCGAACCACCACATCACCAAGCCCGTGTTCATCGGCGAAATCCGCGGCGGACGGCCAGTTCGACGTCGTGTGGAAGACCACGGGTCTCGTCCCGGGCGACGCCTGGTCCGACTTCCTGCCGGGCTAGCAAGGATCTCGAGGCCGACTGGGTGACCCTGAAGTGCGGTAACTACAACAAGGTCACCAAGAAATGCGGCGGTCAGGCTTCCTGATCCTTGTCTGAGAATGCGGAGGCGGCGGTCATGCCGCCGCCTCCTCGTTCACGCGGTTTGCCGGGGCGGAATGCAATGCGTAGTTTCTACGATCGCATCGTGGCGCTCGTATTCGTCGTCCGGATTTCTATCTCGCCGGCGCGACAGCAGCCCATGCTGGGGCGTACGAGGACGCGCTCGTCGGCTTCACGACCGACTCCTTCGGCGATACGGCCGATGCCATCGACGCGCTCGCGGCGAGCGGCGATCCGCGAACGGGCCCACTGCTCGAGCGATCAGCGATCAACGCCTGTTGTATTCGACCGAGGCCAAGAAGGTCTTCATCAAGGATCCGTCTGACAAACTGACTGACGCCGCCACCGGTGAACCCGTGGCTTCGCCGCCATCCGATATCGATACCGTTCGGCTGAACAACCGGGTACGCGGCATGCTCGATGCCGCGCTCGGGTCGCTGACATTGATGGCAAAAGAGCCGAGCCGACGTTTCGACGCCGCTCAGGCCGTATTCAGTCGCGCGACTCCACCGCGCTGGCGAACATCGACAAGGCACTGGAAAAGGAAACCGACCCACGCGTAAAAAGGCGCTCGCGGAAGCGCGGTGCAGCGATTATCCTTTATTCCGGCGACGCCAGCGCAGAAGACAAGATCGCCGCTATAGCCGTGATCCGTGACCGCGGCGATCAGGACGCGCTTGGTCTCATCGATGGCCTGCTGCCGGATGTGCCTGCGGCGGTGCGGCAGGCGGCAGCATCCGCCAGCACAAAGATCCAGGGCAATCTTGCACTATGGAGTGCGCTTCAGAATGCCTGGTACGGGCTCTCGCTCGGCTCAGTCTTGCTGTTGGCTGCAATCGGCTTGGCCATCACCTTTGGCGTGATGGGCATCATCAATATGGCGCACGGTGAAATGGTGATGCTGGGCGCGTACACGACCTTTGTCGTGCAGGAGCTCATTCGTACTCATAACCCTGCGCTGTTCGATTACTCCCTGGTCATCGCCGTGCCGCTTGCCTTCCTTTCGCTGGTGCAGTTGGCATTGCGATCGAACGCAGCATCATCCGCTTCCTTTACGGGCGTCCTCTGGAGACACTGCTCGCCACTTGGGGCCTGTCACTGATCCTGCAACAGGCGGTGCGCACCATCTTCGGACCGACCAACAAGGAAGTCGGCAACCCTTCCTGGATGAGTGGCGCCTTCGATCTCGGCGGTATCACCATCACGTACAACCGCCTCTGGATCATCTGCTTCACCTCGCGGTGTTCGTCGCGCTGCTCGGCATGTTGCGATTCACGCGTCTCGGGCTGGAAATGCGGGCGGTCACGCAGAACCGATCGATGGCCGCAGCTATGGGCATCCGCACGGCGAGGATCGATGCGCTGACCTTCGGGTTGGGCTCCGGCATCGCCGGCATCGCCGGCGTGGCGCTGTCGCAGATCGACAACGTTTCACCCAATCTGGGTCGAAGGTTACATCATCGATCCGTTCATGGTTGTGGTCTTCGGCGGCGTCGGCAATCTGTGGGGCACTCTCGTTGGCGCATTCACGCTCGGCATCGCAAACAAATTCCTCGAGCCCTATGCCGGCGCTGTGCTTGGCAAGATTGCCATTCTCGTCCTCATCATTCTCTTCATTCAGAAGCGTCCGCGGGGCATGTTCGCGCTCAAGGGCATGTCGAGCCGTGGAGGCCTAAATGGGCGCCTTCCCGCTCACACGATCGCTTGACAAGGGCTCCAGCATTTTTCTGGCACTGCTGGCGACCTTCGCGATCGCGATCCGATACTGAACCTGCTGGTTCCAGCAGGTCTCAGCGATGCATGTGTCAACATATCTCGTCGCGCTGTTTGGCAAATACATTTGCTACGCCATGCTGGCGCTCTCGATCGATCTCGTCTGGGGTTATGCGGGCATCCTCTCGCTCAGGCATGGCGCCTTCTTTGCGCTCGGCGGATACGCGATGGGCATGTACCTGATGCGGCAAATCGGCACTCGCGGAGTCTACGCCAACCCTGTCTTGCCAGACTTCATGGTGTTCCTGAACTGGCAGGAACTGCCGTTCTATTGGTACGGTTTCAATCATTTCGCCTACGCCGCGCTCATGATCTTTCTCGCGCCTGGTGTGCTGGCGTTCGTGTTCGGGTGGTTCGCGTTCAGAAGCCGCGTGACCGAGTCTCATCTATCGATCATCACGCAGGCGATGACCTATGCGCTGATGCTCGGCTTCTTTCGAAACAATTTCGGCTTTGGCGGCAATAACGGCCTCACCGACTTCGAAGGATATTCTCGGTTTCAATGTGCAGGCTGAAGGCACCCGCAATAGCCTGCTCGTGGCTCGTGCGTCGCATTGGCCCTGTCGTTCTTGACCTGTCGCGCTATCGTGACTTCAAAGTTCGGCAAGGTGTTGATCGCGATTCGCGATGCGGAAGCGCACGCGCTTCCTCGGTTATCGTGTTGAAGCCTATAAGCTGTTTGTGTTCACGCTGTCGGCCTGCATGGCCGGAGTCGCCGGAGCCCTTTTACGTACCGCAGGTCGGCATTATCAATCCGGGCGAATTCGCGCCGGCCAACTCGATCGAAGCGGTAATCTGGGTGGCCGTGGGCGGCCGCGGCACCCTACGGGCGCGGTGCTGGGCGCCTTCGTCGTCAACTACGCAAAGACGTTCTTCACCACCGGCTGGCTCGCGCCTTACTGGCTGTTTGTGCTTGGCGGGATGTTCATTGCGGTGACGCTTCTGCTACCGCGCGGAATCGTTGGCACTTTCCAACACTGGCACGAACGGCGGGCCGAGAAAAACTCATTGCGCTGCCGGCGCCAGCCTCACACGCGGCGGAGTAGCCCGTATGGAGCCGAAAACGACCTCCGCCCTGCTCTATCTCGACGGCATCACAGTGTCGTTCGACGGCTTCAGGGCGCTCAACGAGTTGTCGTTCGTGCTCGAGCCGCGCGAAATGCGTGGCGATTATCGGACCGAACGGTGCCGGCAAGACCACGATGATGGATGTCATCACCGCGCGAAACCAGGCCGGACGTCAGGCGACGTCTATTTCGAACAGGGTTCCTACGATCTCTCAAGCTTGATGAGACAGAGATTGCCGAGCTTGGCATCGGCCGCAAGTTTCAGAAGCCGACGGTCTTCGATATGCATTCAGTCGAGGACAATCTGATGTTGGCACTGAAAAACGACCGGCGTGTACGAGCGACACTGATGTGGGAAAATACACCGACGCAGCAGGATCGTATCGATGACATCCTGGACACGACAAGGCTCAAAAACGTGCGCGTTCGCGCGTGGCCGGAAGCCTGTCGCATGGCCAGAAGCAGTGGCTGGAAATCGGCATGTTGCTGGCACGGGAGCCGAAACTGCTTCTCGTCGACGAGCCTGTCGCTGGTATGACCGACGCCGAAACCCTGCAAACTGCGGAGTTGCTCAAGGAAATCAACCGCGACAAGACGGTCATTGTTGTCGAGCATGACATGGCATTTGTGCGCGAACTTGGCGTCAAGGTGACCTGCATGCACGAAGGCTCGGTGCTGGCGGAAGGCACCATCGATCAGGTGTCAACCAACGACCGCGTTGTTGAAGTGTATCTGGGGCGATGAACATGCTCGGAAATCAACGGCATCGATCTCCACTACGGCGCCGCACAGGCTTTGCGCGGTATTTCTCTTAAAGCCGAGGCGGGAAAGGTTACCTGCGTGCTTGGCCGAAACGGGGTCGGCAAGACTAGCCTGTTGCGCGCGATCGTTGGCCAACACCCCGTGAGCAAAGGCAGCATTCTGCTTGGCGGCGCCGATATTACCAGGCTGTCCACGGTTTCGCGTGCGCGCAACGGCGTTGCCTTTGTACCTCAGGGCCGGGAGATCTTCCCGTTGCTTACGGTTGAGGAGAATCTTGAAACCGGCTTCGCCCCGCTGTCGCGCGACGAACGAAGTGTACCCGATGATGTATTTTCGCTATTCCCGGTGCTGAGCAGCATGCTCAAACGCCGCGGCGGTGATCTCTCCGGCGGGCAACAGCAACAACTGGCAATTGGCCGCGCGCTGGTGATGCGGCCGAGACTGCTGCTGCTTGATGAGCCGACCGAAGGCATTCAGCCCTCGGTCATCAGCGACATCGGCCGCGCCATCGCCTACCTGCGCGGGCTCGGCCAAATGGCAATCGTACTTGTGGAGCAATACCTCGATTTCGCCAGCGAACTGGGCGATCATTTCGCCGTCATGGAGCGTGGCTCGATCGTCTATGCTTGCGATAAATCCTCGATGGACGAAGGGGCGCTCAAGCGCGCCTTGGCAATATGACCCGCATAGAGGCGCTTTGAAGCCGGCTTAACGATCAGCCGATCCGTATCAGTCCTGTTGCGTATTGCTTCCAGCGGCGCACATAGATGTCGGCGCCGGCGCGGATCATCGACGCGGCTTTTTCGTCCAGCGTGCGGATTGCAGCGCGCGGGCGCGCCCACAATCAATGAATTGTCGGGAAAGCCCTTGCCTTCGGTGACGACGCTGCCGGCGCCGACCAGGGAATTTTTCCCGATCTTCGCGCCATTGAGCATGATCGCGCCCATGCCGATCAATGAGTTGTCGCCGACCGTGCAGCCGTGAAGAACGACGTTGTGTCCGATAACGCATTCGCGGCCGATCGTCAGCGGAAATCCGGGATCGGTGTGCAGCGTGGCATTGTCCTGATCTGCGAACGCTCGCCGAGCTCGATCCATTCATTGTCGCCGCGCAGGACCGCACCAAACCAGACGCTCGCTTCCGCCTTCAGGCGTACGCGCCCGATCAGCACCGCTGTCTCGGCGACGTAATATTGACCCTCGCCGGGAAGTTCCGGCGCCTGTCCGTCGAGCCTCGTAAAGAGGCATTGCCGCTCCTCCAATTCCCCGAATCCGGGTTCGCGAACATTGTCCGCGTCCCGGAAAGACATGCCTGAAGTCAGTCGGCGTGGAAGTGGCTGAGCGAACAGAGAACCGCAGGCCTGCAGGGTCATCACCATGACCTGCCCTGACATCATGCTCCAGAAGCCGGCAATCAATGTCGCAAGAAATACGAATTCAAAGCGGCGGCCTTCCTGCCGGCGGCCGAGAATGGTGTTGCGCATGATCAGGAAGGGAGCCGAGACCACCAGTACCGGCACTGCCGCAAGGGCCTCAGCGCCCGGGCCCGGCGGTGAGCTGATTGAAGCTTGGCAGACGGCTTGTGAACACGCCGATAGCCGGAGCTGCACAGGCCGGCGACGGCAAAGCCGAGCACCAAGCGTATAACATTTGCAGCGATTCAGCAGTCATCAGTGACCTCAGCGCACGATCTGAGGTCATCTGTCGCAAACCGTCCGGGCCGGCGCCAGCCAATCCTTACCGAAAGGTAAACGCCCGCGTCCGGCGGTCGCCTACCCCTGCGGCGTGGCATAATCCGTGCGATTCGTTTGCAGCATAATCCCGAAATGCGATTACTCAGCCCCAATAAAGGATGGGCGGCGGTTTTCGGGCAAGATCACGCTGAATCACGACGGAGCACGGATTGACCATACTCGCGCAGGAGCGCACTTGCGGCGCGGCGCAGCCCGGCGCCGCCGACGATCCGGGCATAGCCGCTGCTCGCAGCCGCTCGCGGTGTTCGCCGGCGTGATCGTCATCGCCGCAGCCTATGTTGCCTACGTGCTATGGCCGCGCTGGCCCGATGCGCCGGTCGCGCCTCGATGCGCCTACGCTGCCGATCGTCATTTCGGGACCAGGTTCAACATCGAGCCGGCTGCGATCCGCATGACGCGTCCAGCGCCGTCCCGGCGCGCATGACCGCGTCGACCTTTCCTATCTGTGGCCGAGCCTCGTGCCGCCGGATCCCGCCATCAAGCCCACGGTCGGCGCTCCGATCGATCCGAATGAACGCCTGTTCGTCACGATTGCGTCCGGAGACACCACACTGCCGTTGATGGAGCGCGTGCAGACGATCTATCCGCGGTACCTGGTGGCAGAGCCGGTCGCCGGTCCACCCGGCCTCACGTTTCGCGGCTTTCGCAACGATACGCCTTACGAGGGCGACGATCTCGTTTTGAGTCGAATGCGCCCGAGCATTTTCTGGCGCGCTGCTCACGCAAAGGCGTCACCAACTCGGGCGTCTGTCTGCTGGAGCGCCGCGTCGACAATGCCGATATCACCTTGCGCTTTCCGCGCGACTGGTTGACCGATTGGCAAAATGTCGCGGGCGGGATCGATGCTGCTTGCGAGATTGCATCCGCAACCGTGAGCTTGTCATGGCCGGGCATAGCCGTCCGAAGGACGGCGTGTTTTCGCACGCCTATGTCCCGGCCATCCACGTGTTTATGAGTGCCCACTAAGGCAAAGACGTGAATGCCCGGCACAAGACCGGGCATGACGAAATCTTGATCGTTGCTCCGACTAATCCACCAGATCGACGTCGAGGATCGGCAGTTCGAGAATATAGGACCGGCGGCCTTTTTCGATTTCCAGAAACAACACGGCGATGAATTCCTCGCCGATATAGACTTCCAGTGAATCGGTTTTCTTCGGACGCGTCACCACGCGCGGATATTTTCGTTGTCGAACTTGTTCGGCGGAGATAGGCGTTGAGTGTCGGCACCGGCTGAATGCTGGGGTCGTTGCCGACCTGAATGACCATCCGGAAATTGTACGAGCGCTCGCCGTCCTCATCGTCGACCGTGAGCTCGCCGAGATCATCCTCCGCGACGAAAATTTCGGCGGTGTCGGAGCCTTTCGGTACCACACGAATTTGCGTGTTGCCGAACAGCTTCTTCAAGTAGCCGTCGAGCTTTCTGACTTCCTGGACGTCCAACGGGCCGCTCCTGTCTTAAGACCACGTCTTCCTTGCCCGATCGGGCGGCCCGGCGCAAGCGCTAGTCAAACCCGATCAGCCGTCGAGCATGATCCCGTAGAGCATCTGATCCATGGCGCGCGACGGCTCGGGCAGCCGGCTTCGCCGACCACCTTCGCCGGGACGCCGGCGACCGTGACGTTGTTCGGCACCGGCTTGATGACAACCGAGCCTGCCGCGATGCGCGCGCAATGACCGACCTCGATATTGCCGAGGATCTTCGCGCCGGCGCCGATCATCACGCCGCGGCGGATTTTCGGATGGCGGTCCTCGTGCTCCTTGCCGGTGCCGCCGAGCGTGACGTCGTGCAGGATCGAAACGTCGTCCTCGATCGACTGCGGTCTCGCCGACCACCAGGCCGGTGGCGTGATCGAGGAAGATGCCGCGGCCGATTTGCGCCGCCGGATTGATGTCGCATCTGAAACACCGATGACGCACGGCTCTGCAGGTAGAGCGCGAAATCCTTGCGGCCCTTGTCCACGAGCCAGTGCGCGAGACGATGCGTCTGGATCGCGTGGAAGCCCTTGTAATAGAGCACCGGCTCGATGAAGCGGCTGCGTCGCCGGATCGCGATCGACGGTTGCGACGATGTCGGCGCGGAAGGCTTCGCCGAGGACGGGCTGGTCTTCGAGCGCGTCGTCATAGGCCTGACGGATCATATCGGCCGACACGTCGGCGTGGTCGAGCCGCTCGGCTGACACGGTGCGCGATCGGCAGCTTCGAGCGTGTCGTGATGCAGAATGTTCTCGTAGATGAAGGTGGCGAGCTCCGGCTCGCGGCGCACGATGTCCTCCGCTTCGCTGCGGATGCGCGCCCAGACCGGATCGACTTTATCGAGGGCCCGTGCGGGCCGCGTCTGAAATTGAGCCATACTCAGGATCTCCGACACCTCTTGGATCCCCTACATAGGTCTTTTATCACAATTTCGAAATCGCAAAGAGAGCGCGGGCAGACCCGCGCGCATGGCTCATTTGCGTTGGTTAAGGAAGTCAATAACGCCGGCCTTGTAGACCTTGTCGCCCACGGCCAACATGTGGTCCCGGTCCGGGATATCGAGGGCGGCCGCCCCCGGAATGAGCGCGGCCAGTTCCTGGCCGATTTCCGGCGATCTGATCCTTCGTTCCGACGGCGACCAGCACCGGCACGCGGATCTGGCGGCCTCCGCGCGGCTCATTGTCTGGCGCGATCCGCGAATGCAGGCGGCAAGCGCGCGCAGGTCCGATTTCGTCTGCTCTGCAAAAGCTACGAAACACGTGACCAGTCGGGATCCTGTACATCGGCTAACGATGGCGCCTCCAGCGCTTCGGCGATGCTTTCCGGCAGGCCGACGCCGTCGACGAGACGGATGCCGAGACCGCCGAAAATCGCCGACGCGCACGCGCGCCGGATGTTCGACTGCGAGAAATGCGCGTGATGCGCGCGCCCATCGAATAGCCCATGACGTCGGCGCGTTCGATTGTCAGATGATCGAGCAGAGCGCGGACGTCCTCGGCCATTGTGGCGCTGTGATAGGCGGCCGGATCATAGAGCTTGCTCGACGCGCCGTGTCCGCGATTGTCGAGCGCGATCGCGCGCCGGCCAGCGCGCGTGAGCGTCGTCACCCAGCCTGGCAGGACCCAGTTCGTCTCCTCGTGGAGGCGAAGCCGTGGACGCAGCACGATCGGATCGCCCTCGCCTTCGTCGAGATAGGCGATCTCGACCTCGCCGTTCCTGAAAGCTGGCATAGGATGTTCTAGCTGTGCGCAAGCGCGGCGGCAATCGGCGCGCATTTGCAGACGTCCGCGCTTCTCCCTGCGGCGACGAAAGATGCGAAACGCCATGCGCTCGGTCGCACTTCTTGAGCGCGGATACGAAGCCGAACGCGTGCAAGCACGCACCCAGCAGCCAGACGCTTGCGTCGAGACGCAAGCGCCGCGACCATGATCGCTCCTCGACCGGCAATCTTCAGGATGGCGCGGGTACGGCTTCCTTCCTTCTCGGCAAGCTTGGCGACACGGGTCACGTCACGTGGCTCCTTCGCGATCTTCAGGCCGTCGAACGCTGCGCGGCCGCCGGCGGCCTGTTGGACGCGTTGCCGACGTCGCGTGCCAAATCCAGCAATCCGCCGGCGCGCTCGCACCTTCACGGCATCCTGTCCGGCGCGCGCGCCATCGCGGGCTCTGAGAACCCGGCCTGCCGCACCATCCGGCCGAGGCGGCCGTGCAAGCTCGCGCGCCAAGGCTACCGGTCTTGCGGCGCGACCTTCATCGACTGTCAGTCCGGCACGCGCGGGGGCGGCCGTTCCAAACGTCACATACGTGGCAGCTGTGATCGCGATCGCCGGAAGCCAGACCGAGCACCAGCATCAGTCGGCTTTACGTGCCCCATCGCCACGGCGCGCGTTCCTTCGCGCAGCAGCATCGCGGATGTCGCCGAACACGAAGAGATCGCCGACCGTGGTCGTCCCGGCAAGCGGCAGCCATGTCCGTCCGGTTCGCCGGTGATGAAGCCGCGCGCGAAGCTTTGGGCTTTGCTGCCGCGTGGTGGCTGCCTCGGCACTTGCTGCTTGTGACCGTTCCACCAGTGCCGAGATCGAGCGCCACACGCCGGCGTCGCAAGATCGATGAAGCTCTGAGCAAGGTCGGCATCGTTGGCAGTCAGTGCGCTCATTTCGCGGCAAGGCGACGCGCGCATCGAACGTGTCGTACCAGCGCTCGGCTTGGCAATGCGCGGGAGCGTCAAGACCGTCAGGCATCGGCCGCACGCGGTACGGCATAGACTGCCGCCGCCGCCAGAGCATGGCACAGCTGCAGGCAAGACGATTCCGATGCGCGGCGTGCGCATGACACTTTGAGTCGATGGTTCCAAGCCGTCCTTCCGTCGTCTGCCCGGACGTGCTGCTCTGCCGTGCAACCAGGGCGTTTCGGCGGCTGGCGTCCCATTTGCAATGGAGCCTAGGCATCGCAATGCCTCCCCCGCTATGGTGCCGCCGGAACTTCGCCGCACTGAGCCGCGGCGCCTAAGAGGAGTCCCGTGGCGGAACATATCGTCCCCACTTTCACAGATCCCGGGCGGCTCGGTGATCGAATCGGCGCCACGGAGTTCATGTGTGCGGGGCGACGCCGCCTACGATCATCCTCACGTCTTTCTCGACATGGGCGAGAACAGAAATCATCTGGCCCGGTTACTGCTCGACGCTCTATCGTTACGACCCAGCGCTCGATTTGCACGTTCGGCGGCCGCCGGAATGCGCGCTGCCGCTTTCGCCGCCGCCTGAATGTTCGAGCCATCGGCGCGTGCCGCGTCGCATGTCATCGTCGCCGGCGGCTGGCGTTGCCGGTTGCTGACGGCCGCGCTGACTGCTGGCACGCTGCCGGCATGCGCGCGACCGTGTTCGAGCAGACCGCAAACTCGAAGAACGGGCCGGGCTCAGCTTTCGCCGAATGCCAGCCGTGGTATTGATCGCGCTCGGGCCTGCGCCAGCGGATCTGGCGTCGGTCGCCGTCGACGCCGCAGGCGATCCGCGTGATGGCCGGGCGGCTCTGGCCGCAGATTGCGCGCATTCCGTTAGGTGACGAGCCGAGCGGCGCTATGGCGCGCCTTATTGGTCGATCCATCGCGGCGACCTGCAATCTGCGCTCGCCGATGCGGCAGCTGCGCAAGGCACGGGACGTGACGCTTGAGCTCGGCGCCCGCGCTCGAGAAGTTCGCCGCGCACGTCAGCGGCGTCAGCGTGCTGGGCGAGACGCGGCACGCAGGTGCTCGATGAGCGCGGCATCGCGCTGATCGGTGCTGACGGCATCTGGTCGACCGTCGCCGCGCGTCTGCGCAGCGCAGCACAGCCGACGTTCCGGCACCGCACGGCCTGGCGTGCGCATCGTTCCCGTCGATGCCGGTGCCCGGCCGAATTTCGCCAGCCGCTTGTTCATCTCTGGCTGGGTCATGACGCCCATCTTGTCCACTACCCGGTGAGAGTCCGGCCGCCTGATCAACATTGTCGGCAATCGTTCACGACGAGTGGAACGAGCCAGGCTGGTCGGCAGACGGTGACCGCAACGGAAGTCCTTCGCCACTTCGTCCGCTGGGCCTGGTCGGAGAAAGGCGCGCGCGCTCATTGCGATTCCTGATCGCTGGCTGAAATGGGCGCTCTTCGACCGCAAGGAACCGTTCACGCAGCACGAAGCTTGCCGGTGACGCTGATCGGGGATGCCGCCCACCCGATGCTGCGTTTCTCGCCCAGGGCGCCAGCGATGGCAATCGAAGATGCCGCGGTCGCTCGCTGACATGCTCGGCAAATATCTCGATGATCCAGTCCGACGCGCTGCGCGCCTACGAGGGCGCGCGCTGGCACCGGACGACGCGCGCCCAGCAAGCCGCCCGTCGCCAGGCGTCGCATTTATGGGCTGACGGGACCCGAGGCATTCGTGCGCAACTCGCGATGCGAGGAATGGGCGGAGAAAACTGCGCGCGCGCTACGATTGGCTCTATAGTTGGCGGCCTCCACAACGTTTCGAGACCATATCAGACATGTTGTTTCCGTCGACCGTCGCCGGCAGCCTGCCGAAACCGTCCTGGCTCGCCGAGCCGAACAAGCTGTGGCCGCAATGGCAGCTTGCAGGCGACGAACTCGCCGCCGCCAAGCTCGATGCCACGTTGCTCGCGCTCAAAGCGCAGGAGGATGCCGGCATCGACATCGTCACCGACGGCGAGATAGTCGCGCCAGCATTTCGTGCACGGCTTTCTCGAATTCGTCGACGGCATCGACTTCGCGCACAAGGTCGAGATGGGCATCCGCGCCGACCGCTACAAAGCGATGGTGCCGCAGGTGGTCGGCGAGCTGAGACTGAAGGGCCGCGTGCATCAGGCGCGAAGCGCGGCTCGCGCGCGCACACACCGACGCAAGCTCAAGATCACGCTGCCGGGGCCGATGACCATCGTCGACACCATCGCGGACGCCCACTACGGCGACCGGGTGAAGATGGCGATGGCGTTCGCCGGCCTGCTCAACCAGGAAGCGCGCGCGCTCGAGGCCGACGGCGTCGACGTCATCCAGTTCGACGAGCCGGCGTTCAACGTCTTCATGGACGAGGTCGCCGGCTGGGGCATCGAGGCGCTGCACCGCGCCATCGAGGGCTCACGCTGCACCACCGCCGTGCACATCTGCTACGGCTACGGCATCAAGGCCAACATCGACTGGAAGGCGACGCTCGGCGAGCGAATGGCGGCAATACGAGGAGATCTTTCCGGCGCTGGCCAAGAGCCGCATCGGCCAGGTCTCGGTCGAGTGCCGCAATTCGCGCGTGCCGATGAGCCTGTTGAAGCTGCTCGACGGCAAGGACGTGCTGGTCGGCGTGATCGACGTGGCGACCGACGAGGTCGAGACGCCGGAGCAGGTCGCCGCGGTGATCGGCGAGGCGATGAAATTCAGCAATACGTAACTGAACGAAGTACAC
>ERZ1370068.8456-contig-7308_pt1 | contig 48140 bp, 52 predicted proteins | sample MGYA00561227_ERZ1370068 | MGnify/ENA primary metagenome ERZ1370068 (study PRJEB38410, sample SAMEA6850437) | metagenome | study: Metagenomic assessment of the ecological functions of the soil: analysis of the soil microbiota associated with the... | reverse complement strand
AACGTACTTCGTTCAGTTACGTATTGCTGGGCGGCCGTTGAGCGCTGGCGACCCCGCCCCGCGGCCGCCGGCCCGGGCTGCGGTCGTCTCGTGGTGCCTCTTCGACTTCGCCAACTCGTCCTACACGACGCTGATCATGACGGTGGTCTATTCGGTCTATTTCCGCGACGCGTGTGGGCGCTGCCGACAACCGCGGCGACCGTCTCTGGGGCATCGCGAATTTCCTCGCGATGGCGTTCGTCGCCATCACCTCTCCGATCTTGGGGGCGTTGTCCGATTTCTCGGGAAGGCGGAAGTTCTTCCTCATCGCGACCACGCTCCAGACCGTCGTCGCGACCACGCTCCTTGCTTTCGTCGGGCCGGGCGACGTCGCCTCGGGCATCGCCTTCTATGTGGTGGCGACCATCGGGTTCGAGGCCGGGTACGTCTTCTACAACTCTTTCCTCCCGGACGTCTCGACGCCGAAGACGATCGGCCGGGTCTCCGGCTGGGCCTGGGCGGTCGGCTACGCCGGGGGCTGCTCTCCCTCGCGCTTTGCGCCCCGCTGATCAAACGGCCGTTGCGCGACGCCGCCGGACTCCTCGACCCGGCGGCGATCTCCGGACGGCGCCTATCGTTCCTGCTCGTGGCGGGGTTCTACCTCGTCTTTGCGATCCCGGCTTTCATCTGGCTGCGGAGTCGCTTCCGCAGGGCCGCCTCGCGGGCCTCAAGGAGCACGCCCTCGTCGGTTTCGCCGGACCGCGGAGACGATCCGCCATCTCGGGCGCTACCGCGAGACCGGGCGGTTCATCCTGGCCTCGCTCTTTTTCACCGACGGGATCACGACGGTCATCAGCTTCCAGCGCGATCTACGCCACGACGACTTTTCACTTCACGAGCGGAGACATGGTGATCCTCTTTCTCGTGTTGAACGTGGTCGCTTTCCCCGGCTCGCTCGTCGCCGGTTACTTCGCCGACCGGTTCGGCCCGAAGCGGACCTTGGTCGGGAGCCTCTGGCTGTGGGTGGTCACGATCTTGGTGGGCTTCGCGGCACAGGATCGCGCCACGTTCTATCTCATGGCGTGTCTGGCGGCGCTGGGCATGGGAAGCACGCAGGCGGTGTCCCGCTCGTTCATGGCGCAGATCACCCTCCCTCTCGGGAGTCGGAGTTCTTCGGCTTCTACGTGCTCTCGGGGAAGTTCGCGTCGATGTTCGGTCCGCTCATCTTCGGCTTCGTCTCCGAGGCCACGGGAAGCCAACGGTTGGCGGTGCTCTCGCTGCTCCCGTTCTTTCTCGTAGGCCTGGGGCTCATGGCAGGGTCGACGAGCGGCGCGCGCTCGCTCAGGCGCGCGCTGAGCGGCGGCCTCCGCGAATCGCCGGCGCAAAACGCCGGTCCCAGTGCCGCGATGAACGTCCCGCTCGCGGGCCGCGGGGCTTCCCGAGGAGCGCGACGTAGAGCGCCTGGAAGAGCTCCGCCGGCTTGACGTCGGGAAAGCTCTTCGCCAAGGCGTAGATCAGTAGATGCACCGCTTCGCCGTCCATGGCGTCGGTCAACCCGTCGGCGAGCGCCGGAGAAACGCCTTCTGCTCGCCGTCAACGCCGCGGCCTCCGCCGGAAGCTCGGACTTCACCTCGAACTTGATGTCGTCGGGCGCGTGCCGGTCGAGCCAGCGTCGCGGCGTAGCCGAGCCGTCACGGCCACGGCCTTGCGGTCGAGGCCCGTGTAGCCCGTGCGCGCCAGCACCTCGAGCGTGCGGTCGACGTCGAATCCGCGCGACCTGCGCGGCGACGACGCAGATGCTTGAACGGGACGCCGATCGGCGTGAACCCGGCGGCGCGCGAAAGCGCGAGGCGCGCGAGTCGGCGCCGCTGCCTGCCGCCGTCGTCCACCTCGTCGACCAGCTGGAGGAGCGGAAGACCGGGATCGAAGGCGATCGTCCGCTGCGGGCCGCTCGCGCATGACGAGTAACGGAGCGCCTCGGGCGGCACGAGCTCCAACACCTCGCCGATCGACAGGACGTTTCCTTTGCTCGAGGACATGTCCCCCTGTCCCTTGAGGCTGATCCACTCGTAGGGAACCGGAAGCGGCGGCTCGTAGTCGAAGACCTCCCGCGCGATGCGCGCGCCGGTGTCGTACGAGCCTCCGCGCGTCGCGTGGTCCTTGCCGAACGGCTCGACGCTCACCCCGAGCATGGCCCAGCGGGCCGGCCAGTCGACCGCGCCAGGTCAGCTTGCCGCCGCCCGCCATCGGCACGTCGCCCGACGATCCGCACGCGCAGCTGCAAACGCGACCGGTCTCCTCCTCGAGCGGAAAAGCCGGTCACGGACGTCGTGCGTGATGCGGCCGCACGCCGGGCATAGCGGGATTGAACGGCGACCACGCGGCATCGGTCTTCTTTCCGGTGAGCTCCTCGAGGATCGCGGCGATCCGGTCGCGACCCTGGAGCGCCAGCCCGATGACGCGGTTCATCCGCCCGGACGCGTACATCTCGTCGGCGCGCTCGAGCTCGACCGTCGACGCGCAGCGTCTGCGAAGCGACGCGAGAAACGGCGCGAGAAAGTGCTCGGCGTACGAGCGGATGGCCCCGCACGGGCACGGGATGCGGGAGAGCGGCATTCCGATCAGCGGCGTCGTACGACCGCCGGCGTCGAGGAACGGGTAGACGCGCCGCAGCGGATCGAAGTTGTCGCAGACGTAGTTGAACCGTGCGGCGAGCGCCACGATCCTTCACGCGCGCGGAAGACCGCGTCCGCGGTGAGCACCTCGCGCATGTTGCCGATGTGGATCTCGCCCGACGGCGAGATGCCGGACGAGACGACGACCGGGCGCTCCCGACGGCGATCGCCGCGTCGGCGGCTTCGTCGGCCCAGTGCCGCGCGACCGTCTCTCCTCCGCTCGTCATCGCGGCAAGGTACATCGCCGCCGGCGCGCCATCAGCAACTGCGACAGGATCGTCCTTGAGGCGGCACCTTCGCTGTGATAGAAACGCGCGGGAGAGGTTGCATGGAACGGATCAACCTGCGTGACGCCGCTCGACGGACGGCGCGATCGGTCACGACGCTGAGCCGCTACATCCGCAGCGGACGCCTGCAGCCGACAAGCTCCCGGGCCGCTTCGGGCCCGAGTACTTCGTCACCGCGCGAGCAGCTCGAAGACCGGCCGGCCTCGACGCGACCGAACCGGGCCGTCCCGAGTCGGCCGCGAGGTCCAGCCGGCCCCGGAGCGGCGCATCGTCAGCGCTGCCCGGATCGCTGCTCTCGCTCGCGTCCGCCCCGCTCGATCGCGTGCTCAGGGACAGCGTGCCGATCTTCCTGTTCCAGGACCTCCAGCTCAAGCACGAGCAGCTGCTCGTGCAGTACGGGATGGTCCGCGCCGGGGGGTTGCGCGTGCTCGAAATGCAGGCCGAGCTCGAGAGCGCGCCGCCGGCAGATCGAAGACGCCCAGGCCGAGAACACCCGCGTCAAGGAGCGGCTCGCCCGGGAGGCCGGCGATCTCAGAGAAGCGGCTGCGCGAGGCCGAGCTCGAGCTCGAAGGGCGCCGCGTCGAAGCCGCGGCGCTCAGGGAGAAGGTCCGCGGGCTCGAGATGCTGACCCGCAACAGCGTCACCAACGAAGAGATCGACCGTCAATTCTCGGACGTCATGGAGCAGATCCGCCGCGTGGACCGGCTCACCGCCGGAGCACGAGGTCAAGGAGCCGCGGCGCCGGACGGGCACCTCCTCCAGGCCGCACCCCGACCCCGAGCACTGACGCTCGGCGCCGCCAGTTCTAAACGCGCCGGAACTCCAAGAGGTGCCACAGTCCCGAAGAGGTTGACGCGCTTCGTGCGGATGAAGCGCGAGCCCGGGTGTGCCCGTCACGGCGGCGACCGGAAGATCCATCGCGGAACCCGACCCACGTCGAGAGCGGCGTGATGAGATGCTCGAGCGCGGCCAGCGGCGGAAAGCGCGCTCTGGAAGTGGTTGACGACGATCACGCGTCCCACCGGGGCGGCAGACGCGCGCGATCTCGGCCATGACCTTGTCGAGGATCGGGGACGCACCGAGATCACGTACGGGGCCAGCACCTTGTCGAAATGGCCGTCGCCGTAGGCGATCGTGCGCGCGTCCATGCAGCTCGAGCACGACGCTCGCGCTGATTCGAACCCGATGAGCCGCGTCCGGGCCCGGTCGAGCATCGGTCCGCTGATGTCGATCCCGACGACCTCGCAACCGGCGGATACAGCGGAAGCGACAGTCCGGTACCCACGCCGACCTCGAGCACGCGCTCCCCCGCCTGGGGCTGAGGCAGCGAGACGGCATAGCGCCGCCCCGGGCCTGAGCGCCCAGTCGAAAAACCGTCGTAGACGCGGGCCAGAACGCCGTAGACCCGTCTCGACGCGGCGCGAGGCATCGGCGACGTACTCCGCGCTCTCGGCTCTCGACATTCAACCCCCCGGCTGACGGACTGCGGAGTCTACACAGGTCCCGAGAGGCGCTCCCAAGAATCCGCGCTCGCGGGCCTGGGCCTGCGGGCTCAGTCCTCCGCATCGCACCCGCGTACGGTGTCGCCCTCGCGACTTGACTCCGTTACGGGAGGTTCTGTAGTTTCGGGTTCATTCTTGCCGGCATCCACAAACGGGGGCATCTCAGCGGACGAACAATCCTTGGCGAAGGCGAGCCGCGGCCGCGGCGATGATCGGCTCTGGCGCTGGCGGGGCGGTTCGAGCACCCAGCCCGACCGCGCTGCAAACCGGAGCGAGGTCGTTGTCAGCAGTTCCGCGCGCGCTTAGCCAAGTTGGGGCTCCTCGACCGCTACGCGACTCTTTGGCGGGACATCGAGCAAACCCGCTGGATGGCACTCCCGACGTCGATCTGCAGCAGCGACAATGCGCCGAGATCGACAACAGTTCGAGCTCGCTGGCCGGTCCCGCGGCAGTACTCGGCGATCATCACTCTCATCCCTGCCGGGACGACCGTCCTTCCCGAAACAACTCCGTTGATCTCGACTCGACGGATTCCCCGGCACTGCGACGAGCCTGGCGAACGACGAGCCTTCCAGCGGACACCCGGTTTCGTGCGCTGACCGGAGCATTACGACCCGATGCGAAGCTGCCGGTGCCCCAGTAGAGACCTCCCTCTGCGCGATATCGTTTACGTGAACGGAAGGAAGCCTCGTCGGGTGGCGGCTCACGATCTCATCGACGGGGCCCTTCTCTGACCATAGCCGCCCGTCCGTCCGCTGGATCTCGGCCTGCCAGAACGCATCGTGTTCTTCCGGGGCCGACGTCCTTCGATTTTCGCGCTCGACATGCGGCGACACGGTCGTCGCACGGGACAAGCGCAATACAGGATCTCGCCCACTCCGGGTGATTCATCCCCGCCCGACGTGACTCCGCTACGCGAGATCGAGGTGTCCTCATCCCTGGCGCATCTCCATCGGGGGTCCCGCCCACGCCCAACGGCTCCACGGCGAGCTCGACGGCACGGCATCCTGAAGCTGACGCTACCTATACGCGTGCAGTAGCCGCGCCACCCCTCTAGAAAGGCAAGCATGAAAGTGACGAAACGGCCGGCTGCTCCTGGGCTTCATGTGGAGATTTGCGTGCTGGTCTTGCCGGTCGCCGCGCAGGAAGAGCCTCGCCCCTCAAGGAGCCGCCTGCCCGGCCTGAGACGCGAAGGTCGACGAGCAAGACGATCGACCCCTCCGCCGCCGCCCGCCAAAGGCGGAACTGCGCGGAGCCGGCGCTGCACCGCTGGGGTGGCTGGACCTGATCGATCGCCGCGTGGCAGCCGTCGCTCATCAGCGCCGACGAGGAGCTCGCAACCGCCGATCACACCGCGGCACGCCCGTCCCGTTGATTCTGGGGGCAGACGGGAAAATCAGGAGACGTTGAAGGTCGTCTACCACCTTCCGAAGGGCGTCGGCTCGATCGCCGGCCAATACGACGCCATGGGCCTGGAGGACGATTCCAAATTCTTCACCCCGCAATTCGATTTCACGCGAGTCCCGTGCCTATCCGATCACGCTGGGTGCCTTCGACGACGGTACTGCGGACGGGGTGGCCGCCCATGCCATGCGCCGCACGCATGAGTACCGCCTGGAGTTCCAGAAACAGGCGTTCGACACGAAGTGGGCTCGCGCCACCTGGGGAGCGGGACTTCGGAGCCTGAGCCACGCGCGGACCCCTGTCCATCACTACTACGCGATCGTGCCCAATTATCCGCCGGCGTTCGACATCGAGGACATCATCCGACTCATCCCCATTCCGGATCAAGTCGGGCAGACGTCCAACTTCTCCGGGAACGGCCTTGGCGCAAGCTTTGACGTCGTCTTCCCCCTCCACCCGCGGTTCGCGATCGTCTCGGGGATCTCTCTCGGGTTGGTTCGTGGCTTAGAGGCTCAGGCCGCCTATTCCTCGGTGAGCTCGTACTATGCGCTCAACTCGTCGCCGGGAACTCCCCTCACGCTGGAAGAGTTCTTCGCGCTGCTCTCGGCCCCGGCCCCGCCCGACGACCCGACGAACTTTCCGATCAACGCCGTTCAACAACAAAGCGTTGCCGTGAGGCTGAGCACGGTGTCCAACTCGCTGCTGGCGCAAATGTTCGACGTCCGCGTCGGCTTCCGAGGTTCCGGTGTGGCGGGGGCTCAGGTTTTGGACAATCCGCGACGTCTACTACGCGAACGTCGGCGAGTATGCGATTCCGACTGATCGGATTCATGAGCGACCGGAAGACACTGAACGCCGGATACGAGGGCTATTGTCTCGGGTGAGCTGGCGGTTCTAGGCGATCCTCCGGCGAGGACGCGCCCATGCCTGTCACCGAAGCGGATGTCTCGGCGCGCCCTTTCCGGAGTGAAATACCCCGGTATTCACGAGGGACATCGTCGCCTTCGGCATCGTGCGCGACGTGACCGATCGCACGGCGGCACCGTCGGCCCTTCGCATCGTCATCGGCCCCGAAACCCCGCCGTGCTCGGCACGATCGAGCGCGACGTGCGCGCGGCCCTTGCCGCCGTCCCGGTGTCGACCGGGCGTGGCGATCCATGCGGACGCGCGCGCCGCACCCAGGCAGGTCCGGCGCCTCGTCAGGGCGTTGGACGCCGGCCTGTTGCCCGGCGTCTCCCGCACCCGATCGCCGTCGCATCGGGAAGGGCGGCGTCGGCAAATCGACGGTCGCGGTCAACCTCGCCGTCGGCGCTCGCTGCGCCGGGCGCGCGTCGGCCTGCTCGACGCCGACATCTACGGCCCGTCGATCCCGCATGATGATGGGCGTCGACGAGCGCCCGGCGATCGACCCGACCGGACGATACGCATCGTGCCGTTCGACCGGTTACGGCGTCCAGCTTCATGTCGCTCGGCTTCCTCGTCGACGAGGACGCCGCCGGTCATCTGGCGCGGGCCGATGGTGCATGAAGGCGATCGAACAGCTCTTGCGCGACGTCGCTGTGGGGCGACCTCGACGTCCTGGTCGTCGACATGCCGCCGGGGACCGGCGACGCCCAGCTGACGCTCTCGCAGAAGGTCCGTCTCGTCCGGGGCCGTGATCGTCACCACCCCGCAGGACGTCGCCCTGCTCGGACGCGATCAAAGGCGTCGCGATGTTCCGGAAGGTCGGACGTGCCCGATCCTCGGCATCGTCGAGAACATGAGCTTCTTCCTCTGCCCCCATTGCGGCGACCGGACCGACGTCTTCGGCGCACGGCGGCGGCCGGCGCGAAAGCCAGACGCGCCTCGAAGCGCCGTTTCTCGGCGAGATTCCGCTCGACGCGGCGATCCGCGAAGGCGGCGACGCTCGGGCGACCGGTCGTCGCGGCCGACCCGGCCTCGACGCTCTCGTCGGCGTTCCTCGAGCTTGCCGACAAGGTCCTGGCGAGCCTCGGGCGCGCGAGACGGCCCGGCTGACGCCGGATCCCGGGCGCGGTGGTGTCTTCGGCTGGCTGCAAGCGCGGCTTCACCGGCTGACCGTATGCCTCGAGCGTTCCATGCTCGTCCCGACCAAGCGTGAAGCTTGCCTCGTTGCAGCGATCGTTCTCGCCTGCTGCGCTCGGCCCCGTGGGTTTTCTCCGCGCGGCGCCGTCCGGCGAATCGCCGGCCGAGCGCAGCACGCCGCCGTCGTCAGGCGCTCGCGGACAGCCATGGCCCGCGCGATCAGGCCCGCGCCGTGACGCAGCTGGCCTGGCCGCTCCGGAAAGCGGGACGAGGCCGTCGCCGCGCGCGGCGCGACGCGAGCTCGCGACACTTCGGCTGACCATGCGTTCATCGCCCTGCGGAACGCGCTCAACACCGTCAAACCGGCCGTACACCGAAGAGATCGTTGCGCACGATCGATCGCGGCGCGGCACGGCTCGCGTCGAGATGGCGCAGGAGTATCTCCCCGACGCTGATCGACGCGCTGTGGGTCGGCAACCACGGCGCCAAGGTCCTGGCCATCCGGGCGCTCAGCGCCGATCGCAACTGCCTTGGCCGTGGCGCCGATGATCGACAGCGCGATCGACGACCCGCGCGCTCGACCCCGAGTCAGTGCCGAGGCCCTCGGGCGACATGCGCTACCAGCAGAGCTCGCTTCTATCTCGGACGGTGATGATGGAAGGCCCGCCGGAGCTTCGCGCCGATGGCCGCGTCGTCTTGGCCCAGATCGGTGGCGCCGCGCTCGGGCCCCTCTGAAGAATGCCGAGGCCCCGACCGTAGCCGCGCGAGCGCTCGCTGCGCGCGCGCTTCCTTCCCGCGGCGACCGAGTACGATCTCGGGGCGATCTACGAGTACCTCGAAAAGCACGCCGACGACGACGCGGAGCTGACGCAGGCGCTGCAGGTCGAGCGCCGTCGACGATCGAGAAGCGATCGCGGCGCGCGACCGAAATCGCCGCCGCGGACAGCCCCAAGGATTTCTAAGACGCCAGCACGTCGCCGAGCGCGCGGACTCCCGCGCGGATGTCGTCGTCGCCCGCCGCGTACGAGATCGCGCAGGAAGCCCGCCCCGCCGGGCCGAACGCCTCACCCGGAATCACGATGACGCGCCGGCTCGGCAAGAGCGCTCGGCGATCGCTAGCGAGCTGCCGAACGCCCGGACGTCCACGAAGAAGTAGAACGCGCCCGTCGGGCATCGTGACGTCGGAGCCCGGGATGAGCGCGAGCTCCTCGGCCATCAACGCCCGCCGGCGCCGGAAGATCTCGCAGGTAAGCGCCTTGCGATCGGCTCTCGCAGCCTCGCGGCTCAGCGCAGCGGCGCGCCGCCGCTTGCGACACGGACGAGGCGCACGTGACGACGTACTGATGCGCGGCCGTGATCCGCGCGACGATCGCCTCCGGACCCAGCCACCCAGCCGATGCGCCAGCCCGGTCATGCTCAGGTCCTTCGACAGACCCGAAACGACGAGCCCGCCGGTCGGCGCGATGCGCGCGATGGACGGGGCCGGGCGATCGTACGCGAACCCTGCGTAGATCTCGTCCGACGAGCCACGGGATCCCCGCGCCCGCCGAGGGCCGACGCGAGCGCGCGCGAGATCGTCCTCGATGATCCATCGCGCCGGTCGGGTTCGACGGGGAGCAGAGGATCACCAAGCGTGTGCCGCGCCGTCAGCCTGCGCGATGACGTCCGCGGGATCGAGTCGGAACGCCCGCTCCGGGCGCAGCGGGTAAGCCACCGGGTGTCGCGCCCAGCGAGCCGCGCTACCACCGGGTAGGCCGGATAGCCCGGGATCGGGCACGAGCACTCGTCCCCGGCGATCGACGAGGGTCAGCGCGGTGGCGAACACCGCCTCCTGCGACCCGATGGTCACGACGACGCTGGCGCCCCTGTCGCGACTCCCGGATAGCGCGCGGCGATGGCGGCGCGGACGGCGGGTCCCCGCCGTCGAGGTGTACCCGTCTTGCCGGTCGACGATCCCGTCGATCCCGCGCGAGGCTGATCCGCGGCGGCGTCGCCGGGATCGGGCTGCCCCAAGCCCAGAGTTGATCGAGCCGGACGGCGCGCCGTCGAAGATCCTGCCGGATCAGCGTGCGCTCGATCCCGTCCATGCGCGCGCGCCGCACGAAGCTCACCGGAGCGCCTCCTCGAGCGCCGCAGCGGCGTCGGTCGGCCTCGTCGCGGAACTTGACGATCACCGGGGCATAGAGGCTCAAGCCACGCTCGGCCGCCCGACCAGCCGGCCGGGCGGGAGCCGGGACGACGACGGCACGCTCGGGAACGACGAGGACCCCGCCGGGGTCGGCGGCGATCGTGCGCTCGTTAACGACGTCGAAGAAGGGCGACGGCCCGCGTCAGCACGACCCCCGGCGCCAGCACCGCGCCACGGCCGACGCGCGTCCCCTCGTACAGTCCGCATCCGCCGCCGACGAACGCGTCGTCCTCGACGATCACCGGCATCGCCCCGGCGGCTCCAGGACGCCGCCGACCTGGACCGCCGCCGAGAGATGGACGCGCGCGCCGATCTGCGCGCAGGAGCCGACGAGCGCGTGCGAGTCGATCATCGCTCCGGCGACCGACGTACGACCCCGGCGTTGACGTACGCGGGCGGCATCACGACGACACCGTCACCGCAGAAACGCGCCGCGGCGAACCGTCGATCCTCCCGGCACGACGCGGACGTTCCGGCCGCCGCGCCACGGCTCCTGGGTCGGCAGCGTGTCGCGATCGCGAAAATGGAACGGCGGCACGGAGCTCGACACGTTGACGCCGCGCCGGAAGGCCAGGAGCAGTCCCGCGCTTGACCCAAGCGTTGACGACCAGCCGGAGGCCGTCGGCTCCGGCCGCGCGGAACCGTCGCCGCTCTCGAGCGCGGCCAAGAGCTGAATCCACCGCCGCCCTTGCTTCCGTTCGGTCGCGGATCGGCGGTTCCGGCGCAGCCAGTCGATCGCGTGCTCAGGGCGGCAAAGGCTCACGCGCTCCCCTCGAGCAGGCCGGCACGCCTGAGGGCGGCATCGATCAGCGCGGCGCGTCGCGTCTTCGGCAGGCCGAGCGGCGGACGCAGCGTCTCGCCGCAGCGCTCGAGACGTGCGAGCGCCGTTTTCACCGGCACCGGGTTCGACTCGACGAAGTTCGCGCGCATCAGCGGGAGAAGGCGATAGTGAATCGATCCGCGCCGCGCGAAATCGCCGCTCAAGGCTGCGTCCATCATCGCCGCCATGAGCCTCGGCGCCTCGTTCGAAACCACCGAGATCACGCCGTCCGCGCCGAGCGCGACCGCAGGCCAGCGCCAGGGCGTCGTCACCGGTCAGGACGGCGAAGCCCTCGGGCCGTCCCTCGACGATCGACGCGAGCTGCTCCGACGCTCCCGGCGGCCTCGCTTGACCGCCGACGACCCGGGGATCTCCGCAAGCGACAGCGTCTGCTCGACGCCGAGGTTCTGACCCGTTCGCCCCGGCACGTTGTAGGCCACGATCGGGAGGTCGACGGCGCGTCGCGATCGCGCTGAAGTGCGCGAGCATGCCCGAGCGATTGGGCTTGTTGTAGTACGGCGTCACGACGAGGAGTGCCGTCCGCCCCGGCCTGCAGCCGCGCGCTGGCGCACCGGCGATCGTCGTCCGCGGTGTCGTTGGTGCCGCAGCCGGCGAGCACGGGGACACGGCCCGCGGCGACGCGCACCGCGGTCTCGATGACCTGGGTGTGCTCTTCGGGGCGCAGGGTCGCGCCCTCGCCGGTCGTTCCGCAGGGGACGAGGCCGTGGATGCCGGACTCGACCTGCCACGCCACCAGCTGCTCGAACGCCGTCAGATCCACCGATCCCGTCGTCGCGAAAAGGGGTCACAATCGCGGTCATCGCCCCGCGCAAGCGCCATCACTCGCCGGTTCCGGCTCATCGTCGTCCTCCTCGCTTGCCTCGCGCTGCGCACAAGATCCGAGACCACGTCCTCGAACCCGTGGATCCCGCGCCGGCCTCGAATCCACTCCGCCGCCAGGACCGCGCCCCGCGCGAATCCCTCGCGCCGCGCGCGCGGCATGCTCCAACGTCACGGCGTCGTCCGGCCCGTCGAACCCGACGACGATGGCGCCCCGGCTCGTGACCCGCGCGCACCGCGGCGACCGGAACGCCGGCGCCCGAGACATCGCCGACGATCGCGGCGAGCCGCCGCGCGGTACCGCTCGGGGCGTCGGCCTTCTTGCGCGGTGGTGCCATTCGGCGATCCACGGATCGTAGCCCGCAACCGCGCAGATAGCCTTGCGCCGCGTGCTCGACGGCGGCGTAGAAGAGACTCATGCCGATGGAGAAATTGGGCGCGATCACGCAGCCTCGCTTCGACGCGACCGCAGCCCGTCGCACCGGCGGGGTCCGACGCGTCCCATCCCGTGGTCCCGCACACGACCGCGATGCCACGCTTGAGCAGCGCGATGACGTTGTCCTTCGCGGCGTCGGGCTCGCGTGAACTCGAACGCGACCTTCACGCCGCGCCACGAGGCGATCGCATCGTGCGCACGGCGCGCCCATCCGCTTGGCGCTGCGATCGACGATGACGACGCAGGCATGGCCCCGCGACCGTGGCGGCCTCCTCGATCGCGCGTCCCATCTTCCCGTAGCCGACGAGCGCGTACTTCATGCCGCCATGGCCCTCGAAGAACTCGCGGTGCAGCGCCTTCACGCAGGCGTCGAGCCGGCTCTTCGGGGACGAGCGCGGCGACGCTCGTCGCCGATCCCGCCGAGGCCAGCCATCTCCGGGTCCCAGGCGGCCAGGGCGGCGAGCACGCGGCCCCGCGTCGTACCGTTTCCGACAGTCCGTGGCCGACGACGCAGACGATCCCGCGCGCTGTCGCTGACCTCGATCTCGGCGAACGCGCCAGACGCGACGCCAGCGCGGTCTGTGCCGCCCGCGCGGGGAGCGCGAGGCGTCACCGCGACCTCGGAGGCGACGACGAGATCGGGGACGAGCTGCCTCGTCGTCCACCGCGGCGAGCACGCGCGGCAGGAAGCCGGGATCGACGCGCAGCGTGCGCGACGCGACGCGCACGGTCGTGACGCCGCTCGCGGCTCGCCACCGACGCGAGCGGCGGCGCGTTCTCCGCGGCCTCGCCGAGGATGAGCGTTCCCGCCCCTCTCGGGCTGGCATCGCGTTGAGCACCGCGGACGGGATGCCGCATGCGGACGGCCGGGGCGATCGGACGCGGGATGGAGCACCTTGGCGCCGTAGTAGGCCAGCTCCGCCGCCTCGGCGAACGACACCGACGGCCGCGCGTGCGCGCGGCCGGAACGCGCCGCGGGTCGGCCGGTCATCACGCCGTCGACGTCGGTCCAGATCTCGATCTCCGCGGCGCCCAGCGCGGCGCCGATGACCGCGGCCGACGGTGTCGGAGCCCGCCGCGTCCGAGCGTCGTCGTCTGTCCGTCGATCGGTCGCGCCGAAGAACCCGCCGACGATCGGGATCTGTCCGGCCGCCGCAACCGGCATGACGCGGCGGCCGCTCCTGCGTCGTTGTCGACCTCGTTCGACGTCCGGCTCCGCGCGCCGAACGCCGCATCGGTGATCATCACCTCGCGCGCATCGACGAGCCGACGTGGAGCCCGCAATCCGAGAAGACGGCCGCCACGATGCGCGAGGAGAGGATCTCGCCGAACGCGAGCAGCGCGTCCGACGACGCGCGGCGTCCCTCGCCGAGGACCCGCATCGAGCGCAAGAGCTGGCGCAGGTCCTCGAACAGCGCATCCACCTCGAGCCCGACGTCGTGGCGGCGGCGCGGCATCCTGCAACCCGCCGAGACGGCCCAACGGTGGCGGCGTGCGAGGTCGGCGAGGATCGGCTCCAGCGCGTCGCGCTCGCCTCGCTTGCGCGCGGCGACGGCGCCGCACGAGCAGGTCGGTGACGCCGGCGAGCGCCGGACACCACGACCGACGGGCGCCCTCGGCGAGGCCGTCCTCGGACGATCTCGGCCGCAGCGCGCATGCGGGCGGCGTCGGCGACGGAGGTGCCGCCGAACTTCATCACGATCACGCGGGCGACTCTCCGGGGTAGGAGATCGCGCGCCGCCAGAAGCTCGGCGTTCAGGAGCGCGCCTCCCGCGGCACCGCGCTCCATGTTGTGGGAGAGCACGACGAAGCGCAGCGTGAGCACCGGGCAGGTGCGCACGCGCCCGACGACGGCGCTCATCCCGCCTCCGCAGTCGCGATCGAGGCGGGTCTGCGGACGGTCCGGCTCGCTGCCGCACGACGATCGGGCGCGCCGGCGCCGTCGGCAGGCCGAGGCCGTCGACGTCGCCGCGGAACGCGGACAGGGCCGCGATCGCCTGCTCCGGGGTCGCCCGGCGATCGAGCTCGACCGAGACGGCCTCGAGATGGCCGTCGAGCGTCGGCACGCGGTGGCAGTGCGCCGGCGACGGCGATATCCGCGGGCACGAAGCCCATGGGCCGTCGGCTCCGCCCAGGATCTTCCCGAGCTCGGCCTCGATCTTCTCTTCCTCGCCCGCGATGTACGGCACGACGTTGTCGAGGAGGTCCGACCGCGCGAGGACCGGTAGAGCCCGGCGCCCGACACCGCCTGCATCGTCGCCACGACGACCCGGCGGACGCCGAATGCGCGGTGGAGCGGCGCGAGCGCCAGGGCGAGCCCCGTGACCGAGCAATTCGGGTTCGTCACGACGAAACCGCCGCCGCGCGCGCGCGCGCCGATCCTCACGACCGCGTGCGCCGTTGACCTCGGGAACGAGCAACGGGACGTCCTCGCGCCATGCGCAGCGCGGAGCTGTTGCTGACGACCGCGATCCCGGCGGCTGCCAGGGCGGGCTCGACCTCAGCTGCTACGCGGGCGTCGAGGGCGGAGAGAACCAGATCGCACGCGCGCGAAATCCGACGGGGTGCATCCGCCGACCGACGAGCCGGAGGCGCGGCGCCCGGAATCCTTCGGGGAGCATCCAGCGCACCACGTCGCCGTACGCGCCGCCGGACGAGCGCCCGAGGCGCCCAGCGCCGTCGGCGTGAACCACGGGTGCGACGCGACGCGCGCAACGAGGCGCTGCCCGACGAGCCCGGTCGCCCCGGCGATTCCGCTACGTGATACGGCCGCACGAATTGACGTCTCCGGCCGCGGTAGTATACTCGGCGACTTCGCAGCCAACGGAGACGGTGATGATCGACCCAACCGATGAGGTCGAAGACGAAGCGGACGGCGCGAGCGGTCCCGTCGGGCTCGCCGACGCCGGGCGACGATTTCTTCTGCATCCGCTACCGCGTCTGGTACCCGTCGTTCGACTGCGCGATCCGCACGCGCTTCCGCACTTCTGCGGGTTGCCTGCGCTGCGATCAGGGACGGTTCAACCTGAAGCGTCACGCGGCGGCGGTGCGCGGCGTGCGCTGGCGGTTTGGCGGCGAGCGATTGAGGGTGCGTGGCGTCGTCTTCGACCTCGACGGGACGTTGATCGACGGTTATCAGGGGATCGCCACCGCGTTGAACGCCGCGCGCTTCGCGTTCGACATGCCGCCCTCCCGCTCGCCGAGGTCCGCGGGCGCGTGGGCCACGGCCTGCCTCACCTGATGGCCGACGTCGTAGGCGATGCGCGCGCACCTCGTAGGCATCGCGATTTTTCGTGCGGTCTACGACCGGATCTGTGAAGAGCAAACGCACCTCCTCCCGGATGTTGCGGTCACCCTCGCAGAGCTTCGGGAGCGCGGCCTCCGCATGAGCGTGGCCTCCAACAAGCCCGCGTCGTATTCGATCCGGATCTTGGAGCGCCTCGGCGTCCTCCCGTTCTTCGACGCGGTGGAGGGACCCGACACCGCCGGGACCGCAAAGCCCGACCCCGCCATGATCCGGGCCTGCGTTGCGGCGATGGGCGTCGCCCTCTACGAGACCGTCTACGTCGGAGACATGACGCTCGACGCGCGACTCCGGGGCAGAGGCAGGGGTCGCGGTCGTCCTATCGCCGGAGGGTCGAGCCCGGACGACGCGCTCCGTGAAACGGGATTCCCGGTGGTTTCATCGCTGAAAGAGCTGCCCGTCCGCCTTCTTAGATTGAGCCCAGCACCGGCCGGAGGACGCCGGCCTGCCAGCGCCTGAGCTCCGACGCCCGCCAGGGGTCCTCGCCCGACTCCGATCCGCTTGGCCAGATCTTCCATGACGCCTCGGGGCGCCACCACGGCGGGTCGAGCGCCAGCGATCGGGCGACCTCGTCCCTGCGTTGCTTGATGAGCGCGAGCCGTGATTCCACGGCCGGCTCGAGCCTCTCGCGTACCTCGACCCGGGTGTGACGGGCGCTCGCTCTCCGGGCAGCTCACGCCGCGTCTGGCCGCGGTCAGGAGGTCGTTCGCGGACGGCGAGCGTACCAGCGAGTCCGGGATTCCGGAGATCCGCGCGAGCTCGCCGATCGTCGCGGGAGGGCCTTGGCCACCGCCACGAGCGTCTCGTCCCGCAGCACGCGGAAATGAGGCCGGTCCGACGCCGCGCCGCCTCATCCCGCCACCGCCAGACCTCGCGAAGGACGGCGAGCCCAAGGCCGATCGAGCGATTTCGCGCCCTTGGTGCGGCGGTACGCGCTCCGGATCGTCGCGCGCCGCGATCGCGCCATCGCACGGACTCAGCCGCTCGCACTCCTCCGCGCATCCAGGCCGCCTCCCAGCTCCTCGAGCCTCCGGTCGAAGACCGCGGCGAGCGCCGCGAGATGCCGCGTGTCGTCCACCGCGTAGGCGCGCAAGCGCGGCCGGGAAGGGCCGCTTGGACCAGTCGGCCGCGCTGGTGCGCCTCGTCGAGCGTCACGCCGAGATGCTTCGCGAGCGAGCGCCGCCAGGCCGAGCGCCGGCTCCCCGCAGAAGGCGCGCGGCGATCATCGTGTCCGAAAGGCCGGTGATGACGAGATCGAAGTCCCGCGTGAGCAGTCGGATCGTCGTAGTCGGCGCCGTGGCAGCAGCTTCCGGATCGACGCATGTCGCGAGCGGCGCTGCGAGCGGCGCCAGATCGATCGACGCAAGCGGGTCCACCAGAGCGTGCGCGCTCCGCCTGCCGACAGCTGGACAGGCAGACCTTCTCCCGGTAGTGATGGAACGAATCGGCCTCCGTGTCGACGGCGAGCGGGCCGTCCGCGAGCTCCGCGACCCAGGCCGAAGCGTCTCGGTCGGATCTCGATCCAAAGGCGTCCATGAGCGCGCGACCGTATCCGCGCAGGTGCGGAGGCTAGGCCGGTCAAGGTCGACATGCGTCCGAAGGGCCGCGCTATCCTGAGCGAGTTTCTTGCCTCCCGGAAGCCGAAAGGAAGGACATGTCGAGCACGACCGCCGCCTCCGACTCCCTCCAGACCTTGGGCCTCGACAGCGCTCCCGCGATCCATCGGAACGGTCTCGCACCCGCGCTCTACGAGGAGACGATCCGGCGCGGCACCGGGACGGATCGGCGCGGCGGCGCGTTGGTCGTCGACACCACGCCCGTACACCGGCCGCTCCCCAAGGACAAGTTCGTCGTCAAGGACGCAGCCGACCGAGGCGCAGCGTCGCCTGGGGCAAGGTCAACGAGCCGTTCGATCCTGCGCGCTTCGACGCCCTGTTCGACCGCGTGCGCGCGCGCATCTCGCCGCCGCGCGAGCTCTGGGTCCAGGATCTCCGCGGCGGGGCCGACGCGCGCCAGCAGCTTCCCGATCCGCCTCGTCACCGAGAGCCCGTGGCACGCCCTCTTCGCGCGGAACCTCTTCCTGCGCGTCGAAGGCGAGGCGGCGCTGAAAGCGCACCAGCCCGAGTTCCACATCCTCCACGCGCCGTCGCTCGCTTGCGGATCCGGCGCGCGACGGCACGCGCTCCGAGGCGTTCGTCGTCCTCAACTTCACCAACGCGGATCGTGCTGATCGGCGGGACGAACTACGCGGGCGAGATCAAGAAGTCGATCTTCACCGTGCTGAACTACCTCCTCCCGCTGCGCGGCGTCTTCCCGATGCACTGCTCGGCCAACGTCGGCGAGGACGGGCGACGTCGCGCTGTTCTTCGGGCTTTCGGGCACGGGCAAGACGACGCTCTCGGCCGATCCCGAGCGCCCGCTGATCGGCGACGACGAGCACGGCTGGAGCGACGACGGCGTCTTCAACTTCGAGGGCGGCTGCTACGCGAAGGTGATCCGGCTGATCGCCGGAGCACGAGCCGGAGATCTACGCGACGACGCGCACCTTCGGCACCGTGCTCGAGAACGTCGTCGATCGGACGAGCGCGGGCAGCTCGACCTCGACACGCGACGCGAAGACGGAGAACACCCGCGCCGGCCTACCCGCTCGACCAGATCGCCGAACGTGGTCCCGACGGACGCGGCGGGCCAGCCCAAGAACGATCGTCTTCCTCACGGCCGACGCGTTCGGCGTGCTGCCGCCGATCGCGCGGCTCACCCGCGACCAGGCGCTCTACTACTTCCTCTCCGGCTACACGGCGAAGGTCGCCGGGACCGAGCGCGGCGTCAAGGAGCCGCAGGCGACGTTCTCGGCGTGCTTCGGCGAGCCCTTCCTCCCGTTGCCCCCCAACCGAATACGCGAAGATGCTGGGCGACAAGCTGCAGGCCCACCGTCCGCGCGTGTGGCTCCTCAACACGGGCTGGACCGCGGGCCCCTACGGAGTCGGGCACCGGCTGGCGATCCCCACACGCGCTCTATGATCCGCGCCGCTCTGGCGGGCGCGATCGCCGATACGACGCTCACGACGGATCCCGTCTTCGGGCTGCTGCGCGCCGGCCGCGGTCCCTGGAGTCCCCGCGAGGTCCTGACCCCAGAGCGACGTGGGCCGATGCGAAAGCGTACGACGCGCAGGCGGCCAAGCTCGCCGGCATGTTCCGCAGACAACTTCAAGCGTTACGCCGACGAAGTCGCCGCCGGCGTCCGCGACGCAGGGGCCGGCCTAGCGCGCGGTGGCATCGATGATGGCCTGCGCTTCGACATTCTCAGGGTCCAGCTTGAGCGCACGTAACGCGGCGCGCCGTGCCTCCTGCGGCTTCCCGGACGTAGCGCAAGACGCGCGATCGCCATCGGCGGCTCGGCGATGCTCGGGTCGAGCCGGGCGGCCTTCCGGTAGTAGCGAAGCGCGGTCTCGACGCGCCCGTCCGCCGCCTCGAGGTCGCCTCGCGCGAGAATCACGTACGGCGTCGCCACGCCGAGGTCGGCGAGCCTCGAGGCGTCCTTCGCCTCGCGCTCCCGGCCGATCCCGTAATAGAGCGCCGCGAGGTTACCCAGAATCGCCGGATCTCGGGGATAGCTCGAGCGCGCGGCGGTACGCCTCGAGGGCTCGGGGATGTCTCCGGTGCGTCGCCTCAAGACGCCGGAGGTTGCCGTGAGGCCGGGCGAAGATCCGGCGCGAGCTTGAGGACGGCATCGAGTCGCGCACCGGCCGAGGCGTACTCCTCCAAGCTCCAGCGCCGCAACCGCCCGATTGTTCAGGTAAAGCGCGGCCAGCTCGAAATCGTCGAGAAGCCGGATGCGCGCCGACGGGTCTTCCTCATGCGATAGAAATCGAAGACCACCGCGCGGTCGTGGGCTAGTACACGGCGACGACACTGGGTCGAGACGTAGACGAGATCGCCCCGCCTTCGCCCCAAGGTCCGTGGCGTCATGTACCCCGCCTTGACCGGCAGGCCGCGCCGCGCGGCCATCGCGATGAACAGGTTCGTGAACGCGACGCGGTTGCCGCGCCGCGCGGCGGCGCCTCCGCAGCCGTGAGCGTCGTTTCGGCGTCGTAGTCGAACGAAGAACGGGATGCGTCGTAGATCGCGCCCTGGATGCGCTTCAGCTGGTCCACCGTCCCCGCCGACGCTTCCAGGCAAACCGGTCGGCCGCGGCCCGGATCTCGGGGTGATCGCGATCGGGTTGACGACGACGGCCGGGTCGAGGCCGCGCTTGGCGATCGCCTTCGACCAAGGGTCGGCGCCGAGAGCGGCCGTGGCGACGGCCACGAGAACGACCGCGAGATGTGTCCCACGCATGCGTCGATCGTAACCTTCCCACGGTTGATTCCCGCGCACGGGGCGGTTATGTTCAGGCGAACGACGGGGGGCCCTTGAGCCGGACTTTCACGCCGGCCGGCACACGGTGCGAAGCGACTGCGCGATGCGCCGTCGGCCGCACGAGTGGCTGCGGATCTCATCTGCCGGCTGGACGAGGACGGCGTCGTCCTCGAGGCGGTCGGCGGAGGCCCTGAAGCTTCCCTGGGTTCCCGCAGAAATGAAGGGCCGATCGCTGGCCACGCTCTTTCCTTCGCCGCGGCCCGTGAGGTGCTCGCCGCGCTGTCCGAGCTGCGCCGCACTCCACGCGACCACCGCGATTCAGTTCGCCCTGCCGGCGGGACGAGGGGCGACCCATGTCGAAGTCCGGCTCGCGACGGATGGCGACGGCGTCGTGCGCTGCCGTCGTGCGGGACATCGGGGCGGAGCGGCAAGCGTTGCTCGATCTGTCCTCGCAGGGGGCCTTCCTCCCGCCAGGTCCTGGATCTCGACCCCGAGCCTCATCTTCGCGAAGGATCGCGACGGCCGCTTCACGCTCGCCAACCGCGCGGTCGCGTCGATCTACGGCGTCGCGCCCACCGATCTCGTCGGAAAGACCGACGCGGATTTCAATCCGACAACCGCCGAGATCGAGCACTTCCGCCCGCCGACGACCTCGAGGTCATGGACTCCCTCCGGCCGAAGCTCATCGCAAAGGAGCCGGTCGCCTCCCCCGACGGCAGGTACACGCTGGTTCCAGACGATCAAGATCCCGATCGTCTCGAAGGACGGCCGCGCGAACGCCGATCCTGGGCGTGTCGGCGGACATCACCGCGCTGCAAGGAGGCGGAAGACCGCCTGAAGCGCAGGTCCGAGCGGCTCCTCGGGCGTCACGACGCCCTCCGCGAGTTGGCGTTGTCCGCCCCCTCGGACTTCAAGGCGAGCCTCGAGCGGATCTTGACCACCGCCGCGCGGACGCTCGAGGTCGAACGGACGGGGGTTTGGCTCCACCTCGACGCGGATCGCACGGCCCTGCGCGCGGAGTGCGTCTTCGACCGCGGCGCCCTCTCCGAGGGCCGACCCGGGTATTTCCGAAGTCCGATTACCCGGCGTATTTCCGCGCGCTCACGGAGGAGCGGATCGTCGCCGCCGGGGACGTCCGCTCCGACCCGCGCACGCGCGAGCTGTCCGCTGCCTATCTGGAGCCGCTCAGAGATCGCGTCCATGCTCGACGTCACGATCGTCTCCACGGCACGGTGATCGGAGTCGTTGTGCCACGAGCATCAGGGGGCCCCTTCGCGACTGGACGATCGAAGAGCAGGATTTCGCGGCCTCGATCGCCGAGCCTGGTCTCTCGTGGCGCTCGAGGGGGCAAGCGCCTCGCCCTCGAAGAGCAGCTCCGCCACGCGCAGAAAATGGAAGCGCTGGGGCAGCTCGCCGGCGGGATCTCCCACGATTTCAACAACCTTCTGAACATCATCCTCGGCCATGGCGAGCTGGCGGCGCAAACGCTGCCCGCCGACCACCCGGCAGCGGCGCATCTCGCCAACATCGTGGGAGCCTGCTCGCGCGCCGCCGATCTGGTTCGCAAGATCCTGACGTTTTCCCGCGGACAGGTGCTCCGCGTGGCGCCCGCGGAGTTCGGCGCCGTCCTGCGGGAGTTCTCGACGCTTCTCACGCGTGTGTTGGGCGAGGACATCGAGCTTTCGGTGAGCGACCTCGAGCGAGCCGATGATCGTGGAGACCGATCCGGACCCAGCTCGAGCAGATCCTCCTCAACCTGTGCACCAACGCGCGGCAGGCGATGCCCCGCGGGGGCGCCTGACCCTGGACGCCCGGCCCATTGCGAAAGACGGCGCCGGGGATCCTCAGAGTCCACCTGCGGGTCACCGATACCGGTCACGGCATCGACGAAGCGACCATGTCGCGCCTTTGGGAGACCGTTTTTCACCACCAAGAGCGAGGGGACGGGGCTCCGGGCTGTCGGTCGTCTACGGGATCGTTCGCCAGCACGGCGGCATCCTGCGCGCGGAGAGCCGTGTCGGCCACGGCAGCACCTTCCACGTGCTCCTCCCCCTCCGCCAGGAACCCCTAGGACACGCCGCCGAATCCGTCGCGGCGCGCGACGTCCGAGGGCGGGAGACGATCCTCCTCGCCGAGGACGAGGCCCTGATCCGCGAGCTGGTCAAGGACAGGCCTGGGCGAGCTAGCTCGGCTACACCGTGCTTCCTCCGCCGAGAACGGCGCCGAGGCAGTCGCGCTCCTGGCCCAGGATCCCGAGCTCATCGACCTCGTGATCCTCGACGTCGTGATGCCGAAGCTCTCGGGACCCGAGGCGCTGTCGCACATGATCAAGACCAAGCCGGGGCTGAAGGCGCTGTTCATCAGCGGCCACGTCCCAGAGTCCTCGCACCTGGCCGCGCACCTCGCCGACGCCGAGCCGCGCGTTCGTCCCGAAGCCGTTCCTGTTGGAGACGCTCGCTGCGAAAGTGCGCGAGATCCTGGACGGCAGCGCCTAGCGCGGCCTGCGGTTTCTTCACCGCGGGGCATGGCGTCGATTGTTCACGGTCGAATCGAATCTGCAGGGAAGCGTCCGGGCGTGAATTGCATGCTTTTCCGCCCAGCCACCCCAGAGAACCCCGACAAACCTACTGTGGGACGTTGGCCGCGGGTTTGCTGTGCATGCAGCTCGGATGACGACGACAAACCGCATAGTGTTCCTGTGCGCGATTCTCGCGCTCGGAATCTCAACCACATCCGACCCGCGCCCGATGTTTGCAGCGCCCCGCCGTTGTTCGACACGGCCGGTCCTAACTGCACCACCAGCCGGCAAGGCATGCAGTGCGTCTGTTCCGAGTGCCTCGAGGTGGGACGCCTCGACCGGGAGCTACCTGGTTTCCAAGTGCGTCGCTGCGACGCCTCCGGCGCCAACTGCTACGATCGTCGGCGACACGCGGTGGAAGAACCGCCCCGGCTTGATTTCGACCAAGTGGTTGCGCGGCCTGCAGGATAGCCCGTTCCCCGTCGCCGGCTCCTCCTACACCTACACGATTCGGGCGTGCACCGACGGCCCGACGGGACCGCTCTGTGCGGCCGGCCTGTCCCAACTCCGTCGGGTACGCCGCGGCTCCCACATGTGCATCGCGGGAGGCGTGGAGATCCCGTGCGCAAGCGCGACCAACGGGATGACCGCGATCGCCGGGCGGCGCGAGCGACAACGACCGGGGACGGGATCGCCGACATGATCGACGGCGACGCGACGACGGCGACAGGATCGCCGACGCGCGGGACAACTGCGCCTTCACCGCGAACCCAGGACAGCGGGATAGCGACGGCGACGGCGTCGGCGACGCCTGCGACGCCGAGCCGACCTCTGCCGGCTCCCGCGCGCCGGACCGCGATGACGACGGCGTTCCGGACAGCACGGACGTCTGCTCCTCGACCTACTGATCCGTCGCGAGGACCGACGCGGACCACTGACGGCTCGGGCGACGCCTAGCGACAACTGTCCCCAGGCGTTCAACCCGATGCAGACCGATTTCAGACGAGAACGGCACGGGCGACGCGTGCGACGTCGACGACGACGCCATCTTCGTCGTCGTGGGACGGGAAGGCACGGCTGACGTGGGCACCGGAATCCGGGTTCACGAGCTGGTGCGTCTACCGCGGAGATCTCGCGGAATTGAGGCGGTCCGGCACGTACACTCAAGCCCCCGGCGAAAACACCCTCGCCGCGCGAACCTGCGGGCTGTCCGAGGCCACCCTGGGCGACAACGCCGATTTGGCCCCCGGATCGGCGGCGTTCTTCCTCGTGGCCGGGCGGCCGGGAGTGACCGGCACCGAGCTCGGCACCGACGGGCTCGGGACGGATGCGACCGAACTACAACCCCCGCCCGTAGGGCGCACGCGGCGAGAAAAACGACGGGTAGCGCCCGTCCCTCCGTGTCGCGCCCAGCCAGATCACGATCGGGACGACGAAGCCCAGGTGGTAGTCGTCGCTGACGACCTCAGCCGTCCCGGCAAGGAGGCCCGTCCCGGCCGGGGTCAGCGCGAGCAAGCGCTGCCCGTCCAAAGCTCCGCGAGGTTGAACCCGTAGAGCGCCGTGATCTCGAATCGCAGCAGGACGAACGCGTGCACGGCGAGGAGCCCGGCCGCGAGGAGCTTCCACTTCCGGCTCCACGCGATGGGCGTGGCCGCGATGAGCGCCGCGAGCAGCGCCGGTCGGCACGTAGCCCACGCGCAGCGTGTCGAGGAAGGATGTCCTGGAGGTAGTCCGGCGACCCGCCGGCATCGGTCCCCAGCGACAGCTTCGGTATCGAGGATCCCCTTCCGGATCCTCGAAGGGCGAAAGCTTCGCGATGCGGTGCGATCCGAACCCGAGGAAGAGCAGGGACGCCGTCGCTCGGAAGAAGGGCGGGTAGAAGCCCGTGACCGCCAAGGCTCTCAGCACGAGAAAGCCGGCGATCGCGGTGCCGATGAAACGGAGCAGGCTACGAGGCGGACGGCATCGTAGAGACGCCCGATGGCGGACGAAGGGACCACCGCGCCCAAGCGACCCAGAGCAGCACGGCGGTGGCGACGATCGTCGCGGGCCAGACGTCGCTGTGAAGGGTCTCGAACCAACCGGGCGCATGCACTCCGGTCCAGAACAGCGAAGCGACCCGCACGACGTTCAGGACGTAGAGGAGGCCGACCGCCGCCGGCCACGCCGAGAAGCTTTCGTCCGCCCGGAGCTGGGGAACGCGAGCACCGCGATGACCAGAATCGCCATGGCCTGAAGCGCGTCGCACCCGCTCTCCACCGACATCGTTGAAGCTCGAGGTGAGCTCGTGGCCCACCGTGATGACGCGCTCGCCCCCGGCTCGGAGAAGCGCGGCGGCGACCCGTCCGATCCCGCCGACGTAGGCGTGAAAGGGCGCGCTATCGACGATGAGCGCGCGTAGTAGGCGAGTTGAAACGCCACCAGCACCCCGAGAACACGACCACGAACCGGACGACCGGTCAGGAGCGAGTCCCTGGCGAGGCGCCCTCGGCGACACGAGGCCGCGATCGCTTAGTGTGGGCCGCCTTTCCCATCGTCTCTCGTCAGGGCGATCCCATCAGTGCAGCAAGTACGCGAGAAGACGCGCTGACGAGGGGTAGGCCACTCCGTCGCGTTCGGGGCCCAGCCGAACATGCGCGCGAGCGACGCAAGCGACAGCAGCGCGCCGATCCCTGCCGAAACCCTGAGGAGCAGCCCCGGCCGCACGAGCGCCGGTCCGGACACTGTGGACCGGGCCGGATGAGAGCACGAGCCGGCGCCGCGCGAGAGGACCGTCGCCGCAGTCAAGAGCAGGAGCGTCATGATGACGAGACCCCACTCGCCGACCGTGGGAACCAGATTATTGTTATTCCCGCTGAGCGAGTTGGCAGCGACCAGCTTGACGTCGGACCATTGGCCGGTTCCGCGGATGATCGTCGAGCCCGGCACGACGGCGTAGGTGATCGTCGTGAGTCAGGAAACTCGACTCCGTTGGAGCGCGAATACATCAGGCGGAGATTCGAAAGGAAGCTCCCGGCCCGCACGAGCTGCATGTCGACCGCGGGGCCGGTGATCGCGCAGTGCCCGGAGAGCACGCGGCTGTCGTTCATGACACAAATCGTCAGTCCGCAGGGGAGTTCGGCGATTCCGAGCAATTGCCGAGAGTGCGACGAGCAGGCGGTGGTGCCGGCCGGCGACGGCAGCGTGCTGATGACGTCAACGTGTAGCCGCCGGTCAGCGAGCAAATGGACTGAGGGTCGATCCGGCGGAGGCTCTAAAGTCGAAGGTCATGTCGACCGTGCAGGTCGCGCCGTTCGACTGGTGCGACCGCCAGTGCCGAGGTCGTCTTGCGTGGTGATCGTCTGCCGCACGCGGAAGGTCACCATTTGGTCGAGGCCGCCAGACACCGCCCCCGGAATGGTGACGAGGTTTCCCGACCCCGAGATGCTGACGCTGGTGATGCTCGTCGGAAAAGCGGCGTCGCCGTGACCCCGATCGTGGTAAGACCGCTGCTCACGCACGTTTGACCGAGGACGCAATCCCCGTTGACGACGCACTGCCGGCTGGAATCGCCGCTGCAGACCTTGTCGCCGGCCTGCGCGACACAGATCGGCGAGATTGCGCGGGGTCCGAAAAACACGAGACGGCGAACGCGCCGCGTGCGCCGAGTCAGAAGACGATTGTCAAGACAAGACCTGGGGTGGCCCCCTCGCAACAGCCGTTTCATGATCTTCCCCCTGTCGGCGCTTTGGTTCCGCCTGGCACTGCTTGTGTCGTAGGTACGCCTGGGGTTCCCGGGCTGTCAAGCGGAATCGGCTGGGGTCGAAGAAGGCGCTGCAAGCGCTCCGCATCTTGGGAGCGGTTCGTCGCGGAGAACGCGTCCGCTGCGGACTTGCCGAACGCCACGGTCTCCGCGCTGGCGAGGAACAATTTCAACGGCTCGTCCGCAATCCGCGGCGAATCTCCTCGAACGGAGGAAGCGCGGCGCTGAAGCGATCCGCGGCGTGAGCACGGTCACCCTGCTGCACGGCGCGGATCCCGCGAGAACGTGAGCCGCGAATAAGGCATCCGCGCTGTCCGATACTCGTCGCGGACTCGATGGCCGCATCCGCGGCCTTCACGGCCCTCGGACGTTGCCCCGAACCGAGTCTCACCCGTGCCAGCGCGAGATTCGCGGTCCCGACCAGCGGGATGAGGCCGAAGCCCTCCGCCTCCTTGGCGACGAGCTCCAGATCCTTGGTCGAGCGCGACGCCTCGTCCACCGGCCATGCGCGCGCGGAGCGCGAACCACGGCTCGCCGATCGCTTTCGTGATGCGAAGCGCTTCGCGGGCGGAGGCCGCTGCAGGCTCAGCGCTCCCCTTGGCGAGATCGAGACTGCGCGGGTGATCGCAATCTCCGCCAGCACGCGAGGGTTCTTCGTCGTCTGAGCCAGCGGCAGAGGCCTCGTCGAGCGCCGCGGCCGCCCACGTGAGATCCCCGCCGCCGGCGCCTCACGCTGGCGACGCCCGGCAACAGCGTCGAGACGTCTCGGCGTCTTTCCGAGTCCCTCGCCAGCTTCACGCCTTCCTCGACCAACGAGAGCGCCGCCCCGTAGTCCCCTTGGTCTTCGTGAACGCTGGACAGCCCCCCAGAAACCCCATCGCGTAGGGAGAGCCCGCGGTCCGCGCCAGGGTGAGGCCCTCGGCGTAGTACTTCAGCGCTTCGTCGTATCCCCCTGCAGGCGCTCGTTGTCGCCACGATATCGGCCAGCGATCGCATGATCTCGGTGGGGTCTTCGATCGCGCGCGCCTCTTGGCGAAGCGCGTCCTTGAGAGAATATTTCGCCTCGACCGAACGTCCGAGCAAGGTGTTCGCGTTGGCCAGGTTGGCGAGCGCCCGCGCCTCGCCGGCGGGGTCGTTCACTCCCTTCTCGCGGAAGATCTTGAGGCTCTCCTGGTACGCCCGCATCGCAATCTCCGGCTGGGCCGCCACGTGGTAGTCGTCCCCGAGCTCCGACAGCATGTTCGCGGGGGCCGCACGGTCGCCCATCTTGCGTGCGAGCGCGACCGCCTCCGTCCCGTCGCGATCGATTCGTCGGAAGCGACCCTGCCGCCGCGGCGAGCGTCGTTGCGATGTTGATGAGAGCCTTCCGAGCGCCGATCTGATCGCCGGCGCCGCGCTTGATGTTCAAGGACTGCTGGAAACGGGTCAGGCGCCTCCGCGTACTGCCCCCGGTCCACGTAAAATGATTCCCAGTCCGTTGAGGACCGATCCCTTCCCAAGGTCGTTGCCGGTTTCCTCGTAGAGCGTGACCGCCGTGTTCAGCTCGCGTATGGCTTCGTCGGCGTTGCCGAACTGGTAGGAGCGCCTGCCGCGATCTCGGCGTGAGCCTTCTAGCGCAGTTCGGGTCGAGCGCGAGAACGCGCGGTACGCCTCCAGCGCACCTTTGAAATTGCCCTGCTGGACTCGAACCTGCGCAGATCGAAGAACGCCTCGGCATCCGACGGCGTGATCTCGCAGAGGCTCCGATAGGCGCTTCTCGGCCGCCTCCAGATCGCCGTCGATCAGGGCGCCGGTCGCCTGAATGCGCGCCGCTTCGTAGGGCGAGGCCGTGGCCAGATTCTCTGCGGCCTTCTTCGCCTCGGCCTTTGCCTTGTCCGACTCGCCTTGCCTCTGGTACGTCGCCGCGAGGAGCGCCCGCGCGATGGAGAAACCCGGGTCCTTCTGGACCGCGTCCTCGAGCTTCCGGCTCGCCTCCGCGTAGTTCCCAGCGTGCATGAGAGCGAGCCCCTGACCGTGCAGCGCGAGCGCTTCGGGAGAATGAGCCGTCGGTTTCGGGGCCCGCGCGCGCCCGTTCGAGCCGGCCCGGGGATACCCGAGCGCCTCGAGGATCTTCGGGGTCAGCTCGCCGATCATCGACTGGATCGCGGCGTCGCCTTCGCCGTCCACGATGATCGGAGCGCTCGACGTGTCCTGCGTTCCGGCCCGTTGCAGGGTCGCTTCGATTCGTAAGCGGTCGCCGCCGGTCTTGAGCAGCTTCCCGGCGAGGACGTTGTCCGGCGCCGATGATCGTCGCGATCGCGCCGCATGTTCGCGGGGCGCGATTCCTCGCCGGCGGGCGCGCGAAGCGTCTCGAGGGTCTCTGCGCACCCGGTCCTCGCCGGCGAGACGCACCGTCTTCCGCTTGAATCAGGTTGTCGCGGAGCTGGCTCAAGAGTCCGTCCTTCGGCCCAGTCGTAGCGCGGGTCGCCGGTCGCGTTCTGAAAGGGAAGAGCGGCCAGCGCTGACGTCAATCCGCGGGCCTGCCGCGGCGCCGACGGCGGGCCGCGACCTCCAGGCGTGAACGCCGCCGTAGACCACCGCGGCGAGTGCTACGACCGCGATCGCGGGGACCAGCACGCGCCGCCGCCATCTCCGCCAGGAGGTCGCCGCGTGCCGGGTCTCGAGATCGTGGAGCATCTCGGCGACGGCTCTGTACCTGTCCGCGGGATCGCGCTGCAGCGCCGCGCGCCACGACGCTCGAGATCCACGCCGGGGAGCTCCGGGCCGGACCTTCCGCACCGCCTGCGGCTCCTCGTGGAGCCGCTTCATCATCACGGACAGCGCGTCCCCGCCGACGAACGGGAGCTTCCCCGTGAGCATCACGTAGAGGATCACGCCGAACGAGTACAGGTCCCCCGCGCGGATCCGACTTCTCGCCGCGAGCCTGCTCGGGCGACATGTGATCCACGGTGCCGATCACGCTTCCCGCCTCGGTGATCGTTCCGCCTGATTCCATCGACCGCGAGATGCCGAAGTCGGCGATGAAGGCGTTTCCCTTCGCGGTCGAGGAGGATGTTCTGCGGCTTCAGGTCACGGTGGACGACGCCGGCGTCGTGGGCCGGCCTGCGTGCCTTCGCCAGGATCTGCCTCACGATGGGAAGCGCGCGCTCGACCGAGAGCGGGCCTTCGCGCTGCAGCAGGTTGGTGAGGCTCTCGCCTTCGACGGTAGTTCATCGAGATGAACTTGACGTCGCCGGCCTCGCCGAAATCGTGAATGCGAAGCACGTTCCGGTGAGTGACCTTGCTCGCGAGGATGATCTCTCGCTTGCGAAGCGCTCCAGGACGTCGAGGTTCTTCGCGCCATCTCCGGGCGGATCACCTTGATGGCGACGGTCCGGTCGAGCGCTGCGGTCGTAGGCCTTGTAGACAGCCCCCATGCCGCCCCGCCGAGGAGCGCCTGGATCTCGTACTCGTCCCGAGCGACGCTGCGCGCGAAGCGCGCCGCGGTCGATCCCAGCGCTGCGCCGCGCGTCATCGTCGGGTGAGTCGGGTTCTCCTGAACCGTGTTGTCGGCGGGCCCGACTGAGGCCGGCGCCACAGGTGGCGCACCGCGTTGCGTTCTCGGGCGCCGGACGCCCGCAGGCGGGACAGTTCATGGGCGGGGGCGATCCTAGGCTGGAGGCAGCCGGGGTCAACAACGATGGAGGGTAGACTCCGCGCGTGGGAGGGTCCCGATGAAAGGAATTGTCGTCTTCTCGCGGCGCTCGCCGTCACGCGCCATATCCACGCCGGCAGGCCGACGAAGCGGGTGACCTCAAGGCGGCGCGTCAGTTGTTCACGGCGAACATCGACGCCATTCGCGCGCGCGATCGCGAGCGCTATCTCGCGTGCTACCGGCACGACCCTCACTTGGCGCGCGGAGGACCCTCCGGTTTCGTCACCGGATTCGACGACGTTCGCCAAGTGAGGCCGGGAGAGAGCTGGCCGACCTCATCGAGGCGAAGCGACATCCATCTTATGAGCGTCCAGCCGGGGTCGTCTACGGCACGTACCGCTACCGGCGCGTTACGGCGCCGAGGAGCATCAGGGCCTCTCTGGAGCGCCTGTTCATCAAGTACGAGGCCCAAGGCTGGAAGATCACGGTGACCGGCGCCGTCGAGGCCCGCCGGGGACGCCCCGCCCCCTCGTGCTTTGGTCGGCGCCACGCTGATCGACGGACGGGGCGGCGCGCTCCGTCCCCAACGCGACGATCGTTCTGCGGGACGGCAAGATCGAATGCGCCGGAAGCTGCCCAGGTTCCCGAGGGGATCGAGGTGACGAGCCTTGCGGGGATGTGGATCACTCCCGGACTGATCGATCGGCGCACGTGCATTTCTCGCAAACCGGTTGGGCGGACGGCCGTCCCGACGCCCTCGACCTCCGCTCGAAGTACCCATACGCGAAGACGGAGGCGGAGATCTCCCCAAAAGCCGGAGCGGTTCGGCCGCTCCTACGTTTGCTCGGGCGTCACCGCGGTGTGGGACGTCGGGGCTATGCGTGGACCGTGAAGCTCCACGATCGGTTCGAAGGCGACACCCCGATTGCCGCACGTCGTGGCGGCGGGTCCGCTGTTGTCGACCCTGGATCATTGGCTCAACCTGCCCGCCGAGCGCCAGTTCACGGTTCTGGACAGCGAGGACGCCTGCGAGGCGCGGGGTGCGCTATCTCGCCGCCATCGGCGCGAAAGCCGTGAAGGTTTGGTACATCGTCCGCCCGCCGGACCTCACGGTCGAAAAGAGCGCGCCTTTCGTCGCCGCCGCCGGAGACGAAGCGCGGAAGGCCGGCCTGCCGCTGATCGTTCACGCAACGGGGCTGGCCGAGGCCAAAGCGGCGCTGCGGGGCGGGGCCAACGTGCTCGTCCACAGCGTCGAGGACCTCCCGCTCGACCCGGAGTTCCTCGAGCCTGGCGAAGAAGAATCGGACGGTGGTCATCCCGACGCTGACCGTGCTCGACGGCTACGTCCGCATGTTCCGGGGCGTCACCGAGCGGAAGCCCCCGCGGTCGACGACCCGAATCATTGCGTGGACGACGCGACGCTCGCGAAGGTGGCCGAGACGGCATCCGTCGATCCGTCGCTCGTCGCGGGCGATCGCGCGGCGGCCCGGGACGCGCGCGGCGCGATTCACCAAGGTCACGCGCGCCAACCTGAAGACGCTCGTGGAGAACGGCATCCCGATCGCCACCGGGACCGATGCGGGGAATCCCCTGACCCTTCACGGTCCCGCGATCTACGCGCGAGATGCAGGCCATGCAAGCGTCGGGCATGACGCCGATGCAGGTCATCGCCGCCTCGACCGCGAATGCAGCCGCCGCGATGAGCCTCGCCGGATCGGATCGGGACGGTCGAGAAGGGAAGGACGCGGACCTGGTGATCCTGACGGCGGACCCATCGAAGCGACGTCGCGGGCTTCCGGAAGATCGCCTTCGTCGTACGGGAGGCGTGCTCCGCACCATCCAGGACCTCAGCGCGCAGGCCCGATGAGCACGTAGGCGTCCCGGCGTTGATCTTGGCCTGGCCAAGACCGCGAGGCCGTCGACCGGCGCCTCGTGGCGGACCCGGTCGTAGCGCTCACGGAGGATGACGGCGTAGCGGCAGCGGCCGCTCTGCAAGAGGTTCACGCACTTCGCGTCGGAATCCACGAAGACCGTGGGACGCAGCGTGTAGAACATGATCTGCTCGAACTTCGCGTCTTCCGCCGCGAGCAGCTCCCCTCGGGGGTCGCAGCGCGATCGCCTCGCAGAACGGCTCGGCTGACTGCATCCGCGACCAGGCCGCTCCACCCACGGTCCCGGCGAGGAAGACCACGACGGCACGCGCCGCAGATCGCGCTCGCGCAGGGCCGATGCGTTGCGGCCGCGCATCAGATGGACAAATCCGGCGACCGCGCCCGCGGCTGGGCGAGACCGCCCACGACCAGCGCGACGGCGCCTGATGGTTCCGGCGCCGGCTTTCAGCTCGGCCGGAAATGGAAAGGCCGCCGGCGCGCAACCACGCCGAGGACCACGCCGAGAACGGCCATCAGGACGAAACCCACGCGCCCGAAACCCGCCTTGACGACCGCCGCCGCGATGAGCAGGGAGATCGCGGGGAACGATTCCATGAGATAGACCCCGCGTTTCCCCGAAGCGGTGGCGAAGAAGACGAGGGCCAGCAATGCGAACAGCGCGATGCGCCCGGGAGGCGATCCCATCGCTTTCGTCAGCGTCGCCGCGCCGGAAGACCATCGCGACGGCCGCGGGCAGGAACGCGGTCCACGGCAAGAGATCGGCGGGGGTCTGGTAGAAGAAGAACCACCACGGCTGGATCGAGTTCGGTGCCTTCACGTAGCGGTGAAGGTTTTGATGGACGGTCACCTCGTAGACGAAGGCCCAGCCGGCGCGCTGACCCAACGCGAAGAGCCAGGCACCGAGCGATCAGCACCATGAGCAGGATTCGGGCTCACGAGAACGCGCACCAGCGGCCGGAGGCGCTTGCGCGCGATCCTCCGCGACGATCCAGAACACGGGCCACAGCAGCCCGACGGGGCCCTTGGCGAGAATTCCGAGCCCCACCGCCGCCCAGCCGAGCGCAACGGAGACTCCTCGACTTCGCACGGGGGCTCGGCGAACAGCGCTTCCCCCAGAGCGTGATCGCGAGGAAGGCGAACGCGGCCATCGACATGTCGCACGAGCACCACTGGCACTTCTGGAAGAACTCGATGCCGGTCAGCGCCACGAACGCACCGCCGTAGGCGATCGCGTCGGAGCCCCACAGCCTCCGTCCGAGGCGCACCGTCAAGAGCAGCACGATCAGCGAGCCGATCGCCGATGGAACGCGCGAGGTCGTCGGGGTGACGCGACCGAACGGAAGCGACGCAATCGCGGCGCCCCAGAAGAGAATCGGCGGTTTGTCCACGTTGACGTCGATGCTGGATGTACGGAACGACCCACTCCCCGTCGATCTCATCGATTGCGCTTGGTTTGCGAATCGCGGCTCGTCGGGGGCATGACCTCGCGGATCGGCAGCTGCACGACGACGAGCATGCAGCCAGAGCACGATCAGACCGGTGCGCGAGAAGAGGCGGTCGAGAAACGTCGCTGGACCGCGGACCCTAACACAGGCGTCAGTCCGCGGGATCCCGTTTCGATGAAGGCGCCCCAGTAGAAGAGGGGTGGGTGGGACGGCCTGGCGTCTGCGCGCTCTCGAGCACGCTGCGACCGGCCCGGCGCACCGCCGCCCCGGTGCGCACGCGCCGGTCAGTCGAGCGCCGTAGAGCGACCGCATCCAATCACCGACGGTGTTGTCGGCCACCGGCCAAAGGAGGTGATCAGGTGCGCCGCACCTGCGACGCGGGAACGCACGGCTGAGCCCCCAGCACGCCTCGCCGCGTCGAACCGCGCCCACCACCGCTGTCGCAAGCGGAAAGGACCACCCAATCGGCCGCTCGAAGGTCGAGCGACGTCACTTCCTCCGCGGTCAGCACCCCGTCGTCGGAATCGGTCGAGGTCGTGTCGTTCCTGTGGTTCGCCGCGGCGAACGCGAGCCCGAGAGCAGCAACGGTTGCGGTCGCCGTGGTCGGACTCGGCAGCTCCAGGAAGAAGCCGTGCGTCGCCACGTGGATCAGGCTCTTCCCCGGGCCAACGTCTTAAAGGCCGTCTCGTCGGCCCGAGCGCCCGTCAGCATGACCACTTCGGGGCGGGGCTTCTGCGTCTCAGCGGTCTCGAACATCCGCGCCAGCTCGACAACTTCCCGTTTGCGTGCCTTCGAGCGGCTCGAACTTCCGTGCCTGAAACGCTTCGCCCGGCGGTCCCGGCCCCCGGTAAACCGGCCCGCCCGTCCTGGCCGTGGAGCCCCCGCTGCGCGTCACTCTGCGCCGCCCACGAGGAGCACCGGCCCATCGCGCGCAACCAACGAGGGCCGGGTGTCGAGCAGGTCCTTCTCCGCGGTCACGTAGTGGAGCAGAGGGCCGTCATCGACCAGGTACCGGCCGGCGGCGTCCGGCAGCGTGTCGAAATTGACGAGGTGAAGCTCGCCATCGGGAACGACGACGACCTCGCGTGCGTTCCGGAAGAAACGGCTTCACTGGATCCCAGATCGCTCGTCAGCCGCGTACCAGGCGGCGACGTACCGCTGTTCGGCATCCACCGCGATCGGCGCGTCGATGCCTCTCCGGCCCACCCCGGATGTCCGCATCGACGCCGGCCGCGGTGCCCAGGGGCACGACCGCGAACGAGCGAGCTCCGGAGACCGCCACCAAGGCGAGATAAGACGGGGATCGAAGCGGGCGGCCACGTATGGGACCTTCGGAAGCCGCGTTGTAGCGAACGTAAGAGACGAGCGCGGCGCCTTTCGGGAGCGCGGCGAGCACGTCGTCGAGGCCCGCGCCGTCCCGCTCGAGTTCCGCGCTGGAACGTCGAGCTGCGCTCGGCCAGCGCCCGCTCTGCCCCTTCGACCTCGGTGCCCGCCGCGGCGAGAGCGTCCCTGTAGGCTTCGGCGCGAGCCATGTCGGGCCCGCTGACGATCAGGCGCGCCAGCCGGTCGCGACTCGCCCGGAGCGCTTTCGCCTCCTCGATCGATTCTGATCCGGACTCGAGCGCGGCATGGTGTCGCGCCGTCATCTCGTCCAGGACGAGGACGCGTGATCGGATCAGACATCGTCCCACACTTGGTGCGCCGAACCGCGATCGGGGCCGAGCGCCGCAAGCGTGGACAAGGGCAAGATCGAGGCTCGCGTCGAGGAACTGGGCGACAGACAGGGCTTCGCGTTCGAGAGGCTTCTCGCGACGTGGCGGAAGGGACGTGCGGCTGACGAGCTCGGCACGGAGCGAGAGCGCCTGAGCTTCAATCGTCTTCCCGACCTCCATTCGACGTTTGCGAGCGCGAGGACCTGATCCGAGCACCCCGGTGCGTCGTGCCCGAAAGCTCCGCTCCTCAATGCTCAACCCTTTCTGGAGCGAGGCACTCGCCTCCGCGAGATTCCCTGCCCGGCCTGGAGCCGCCCGATGGTGCTGCCGCGTCAACGCCAGCCAGGCGTGTTCATCGCCCAGAGTCTTTTCCTGTATTGAGCGAGCCCGCTCGACGAGCTCGAGGGCTCTCGCCGGCTCACCCATCGTTTCGAGTAGATTCGAATAATCGAGCAGGGTCGCGGAGACTTCAGCGTGCTCCCGCCCGGAAGATGCGCTCCTGGGTTACGAGGGCCTGCTCGAACAGCGCTCCGCGCGCACCGTGTCGCCTACGGCTGCTACTACGTTAGCGATGCGGCGCACGCAGATCGCGGCCATGCCTTCGTACCCACTCGTTTCGAAGATTCCACGGGCGCGTTCTGAAGGGGTCCAGCGCCCGCGCGTTATCATCGATGCCTCGGCCGCCGCCCCGAGAAGGTAGTCGTCGAATGCGACGCCGAAACTCACACCTCCGAACGCAAGCTCGTGGATCGGCAGCGCCTGCTCGAGGAGCGTGCGGGCTTGGGCGTAATCCGCAAAATCGATCAACACCTTGGCGAGCGTCGTCCGCGCATCGGCCACGGGCAGGCTCTCCGGCCCGAACCTTGCGATGGAGGATCGCCAGAGCGCGCTCGTAGCACTCCCGCGCCGACAGGTAGTCGCCAAGACTCAATAGAAGACGTGGACCCAGCGTAGCAGCCTCGCGGCGACGTCCGGATGCTGCGGCCCCAAGGCGCGCTGCCGAATGGCGAGCGAACGCTCGGCGAGCCTCTGGAGGTCGGCGTCGCCCCGCATTCCTGACCGAAGTCAAGACCAGACCGTCGAGCGCCCGCGCCACGTTGGGATGATCCGGACCGGAGGCTCGCCTCCCAGATCGCGAGCGCCTGCCTCGAAGAGCGGCTTCGCCGTTGCCGGATCGAAATCGTACTCTGCGATTGGCTCCCAGCCGGCAGGGGGCTTCGGCGACATCGGATGGCCCGCCCGAAGAGGCCTCGCGTCCGCGGAGCACGCGCCGTGAGAGGCCGGGAGCGGGCGTAGATCCGGGTGATGTCCAAGACTTCCGCCTCGTTCTGACACGCCTCTACCAGCGTGAGCGCGTCACCCGGCCCTCGGAGGCGCTCATCGAGCATCCACCGCCCGTTGGGCGAGCGCCAAGCCGTCTGCTTCCTACGAGCCGCGCCCCGCCATACCGCCTCGACGAGCGGGCGAAGCGCATCCGCCATCTGGGTCGAGCCGGCGCCGCGCGTGCGTTCGACGTCAATCCGGCGCTTCCGCGCCAGCGCTTCAGCCTGGACGTACTCGCCCCGTCGTCGATGAGCCGCCGGATGGCGTCGTCGCCACCGATTGATGCCGCCGGCTCGTTCGCCGCGCTGTAGGGGCCTTGCGCATGGCGACAAGAGTCGCCGCCCCGAGGACGACGATGCCGACCACCGCGAGTCGAGACGGAAGAGACACTGAGCTACCCCGCTGCCCCTATACGTTGGGATCGGGACCCTACCAGCGTCCGAGGGCTTTCGCGGAGCGTCGGCGGCAGCGGTTCACTATTTTTTCAGATCGATGAACCGCTGCCCCGGAACCCGTCGACAAAGCAGACTGGCTAGTAGCCGCCTCCGGTCGTGACCCCGGCGAGCCCGGCGCTCGCCGCGTCGAAGGTCACCGTGCCGATCGGCAAACCGGCCGCGTCGATCACCTGCGGCGGATTGGCTCCGGAGCCCGACCAGCGTGAGGGTGGCCGTTCCTGTTCCTCGAACGTCGAACGCGAGCTCGACGATTGCGGTCGCCGCAGCGGAGGTGCCGCTTTCCGGCACCGCCGCCAACTTTCTCGACATTGACCTTGACGACCGACGGATCGGAAGCGTTCACGTCGATCGCGATGGTTTGACCGGCGTCGGCCGTGAGCGTCGTCTGCACGTAGCTCGATTGCGGTACCAGACTCACGAGGTTCGAATTGCCGATCTCGATCCCGAACCGGAAGGCGAACAGATCGAGGTCCTGCTCGGGGCCGAAGAGAATCACGTGAACCAGCACGCGCGAGCCGGAGCTCCCGCACTGACCAGCTTGACGAGGCCGGGCGCCTGCGGTGTCGCACTCTGCGTGAACCGCGCGGAGGTTGGTGGAGTTGTCGCTGCAGGCGGCCAACAGCGAGAGCAGGGCGAATCCGATCGAGGCTAGGAATCGGACTCCGGGAGGATTCAGGTGAGTCATGGCGCTACTCCTTTCATGAGCACCGGTCGATCAGCGACCGAAACGCCCGGAGGAAGACTGGGATGCCGCCGAGGTTTCGTAGCCTGATCGAGAACGAGGCGCGTTTCGCGGTGACGGCGACCACCGGGCGCGGGAACAAGAGGGGCTCCGGTGCGGAGAGGGTCGGCAGGCATCTGCCGACCGCGATGAGGGTGGAGGCGATGTTGGACAGCAGTTTCGAGTTCATGGGACAGCTCCGTTCGAGTTAAGGCGTGTTTCTCTCGGAGACGATTCCTTCGTGCTCGAGCATGGCGACGACGAGCGGCGAGCAGCCGACGATCCGGACTCCGCGCGTGCCCACGCGGCCGAGCACCTCGACGCCGGAACGACCGATGAACACGACCTCGGAGAGATCGAGGCACGACGCGGTAGCCTCGCGCGAATCAGACGCTCGCACTCGCGCTCGAGCAGAGCTCGGCCCACTCCGCGACGATGCGGCCCTGGAGGAACAGGGTGACTTCCTCGAGCCGCCATCACGTCGTGCCGAATGCGAAGCATCGGATCCTCCGTTCGTTGCGACATCACGAACGGGACTACCGCAACGCATGTGCCATGGCGCGGGTGGCTGCGAGACGCGTCGGCAAACGGACTCACAACGAAGGCGTTGCTGCGGGTGAGCCGTACGACCGCATCGACCGGCGGGCGTAAGACGCATGCCAACCGGTTGGCGGAATGCCAACGCGCTGGGATCAGCTGGGACGCGAGATGCCGAGCTTCTTCATGCGCGCTTCGAGCGTGGTCGCGCTTCAGCCCGAGAATGCCGCAGGCTCCGTCGCTCGCCGCTGACCCGCCAGCCCACGCTTTCGAGGACCGACACGGATGTGCTCCCGCTCGATCTCCTCGAGCGTGCGCGCCGGCTTCGGCCGCGCGGCCGGCGCCCGGCGCCGCGAAGGACTCGTCCAGCCTCGAGCTGGCTCTTCCGGGAGAGGATGACCGCCCGCTCGATGACGCTCTTGCAGCTCCCGCACGTTCCCCGGCCAGGAGTACGCCGTCAGCTCGCGCATGGTCTGTTCGCCGATCGTCTCGATGGTCTTCCCCATCTTCGACCGCGTAGATCATGACGAAGTGGCGGGTCAGGCGCGGAACGTCCTCGAGCCGCTCGCGCAGCGGCGGGATCGGGATCGGGAACACGTTGAGGCGGTAGAACAGGTCGGCGCGGAATCGTCCTTCCTCGCACGGCGGCCTTCAGATCGCGGTTGGTCGCGGCGATGATCCGGACGTCCACCTTGATGCGTCTGCGGTTCCGCCGAGGCGCTCGAACTCGCCCTCCTGGAGAACGCGCAGCAGCTTCGCCTGCAGCTCCAGCGGCAGGTCGCCGACCTCGTCGAGGAACAGCGTACCCCCGTTCGCCAGCTCGAAGCGGCCGATCCTGCGGCTCGAGAGCGCCCGTGAAGGCGCCCTTCTCGTGTCCGAACAGCTCGCTCTCGATCACGCCGGCTCGGAAGGGCGGCGCAGTTCACCTTGACGAGGATCTTGCCCTGCGTCGCGCTCAGGCCGTGGATCGCGCGGACGACGACCTCCTTGCCCGTCCCCGTCTCCCCGGTCACGAGCACGGTGGAGTCGGTCCCGCGCGACCATGCGAACGCTCGCGAGGACCCTCTGGATCGCCGGTGACTCGCCGACGACGTCCGCGAACGGCCGCCTCGGCCCGCGACTCCTCCTGCAGGTAGAGGTTCTCCTGCTCGAGGCGGCTCTTGAGCGACGCGATCTCTTCGTACGTCGAGCATGTTCTGGATGGCGAGGACGACCTGGTCGGCGATCGCGAGCAGCAGCTCGGAGTCCGCTCTCGCCCGTACCGCCCGACTCTCGCAGCTGCCGACGTTCAAGCGTCCCGATGACCTGGTCCTTGGCCCGCAGCGGCACCGAGAGGGCGGAGAGGATCCCCTCCTGAAGCAGCGCGGCATGCTCGATGGAATCGATCGCGTCCTCTTCACGAAGTCCGGCGTCAGCAGCGGGCGCACCGGTGTCGACGATCCACCCGGCTCGGCTTCCCGGCCGCGGCCACGTCGCCGCCGAGCGCGAATGACGGACGAGCGGCGCGGGCCCGTGCGATGCCGAGGACCTTGAAGCCGCCTCCGGCGGGTCGTCCAGGACGAGCGCCGCGCGATCGAACGGGATCACGCCCGCAGCGCGCCCGCCGATCGCCTCGAACGAGCGTCTCCCTGTCGAGGCAGGTCACGACCGCGTTGTTGACCTGCAGGAGCACCCGCCACCGCTCCTCGGCGCTGGCTCAGCCTGACGTGCGCGCCTCCACGAGGTGCTGAAGATCCGCGCTCAAGGCACTGTCAGATCCTCGGCCAAGCGTCGCGTCCCGATCTCGGTCATGACGGAGGCCGCCAGGCTGCGGAGAACGTCGAGCTCCTCGTCCGTCCACACCGCGCGGCTGCGCAGTCCACGACGCAGAACGAGCCCGAGAGTCTGCCCTTCGGTCGTCGTCGAGCGGGATGCCCGCGTAGGCGACGATGCCCAGCTCCGGACACCGCCGGGTTGTCCCGGCACCAGCGGATCCTCCCGTGCGTCCGACACGAGGAGCGGCTCGCCCGACGCGACCGTGTGCTTGCAGAACGAGTGCGTCAGGGGCGTCTGCCGCAACGACGCCCACGGCTCCGGCAGCCCGACGGCGCTCTTGAAGAACTGCCGCTCGCCATCGACGAGCGATACGTAGGCAGCGCGGCACCCTCAGGATGCTTCTCGCAAGCCGCGTCAGCCGGTCGAACGCTTCTTCAGGCGGAGAATCGAGGAGCGACGTGTGCCGCAGCGCTTCCAGTCGTGCGGCGTTTCTGTAGCTGCCGTCGAGGTGGTCCCGCATGCGATCACCGTCCGCGTCGACCGCTCAATCGTGGTCGAGTCGCGGCATCATAGCCGCCGCGAGCTCGTCCCGCTCTGCGGGCGAAAGGGCGAGCCCAGCGCGCGCCGGGCCGGGTCGGTTGCTCCGCCGCCGCGGCCCCACGATCACGGCGTCGACCTGCGCGGTGTGCCAGAAGCCATGCGATCGCCAGCGCCGCGGGCTCCTCCCCCAGCCGCCGGGCGAGCCTCGCAGAAGCGAGCGATCGCGCGATAGGTTGCCGCGCCTCGAAGCGCCTGTAGCTCTCGGCCGAAGCGCCATGCGCGAGCCGGGAGGGGCTTCATGCCCTCGGCGTACTTCCCCGTCAGCCAGCCACCCGCCAGCGGGCTGAACGGGTGAAGCCGATCCCAAGGCGCGCGCAGACGGGAAGGACGTCGGCCTCCGCTTTCGATCGGAAGCGAGTAGGAGTTCTGCACCCACCCTCGAAAGCCCCGCGGGTACCCGCAAGCTGCGGTGCCCCGATGTTGCAGGCGCCGAACGCGGCGATCTTGCCTGCTCGGACCAGGGACTCGAGCGCGCCCAGGGTCTCCGGAAGCGGCGTATCGGGATCGGGCCATGGGTCATGTACAGCTCGACGCGCTCCACGCCGAGCCGGGAGAGACTCCCTTCGATCTGACGCACGATACGCGCACGAGACAGGCCCCGATCGCGGGGTCGCCCACGAGTGAAAGACCTTCCGTCGTAAGGACGATGCGGTCGCGAGCCAAAGGCCCCTTCGAGCGAAGCCACGTGCCGATGGCGCTCTCCGCTGCGTCCGCCTCCGTACGCGTCCGCGGTATCGAAGAGCGTGATCCCCAGCTCCCAGGCGGCATCCATGATCTCCCGCGCCTCTGCTTCGACTCGCCTATGCCGAAGAAGGCCGGAGCCGATCCGACACCGCCGAATCCACCGCATCCCAGGCCGATCCGCGAGACGTTGACGCCGGTTTTTCAAGGCTCCGGAACTGCATCCGGAGAACTGTACGCGATCGGGCCGGGAATCAAGCAGCAATGAGGGGCAGGATGATCGTCGAGCGCACGATGCACGCCGGCTGGCTGTCGAACACCTACCTCGTCGCCGACCGGCCTGGGCGGCCATGCCGTCCTCATCGACACCGGAGGCTCCGCCGGAACCGATCCTCGACGAAAGTGACGGAGCTTCGATGACCGGTCAGCCACGTGCTGTGCACGCACCACCACGTCGATCACATCGCGCACAACGCCGACTACAAGTCGCGCTTCGGCTGCCCGATCTGCGGTCATGCGCGAGAGAGCGCGAGCTGTTCGGAGGCCTCGACCTCGAGATCGGCGACGGCGACGAGGTCGTGACCGGCGGCCTCGCACGTCCGCAGCCTCCACGTGCCGGGGCATCACAAGGGCAGCTCCGCCTATCTCGTCAACGACGAGCGCGTCTTCACGGGCGACACGCTCTTCCGGAACAGCGTCGGTGGGACGCGCGCTCCCGGCCACGGCATCGTTCGAGCAGCTCCGGCACTCGATCATGGACGTCCTGATGCGCCTTCGAAAGAGACACGGCGGTGCCACTCCGGCCACACCGAGCCGACCACGATCGGCGAGGAGTGGGAGCGGAACCCGTTCATCCGGGCGTGGCGCGGTCTCGACGCCGGCCGCGAGAAGCGATGCACGGCGCTGGGGCGACCGGCAACGCTTCTCTTGCGGGCGCGTGACTACGACGGCGGCACCAAGCGCTGGGTGCGCTTCGACGAAGGGGACCGCCTCGACGTCGTGCCGGGGTCGAAGGTTCAGGAGGCTGATCGCTGATGCGATGTCTGGAGATCGTTCCATCGCCCTTACGTTCACCGCGGTCGCGGCCGCCGAACCGCCCATCCTCCGCTACGTCCCCAAGCACGAGGAGCTCAAGTACACCTTCGGGGGCGTCGCGCCGACCCACCGGATCAAGCCCGGCACGCGGATCGTCTCCTGGACCGAGGACTGCTTCGACGGCGCGCTCAACAAGCCGGGCCAGAAGCCGAGCGCGGTCGCTCGTCCCGGCCACGACAATCCGCAGACCGGGCCGTTCTACGTCGACGGGGCCGAGCCGGGCGACACGCTCGCGATCCGCATCGAGAAGCTCGAGCCCGCGCGCGACTACGCGATGTCCGTCGCTCTTCCCGGGCTTCGGCGCGTTGAAGGGCACCGACCAGACCGCGATGCTCAGTCCGGACCTGCCCGAGACGGTCTGGTTCTACGGGTCGACCGCGCCGAAGGCGTCGCGCGCGACGCGCTCGCAGGACGGCAAGCACTCCTGGGAGGTTCCGCTCGCGCCGTTCCTCGGCTGCCTCGGCGTGTCGCCGGCCAACGGCGAAGCGCGCTCGACGATCGTGCCCGACTACTTCGGCGGCAACATGGATTGCCCCGAGGTGCGCGCGGGCAACACGGTCTACCTCGGCGTGCGCGTTCCGGGCGCGCTCGTCTCCTTCGGCGACGGCCACTACGCGATGGGCGACGGCGAGATCATGGGGACGGCGATCGAGGGCGCGATGAACGTCGAGCTGACGGTCGATCTCGATCAAGCACACGCGAGACGCCGTGGCCGCGCATCGAGAACGCGGAGTGGATGATGTCGCTCGGCGCGGCCGCGCCCGCTCGAGGACGCGGCGCGCATCGCGTTCAAGGACATGGTGCGATGGGTGCAGGAGAAGACCGGGATGGACGAGATGGACGCCTACGAGTTCGTCTCCCAGAACGCGACGGCGCCGATCGTCGAGATCGTCGATCCCGAGTACACGGTGCTCGTCAAGATCCCGAAGCGCCGGCTGCCGCATCAGGCCAAGTAGCGCCGCTCCAACCCATCAATGCTGGGTCCCTCGGGGTATCGTTGGAACTGTCCGTCTCGAGTAGCAGATCTCGTCGTCGAACGCGGAGGTCGTCCCCGGCGAGCAGGTCGCTCCAATGCCGTCCTTCCCTTGCGAGTAGATCGTGTACGAGTTCGGCGTCGAGTCGGCTCGGATCACGTTCGACCACCCATCGATCAGCGGCATCGCGTTGAAGAAGATCGGGTCGATGACCGCCTTGATCGCGGGGAGGGTGACCGCCGGGGGTAATCGATTGTCCACGGCATACGCCCGACCGCGGCGCCTATGGTCCTGATGTCCGACATCGTGCGCTTTTGCTTCCCTTGTCGACCGCATTCAAGAGGTTCGGGATCGCGATCGCCGCGAGGATCCCGATGATCGCAACGACGATCAAAAGCTCGATCAGCGTAAATCCGCGCGGTGATGCCGCATCGTGGGATCCCAGGCTTCCATTCCCGTGCCACGGCGGTCCGCCGCGAACCGGCGGCCGGCCGTCGGTGCGATGACGAGAATTGGGGCGAATGCGGCGATCTTCGCCGCTCATTGTCACAACGGCCCCGGCCTACTCCACGATGAACCTGGCGCCGGCGAGGGCGTCCCTTGTAATAAGGATGCGAGCTGCGCGCCTTGTCCGTCACCTGAACCCAGACTACGCTCCAGACGCCTCGCGCCGCGTATTGCGGAACGGACACCGTTGCCGTCATCGGCGCCCGCGGGTCGCCGGGATTCGGCGAGCACTCGAAGCGGATCCACGCCACCTGGCCGTTCGCGGCCGCCGGGCCTTCGATGCGGCCGAACAGCGAAGGAGCGACGCCGCTCTCCCGTCGTCATGGGCCTCGACCGTCAAGACGATCTCCGTCGCGACCAAGTATTGAAAACGTGCGCCGGAGCGAACGGCAACGTCGCGTCGATGATCGGGCTCGGCGTCGCAAGCCCCGCGGCTTGCGGCAGGCGAAGCTCGCGCCGCATGAACGCGGCGAGAGCCTCGCCCGGGAACCGGCGGTGTCGTTCGTCGTGCTCAGGCGCGGGTGCACTGAGTTCCGCTCCCGCGTCGGCGTTCGCCGGGACCGGCACGTCGGACACCGCAAGATGTCGGCGACCCGTTCGGCCGGCACGTGAAGGGGAATGAACGCCGACTTCGAAGGGTTCTGGAACGCGCCCGTCGACCGACGCCACCCCTGAGCGATCGTCCTCGACCGTAACCTCGATGCGATTGGTTTTCGCCCGGATCGCGCTGCGTCGTCGATCGGGCGACGCCGCGGATCTCGGGCGCCGCCGAGTCGGCCCGCGGAGACGACGCGAAGCGTCCCCCTGCCGGGACGGTCTGAACCTCTCGAACGCGAGCGCGTGGCGCGTTGTCGGCCGTGTCGACGATTCGAGAGGGTACCGACGAACCAGTCCCCCGTCTCCGCGCGCTGGGGCATGGGCGATCCCGGCGATGGACAATGCCGCTTCCCGTCGCGCCTCCCGCCATGAATGGGATGTCCGCCGCGCCGCTCGGGCCGCGCAACGTGCCGAAGACACGAGCTTGACACCGGACAGATCGTCGCTCGCACCGACTGGAGCAGCCGTCGCCACACGGCCACCGTTGACCCTCGCGGGTCGAAGCGGAGGGGACTGAGCACGGGAACCACGACCCGGTTCCGAACGAGGATCGTCCGGCGCGACCGCCGTCTCGGGCGGCAGGATCGGCTCCTCGATGCGAGGCAGGGTTCGCGGCCTGTGGAGCGTCCATGCCCGTGGGAGCGCCGACCCGGGGCAGCTCGAGCCGGGTAGCAGCCGATCACGACGCGCGCCGTGGCCGATTCACCGCCCGGAAGGCGATCAAGTGACGGGCGACGGGCTGCGGCAAAGCCTGAAATGGTGACCGCGCCAGGCGGCGCGACCGGCACCGCGCCATGCGCCGCCGACGGCGCCACCGCGGGGGCGTTCGTCAAACGGTGAAGGCTCGCCGACTCATGCGACGTGATTCGATGGTGCGTGGCGCGACGCGGGCGATGAGTGAATGGCTTCCGCGAGCGCCGCCACCTCACGAGGGGGGTTCGGTCTCAGGCCGCGCCACTGACGAGCGCGTGTGATTCCCGGTGACGGCTTCGAAATGGACTTCGTGACGAGCCCGACGAGCAGGGCGATCGTCCACGATGGCGATCCACGATGTTTCTCATCGACTCTTTACGCCACGGCGGGAATCAGCGCCCAAGGCCTTTCGGCGCTCTGCGATGTGCCGCACCGAGGCGACGCAGAGCGGGCGTGTCGGCCTCGCTCGGCGTTGCGGATCTTGACGTGGCGTCGCGAGCGTTCCGAGCCTCTTTTGTCCCGATGTGCCCATCCGCCGCCTAAGTGTTTGAAATCGTCGTGCCGCGCGCGCGGCCAGTTTGTCGCCACCGTGAAGCAGGCCGTGGGCGGTGCCCGGTCTGCTCGGCGCGAGAAAGGTCGCGGCGCAGCGGCACTCCCGGCGTTCCTGTCGGCGTTGGAGTGCACGGCCTTTGCGGATGAGCGCGCGGACCAGGGCCCAGTCGCTCGCCGGCTGCGCCTCGCCCAGCGTTCGCAGCACCTCGTCCAGCCGTTTCTCATGGTTCTTTTGGCAGCTCGTCGACCGTCTCGCCATTCGGCATCTCTCCATGTTTGACGCGAGCTGATGATAGGTCTATACGTCGGCAATCATCGAGGGTCCAAACCTTAAGGAGTTTCTATGGCGGACGTCACGATCAAGCGGTTCGACGAGCTCGAGAGCTACAGAGGGGAAGGCGGATTCTCGCTACGCCGCCATGGGCCTCGGCGCGGCGCTTGTGGGGATGAACAGTCTCTCCAGCTCCCCGCGGGTTGGAGCGACTATCCGGATCACGACCACGCGAAAGACGGGCCAGGAGGAGGTCTACGTCGCGCTCGAGGGAAGCGCCGCGGATGCAGGCCGGCGACGAGACGTTCACCCGGAGCCGGGCTCTCGTTCGGGTGGGACCGGCTCAGAAACAGATCACGCCGCGGCCCGAACGGGGTCACGCTCTCGCCCTCGGCGGAACACCGGGCAGGCCTACACGCCGCGGTCATAGCGGCGTAGGATTCGGCATCGGTTCTCAACCCAGGAGAAAGCCCATGAAGCAAGCCGCCGTCCGCCTGATCGCCTCATTCGTGATCGTCGCATCGTTGGAGTCGGCCTGCCGCCGTCATGGTTTCCGCCGCGCCGTCGAGAATCCCTGCGACCGACGTATCAGATGCTGCGGTGCAGGCGCAGCACGGGCATTTCGACGTCTCGTGCTGTTGCTGCCGGCTGCAAGGTACGCGCGCCCCGTGGTCGCAACCGCGGGCGCCGCCGTGACGCCGTTCGTTACCGGGTGATGCTGATCGACATCGCCGCCACGCGTCTGTCGCTCCCTGCGGGCCGGACCCGACGACTCTCCAGTGATCGCGCCCGTTCCGCCACGGTTCGCCTGTTGCTGATCGCCATCCAGTTGCCGTAGTTCGGCGTGTAGCTCATCCTCGCTGAGACCGTGTGCGGGGAGAACGACCAGGGCGGGACGCTGAGGTCGACGACTGTTCGAGAACTCCAACCGGTAGGTCAGGTCACAGTCGAGCTCCACGTAAACGTGGAGGACCCAGACGGCGAGCCGCAGGACCCCTGCGAGGCGAACGCCGACCCGTCGGCCGGAGTGAGTCCTACGACTATGCACGCGCTCTCGTCGTCGCGCCGGGTTGTAGGTGAAGACGCACCCTGAGGCCGGGTTGCAGCTGTCCGACGTGCAACTGTTGTTGTCGTTGCAGACGGTGGCGCCGCACGTGCCGCCGCCGCAGGGTATCGCCGGTCGTGCACGCGTTCCCGTCGTCGCAGGATGCGGTGTTGTTGGTGAAGACACAGCCCGTCGCCGGATTGCAGCGTGTCGGTCGTGCAGACGTTGCTGTCGTTGCAGATGACGGCGGCGCCGCCGCGGCACGTGCCGCCGCCGCAGGCGTCGCCGGTCGTGCACGCGTTCCCATCGTCGCAGGATGCGGTGTTGTTCGTGAAGACGCAGCCCGTCGCCGAGTTGCAGCTGTCGGTCGTGCACACGTTGTCGTCGTTGCAGCTGACGCGGCGCGCCGCCGGCGCAGGTGCCTCCGCCGCAGGTGTCGCCGGTCGTGCACGCGTTCCCGTCGTCGCACGGCGCCGTGTTGTTCGTGAACACGCAGCCCGTCGCCGGGTTGCAGCTGTCGGTCGTGCAGACGTTGTTGTCGTTGCAGGTGACCGTCGCGCCGCCGTGGCAGGTGCCTCCGCCGCAGGTGTCGCCGGTCGTGCACGCGTTCCCGTCGTCGCACGACGCGCGTGTTGTTCGTGAACACGCAGCCCGTCGCCGGGTTGCAGCTGTCGGTCGTGCAGACGTTGTTGTCGTTGCAGGTGACCGTCGCGCCGCCGTGGCAGGTTCCGCCGCCGCAGGTATCGCCCGAGGTGCAGGCGTTCCCGTCGTCGCAGGATGCGGTGTTGTTCGTGAAGACGCAGCCCGTGGCCGGGTTGCAGCTGTCGGTCGGTGCACGCGTTGTTGTCGTCGCAGGCAATGCGTCGCGTGCCGGACGGCAGACCGCCGTTCGAGCACGTGTCGCCCGTCGTGCAGGCGTTCCCGTCGTCACAGGCCGCGGTGTTGTCGGTGAAGACGCAGCCTGACGTTGTCACAGATGTCGGACGCAGGGGTTGCCGTCATCGCACGAGCGTTCCCGTGCCCGGCCGGCAGCTTCCTCGGAGCAGGCGCGTCGTCCGTCGTGCACGCGTTTCCGTCGTCGCAGGCCGACGTGTTGTTCGTATGGGCGCAACCGCTCGCGGCGTCGCACGTGTCGTCCGTGCACGGGTTCCCGTCGTCGCAGGCTTGCGGGTCGCTCGTATGGACGCAACCGGCGCCGAAGTCGCAGGCGTCGGTCGTGCAGACGCTTCCGTCGTCGCAACCAGGGTCGGTCCGCCCAGGCACACACCCGCGTCGTTGCAGCCGTCGTTCATCGTGCACACGTCGCCGTCACTGCAAGCGCGTCGGCAGCCTCGAACTGACAGGTCGAGCCGCAGCAATCACCGTTGGCGGTGTTGCCGTCGTCGCACGACTCACCCTCTTCGAGAACTCCGTTTCCGCAGAGCGCGGCGGCCGTCAGATGAAAGACACCGGTCGGGGTGCCGACGTAGACGTCTCGGGGTTCGTACGGCTTCCCGTCAACGCGCGCCGATGTTGGAGCTGAGGTTCGTCAGCCCGGTGATGATGCGCTGCCAC
>ERZ1370068.157-contig-10138_pt1 | contig 48145 bp, 60 predicted proteins | sample MGYA00561227_ERZ1370068 | MGnify/ENA primary metagenome ERZ1370068 (study PRJEB38410, sample SAMEA6850437) | metagenome | study: Metagenomic assessment of the ecological functions of the soil: analysis of the soil microbiota associated with the... | reverse complement strand
CTTACGCATTGCTGTGACGATCCACGCTTCGCGCGTTGGTTTGGTGCTCTCGCAGACGCCGTCGGGCGGCGCCAACATCCCGCGCGGCTCGCTGATTGCTGCTGTACGTCGGCGCCTGGACGGCTACTTCCGGGGCGCTTCGGGGCGGGGTCGAGCTTGTAGCCGACGCCGTAGCGCGTCTGGATGAAGGTGTGCGTCGACGGAGCGCGCGTCGATCTTCTCGCGCAGCTTGCGGACGAAGACGTCGACCGTGCGGTCGCGATGCGACGCGCGCCGGCCCCAGACTCGCTGCAGTAGCTCGTCGCGCGTGAGCGACGCGGCCCTGGTCGAGCGCGAGCGCGTAGAGCAGGCGGAACTCGGTCGGCGTCAGCTCGGCGCTCTCGCCGTCGACGTAGGCCTGCACGTTGCGCGGGTCGAGCCGCAGCTCCTCGACGTCGATCTCGTCGCCGCGTCGTGGCTCCTGCGCGCGGGCGCCGCGCCGCGCGGCGCGCGCGACACGCGGGCCACGAGCTCCTTCATCGAGAACGGCTTCACGAGGTAGTCGTCGGCGCCGATCTCGAGCGCGTTGATCCGGTCGTGCTCGGTGCCGCGCGCGCTGACGACGACGATCGGCGTGCCGATCCCTCGCCGCGCGCCTGCTCGATCACCCGCCAGCCGTCGATGCCCGGGAGCATCAGGTCGAGCACGCAGACGTCCGGCTGCTCGTAGCGCAGCCGCGCGAGGCCGGTCTCGCCGTTGGCGACACCGACCGCGTCGAAGCCGGCGGCGGTCAGGTGGCGCGCCATGCCCTGGGCGATGACGTCGTCGTCCTCGATGATCAGAACCTTCGCCATCCGGTATCCAGATCATGAAAGCCCCTGCACGTCGCTGGGGGCAAATGGTGGTGAAGGGATGGTATCTAGGTGGTGAAACGGCACCGGCGCGCGAGCCCTCTGTTAGAACCGGAGCATGGAACGCGACGCGCGAGCGCGGCCGGGTGCTCATCGAGGAGAGCCGCGAGGCGGTTGTCGTCCTCGACGAAGACGGATGCGGTGCTCGCCGCGAGCCGCAGGGCGCGTCAGTCGCTCGACGGCGTGCGGGAAGGGGAGCTGCTGCCGCCCGACCTCCTCGCGAACCGATGTCGGCCGGCGCCGCTCGTCGTGAGCTACACGGTCGGCGGCCAGACCGAGCGGCTCGTCTACTTCTCCGAGGCCGGCGATCTGCCGCGTACGAGGAGCTTCGCTCGGGCTTCACGGCCGCGGTCTCGCACGAGCTCCGGACGCCGCTCGCGCGGCTCCTCTCGCTGCTCGAGCTCGCCGGCGCTTCCGGGCGAGGACGTGCCCGATCTACTCGAGCAGGCACGGCGCGAGATCGACGCAGATCGTCGAGCTGATCGACGAGTGCTCTTCCTCGCCGAGCTCGAGTCCGGGACCCGCGTCGTCTCGCTCGGCGCCGAGCCCGTGCTTCCCGTGCTCAACGAAGTCGCCGCCGAGCCTCGAGGAACAGGCGGCGCGGGCCGGGGTGACGCTGGTCGTCGAGGGCGACGAGGGTGCGAGCGCCGAGGTGCGGCCGCGGATGCTCCGCGTCGTCGCTCGAAACCTTGCCGAGAACGCGATCCGCTACGCCGGCCCGGGAGCGAATGCGATCCCTCTCGGTCCGCCGGTCGGACGGCGAGGTGGTGCTGCGCGTCGTCGACGACGGCGCCGGCGTCGACGCAGGCCGACCTGCCGCGCGGCTGTTCGAGCGCTTCTACCGGGCCGATCGTTCTCGCGGCTCGCGCGGGACCGGCCTTGGGCTCGCGATCGTGAAGCACGTCGTCACCTCCGCAGGCGGCACAGTCGACGCGAGCGGGTGGACGTGGGCGCGGGCTCGAGATCCGCTGCTCGTTCCCCACCCGGACGTAGCTCCTTCACCACCCTTTCACCCGATCTTCACCATCCGGCACCCCCGCTCCTGAGGGCGTTGGAACACTCGCCGCATGACAAACAACCACAGGAACGATCGCCAGAATTGCGCTGGTACTGGGCCTCGTGCCCCTTCTCGCGGCCGGCTGTCGGCCGCGACGACAGCAACTCGAGCGGCACGACGGTCCGGCGCGGCGGCAGCAACGACCTGTCCGGCCGCATCGAGGCCGACGGCTCCAGCACGGTCGGCCCGTATGCGACCGCGGCGGCCGAGGCGCTTCCAGGCGGCAGAACAGCGGTGTGCAGGTGACGGTCGGCGTCTCCGGCACGGGCGGCGGCTTCGAACGCTTCTGCCGCGGTGAGACGGATCATCTCCGAACGCCTCCCGCCAGATCAAGGACGACGAAAGCGGCCGGCCTGCAAGGCGCAGGAATCGAGTACGCCGAGTTCCAGGTCGCGAACGACGCGCTCACGGTCGTTGTCAACAAGGACAACGACTGGGCCAAGTGCCTGACCGTCGAGCTCAGCTGAAGACGATCCTGGGGCCCCGACTCCAAGGTGAAGAACTGGAACGAAGTCGATCCGACTCTTCCCCGACGAGAAGCTGTCGCTCTTCGGCCCGGGCACGGACTCCGGCACCTTCGACTACTTCACCGGAGAGATCAACGGCGAGGAGGACGCAGCCGCACCGACTACTCAGGCGAGCGAGGACGACAACGCCATCGTCACCGGCGTGGCAGGCGACAAGGGCGGTCTCGGCTACTTCGGGCTTCTGCGTACTTCGAGCAGAACCAGGACAGAGCTGACGGCCGTCGAGATCGACGGCGGCGACGGCTGCGTCGCGCCGAGCGACCGCCACCGTCCAGGACGGCATCGTACACGCCTCTGTCGCGCCCGCTCTTCATCTACGTGAAGAAGGAGTGCGCTGGCAGCGGCCGGAGGTCGAGGCGTTCGTCCAGCTACATCCTCGACAACGAGCCGACGATCGCGAGAACGCGCAGTTCGTCCCGCTGACCGACGAGCAGCTCACAGGAGGCGCAGAGCGACGCTCGAGAGCTGCACTGGGGTCGTAGCTGCCGACTGAGCTGGCCGCCTGCGCGAGCCTCAGCTCCGCGCCGCGAAGCGATACGGCGAGGTCGTCATCAAGGCGGCACTCGCCGCCTGCGCGCTCGATCTCGGTCGGCGACCACCGTCGGAATCGTCGATCGCGCTCTTCGTCCCGGCGTTCGAGTTCTTCCAGGAGGTGAGCTTCGATCGGCGACTTCCTGACAGGAACGGAGTGGGCCCCGCTCTTCCTGCAGCCAGTCCTTTCGGCGTCATCCCCGCTGATCGTCGGGACGCTCTCGGTCACCCTCTGGCGCCGTCGCTGATCGCGATCCCGCTCGGGCTCGGCGCCGCCGATCTACCTCAGCGAGTACGCGACGTCCACGCGTCGAGCCATCGCTCAAGCCGCGCTCGAGCTGCTGGCCGGGATCCCGACCGTCGTCTACGGCTACTTCGCGCTCACGCTGGGTGACGCCGCACCTGCGTGACGTCGGGATCGACGTCGACGTCTTCAACGCGCTCTCAGCGCAGGTCTCGTCATGGGCGTGATGATCATCCCGACCGTCGCCTCGCTCTCCGAGGACGCCGATGTCGGCGCGTGCCGCGCGACCTTCGCTACGGCGGCGTACGCGCTCGGGTCGAGCGAAGCTGCAGGTCGCGACGCGGATCGTGGTGCCGGCCGCGGTCTCCGGGCATCGTCGCCGCGTTCGTGCTCGGCATCTCGCGCGCGATCGGCGAGACGATGATCGTGCTCATCGCGCTGCCGGGCAGCAGCCGAACCTCTCCTTCGATCCGCGCGAGGCGGTCGAGACGATGTCCGCCTTCATCGCTGGCAACCGGCGCGAGCGCGACGTGCCGACCGGCTCGGTCGAGTACAAAACGATCTTCGCGGTCGGCGCGACGCTCTTCGTGATGACGCTGATCGTCAACGCCGTTTCCATCCGCCTCGTCCGCAAGTACCGCGAGGTGTACCGAATGAGCGTCGCGGTATCGGATGCGCCGGTCCGAGCGGCCGCAGACGCGGTGTCGTCAGGCGCGGGCTGCTCTTCGTCGCGCTGCTTCGGCTCTCGATGGCGGTCGGCTGTCCTCGCTCTGGGGACACTCTTCTTCGACGTCCTCAGCAAAATTCGCCGTGACCTCGACCGCGATGCTCCTCACGAATCCGCCCCGTCGAGCATCACCTGACATCGCGGGCGCCCGCCCCGCGATCCTCGCCACGCTCTACCTGGGCGTGCTCCTCATCGCTCTTCACAGTGCCGATCGGCGTGGGCACCGCGGTCTATCTGGAGGAGTACGCGGACACGAACCGCTGGTACAACCGCCTGCTCGAGCTCAACATCCAGAACCTCGCCGCTGTGCCGTCGATCGTCTACGGAATCCTCGGCCTCGCGTTCCTCGTGCGCGGCCTGGGTCTCGGGCAGGGTGCTGCTCGCCGGCGCACTGATCCTCACGCTCCTCGTCCTTCCGACCGTGATCATCGCCGCGCGTGAGGCACTCGCGTGCGGTGCCCGAGTCTATCCGGGAAGGCGCGCAGCGCTCGGCGCGACCCAATGGCAGGTGGTCTCGCGGCCAGGTGCTCCCCGCAGCGATCCCGGGGATCGCGCACCGGCTCGATTCTCGCCCTCTCGCGGGCGATCGGTGAAACCGCGCCGCTGATCCTCGATCGGAGCGCGTCACCTTCATTTCGTTCAACCCCACGGTCCTGGGCCCATTCACGGCACTACCGGTCCAGATATACAACTGGATCGAAGCTCCCCAGGATCCGCAATTCAAGTCCCTCGCCGCCGCGGCGATCATCGTCCTCCTGCATCATGGTTTTGTCTCCGAACGCCGGCGCGATCTGGCTCCGCAATCGCTATCAGAAGAGGTGGTGACTATCATCGAGTCTCCCATGCAAGTGGCCCGTGAACATCGCAGGCGCGCGACGAGCTACGCTCCGCGCGCGAGCAAGCGAGGTCGTCTTCGACGTGTCGGCTCTCACCGTTTCTTACGGTGAACGCCGCGGCCTCGATGAACGTCTCGCTCGATCGTCTACAAGAACTTCGTTACGGCCTTCATCGGTCCCTTCCGGCTGCGGCAAGAGCACGTTGATCCGCTGCTTCAACCGGATGAACGACCTCATCCCGAGCGCCGAGGTGGACGGGCACGGTCCTGTACCACGGCCAGGACCTCTACGGGCGACGACGTCGACCCGGTCGAGGTGCGGCGGCGGATCGGCATGGTCTTCCAGAAGCCGAACCCGTTCCCGAAGTCGATCTACGACAACGTCGCCTTCGGCCCGCGCGTGCTCGGGATGAAGGACGACCTCGACGAGCCGCGTCGAGCGCGCGCTGCACCAGGCGCGCGCTCTGGGACGAGGTCAAGGACCGGCTGAAGGAGTCGGCGCTCGGCCTCTCAGGCGGCCAGCAGCAGCGGCTCTGCATCGCGCGCTGCCTCGCCGTCGAGCCGGACGTGATCCTGATGGACGAGCCGGCCTCGGCGCTCGACCCGATCTCGACGCACGCGGATCGAGGACCTGATGCACGAGCTCAAGCGCGAGTACACGATCGTGATCGTCACGCACAACATGCAGCAGGCCGCGCGCGTCGCCGACATGACCGCGTTCTTCTCGCGTCGACGATCGACGACGAGCGGCAAGCGGAGCGGCATCCTCGTCGAGTACGACCAGACGTCGAAGATCTTCACCAACCCCGGCCGACAAGCGCACCGAGGACTACGTGACGGGACGGTTCGGCTAGATGCGCGTCTCCTTCCAGGAAGAGCTCGACCAGCTCGAGTCGTCGCTGCGCGTGGAGGGCGAGCTGGTGCTGCGCTCGCTTCGCGGCGCCGTCGAGGCCGTGCTGCCAGGACGCCGAGCTCGCGGACGAGGTGATCGCCTTCGACGACGACGTCGACTGCCGCAGTACTTCGCGGTCGAGCAGGGCATCGAGTGCTCTGCTCGCGCGCCAGACGCCGGTCGCCAGCGACCTGCGGCTCGTGCTCGCGATGCTGCACGATCAACCTGCACCTCGAGCGGATGGGCGACCTACTGCGTCACGATCGCCAAGCTGACGAAGCTCGACGCAGGACCTGCCGCCCGACCGACGCTCGCTCGAGGCGTTCGAGGAGATGGGCGAGCGCGCCGAGGAGATGATCCGCGTCGCGCTCGCGCTCGTTCGCGCAGCGGGACCGTCGATCGCGGCCGAGACGCTCGTCGAGCTCGACGAGCTGATCGACCGCGCGAACCGGCGCGTCGTCAACCGCACGTGCTCGATCTCGGGCGCGAGCCCGAGCTGCGCGAGTGGGGCCTGCGGATGATCCTCGTCTCGCGCTGCCTCGAGCGGATCGGCGACCACGCCGTCGACATCGGCGAGCAGACCGCGTATCTCGTCACCGGCGAGTTCCGCGAGTTCACCTGACGCCTTCGCACTCGGCGCGGCGCGCTACCCGAGGATCTGCGCAGCGTGCCCAGCGCCCGGGAACGACTCGGTAGTACGCCCAGCTGCCGCGGCTGCTCCCGCTCGACCAAGCCCGGCCGGTCACGGAGCACTTTCAGGTGGTGGCTGACGGTGCGGCTGGGAGAGGCCGAGCGGCTCCGTCAGGTGGCAGACGCACGCCTCGCCCTCAGGCTGCGCCTGGATCAGGCTGAGTAGCCGGAGCCGCGCCGGATCGGCGATTGTCTTCAGCGCCTTGCGCGAGTTGGTCGGCTTCGCCGCTGGTCGAGCGGGCTCCTGCAGGAGCGGCGGCACGAGGCGGCGATGGCTGTCGACCGAGTTCCACCTGTCACTGCACGAAATCGCATATTGACAGCGCATCAGATGTCGTCTGCGATCGTCGCCGCGCATTGATGTCGCATCGATGGCCGAGGAGGCGATGCATGCCTGAGCAAGGGTCTGCGAGCGCTCGATGTCCTCGATCCCGTCACGCGAAGAGCATGTCGAGCGGGCTGCAGATGCCTCTGCAGAGCGAGTTCGCGGGGATCTTCGCGCAGGAGACGATCGCCCGCTACATCGCCGAGTCGACCGACCTGCTCGGCGGCGCGAAGCATCAGCGTGTTCGTGCCGGTCCTGGTGCACCGGTTCGCCCGCGAGCGCCTGGCGGCGCTCGGACAGGCCGGGGCGTGATCGCCAGGGAGCAGCCCGAGGTGCTGCTTCGTCTGCGTGCACAACGCCGGGCCGCAGCCAGATGGCGGCCGGCCTCGTCGAAGCTCCGCGTCGGACGGACGCATCCACGTCCGCTCGGCCGGCAGCGATCCCGGCCGAGCGAGATCAACCCGGCCGTGGTCGAGGCGATGACCAGAGCTCGGCGTCGACATGAGCGAGGAGTTCCCGAAGCCGCTCACCGACGAGGTCGTCCGCGCCGCCGACGTCGTGATCACGATGGGCTGCGGCGACGCCTGCCCGATCTACCCCGGCAAGACGCTACGAGGACTGGGCGCTCGACGACCCGGCCGGCCAGGATATCGCAGACGGTCCGCGACGGATCCGCGACGAGCTCGACGCGCGCGTGCAGACGGCTGGTCGGCGAGCTGCTGCCCTCGGACAGTTGACGGCTCGCCGCTCGTGCCGCGGCGCTGGTCGCCGAGGCGATCGGAACGTTCGCGCTCGTCTTCGCCGGCTGCGGCGCGATCATGGTCGACGCGACGACGCACGCGCTCGGCCACGTCGGCGTCGCGATCAGCGTTCGGGCTCGTGATCATGGCGATGATCTACGCGGTCGGGCACGTCTCCGGCGCCCACTTCAACCCGGCGGTCACGTTCGCGTTCGCGCTCACACGGCACTTCCCGTGGCCGCGCGTGCCGTCTACTGGGCCGCGCAGCTGGCCGGCGCGCTCGTCGCGGCGGCGCGTCCTGCGCGGCTCGCTCGGCAACATCGCGCACGTCGGCGCGACGCTGCCCGGCCGGCTCCGACGGGCCAGTCGTTCCTGTGGGAGGCGGTGCTCACCGTTCTTCCTGATGTTCGTGATCATGGCCGTCGCCACCGACACGCGCGCGGTCGGCGAGGCGGCCGCGATCGCGATCGGCGGCACGGTCGGGCTCGATGCGATGTTCGGCGGCCCGATCACCGGCGCGTCGATGAACCCGGCTCGTTCGCTCGCGGACCCGGATCGTCGCGGCGACCTGCGCGCGATCTGGGTCTACGCGCCCTGGCTCCTCGCGCGGCGCGTGCGTGGCCGCTCCGGCCGTACGTTCGTCGGGCGAAACGTCGGAGCGTCGCCGAAGCGGCCGGTGACGTAGTCGTTCGTGCGGCTGTCGGCCGGGTTCGTGAAGATCCTCGACGTCGCGTCGAACTCGATCAGCGTGCCGGTCGCGCCGTCGCCGTCGACGTCGTCGAGGCTGAAGAAGGCGGTCATCTCGGCGACGCGCGCGGCCTGCTGCATGTTGTGCGTGACGATCACGAGCGTGTAGCTCGCGCTTCAGCTCGTGCATCAGATCCTCGATCGCCGACGTCGAGATCGGGTCGAGCGCCGAGCACGGCTCGTCGAGGAGCATCACTTCGGGCTCGACCGCGATCGCGCGGGCGATGCAGAGCCGCTGCTGCTGGCCGCCGGAGAGGCCGAGCGCGCTCTCCTTCAGCCGGTCGCTTGACCTCGTCCCAGAGCGCGGCCTTGCGCAGCGCTCGCTCGACGCGGCCGTCGAGGTCGTCCTTCATCCCGAGCACGCGGAGCGCGAAGGCGATGTTGTCGTAGATCGACTTCGGGAACGGGTTCGGCCGCTGGAAGACCATCCCGATCCGCCGCCGCACCTCGACCGGGTCGATCGCTGCGGGCCGTGCAGGTCGTGGCCGTGGTAGTCGATCCGGCCCTCGACCTTGATGCCCGGGACGGCGTCGCTCATCCGGTTGAGACAGCGGATGAAGGTGCTCTTGCCGCAGCCGGAGGGCCCGATCACGGCCGTGACGGTGTTCTTGCGGATGTCCATCGGTCACGCCTGCGAGGGCGAGCGACTTGCCGTACGAGACGGCTCAGGTCCTCGATCGCGAAGACGGTCGGGCGGCCGGTGATCTCGGCGAGCGCCTCGGTGATCGCCTGCTCGGACGTCGATCTGCATGCCTTGAGGCCGCGGGTCGGTCTTCGACTTCCATCGTCGCCATTCTCACCGGGGCCGCCGTCGGGGTGGGTCACCGTCTGGTGAACATCGTGGTGACGAACGTGTGAGCCGTCGTTCACCACTTCGACGCGCCGTGTTCACCACCATTCAGCCCCAACCGCGGCGGCGTCGGCGAGAGACTCACGCCCGACTGTTGCAGTTCACTCAGAGGAGAAGCAGGCACATGAAGAAGACAGCTCTTCTGATCGCGGCGCTCGCGTGCGCTGCGATCTCACTCGTTGCTGCGGGCGTCTCGGGCGCGGCGGTCGACGGCGGCGCGAAGGCGACCGCCGGCACGCTCACGGGCGCCGGTGCGACCTTCCCGTTCCCGCTGATCTCGAAGTGGATCCCGGCCTACGACCAGGCCGTCGGGACCCCAGGTCAACTACTCGCCGATCGGCTCCGGCGGCGGCATCGCGGCGATCACCGCCCGCACCGTCGACTTCGGCGCCTCCGACGCGCCGCTCTCGCCCGACCAGTTCACGGCGTGCAAGGGCTGCGTCCAGATCCCGTGGGCGCTGTCGGCGACGGCGGTCATCTACAACGTTCCGGGCGCGCCCCAGGGCCTGCAAGCTGAGCCGGCCGTGATCGCGCAGATCTACCTCGGGCTTCATCACGAGTGGAACTCGCCGTCGATCAAGAAGGACAATCCCGGCGTGCAACCTGCCCGACCTCGAACATCACGCCCGGTCTACCGCTCGGACAGCTCGGGCACGACGTACAACTTCACCGACTTCCTCTCGAAGGCCAGCCCGCGCTGGAAGGCGCAAGGTCGGCAACGGCACCTCGGTCAACTGGCCGACGGGCGTGGGCGCCCGCGGCAGCGCCGGCGTCGCCGGTGTCGTCTCGCGCACCGAGGGCGGGGTCATGTACGCCGACGTCGCCTACGCGCTCGCGAACAAGCTCAAGTTCGCGCGAGGTCAAGAACAAGGCAGGCAAGTGGACGCTGCCGGGCCTGCGGAGCATCAACGCCGCCGCGGCGTCGGTCGGCAAGGTGACGGGCAACGGCGAGATCTCGATCGTCAACCCGGCGAAGAGCCAGCCGCTCGCCTACCCGATCGCGACGTTCACGTACGTGCTCGCTCCGACGGCGTCGCTCGAAGGCGCGGAGCTGCGGAAGTTCATCTACTGGGCGATCACCGCCGGCCAGAAGTTCGGCCCGCCGCTCCTCTTCGCGCCGCTGCCGAAGAGCGGTGCTCGCGTTCGACTACAAGCAGATCAAGAAGATCCAGGCCTCGACGTAGCGTGACCGACGACGACGCCCGACCAGGCCCGCCGAGGGCACGCTCCGAGGCGGCCGGCTGCCGTGGCGCGTAGGAGACATGGTCTTCTACGGGCTCACGGCGGCCGCAGCCGCCTCGCGACGCTGCGGCCTGGTCGTGTGGTTGCATCGGTCAAGGTCGTCGCGCAGGCCTGGGGCGCGATCGAGGCGTTCGGCCTCAGCTTCATCTGGACGGTCGGCCTGGGATCCCGGTCACGCAGAGTTTCGGCGCGCTCGACTTCATCTACGGCACGCGTCGTCACGTCGTTCATCGCGCTTGCTGATCGCGACGCCGATCTCGATCGCGATCGCGCTCTTCCTCACCGAGCTCGCGCCCGGCTGGCTCGCGCGGGCCGGTCGGGCACGATGATCGAGCTGCTGGCGGCGATCCCGAGCGTCGATCCTCGGCCTCTGGGGCATCCTCGTCTTCGGGCCCGTGGGTCGCGAGCACCTGGAGCCCTGGCTGCAACGAGCGGTTCGGCTTCCTGCCCATCTTCGACGGCGATCCGTCGCAGGCCGGGCTGCTCTGCCGGCGGCGCTCGTGCTGACGATCATGATCATCCCGATCACCTCGAGCATCTGCCGTGAGCTCTTCTCGCGCGTGCCGCGCGATCTCTCGGACGGCGCGCTGGCGCTCGGCGCGACCCGCTGGGAGACGATCCGCGGCGTCACGATCCCGTACGCCGGCCCCGGGCATCGTCGCCGCCGTGCTCCTCCGGCCTCGGCCGCGCCTTCGGCGAGGCGATCGCCGTCACGCAGGTGATCGGCGGCGCGACTCAGGCATCCACCGGTCTCTGCTTCGAGCCGGCCGACACGCTCGCCAGCCGGATCGCGTCGCAGTACCAGGGCGCCGTCAGCGGCCTGCAGATCGACGTCGATCCTCTACCTCGCCGCGATCCTGCTCGTGATCTCGCTGATCACGAACGTCGCCGCGCAGGCAGTCGTCCGGCAGCTTCGAGCGCGCGCGGGGAGCGATCTCGTGAGCGCGCTCGGTCAGCGCCTACGACATCACGGTCCGCTCGGCCGGGCTCCGGCGCCGCCGGATCGTCCAGAGGATCTTCGCCGTGCTCGCGACGCTGCCGCGCGCTCGCCGCCGTGCGCCGATGCTCGGGCATCGTGATCGGCTCGGTCGTCGTCAAGGGCGCCTCGTCGCTCAGCCTCGACTTCTTCACCGAAGCCGCGCGGGCTTTTCGGGCGAGCGCGGGCGGCATCGCGGACGCGATCGTCGGCAGCGCCTGATCGTCGTCTCGATGGCGACGCTGATCGCCGTGCCGATCGGCGTGCTCGTCGCGATCTACCTCGTCCGAGTTCGCCTCCAAGCCGATCGCGCATCGTTCGTTCGCGTCGTGCTCGACGTGATGAACGGGATCCCGGCGATCGTCGTCGGCATCTTCGTCTTCGGCGTGATCGTCGTCGGCCGGGGACAGAGCGCCTCGCCGGCGCGTTCGCGCTCTCGATCCTGATGGTGCCGATGGTCGCGCGCGCGACGCAGGAGGTGCTCGCGCTCGTCCGCGGCGCGCTGCGCGAGGCGAGCCTCGCGCTCGGCGTCAGCCGCGTGGCGAACCGTCTTCGGCGTCGTGCTCCCGACCGCGCTCGGCGGCATCGTCACGGGCACCGTGCTCGCCGTCGCGCGCGTCGCCGGCGAGACGGCGCCGCTCCTCTTCACCTCGTCGATCACGGCGAACGCGATCAACACGGACGTGCACCGAGGCGCTGCCGACGATCCCGGTCGCGATCTTCACCTACTCCGAGTCGCCGACCCGGCCGAGCAGGCGCTCGCGTGGACGGCGGCGCTCGTCCTGATCACGCTTCGTGCTCGTCGCGAGCGTCATCGCCCGCGCGCTCTCCGGCGCGCTCGCGCGACGCAAGCTCACCGGCGGCCATCAGCGGCGCGATCAGGCGGGCGCTGATGGGCGAGTCGCCGCGTCTGCCAGCGCCGCGCCGAGAACGCCGTCCAGGCGATCGCAGCCGCCGAGCACGAAGACGATCAGCGTCGCCGGCCGGCAGCCGGGTCGACGAGCTCCATCACGCGCACCGACCGCGGCCGGCGCACGGGATCGTCATGCACCCAGGCGACGCACGGATGTTCCCGGCGACGCCCCAGCGGACCGCGCGAGAGCCGCCGCGAGGCGCCGGCGCCCATGCACGGAGCCCGAGATCGCGTGGGTCGTCGAGACGGGAAGCCGAAGTGCGCGGTCGTCCAGAGGATCGACGCGCAGGCCGTCTGCGCGGCGAAGCCCTGCGGCGGGTCGAGCTTCGCGATCCTCGTGCCGAGCGTCTTGATGATCCGCCAGCCGCCCGCGTACGTGCCCGCGCGCCATCGCGAGCGCGGCGCTGACGATCACCCAGGTCGGCGGATCGTGAAGCCGGCGTCGAGATGCCCGACGCGACGAGCGCGAGCGCGATGATCCCCATCGTCTTCTGCGCGTCGTTCGTGCCGTGCGTGAACGCGACGAAGCCGCCGGAGACGAGCTGGAGCCGCCGGAAGACGCGGTTGACCATCGCCGGGTGAGCGCCGCGCGGATCAGCCAGGTGATCGCGACCATCAGCGACGGCCGCGATGAAGAGCCCGGCGAACGGTGCGATCAGCGACGGGATCAGCACCTTGTCCGACGAGCCCGTCCCACTTGACGACGTCGAGCCCGGCGGCCGGCGATGGCCGAGCCGATGACGCCGCCGATGAGCGCGTGGCTCGAGCTCGAAGGCAGGCCGAGGTACCACGTGACGAGGTTCCAGGTGATCGCGCCGACGAGGCCGGCGAGGACGACGTCGAGCGTGATCGCGTCCGGCGTCGACGATCCCGCTTGCGATCGTCGCGGCGACCTTGAAGCGAGACGAACGCGCCGAGCGAAGTTGAGGACGGCTGCGCATGAGCGACGGCAGCGCGCGGAGAGAGCGCGCGGGTCGAGACGCTCGTCGCGATCGAGTTCGCGGTGTCGTGGAAGCCGTTCGTGAAGTCGAAGAACAGCGCGACGACGACGACCGCGACGAGCGTGAGGTCATCCATGCCTAGGCGTTCTTGACGGCGATGTTCGCGATCACGTTCGCCGCGGTCTCGCAGGCGTCGAGCGCGCGCTTCGAGCGCCTCGTAGACGTCCTTCCAGCGGATCACGATCAGCGGGTCGATCCGGTCGTCGCGGAAGAGCGCGGCGATCGCGTCGTGGACGATCCGGTCGCCTTCGTCCTCGAGCCGCTTCAGCTCGACGAGCGGTCTGCTGGATCCCGCGCAGCCCCTTCAGGTCGCGTCAGAGCGATCGAGAGCTGCTCGACCGCCTGGACGAGGATGCTGCACTGCTCGACGGCGTGCTTCGTCGTGGACTCGATCGCCGTAGAGCTCGAGCAGGTCGGTGACCTCCTCGATGTAGTCGACGACGTCGTCGAGCTCGGTCGCGAGCTGCGTAGATGTCCTCGCGGTCGAACGGCGTCAGGTACTGCGTGTTCAGGAGCGTGATCAGCTCGCGCGTGATCTCGTCGCCGCGCCGTCTCGGTCGCCTTCACGTCCGCCTGGGTGACCGAGGAGTTGGGGTACTCGCGGAAGCGCGTCTCCGCCTGCTGGGCCGCTTCGAGCGCGTTCGCGCCGGCGCGCGGCGAAGAGGTCGTAGAACTCGGTCGGACGGGGAACGAGGCTCAGGCGCACGAGGCCGCTGTTTACCAGATGTTCATCGGACCCGGTTCCGGCCAGCCGCTCTCGCGCCTCTTGCACCACTGCGTGCCTAGCACTCGGTGGATGGCGATTCGCGAGACGACTCGAGCGCGAGGTGAAGCTGCGGGCGGCGAGCGAGTTCCAGCTGCCCGAGCTCGGCGGCGAGCCGATCGAGCCTCGCGTCTTCGTCTCCACCTACCACGACACGGCCGACCACCGACTCGCGCGTCGCGGCATCACGCTGCGGCACCGGGTCGAGAACGGGAAGGGGCTCTGGCAGCTGAAGCTGCTGCAGGGCAATCGCGCGGCTCGAGCTCGAGGCCGACGGCGGGCCCGGCTCGCCGCCGGAGCGACGATGCTGGAACTGCTCGTCGCTCACCTTCGTGGCGCCGTGCTGTTGCCGATCGCGCGTCTCCGTACTCGCCGCGAAGGCGTCCGGGCCGACGGCGCCGAGGTCGTCGCACGACACGGTCGCGCGTCCTCGACCACCAGCGTGTCACCCGCAGCTTCGAGGAGCTCGAGGTCGAGTTGCTCGACGGCGAGCGAGAAGACGCTGCGGCGGATCGAGAAGGAGCTCCGGCGCGCAGGCGCCACGGACGGCGAGACCCGCCCGAAGGTATTTCAGGCTCTCGATCTCGATTTCCGGGCCGAGCCGATCGGCGAGCCCGACGACGAGTCGAGCGCCGCGACGCTCCGCGCCCGCATTCGGGAACAGGTCGAGCTCGTGCTCGCTCACGATCCGGGCACGAGGCTCGGGACCGAGTCAGAGGAGCTGCACCAGATGCGGGTCGCGACGCGACGACTTCGGGCCTTCCAGCGGGCCGGGCAGCGAGCTCCTCGATCCCGAGTGGTCCGAGTCAGTGCGGAGAGAGCTGAAGTGGCTGGGCGGCGCCCTCGGCACCGTGCGCGACCTGGACGTCCTCGTCGAGCACCTCACAGCGGAGGTCGAGTCGCTCGGCGGCGACCAGGTCCCGCGCCGCAAGCTCCTCCGAACGCTCGAGCGCAGCAGGCGAACCGCGCGCCGCAAGCTGGTCGCCCTGCTCGACAGCGACCGCTACTTCGCGCTCCTGGACACGCTCGAGCAACCGGTCGCGACGATCGCCGACACGCCCACACTGGAGGAGATCCACGCTGCGGAGCACAAGCGGCTCAGGAAGGCAGTCAAAACCCTCGACGACGCGTCAGCCGACCAGGAGCTGCACGCGGTGCGGATTCACGTGAAGCGCGCCCGCTACGCGGCCGAGCTCGCCGGATGCCGGCGCCTACGTCACGGCGGCGAAGGTGCTGCAGGATGTGCTCGGCGAGCATCAGGATGCAGTCGTCGCGGCCGAGCGGCTGCGCGACCTCGCGACGCGGATGCCGGATGCCGCCCTCTGCGGCCGGCCGGCTGCATCGAGCGCGAGCACGTGCGGGCACTCGGGGACGCGGCGAGTGGCGGTCGGCGTGGAAGAAGCTCGGCGAAGACGGCGTAGTCCGCGCGGCGGGCGGGATTGTCGTGCGCGACGGCCGGCTCCTGCTCGTGCACCGGCCGAAGTACGACGACTGGACGTTCCCGAAGGGCAAGTGCGAGCCGGGGAGAGCGACGAGGACTGTGCCGTGCGCGAGGTCGAGGAGGAGACCGGGCTTGCGCGGCGAGCTCGGCGCCGAGCTGCCGTCGACGCACTACACCGACTCGCGAGGCCGCCCGAAGCGGCGTTCGCTGGTGGCGCATGGAGCGCGGTCACGGGTGAGTTCACGCCGACCGACGAGGTGGACGAGATCCGCTGGCTGACCCGCGAGGAGGCTGCGGAGCTCCTCTCCTACGACCGCGACCGAGTTCTGCTCGACGCCGTCGAGGTTCTAGGCGGCCGCAGCGCGGCGGGCCGCGAGTCGGAGCGCCGCACCTTCGCGAATCCCGCCGCGTGACGGTGTGAACGGCTTCCCGAGCAGGCGCGAGACCTCTTCGAGGATCAGGGCGCCGGCAAGGAGTGTGCGGGCGCGGGTCGGTCGGACTCCGAGCGCGTCAGCCGACTCGGCCGCCGGCCTGCTCGCAAGCGACCTCGACGATGCTCTCGAGCTCGGCGCGGCCGTACTCGTGGCCGATCACGCGCGCGACGAGCACGCGCGCTGCCGCCCGTCGCGAGCGCAATCTCCGGTTGCGGCGGCTCGAGCTCGGCCAGCCCAGTTGCGCACAGCGTCTCGCGCGGCGTCGATCTCAGCAGCGGTAGGCGGATCGCTCGGGAACAGAGCCGCGGTCAGACGCAGCGAGCCGAGATCGACGGAGCGCACCCACGCCGGCCCGAGCAGCTCGGTGCCCGACGACGACCTCGGTCGAGCCGCCGCCGACGTCGCAGACGGCGACCACGCCTTCACCGGGATTCGCGCGCGAGACGGCGCCGGTGAACGCGAGCCGCCCCTCGTCCTCAGCGGAGACGACCCGCACCTCGGCGCCCGTCGCCTGGTGGATCGCGTCGATGAGGCGCTCCGGAGAGTCGCCCTGGCGTCCGGGCGCGGTGACGACCGGTTTCGAGCTCGCGGACGCCGAGCTTGCGGGCGATCCGGGCGTACTCGCCGGTCACCTCCGCGACCTCGTCGAGCTTCCGGCGACGCACGCGGTCGTAGTGGCAGGATCTCCTCGCCCAGGCCGAGGTGCGACGCTCCTCGCGCACGCGTGCGAACGTCGTCGCCGCCCACGGACGCGACGAGCAGGCGCACCGTGTTCGAGCCCACGTCGATCACTCCGACCCTCATGCCGGTCATTCTCGCCACCACACCGGTCAGACGCCCCGAGCTTGGTCACTGGCTCCGCGTGCCGCTCGCCCTGCGTGTGCGCAAGCGCGCCCGCCGCTGCAGGTTGAGCTGGTGGCTGTGCGCGCGCTCCTCCTTGCTGCGCTTTCGCCGCGTCCAGCTCCCGTCGGCAGCGAGCTCCCACGACGACGACGTGTCCGCGAACGCACTGTCGAAGATCGCCGACCATCTCCTGGCGGCAGCCGTGTCTGCTCGACCGGCACGACGACCTCGATCCGCCGGTCGAGGTTGCGTGTCATCAGGTCGGCGCTGCCGAGGAAGACCTCCACCTCGTCGCCGATCTCGAATCCGTAGAGGCGGCTGTGCTCGAGGTAGCGGCCGACGATCGAGCGGACGGTGATGTTCTCGCTCATCCCGGGCACGCCCGGCTTGAGCATGCAGATCGAGCGCGCGACGATCTCGATCTTGGCGCCGTGCTGGGACGCGGTGTAGAGCTCCTCGATCACGGTCTCGTCCGTGAGCGCGTTGATCTTCAGCCGGACGCGCGTGCTTGCCGTCCGCCGCCGCCTGGCCCAGCGCGCGCGGATCCGCTCGATCAGGCGTGCGCGCAGCCCGAACGGCGCGACGAGGATCTTCTGGAACCGCTGACGGGCGCCCGAAGCCGGTCAGGTAGTTGAAGAGCGAGGCGATGTCTTCTGCGATCGCCGGGTCGGCGGTGAAGAGACTCAGGTCCTCGTAGGAGCGGGCGGTCACGGCGTGGTAGTTCCCGGTGCCGACGTGGACGTACCGTCGAAGCACGTCGCCTTCGCGCCGGACGACGAGCGTCATCTTGGCGTGCACCTTCAGGTCGGGGAAGCCGTAGACGACGTGCACGCCCGCCTGCTCCAGGGCGCGCGACCACTCGATGTTGCGGTGCTCGTCGAAGCGCGCCTTCAGCTCGACGAGGCAGACGCTCTGCTTGCCGTCCTCGGCGCATTCGATCGAGCGCCGGCACGAGCGGGCTGTCGCCGCTCGTCCGGTAGACGGCGGTCTTCATCGCGATCACGTCCGGGTCGCGGGCGGCGGCCTGCACGAACGCCTCGAAGCTCGGCGGCGAACGACTCGTACGGCTGGTGGACGAGGAAGTCGCTGCGCGCGGATCTCCGCGAACAGGTCGCGCGGGTCCTTCGCGTGCACGAGCCGCGACGGCGTCACCCCGAGCGACGGCTCGGACTTCAGGCTCCGGGCGGTCGAGGTCGATCAGCTGGTCGAGGTCGGCGAGGTCGAGCGGGCCGTGGATCTCGTAGACCTGGTCGGCCGCGACGCCGAAGCCCTGGCTGCAGCCGCTCGAGCATGCCCCGCGACGTCGAGCTCGAGACCTCGACCCGGACGACATCGCCGAAGCGCCGGCGTCGCAGCTCGAGCTCGACCGCCTCGAGCAGGTCGTCGGCCTCGTCCGAGACCTCGAAGTCGGCGTCGCGGGTGACGCGGAAGACCGATCGCTCGACGAATCTCCATCCCGGGGAAGAGCCGGTCGAGGAAGTGCGCGATCACGCGTCTCGAGCGGCAGCAGCCGCCCGCGCTTGCCGATCGGCGAAGAAGCGTGGCAGCCCTTCGGGCACCTTCACGCGCGCGAACCGCTCCTCGCCCGTCTCGGGGTCGCGGGCGAGGACGCCGAGGCGAAGCGAGAGGCCGGAGATGTACGGGAAGGGCTGACCGGGGCCGACCGCCGAGCGGCGTCAGGACGGGGAAGATCTCGCGCTGAAAGCGCTCGTCGAGCTCCGCAGCTCGTCCGGGCTCGAGATCGTCGATCTGGCGTGATCACGATCCCCTCGTCCGGCGAGCGCCGGCCGGAGCGTCTTCCTCCAGAGCTTCGCCTGGCGCGTCGGTCAGCCTCGAGCACGCGCTTCGCGGATCAGCGTCAGCGCGTGACCGCGGGGTCAGCCCGTCCGCCGAGCGGACGGCGAGCCCCGATGCAGCCTGGCCCATCAGCCCGGCGACACGGACCATGAAGAACTCGTCCAGGTTCGACGAGACGAACGCGGCACATCTTCACCCGCTCGAGGAGCGGCAGCGAATCGTCGGCGGCGAGGTCGAGAGCACGCGCAGCGTTGAAGCTCACGATTCAGACAGCTCGCGGCTGGCGGATGTCTTGACGCGATGCAGCAGTGCGCTGGCCATGCTCAAGTATGCCGCCATTGGTGTTACCGGCGGGTTACCGAGTGGTGAAGTCCTCAGGCGAGAGCGTCGACCAACCGGCTCTGGAAGTGGGCGATGAGGCGCTCGGACTCGAGCAGCAGACGCCCGTGCTCGAGCTCCCCGCTGCGCAGCCCTTTCTGCACGCGCTCGACGAGCACGCGTGTCCTCGGCGCCGACCTGGTCGTCGAACTCGAGCATGTCCGCGATCCACGCGTCGTCGACGTCCGGGCCGACGAAGTAGTCGAGGAAGCGGCCGGTGCGCTCCGGTGGTGAGGGCACGACCGGGCCGATCGAGAGGTTCGGCTGGCCGGGCATGACGTTGATCGTGATGTTCGGCCAGAGGAAGTGGAACTGGCCGCGCTCGACCGGCCGCGTGGGTCGAAGTCGCCTTCCACTGCTCGCGCACCGGGCCGTACTGCGTCGAGAAGGTGGCGCTCTGCTCGAGCACGTACGCATCCACGGAGACGTCGACGACCTTCGAGAAGGCCGGATGGGCGATCTGGCAGTGGTAGCACTCGAGGAAGTTCTCAGCACACCTTCCAGTTCGACTTCGAGGTCGAGCGCTCGAGGAACCGCAGCGAGTCGAGGTCGAGGCCGGCGCCTGCGAGGAGCTCCGGCAGCTCTCCGAGGTGCTCCGCGAGCGGCGGCGCATCGGTGATCCGGGTTGACGAAGACGAACGGCCCCCAGGCATCGACCTGCACGGGCACGAGGCCGAGCTCCGACTTGTCGAAGCCCGGCCTCGCGCTCGGTGCGCGGCGCCGCGCGGAGCGAGCCGTCGAGGCCGTAGGTCCACGGCGTGATACGGGCACTGGAGCGTCTCGCGCCGTCCCCTCGCCCTCGCAGACGATCGGAGCCGCGGTGGCGGCAGACGTTCAGGAACGCGCGTAGCCGACCCTTCCTTGTCGCGGACGACGACGACCGGGATTCCGGCCATGTCGGACGTGAAGAACGAGCCGGGGTCGGCGACCTGATCGGCGCGGCCCGCGTACTGCCAGGCGCTCCGGAAGATCCGCTCGCCGCTCGAGCCGGAGCACGTCCGGGTTCGAGTACCAGTCGAAGGGAAGCGTGCGGCCGTCAGCGATCGTCGCCACCAGGCGACTGTATCTCGGCTGTATCTAGGCTGCGGCGCGCTTCTCGGCTGTCGACGCCCAGCTTGCGCGATGAAACACGGGCCGGCGCGAGCGCAGATGCCGACGACCGCTCTCCTCGTCCCGGCTGCACGGGATGACGCTCTTCCAGCCCTCGAGGTGCTCGAGCCGGTGGAAGTCACCGCTCGCGACGGCGGGCAGGCCGCGCCGCGCGCGACCCAGGAGAAGAGCTGCGTCCGGTTGAAGAGCTCGAATCGGTGCACCGCGCGCCGCGAGTTCCGGGTCACGCGCGAAGCGCTGCGTCAGCCGACCCGGGGTCCGGCGACGGCTCGTCGTCGTAGGGATGCGCTGCAATCAGCGCTGCGCCGACGTCGAAACGGCGGTCTCGATGGCCCGGTCGATATCCCTCGTCGACGGAGACGAAGCGTCGGAGGCCGACCGCCAGATGCCGCGTGGGCTCGAGAGTGCCGGATCGGGGTCGTTGTAGGTGAGCTCGGAGCTTCGGGAACGACGAGCAGGCCCGTAGCGTTCGCCGCGCCCGGCGCGCCTCGTGGTCGATCCTCGGCGAGATAGCCGCCTCCGTAGCTCGCGGCGGTGATCCCGTTCGGCAGGCAACAATCTGCGAGATCTGTCCGGCAAACGTGGTCGGTGATGCAGAGGACGTCGAAGCCGGCGCGAGCCGTAGAGGTCGACGAGGCGCGGTCATCGGCGAGCGAGCCGTCGCTCCAGGTCGTGTGCGCGTGCAGCTCGGCGAGCAGCGCTCCGGTCCGCGTTCGCAGCATGACTCGAGTGTCGCCGGACGGAATGCCGCCGGGGAAAGAAAGTGGTCGATTTCAGCGAAGATTTGGCGGGCTGGCGAAATATCCGGCTGAGCCGGCCGTGCGCGCTGCTCGCCCCGATGCGGCGTCCTCAAATCGCGTCGATAGCTTCGGCTATCGACGCTCCCCGTCCTCTGCCTCGGAACGAGCATCGCACCACGGCGACGAGCGACATTCCGCCAGACCCGCCTAGATGCGGCGGTACCGCGCCTGCACGAAGCAGTAGAAGGCGTAGGCGAGCAGGCCGACGGCGACCGCCCCCAGGAGGAGCCCGCCGTACGGCTGGTGGGCGAGCTCGAGCAGAGTGCCCGTCGAGTCCGCGTGCCTCCTTCGGAGTCGAACTCCCAGGCGCTCTTGACCAGGAAGATTCCGATCAGGCCGAAGACGACGCAGCGCGCAAGGTGGCCGAGGATTCCGACCCCGTCGCCGCCGCCTCTTCCGCTTCGTTCATCTCCCTCCTGCTTCAGCTTCTTGTTGAACTTGCAGGTGATCGCGCGGTAACCGTTGAACCCCGCCGCTCCGAGGAACGCGAATCCGGCCGCATAGACGAGGTAGCGCCCTCCGGTGTGATCGAAGATGCCCGCCGTCTTCTGCTGCTCGTTGCTGTTGCCGCTCCCGTTGCCGATGAGCGTCGACACCGTCAGCCAGCAGAGAACGCCGTACCACCCAGCCCGGGCGAGCGCAGTCGCGCGCTTGGCGAGCCCTTTCGCGTCTTCACCTTCGTTCTCGCGGTCGAGGATCGCGAGCGACAGCTGCCAGAGCTGCGTACCCGCGCGAGACCGACTGCGAGCGCGGTGAGCAAGGACCTTCTGCCGAACGGCTGCTCGGCGATCGTGCGGAGAGCGCCGTTCTTGTCGGGGCTCTCCTTCCGGCTGCCCAGTGCAACGTCGATCGCCAGGATCGAGACGACCGCGTAGAGAGCGCCCTGCGCGACGAGGCCGGCCCGGCCGAAGCGCTCGACCCACGGGCTCTTACCCGCGCGACGGCCCTTGGCTGCGATCGAAGCTGAGCTCATCCGTGCGGTTGTTCCCGAACGCGTCATTCTCATGCTTGGCCTGGGCGGTCGACAATTGTGAGCACGATTTGTGAGCGTGGTAGTGTCGGTAGGCTGAAGGAGGGACACGATTCCCGTGACCACCGCCACCAGGTTCGTCACCGTCGAGACGAGCACCCAATGGGAGACGAGCTCGCTGCCGCGAAAGCTGCGCGGCCACTAGCGCCTATGCGGTGCAGGTCGAGCACGATCGCTGGCTCGTCTGCAGCCTGCCGGCTCGCGCGCACCCCTCCGTCGCCGCGCTTCGAGGCGCTGATCGACGAGTGGGCCGAGGAGGAAGGTGCTCGCGCCTCTCGCGGTTCGTGTCGGCGACGAGCCGGTGCCGTTGCGCGACCGGCGGTAGCCGCGCCGTACTGCGCTCCCGCTACAACTAGCTCGTGCGTTTCGCCGTTGCTTTGCCGCTGTTGCGGCGCTGAGTCCTGCCCGGGACCGCCGTGGCGCGGGAGTGCGGCATCCCGACTCGAATCCGCTCTGGGTCGACTTCGCCGGACACGACGCGCCCCCTGCCGCAGAAGCCCGGCCTGACGCTGGCGCTTCACCTCGGGCACGGTCAAGCCTGGTCGGAGGCGCGCGCCGCCAGCGCGCGACCGTCTTCTTCGATCTCGAACTTCAACAACCGCGTCGGGACGCCGACGGTCCCCGCCGATCCGGCGACGATCGCCGACCGCGCGGACCGTCTCTACGACTTCGCAGTCTCGGTGACCGGCTGCCAGACACCCTGGATCGCGCTGAACGAGCTCTTCGGGGCGCAGACCCCGACGCCCTGGACGACGACGACGGCGCAATACCGCGCGAACACGCTGGCGCTCGTTCGCCGGCTCGCGGAGCGAGGGCGAGGCCCGCGGTGACGATCGCGAACCCGCCCTATACGGGCGGCGACGCGGCGCAGTGGTGGCGCGACCTCGCTTCGGTTGCGGTCCTGATCCGGCAGGTCTTCTTCACCTCGCCCAACGTGCCGCAGCTGCACGCGCTCGGCCCTGTGCGGGCGAGCCGGTCGATGCGGACCGGCATGCGGGCGCTCGTGCGCCGCTTCACGGAGATCGGGATTCCCGCGAGCCGGGTCGCGCTCGAGCTCCAGTTCCAGTCGGCTCCGGGCACGGGCGGCAGGGAGGGGCTGCAACCGCGCTCGAAATGGCTCGAGATCGTCAAGCTCGAGGCGCTCGCGGTCCGTCAGGTGACGGAGGAGCTGAAGACGCACTCGATCTGGTCCTGGGGGCTGGGCGACGTTCAGCGAGGCGGGCATCGACCGCGACAAGAGCGAGGCGGTCTGCGTCTACCTGTGGGTGCGCGACCAGAATCTCTGCAGCGGTCCCGGTGCCGCGGGACCGGACTTCGATCCGTCGCTCACCGTCGGCCAGCTGAGCCTGCCGGCGGGCGTCCTGTGCGCGCTGCCCGGCCGGGCAGATCCGGTCGGTCGCCGTCGACCCGCTTTGCCAGGGCGATCGGCGACCGCGACATTGCCGCCAGCCTCGTGCTCGAGCGGCTCGTGCTCCAGCAGGAGGTCTCGCTCGACGCGCGCGCCGTGCTCGCAGCCGAGCTCGCCTTCGTCGACGATCACTTTCGCGGCAACCTCGCGGCGTACCTCGCAGCGCTCCAGAAGATCTCGCTGTCGCGGAGCGCGCGCGCGTGGCCTCCTCCTCGACGAGTTACGAGCGCGACGCCGTGCGCGCGCGTTTCACACCCGGGCGGCCCGGAGCCCGCCAGATCGCGGAGTTCCACGAGACCTACGGCGGCCTGCGGGCACGCCTGGTGGAGACGGCGAGACCGGTCGCGTGGCTCGGCGGCCGGACCCGCGGGCTCGCGATCGAGACGTTCGCACCGACCCGGATCTTCTCCCTGGCGCGGCCGAGGCTTCGTCAGGACGATCCACGGGCGGATCGAGGTGCGTCCGCTCGACGACACCGTCTATCTCGGCACGATCCCGATCACCGAAGCCCGGCCGGCGATCGAGGCCTCGCTCAATCGCTTCGCCCGCGTCTACGCCTACGAGGCGTGGCTCGCGAAGGCGGAAGCAGGGGCGCTGGCGCAGGCCATCTGCACCGGCGACGAGTCGCCGACGTCGGCCGTTCTGACGCTCGACGACCTGCTGCCGTTCGTCACGGCGCCTCCGCCTGAGGAGAGGGCACGGCTTCCTCACAGGCGGGGCGAGGAAGCCGTTCACTCCCGGGTCAGACCGAGACGCGCTGGATGAACTCTGCGACGAGCGTGACCGTCTCCGGTGAGCGCGGAGGAGGCGCCCGACTTCAAGGCGCCGATCTCCAGCTTGGAGGGCCACGCGTTCGTGAGGTGGTAGCGGACGACCGGATCACCGGTCACGTCGTACATCGTGAGCGTGACGTTCTTGCGGGCGGCAACGTCACCCTGAATCGCGAGCTCGTGCCAGGCAGAGAGCTCGATGTTGCGGGTCATGCCACGCTTGAGGACGACGGTCGGGGGCGTTCGCTTGCCGGGCAGCTTCTTCAGCTTGTGCTTCCGTTTCGGGTCGACCTGACGTCCTCGATGTCGACCGAGGACGAAATGCCGACGAGTCCGAGAAGACGGCGAGCGAATGGCCGTCGATCGTGAGCTCGAAGCGAGCGGCCGTGAGCGGCTCACCGCCCGGTGGCGCGGCGGCACCCCAGGACGATGACGTCCAGGCTCCGATCGCCGCGGCGACGAGGATCGCGGCGGCGAGCAGCGCGGCGACCAGCGTACGAGACTTCATTCAGGGCTCCTTGTTCGTGAGGCGAGCCCTACGAGATTCGATTCGTGACGGATGTCACCCGCCGGCCGCGCGCCGGAAGCAAGTGACGCACGTGATCGTCGACGAGCCCTGCGGACTGCATGAAGGCGTAGCAGGTCGTCGGGCCGGTGAAGCGGAAGCCCAGCCGCTTCAGCTCCTTGCTCATCGCCTTCGACTCCGCCGTCTCGGCCGGGATCTCCGCGACGGTCTTCCACTCGTTCACGCGTGTCTCCCCGTCGACGAACGACCAGAGAAGCTCCGAGAGCGGCGCGTCGAGCGCGAGCACCGTCTGCGCGCGTTGCCGATCACGGCCTCGATCTTGCCGCGATGGCGGACGATCCCGGCATCGCCGATCAGCCGTTCGACGTCACGCTCCCCGAACTGCGCGACCGCCTCGATCTCCCAGTCGGCGAACGCGCTGCCGGTACCCCTCGCGCTTGTGCAGGATGGTCGACCACGAGAGCCCTGCCTGCGCGCCCTCGAGATTGAGCAGCTCGAAGAGCTTTCGGTCGTCACGCTCGGGCACGCCCCACTCGTCGTCGTGGTAGGCGACGTAGAGCGGATCGGCGAGCGGGACCCAGGCGCAGCGGTTCATACCTGCGAGGCTAATCGGTCTGCGAGGGCCCGGACGCTGGTCCCGCAGCTCGTCGGGGCGGCGGATCGTGAAGGCACAGTCCAGACTCGCGCGAGCACGCTCGCCATCCAGTCGAGCGAGTCCACACGCATCCGCAGCAGCGTGCCCTCCGGGTCGTCGATCAGCTCGGCCGAGCGTCGCCGGGATGCGCCGCGCCGCGGCATCGATCGGCAGATCGAGCAGCGCCTCCACCTCCCAGCGTCCAGGGCACGCTGGCGAGCGAGCGGGACACGTAGGCGACGGCGTCGAACTCCTCCGGCGGCGGGACGCACGCAGCCTCGACGAGCGCAGTGCGCGACATCCGGTCGACTCGGAAGGTGCGCAGGTCGTCGCGACTGTGGTCGTAGGCGGCGAGGTACCAGCGGCCGGAGTGGACGACGAGCCCGTGCGGGCTGAGCTCGCGCTCCGATCTCCTCGCCGGAGAATGCGCGGTAGGCGGTGCGCAGCCGGCGGCGGCGGCGGATCGCGTCGGCGACCAGGAGCACGGCAGCCGCATCGGCGGGAGCGGCGCCGGTCGTTCTGGTGAAGGCTGAGCGTCTCCTCGAGCGCCTCGACCTGGCGGCGGAGCGTGGAGGGCAGCACGCGGTTGATCTTCGCGAGCGCGCCGTCGACGGCATCCGGCTCCCCGTCCGGGCGTGACCCGCGAGTCGCGAGCAGGCCGAGCACGACGACGACCGCCTCGTCGTCGGCGAGCATCAGCGGCGGCAGCCGGTACCCCGGCCGGATCCGGTAGCCGCCGCCGACGCCGCGCTGGCCCTCGACCGGGATCCCGAGCTCCTGCAGCACGTCGATGTAGCGCCGCGCGGTGCGCGGGTCGATCCCGAGCCGGTCTGGCGATCTCGCGCCCGGTCGGTGAGCGGCCGCGCCTGGAGGAGCTCCAGCAGCTCGAGCAGGCGGGCGGTGGGCGAGGCCATCGGCGGAGTCAAGCACGGATAGAGGGCAAGAATCGCCCTATTTCATACCGGTTAGCCTTGCAGCGGCACCCGAGAGAGGACGAGAGGAGACGATGAGCGAGGCGAGCGACTTCGATTTCTTGCCGGGCGAGTGGAAGGTGCGACAACCGGAGGCTGCGCCAGCGGCTCGCCGGGTCGGACGAGTGGGAGGAGTTCGAGGCCGACGAGCGTCGCCCGGCACGATCCTCGGCGGCTTGGGAAACGAGGACGAGTTCCGGACCGACCACGACGGCGGCTTCGTCGGCATGTCGTTCCGCTTCTTCGATCCGGTCGAGCCGGGCAGTGGTCGATCTACTGGGCCGACAGCCGCCGCCCGGGGAGTCCTCGACCCGCCGCGTCTTCGGCTCGTTCTCGGGCGACACCGGCGTCTTCGACGGCGACGACATCGTTCGCAGGCCAGCCGGTCCGCGTCCGCTTCATCTGGTCGCGGCGTGACGACGCCGACGCCGCGCTGGGAGCAGGCCGTTCTCCGACGACGGCGGCGAGACCTGGGAGACGAACTGGGTGATGGACTTCACACCGCGCGGGAGGAGAGACATGAGTGCCGTCCTGAGCGCGGACGTGAGCCCGGTCCGAGCCGATCTACCGGCACATCTCGAAGCTGATCCGCCCGCGCCGGCCGATCACTCTCGGCGACGCAGTGCTCAAGTGGTACGACATCGCGCCGGCGCGACGAGCCGGTGCCGTGCGACGATTCGGGTGCTGGCGCGCGGGAGTCTGCCGCGGCGCGCAGAGTCGGGATCGCTCGCTCTCGACGACGACCTCGGCTTCGTGATCCTGCACCGGTGCGGCGAGAGCTTCTACTTCCTCATCGTCTCGACCTGGCGGAACGACAACGAGGCTCTGGGAGACGGTCTGGGCGAAGAACGGCGAGGGCGAGGTCTCCTTCCGGCCCTGGACGCTCGAGGGGACGCACCGCCCGACGCTTCTGCGTCTGGGAGCTCGGCGCGGTCTGGCACGAGCAGCAGGCGTGGAGCCGCTTTCTCCGCTCGCCGCGTGGAGCCGTTGCGCGCGAGGCCTACCTGCGCGACACGTTCCGAAGGTCAGGTCTGAGCCCGCTCCAGAACCGGGTCACGCCGCTCGGCGAGCTGGTCGCGGATCCCGCCCGAGGCCTCGTCTACGGCAATCGCGGCTCGCTCCACGACGCCCAGGGTCGTATTCGCCGTCGCTACGCGGTGAAGCGCTGGATCGCGTGCAGGCTCGAGTTCCGCGGCCGCCGGCGGAAGCGCGCTGCTGCAGCCCGGCCGCTACACGGAGCTCTTCTTCCTCGACGAGGTGACCGCGCTCGCAGCGGGCCACCGCCCCTGTGCGGAGTGCCGGCGCGAGGACTACGACCGTCTGGTCGCGATCTGGCGTGATCTGCATCCGCGGCCAGGCCGGAGCCGACGCGATCGACGCCCAACTCCACGCCGAGCGCCTTGATCCGGCTTCGAACGAGAGGCGTTTTCCACCGCGCGCCGCATCGGAGAGCTTGCCGGACGGCGCCTTCGTCCTGGAGGAGGGCGGGCCGTGGCTCGTGCTCGGCTCGGATCTCTGGAGCTGGACGCCCTCGGGCTATTCCTGAGCGCCGGCCCCGAAGAGCACCGCCGCGAAGGGGTCGTGATCACGCCGCCGTCGCTTGCTGTGCAGTGCCGCCCGGCTCGAGCCCGCTCGTGCCGCTGCTCCACTCCGTCTGCAGCTCGCGATCGTTGACTGATCTGAGAACGGATATTCAGCCACGAGTTGTGCGCGCGCACGAATTCTGACTCACTTCACCAGATCGCGGTGCACGGCTCGGAGTTCGGTGAGCTGCAGCTCGCGATGTGGAAGCAGCAGTTCAGGCGCTGCGTGACGGCGACCGGTTCTTCTACCAGAACGATGCGGTCCCGCTCTGAGCTCCGGCGGCTGTTCGGGATCGACTACAGGCGGCACGCTGGCGCAGATCATCGAGGAGAACGCCGGCATCGACGTGCAGGATCAACGTGTTCGAAGCCGTCGAAGAATAGGCGAACAGGCCATCGGAACCTCAGCTGCCCGCGGCAGGGTTCCCTCTTCGAGCTCCGGGCCGCCGCGGTAGCGTCTGGCTGGGTGAGCGTCGAGGAGCCCGTCAGGATCGCGGCTTTGCCGATGCCGCTGCGGTGGCTGCGGAAGCCGCAGAGCTGGAGCGTTCCCGACGGAGCTTCGCTGCTCGTCGCCGCCGGCCCGCGGACCGACTGGTTCGTCGATCCCCAGCGCTCGGCGGAGCCGAAGCTGAATGCGCCGGCGCTCCTCGGCGACTCGAGCGGCGACTTTCTCCTGAGCGCGCGGCGTCACGGTCGACTTCGCCGGGACCTACGACGTGCCGGCGTGCTCGTCGTCGTACGAGAGCGACGACGTCTGGGCGAAGCTCTGCTCGACGTACTCGCCGCAGCGTGAGCCGATGGTCGGTCTCGGTCGTGACGGAGGCGTGTCCGACGACTGCAACTCCTTTGTGGTCGACGGTGCGTCGGTCTGGCTTCGGATCGCCCGAGTCGGACTCGGCGTTCGCCTTCCACGCCTCGACCGACGGCAGCAACTGGAGCTTCATCCGCCACTTCGCGCTCGAGGCCGGCGGCGAGGCATCGATCGGGTTCGCTGCGCAGCGCCCGCCGACGGGCGAAGGCTGCGCCGTCACCGTTCGAGACAGATCGCCTACGAGGCGGCGCGGCTCGGCGACCTGCGCAGCGGCGAGTGAGACCTGATCAGAGCCCGCGGGCGGCGATGAGATGCGCGGCGCGCCGGAGTCCTACTCTCGGATGAACCGACGACAGGAGGCACGATGTCGAGGCTACTCATCGCCGAGACCGGGACGCGAAGCACGATTCCCGCCCGCACCCGGCGCGGCACCTGCTGCGCGCGAAAGACCCGTCGTGCGCGCTACCGTGAGCCGCTCGACGTGGCGCAGCTCGCGCGCGCTGCTCGTCTCTCGCAGGCGCACTTCAGCCGGGAATTCCGTCGTGCCTTCGGCGAGACGCCGCATCCAGTACCCTCCTGACCCGGCGGCTGGAGCGCGCGCGGCGGCGCTGCTGCGAAACACCGACCGGTCGGTCGCAGACATCTGCTTCACCGTCGGGCTGCGAAGCGTCGGCTCGTTCCTACCACCGAGCTTCGGCCGGACCTTCGGGCTCTCCCCGACGGCGTATCGGGCGGCGCTATCCAGCCGCGCCGCAACCCGCGCCCGCGATCCTGACGTGCGTGCTGCGCGCCTATGCGCGCCCGCAGTCCAGCAGGTTTCGAGAAGACAGCGGCGAGCGGCCTGGCTAGCTTGATTTCAATCAACGAGCACAGGAGGAAAGACATGCTCAAGAGCCTCACCAACGTCAGCTGTTTGGGTCCACGATCAGGACGAAGCCCTCGCGTTCTACACCGAGAAACTTGGATTCGAGCTGCGTCAGGATGTGACCGTTCCGAGATGGGCAACTTCCGCTGGCTCACGGTCGGCCTGCCCGGGCAGGACGTCGGGCTTGCGCTGCTGACCATCCCCGGCCCGCCCGTGTTCGACGCCGAGACGCAGGCGAAGGTGCAGGAGGTGCTCGCCAAGGAGCTGCCGGAGGCCTCTTCTTCGCCACCGACGACGTGCAGGCGAGCTACAAGGAGCTCAAGGGCCGCGGCGTCGAGTTCCAGGGCGAGCCTGAGGAGCAGCCGTACGGCGTCGACGTCGGCTTCCGCGATCCGTCGGGCAACCAGATGCGGATTGGCGCAGCTCAGCGACGTAAGCCGCACCCGACTGTCGGCGGCAGGGAACCCCCGACCGCCAGCGCGGTATCGCGGTCTGGGTGGGCCGCATTCGAGATCGCCGACGGGCTCGTCGTCGCGGTTCGGTCGATCCTGAACCCCCGACAAGCTGTCGCACGTGGGTGCGGGGTCGAGCTTAGGTCGGCTTCGCGGTCATCGCCCAGACGGCGACGATGTACGCGGCGAGAAGCAGGATGCAGATCACTCCGACGGCCCGGCCGAAGCCGACACCGCCGGATTCGCTCCGCAGCTTCCGGAGGCCGAGCGCCGCGAGGATGAGCGAGATGAGTACCAGCAGCGCGCCGGCATCCGCCGTGATGTAGCCGATGCCCAGCCAGGCCGGGTCGAAGTCGTCCGGGAAGTTCTCCTTCGACTCGGTCCACTGGGCGCCGATCCGCATCAGGATGTACGCGGGCAGGACGCCCATCAGCAGCGTGCGCAGGCTGAAGCGCGTCAGGCCGACGGCGTCGTCCGGCCGCCGCCAGGCGAGTACGGTCGCCAGAGCCACGGCAAACAGCGTCCCGACGAGGAGCATCGCCCCGAAGACGTGCAGGAAGAGCGGGAAGTTCACGTCGTCCGGGCGGACTGAGGCGAGCATGCTCACGCTCCCGGCTTCCAGATCATGAGCAGCAGGATGACGAAGAGCCCGACGCTGTTGATCGCCTGGTAGCGGATGCCCGCCTGCCGGCCGCCGGACCGCGTTGCGAACGCCTTACCGGCCTGGCCGCCGGCCGAGCCGGAGATCGCCCAGATCACGATCGAGGCGAGAATCCAGGTCCCAGAGCTCATAGCCGTCGACATCGATCGCAAGCCAGATGCCGAAGATGATCGCGCCCATCATCCCGATCCCGACGACGATGCCTGCGGTTTGTCCGGAAGCGCATCGCCGAGTCCGGGGACAGCGTCGGCGTGGCGCCTCTCGAGCTGAGCACGAGCGCCCAGAGGCGCCGTCAGCGCACCGACCGCCAGGAACGCGCTCAGCACGTGGAGGAAGATCAGCCAGTCGTAGAGATCCACGGGTTGCGATCCTAACGTCCCAGACCGGATGGCAAATGGGGAAACGACTGAACCGTGTCGACTCCTGTAACCACCGTCTAAGGCCGGATCAGTCCGCTCTCGTAACCGAAGATCACCGCTTGCACGCGGTCGCGGAGCCGGAGCTTCCGGAGGATGTGCCTGACGTGCGTCTTGACCGTCGATCCTCGATCACGAGTGTCGCGGCGATCTCACCGTTCGAGAGCCCACGGGCGATCAGCTCGAGAACGTCGCGCTCTCGCGTGCGGTGGAGCTCGTCCAGCCGCGCCTCGGCGGCGGCATCCGGCGCGGGCTGTCCCGCGACCCGCTGAATCACGGTGCGGGTGACCGAGGGTGAGAGAGCGAGTCGCCCGCCGCCACCGTGTGGATGGCCGCGATCAGCTCCTCCGGTCTCGTGCGCTTCAGCAGGAAGCCTGAGGCGCCGGCGCTGAGCGCGCCGAAGATGTAGTCGTCCTGCTCGAAGGTCGTGAGGACGACGACCCTGACGTCAGGGAGACCGCGAGCAGTCTCGCGGCGTGGCGGCGATCCCGTCGAGGCCCGGCATCCGGACGTCCATCAGCACCACATCCGGCCGGAGCTCGATCGCGCGATCGACCGCTGCACGTCCGTCGGGAGCCTCGCCGACGACGTCGATCGACTCGTCGCTCGAGAGCACCGCCGTGAGGCCGGCGCGCATCAGGTCGTCGTCGTCGACCAGGAGGACGCGAACCGGTGTCACGATCGCCGCCGTTCGCCGCCGTCATACGGCAGGCGCGCCCGAATGCGAAACAGACCCTCTTCGCTGGCTGCCTCGAAGCTGCCGCCGAGCAGTTCCGTGCGCTCGCGCATGCCAACGAGGCCGTGGCCCGTCGGCCTGACGTTGCGTTGCCGAGGGCTCGGGTTGGTGACCGTGAGCTCCAGCGCCTGCTCGGCGAACGCGATCTCGACGTCTGCGCTGCCGCTTCCGTGGCGGGCTGCGTTGGTCAGCGCCTCCTGGAGGATTCGGTAGGCCGTCCGGTCGACGGCAGGTGCGAGGTGCCGGCGACTGCCGTCGAACTGGACGACGACGGCGAGCCCGGAGGTGCGGTGGCGCTCGGTGAGGGTCTCGAGCGCGGCGAGACCCGGGGCGGCTCGATCGCACTCCCGTTCGCGGAGCCGTCCTCGCGGAGAACTCGGACGAGCTGGTCGATCTCGCCCAGCGTCTCGCGTGCGACCTCCTCGATCGTCTCGAGCGCGGCCCTCGCTCGCGGTGGATCCTGCTCCTGCAGCAGCCGTGCGGCGCCCGGCCTGGACGAGGATCACGTTGATCGCGTGGCCGGCAGAGTCGTGGAGGTCGCGGGCGATGCGTGTGCGTTCCTCGGCAGCTCGCGAGGCGGCGCTCGCGCTCGGTCTCCCGCTCGGCCCGCAGCGGCACGCTCCGCCAGCTCGGCCACGACGCACGCGCCGCTGACGGATGCGGTCGCCGAGGACCCAGGCGCCGCCCCAGACGACAGTTCCGAACAGGAGCGGCACAACGGGGAGCTCGTCGTCCCCGATCCCGGCTGCGGCGACGTGGATGGCGAACATGCCGATGACCGTGGCGGCGGTCAGCCGCAGCCCGGCTCGCGTCCGGGGAGGGTTGAGGGCAAGGAAGAAGAGGGCGACCGTCGGGCCGAGCGGCGGGACCGAGCGCGTATCCGAGCCCGTTCAAGACGGCGCTGGCCGCGGCGGTGAACGCGAACACGGCGAGGGGTGCCCGGCGTCTGGCGACGAGCGGGAGGGAGGCGAGCGCCGCCAGAACGACGCCGAGCGGGTCGAGGTCGCGTGTGTGCTCGGCGGAACCACCCGCGGCGAGCAGTGCGAGCGTAAGAGCGAACACGGCTGCGGCGATGCCCGACGTCGGCGAGGAACTCCCTGCGGTTCACGTCCCGAGGGTAACCGCCCATGCGGAGCCGCGAGTCTCCCCTCAGGAGGATCCCGCTCCGCCCGTGAGGAGGACGCGGAAATCCTCCGCCGACCGCGCTGAGGATTCAGCCCGCGGGGTGTCGTCGCGGGACGGAGGTGCTCGTACCTGTCCGTGCGAGACAAAGAGAGGAGATGAATCGATGAACAACACACTGATGACGCTGCTCGCCAGCCAGGACGACTGGGATCACCACCACTGGTGGCCGATCTGGCCCTGCTCTGGCTCGTCGTGATCGTGACGATCGTGTGGCTCTTCAAGCGCAGGCGCTGGGGCGGCCCACCCGCGCAGACCGGCGCCGAGCGCGCGAGGGACATCCTCGCCGAGCGCGTACGCCCGCGGTGAGATCACGGGCGAGGAGTACCGCAGAGCTGTGCTCGACGGGCTGCGCTGAGCTGAAGCGGGCCAGGGAGCTTCGACCTGGCCCCGCTGCCGTCCTGGCGCACGTAGCGTTCGGGGCGTGAGCGATCTGCCGCAAGCCGAATCGCACGCCGTCGTCTCGGCGCGCGGGGTCGTGAAGCGTTACGGCAAGACGGTCGCGCTCGCGGGCCTCGACGCCGAGATCGGCCCCGGGATCACCGGCCTGCTCGGCTCCGAACGGCGCCGGCAAGACGACGTTCATCTCGCGTCCTCCTCGGGCTCCGCTCCCGGGACGCGCGGCGAGTTGACCGTGCTCGGCCAGGATCCTGCGACGGCCGGTATCGAGCTCAGGTCGCGCATCGGCTACGCACCCGAGCACCACGATCTTGCCGGCGGAGCTGGCGCGCGACCGATCTCGTCCGTCACCTCGCCGAGATGCACCTGCCTGCCTCGCCGCGCGGCCGTGCAGCGGGCCGAACGACGCGCTCTGGCTGGTCGGCCTCGGCGAGGAGCGCTTCCGCCCCGTCGGGACGATGTCCACGGGGCAGCGCCAACGCGTGAAGCTTGCCTCCGCGATCGCCCACGACCCCGAGGTCGTCCTCCTCGACGAGCCGACCGACGGGCTCGACCCGATGCAGCGGACGGAGATGCTCGATCTCATCCGTCGCATCGGCACCGAGTTCGGCATGCACATCATCGTCTCGTCCCACCACCTCGAGGAGGTGGAGCGGATCTGCGACGCGGTCGTGATCGTCGAGGGCGGAGAGGTCGTGCACGCGGGGACGCTCGCCGACGTTCGCCGCGGCCCGGCGGGGCTCGTGGTCGAGGTGGACGGCGGAAGACAGACGAGCTGGCGGCGATCCTGACTGCGCGCGGGTTTCGCCGTCGACCGATCGACGGCGCCGTGCTCCTGCTCGACGGCGGACGACGCCGTGTACGACGCCGTTCGCGATGCGGTCGCCGACCTCCGACGTCGGTCTGCGGCGGCTCGAGCCGCGGGGACGGACGCTCGAGGACGTCTACCTGGGGGCGGGTACGTGAGCCGGACAGGACGCACAGCTCTTCGACCTCGGCTACCGCAGCTACGACGGCGTGCGCGAGCAGCCGGCCCGGGCGATTCTCACGCTTGGCCGTGTTCACGATGAAGCGCGTGCTCGGGCTGGGACGCGGCGCGCGACACAAGGTGCTGCCCGCGATCACGCTCGGGATCGCATTCCTCCCGGCCTTCATCTCGGTCGCGGTCGCGTCGATCGTGCGACGTCGATTCGCCCGGACGAGCTGATCTCGTACGGCGACTACATGTTCATCATCGGGAGCGCGCTGGCGCTCTTCGCCGCGCTCGTTGCACCCGAGGCGCTCTGTCCGGACCGACGCACGGGAATGCTCGGGCTCTATCTCGCCGGGCCTCTCGACCGCAACCGCTATCTCCTCGCCAAGGCGATCGGCGTAGTCGCGGTCATGCTCTGATCACCGGTCGGCCCGCTGCTCTTCATGCTCGCTGCCTTCGTGCTCGCCGGCTTCGGCCCGTCGCGTCGGCGAAACGCCGAAGCTGCTGCTGCAAATCCTCGCGGCGGGGATCGCGACGGCGCTCCTCTACGCCTCGCTGGCAATGGCCGCCTCGAGCTTCACGACCCGGCGGGCGGCGGCGGCAGTCGGCGTCGTGCTCGCGCTGTCCGTGCCGGTCAGCGTCGTCCGGACCGCGATCGAGAGCACCGGCGCACCGAACGCGCTCGACCTGTTCAGCCTCCCGTTCGTCGCCGCCGATCTCGCCTACCGGATCTTCGGTGAGGTGCCCGACGACCAGGAGCCGGTCACGAGGCTCGCCACGTGGGTCGGTTGCCGGCGGGCTGCGGCTGCCGCGATCGCAGCTGGATGTCTCGTGTGCTGGTTCCGGTACCGGCGGATCGAGGGTTTCCGGTGAGCAGCGTCGAGCCACGCGTCGTGGCCGACGGCGTCTCGAAGTGGTTCGGGCCGCTCGTCGCAGTCTCTGACGTCAGCTTCGACGTCGGCCCCGGCGTGACCGCGCTGCTCGGCCCGAACGGCGCCGGCAAGTCGACCATGTTCCGCATGCTTTGCGGGCCTCGCCCGGCCCTCCAAGGGCACCGTACGCGTGCTCGGCCAGGATCCGCGAGCAGACACGGGCGTGACCCGGTCGATCGGCCTCGTTCCGCAGCAGGAGAACGTGTTCGAGCCGCTGAGCGCACACGAGTTCGTCGCCCTGTCGGCCAGGCTCCACGCGCTCGCGGACCCCGAAGCTGCAGCGACGCGGCGGCGCTCGAGACGGTCGGCCTCGATCCGTCCGACCGCCGGCGGCTTCCCACGTACTCGAAGGGGATGCGCCAGCGCGTGAAGGTGGCGCAGGCGATCGTTCACGACCCGGCCGTGCTGATCCTCGACGAGCCGCTGACCGGCCTCGATCCACGCCAGCGGGCGGACCTCGTCGCGCTCTTCCGGCGCCTCGGGAGCGAGGGGCGCTGCGTGATCGTCTCCAGCCACGTGCTCGACGAGGTGGAGCGCCTCGGCTCGCAGGTTCTCGTCATGTCGCAGGGCAGGCTTGCCGCCACCGGCGACTTCCGGGAGTTGCGGGCGCTGATGGACGACCGGCCGATGCGGATCCGAGTCCGCACCGACCGTCCGCGCGAGCTCGCCGCGGCGCTGCTCGAAGCTGGGACCGCGGTCGGCGTGCGACTCGACGGCGATCAGGTGCTCGAGCTCGACACGACGGACGCCCGCGCGCTGTCCCACGCACTCGCCTCGGTCGCACGCGAGCGCTGACGCCCGCCTGTTCGAGGTGCTTCCGCTCGACGCCGACCTCGAAGGCGTCTTCCGTTACGTGGTGCAGCGATGAGCGCTGTCGGCGCAGCCGCAGCGCCGGTTCGGCCGGGCACGCCTCGTTTCACTGCTCGCGCTCTATCGACTCCTGCTGCGGATGCAGATCACGGTCACGCGCCTGCTCGGCATCGCCGGGCTCGGAGCAGTGGCCGTCCTGATCGGGCTCTTCACGCGGTGGGACGACAACCCGGCCCAGGCCGTCACAGACGCCGTCGCCTCCTATGGGCTCGAATTCTCGTGCCGTTCGCGGCGCTCTGGCTCGGCACGTCGGCGATGGGCGACCTCAGTCGACGACCGCCTCCTCGTCTACCTCTGGCTGAAGCCCGTCGCGCGCTGGCAGCTTCCGGCCGCCGCCGTGCTGGCCACGGCCACCGTTGTCGTGCCCCTCACTGCGGTGCCGCTTGCCGCGTCCGGCGATCGTCGCCGGCGCCGGCGACGTCTGCTCCTGCCGCGTTCCTCGCCGGTTTCGTTCGCGGCGGCTCGCGTACGCCGGTCTCTTCGTCGCGGCGGGGATCTGGTTCCGCGCGCGCTGTCTGGTGGGGGCTTCGCCTTCGTCCTGCTGTGGGAGAACGTCGTCGCACACACGGCCGAGGGCGCGGCGCGCTTCACCGTGAACGGGTGGGCCGCGTCCGTCCTCGACCTGGCTCCCGACGTCGACGTGTCGCACAAGGCCGGGTCCGCAGGCTGCTGCGTTCGTCGTGCTCCCGGCGATTGCAGTCGTCGGCTGGCTGGTGGCGACCTGGCGCTACCGCCGCGCCGACGTGGACTGACGTCAGAGCGTCGGCGGCAGGCCGAACGGCCGGGAACAACCCGGCGCCGAACGTCGTGATCTCGACGATGGCGCCGTCCTCGATGCGCAGGACGTCGAACTTGAACGCCCGGAACTCGGAGTCGCCCGGCCGGCGGAGGTAGCTCGCGGCCGTCGGCATCCGGTTGGCCCGCGTCGGCACCAGGCGCCAGTCGCCGTCTCTGTTCTCTCCGAACGCGCTCTCGAGGAGCTGCGACGACCGATGCGAGCCCGTCGAACAGCAACATGTCGGGCGGCATCGAGATCCGGATGTCCTCCGACGCGATCGCGACGGCGGCCGCCGCGTCGCATCGCTCGTGCGCGTCGATGAAGCGCTCGAGCGAGCTCACGCTCCTCCGCGCTCGGCTCTCCTGCCGACCACGTCGAGCGCCGCGCCGGCAGGTGCTCCTGCATCGTCGCGCGGGCTCGCTGGAGCGCGCTGTTCGCAGCCGCGACGCTGGTCTCGAGCAGGACGCCGCCTCGCTCGCCGGCCAGCCGAGCACGTCGCGGATGATCAGCGCCGCGCGCTGCCTCGGCGGCAGCACCTGCAGGGCGGCGAGGAACGCGAGCTCGATCGTCTCGCGCGTCGACGACGACCGCGTCCGGCTCGTCGTCGCTCGCCGCGACCTCGTCGAGCAACCGGTCCGGGGTACGGCTGCAGCCACGGCACCTCGGCGAACGAGTGGACGCGTCGAGACCTGCCGCGACCTGCGGCGGAGCACGTCGAGGCAGACGTTCGTCGCGATGCGGTACGAGCCACGCGCGGAACTGCGTCGCCCTCGAAGCGCTCGCGGCTGCGCCACGCGCGCAGGAACGTCTCCTGCACCGCGTCCTCCGCTTCGTCGAACGACGCGAGCATCCGGTAGCAGTGGACGTGCAGCTCGCGCCGGTGGCCGCTCGGTCAGTGCGGCGAAGTCAGACTCGCGCGATCGTTCGCCGTCATGCGGCGGGCTCTCCGTACCTGACCTCCTGGAGGACCCACGTGTTGCCGTCGGGATCGCTGAAGTCGGCGAACGAGCCGTAGTCGGCGTGCTCAGGGTCCGCGCCCGGCGCCCAGCCATTCGGCGCTCATGTGCCGGATCTCGCTCACCTCGACGCCGCGCCCCACCAGCTCCGCGCGCGCCGGCCTCGATGTCGGTGACGATCGAGGTGCGTGCCGCGGTAGGAGCCGGGCGCCGCGTCGGTGAGCCCGATCCCGATCGTGAGCGAGCAGGCGGAGCCGGGCGGGGTGATCTGGACGACGCGGAACTCGCTCGTTCGGCTGGTGATCGACGTCGAGGTTGAACCCGCACGTCTCGACGTAGAACTCCTTGGCGCGGTCGACGTCCGAGACGGGGATCAGAACGAGCTCGAGCTTGAAGTCCATGCTGCAGCCTCCTTCGGTTGGTTGGTCCAGTCGAGACCTGTAACGCTCGCACGGAGTGAAACTCATCGGTGCACCGATGAGGAGACGCGGCGACGCTGCTCTGCACGCATCATGACGCTGTGCCCCGCGACCTTCCCACGGGAGACGTCACCTTCCTCTTCACCGACGTGGAGGGTTCGACGAAGCTGCTGCACGAGCTGGGCGAGGATCGATATGCGGAAGCGCTGGCGCGCGCATCGCAGGTCTCTGCGCGAGTGCGGCCTGGCGCTCACGGAGGTGTCGAAGACGCACGCAGGGCGACTCGCTTCTTCATCGCGCTTCCCGACGGCACGGGCGCGCTGCGAGGCACGGCCACCGCGACGCTGAACGGGCTCGCGGCCGGCCCGGTCAGAGTGCGGCATCGGAATCCACACCGGTACCGCGCGCGTGGGTGAGGAGGGTATGTCGGCGTGGACGTGCATCGTGCAGCGCGAATTGCAAGCAAGCGGTCACGGCGGACAGGTGCTGGTCTCGGCCTCGACCGCGGAGCTCGTCGGAACCGCTGGGCTGCGCGACCTCGGCTATCACCGTCTGAAGGACTCTCCGAGCCCCGAGCGGATCTATCAGCTCGGGCAGACGACTTTCCCCCACTCGAGAGTCTCCACCGGACGAATCTCCCGTTGCCGTCGACGCCCGTTCCTAAGGCGCCGAGACGAGCTGGCCGCAGCGCTCGCCCAGGCTTCGCGCGCGGAGGTGCGCCTGCTCACGCTCACCGGGCCTGGAGGCACAGGCAAGACCCGTCTCTGCCTGCAGATCGCCGGGCGAGCTCGCCCTGCGCGGTATGCGCGCAGGTGTGGTGGTGGTGCCGCTCGCGACGCTGCGCGATCCGCAGCTGGTTGTCGAGAGCGCGCGCAGGCGCTCGGCGCAGAGCGACGGTCTCGTCGAGCACGTCGCCGACAGGTCGATGCTGATCGTCTTCGACAACTTCGAGCAGGTCGTCGACGCTGCCGCCCGGACTGTGGCGGCGTTGCTCTCCAGCTGTCCCACCTCGACCTGCTCGTGACGAGCGGAGCCGCTGCGGGTGAACGCGGAGCAGGTGTACGAGGTGCCGCCGCTCGCGCCGCAGGAGGGCGTGCGGCCTGTTCCTGGCTCGGGCAGAGGGCGGTCAAACCGGACTTCGAGGGCGACGCGAATCGATCTCCGAGATCTGCCGCCGCCTCGACGACCTGCCGCTCGCGCCGGAGCTCGCGGCCGCACGCGTGACGGCCCTCACGCCGGGCCAGATCCTCGAACGCCTGCGCATCGCCTGCCGCTCCTGACCGGGGCGCGAGATCTGCCCGAGCGCCAGCAGCACGCTGGGCTCGGCGATCGACTGGAGCTACGAGCTGCTGACGGCCGCCTGAGCAGCAGCGCTCTTCGCCACGGCTCTCCGCCTTCGCCGGCGGCTGCACGCTCGGCGACGCCGAGCAGGTGGCTGATGCCGATCTCGACGCGCTCCAGTCGCTCGTCGACAAGAGCCTGCTCCGACACACGGACGATCGGTTCTGGATGCTGGAGACGATTCGCGAATAGCGCGGCGGGCGGCCGGAGGAGTCTGGGGCCAGCGAGAAGAGCTCGACCGCGCGCCACGCGGAGCGCTTCCTCGCACTCGTGGAGACGGCCGAGCCGCACGCGTGCGGGCAGGGCTCCAAGCACTGGCTCGACCGGCTGAGCAAGAGCACGACAACTCTCCGCGTCGCGCTCGAGCGGCTGGAGGCACTGGGTGAGCTGCAGCTTGCGCTGCGGATTGCAGGCGCGATGGCCGACCTCTGGTACTCACCGGAGGCCACGTCGCCGAAGGCCTGCCGCCGGCTCGGAGCCTGCTGCTTACGCCGATCAGGCGTCGACGGCAGCCAGGGGCAAGGCTGCTCAACGGAGCGTCCAGGCTGGCGGTCGTTGCCGGGAGACGTCTCGATCGCCCGGGCAGCTGGCCGAAGAGGGGCTTGCGGCTCAACCGCCGGCTCGGGAACGAGCTGGGCGCCGCCGACTCGTCTCTGGCGACTCAGCTATGCACTGGCCTGCCGGCCGCGCGATTTCGCGGAGTGCGCAGCGGCTCTTGCTCGAGTGCATTCCGCTCTACGGCGATCTCGGCGAGGAGCATGCCGCCATCGAGGCCGTTCGCGATCTTGCCTGGACGTAACGAGGAGATCGGCGACCTGGTTGCCGCGCGCGGGCGCTGTACGAGGTTAGGGCTTCAGCGTGCGCGTGCGCAGGCGAACACACGCCTGGAGGCGCGATTGCTCGGGGACTCGCGATCGTCGCGGTCGACGACGGCATGGGTCGGACGAGGCGCGGTCGCTGCTGAGGGAGAACTTTCCCGATGTACCTCGAGCTGGACGATCTGCGGGGCACGCGGCGAGAACCTCTCGCCGCTGCGCTCACGCTCTCGCTGCGGCGGGGAAGCTGGTCACGGCCGCGCAGCTCCTCGGGGGCTCGGACGGCGGTGTTCGAGGGATCGGCGCCCGTCCGCCATGGCTCGCGCGCATGAACGACCAGACGCTGGCCGCGATCCGGGAGCAGCTCGAGGGGCCTGCCGTCGTCGAGGCCCGTGAGCAGGGCAGAGCTTGACCTCGACGAAGGCGGTCGCGCATGGCCTCTCGGCTCGCTCGACTGAGACACGACCTGCCCGGGGATGCGCGTGTTTCCATCTCGTTGCCAGACGCCGACCTCCTCGCGACCGGAGGTTTGAACGATCCGGCTCGCCACCACCTAGCTGTCGCGGCGGTGGAGGAAGACGACTCCCTCCGTCGCCCGAGACAGAGGAGGGTCCATGACCACCAGACGACGACGCGTTCACTCGCGCCGCACGCTTCTGAGCAAGGCCGGCGGCCGCCGCGGCTGGCAGCCGCGCGGCGGCGCGCTGCTGGCCGTCAGCGCCGGCGCGGCCGCCGGCCACGCCGCAGGCGGCGCACCGCGCGATCGACCATCCTGGTGATCTCATGCCAGGGAGAACTCGCTCGTTCGACCACTACTACGGCTACGCGCCGCAGGTGCAGGCGCGGCGGCTTCGGCCCGCCGCGCGGATACACGCAGCCGGACGCGGCGGGCGTCGGCCACGCGCCGTTCGAGCTCACCGCGCTGCGCTCGGTCGATCCGCCGCACGGCTGGAGACGACGTCCACGCGCAGTGCAACGGCGGCAAGATGGACGGCTTCTACAAGCACCGCGCTGCGCACGGGGACGGCAACAACGCGATCCCGTACTACACCGCGCGAGGAGCTGCCGTTCTACTACAGCCTCTTCCGCAACTCCGGCGCTCTGCGCGAACTACTTCTGCTCGCTGCTCGGGCCGACGTGGCCGAACCGCTTCTACCTCATGTCCGGCACGTCGGGCGGCATCACGACGAACGGCCTCTGGGGCTACGGCATCTTCGACTCGGCGACGTGGCCGATCATCCTCGACCTGCTCGACGACGCCGACGTGAGCTGGAAGATCTACTACATCGGCTTCGACGGCGTCGAGGTCGGCGACACCGACAACGTCGCCGTGTTCTGGAGCCGCTGGGCGCACGACCCGCGGACCACGGCGACGCTCGACGACTACCTCGAGGACTGCCGTCGCGGAACGCTGCCGAACGTCTCCTGGATCATCCCGAGCTTCTCGATGCAGTTCGACGAGCATCCGGACGCGGACGTCAGCGTCGGCATGGGCTTCCAGGAGCAGATCATCACGGCGCTCCGCCGCTCGCGCCTGTGGCAGCGAGTCGGCGTTCTTCCTCACCTACGACGAGCACGGCGGCTTCTTCGACCACGTCCCGCCGCCGCAGATCGATGCGTACGGCCTCGGCATCCGCGTGCCGCTCTGGGTCGATCTCGCCGTTCGCACGGCGCGGTCCGATCCTCTCGCGCAAGCCGGCCGATCACGTCTCGACGCTGAAGTTCATCGAGCGTGCGTGACCCTGCCGACTTTGCCTCGCAGAACCACACGTTCGACACCTCGACGCCGACCGGCGCGGAACTGATCAGGCGCGGCGGCGCGCGCCGGCACCGCCCGCGCGACGGCCTCGCGGGACTCAGCGATCTGTTCGACTCTTCGACTCACTGGACACGAACCTCACTGAGTCGTGGCGATGTTCCTCGTCGTCGTCCGCCGCTCGGGTCCCTGACTGGGACCCGAAGCGGCGGCTCGAGGAACAGTCCGGCTGGCCCGGGCACGCGGCCTCGTGGACGGGCTCGCTCGACTCGGGCTTCACCGTCTCCGGCGGGCTGTCGCTGACGAGGAGCGCGTGGCGCACGCCATCGAAGCGGAGTCGGGCAGAGGACGATACGCCACGCTCGCGCGCGATCCGTGGAGTGAGTCGCACCTTCGACGACACGATCGAGCTGTGGATTATCCGGCTGACGCGCGCTAGCTCCAAGACTCGCCTGCGGAGGTGCTTCTCCAGGTCGACGTTTGCCGCCGCTGAGCACGCACACCACCTTCGAGCCCGGCCCGCCTCCGCCCGCCCCTCGAGGAGCGCGGCGACCGGCGCCGCCGCTGCAGCCCTCGACGACCAGCGCTGCGGCGAGACATCGTCCACAGCACAGCGTCGAGGATTGCGCTCGTCGTCGATCGATGCACCGAGCTTGTCGACGAGACTCGCTGACGATCGAGAAGGTCTTTCCCCGACGCGGCATCGCCTTTGAGGCCGTCGATCGCGCGAGTGGTTCTCCTCGAAGCGTGATCAAGGCCTGCCGCCGCTCGACGCCTCGGGCGTCATCGCGGGTGCGCCGCTCTGACTCACCCCGGCGATCCTGACCTCCGGCCGCCGTCCGCTGATCGCGGCCGCGATCCACCGAGATCAGCCCGCCGCCGCCGGATCGGGACGGCGACCGTCCCGGCGTCGGCGTCAGATCCCCGGGATCTCGAGCCCGGGCTGCGTTCCCCTGTCCTGGGCGATCAGCCGTAGGTCGTCGAACGGGTGAATGGAGCGATCAGGCTTCCGCGCTCGTCCTCTGAGGCGCATCGACACTCGTCGCGTTTGCCCTCGATCCCAGATCGTCCCGTGGAGGATGACCTCGGCCCCGTAGCTCTTCGTAGCCGCGATCTTCGCCGGCGTCGCATTGCTCGCCATCAGGACGATTGCGGGGATCCCGAGCCGCGCGGCCGCGTACGCCACGCCCTGCGTGTTGCCGCCGAGGCAGCGTGAGATACCGCCTGCCCGCTGCCGCTCCCGCGACAGCTGCGGCAGTTTGTTACTCGGCCCGCGCACCTTGTAGAGCCGTCCGCTGGAACATCTCCCGCCTTCAGCCAGACGTCGTAGCCCGTCTCCGTTCCGGGAGCGACGTGCCGAGTGGAGAGCGGGCGTCCGGAATGCACGAGCGGGGCGCACGCGCCGCGTACGCCCAGGGGTCGCCGAAGACGTCGGGCGCATGAGCGTTCGGTCGTCATGTCTGCGAATCATCCGGGAACAATCTTTGACCACAGCCGCGGCGCCACTGGTCTCCGATGGGCGATGATTGCGGCGTGGACTCTGCATCCTCTGAAGCGATCGGCGACCGCACCTGCTCGTTCGACTGCACCGGTGCGCGCCGCCGGAGCGGGGCGGAGCTCCTGGGCCAGCTCGAGTGAGCCCGTGGAACCCACGGGATCGATGAAGGACCGGATGGCGCTCGCGATGATCGAGGGCGCAGAGCGCGACGGCCTGATCTCGCCGGGCGACACGATCGTCGAGTACACGGGCGGCAGCACCGGCCCCGGCGCTCGCGCTCGTCTGCCGGGCCAAGGGCTACCGCGCGCTGATCGTGATCGCCGACTGCTTACACCGAGGAGCGCTTCCAGCTGATGCGGGCGCTCGGCGCGGAGCTCGACGTCATCCCGTCGGTCGAGGGTCGCCCGAACGTGACCGCGCAGGACATCCAGAACATGGTCGCGCGCGCGGCCGAGCTCGCGCGGCGCAGCCCGGCCACTACGCGACCGACCAGTTCAACAACCCGTACATCATCCCGGGCCACCGCGACCAGCTCGGCCGCGAGATCTGGGAGCAGACCGGCGGCCGCGTGACGGCGTTCTGCCACGGGCTGGGAACCGCCGAGCTCGCTGATCGGCGTCTCCGAGGCGCTGAAGCCCCACGGCGTCTTCATCCAGGCGCACGAGCCGGCGTCCTCGGCGGCGATCGGCGGCGGCGAGCGCGGGCCGTTCGCGATCCAGGGCTGGACCGGGCCTCGTGATGCCGCACTGGGATCCCGATCGCGTCGACCACGTCGAGCCGATCGGCGACGAGGAGGCGCATCGAGATGACGCTGCGGCTCTCGCGCGAGGAGGGCATCTTCGCCGGCATCTCGACGGGCGCGAACGTCGTCGGCGCGCACCGCCTCGCCGAGCGGCTCGGGCCGGACGCGGTGATCGTGACGCTCGCCGTCGACACCGGCGTGCACCAGAGTACGAATCAGCCCGCACGCCGACACCTGTGAAGCCGCCCGTTCTGCCTCAGAGCAGCTCTCTGCGGATCAGCGCCGCCGCTGCGCTGCGCCGTCGGTCTCGACCGGCCGGTAGTCGACCTCGCGCCCGATCTCCTCGGCGATCGCCGCTGCGATCGTCTCCGGCGTCGCCGTCTCGAAGTCCATGCAGCGACCGGCGCCGTAGCGCTGCGAGCCGGTGGCGCACGTGGAAGTTCTGCTCGAAGTGGTGGCGCAGCGGGAAGTAGAGGAACGGGCGCCGGTTCGCCGTCGAGCTCCATCGACGTCGTCAGTCCGCCCTGGACGACGGCGAGGTCGCACGCCGCGAGGTGGCGGTAGAGGTCGTGGACGTAGCGGCCGGACCTCGAGCCCGTCGCCTGTGGGCAGGCGTACGCGGGGTCGATGCGCGGCCCCGCGACGACGATCATCCGCAGCGCCGGGCACGCGCTCGCTTCGCCTCCGGGAACGCCGTCGATCACGCGCCGCAGCAGGTGACCGCCGACGCCCGGAGCCGCCGACGCGTGACGATGCAGACCTGCTCGTCGCGGCGGTACCCGAGCTCGGCGCGCAGCGCCTCGCGGTCGGCGAAGGCGGCCGGGTCGAAGCCCGGTGACGTAGCCGGCGAAGTCGTAGTGCGCCTCGGTCCAGTCGCGGATCGGCGGCAGCTCCGGGCCGAAACGCGTCGGGGACGATGTCGTCAGGGTTGCCGACGAAGATCGCGCGGTCGCGGACGTCGCGGGTAGCCGCGCGATGTGCTCGATCATCTCGGCGTTGTAGTCGGCGGTGAGGAAGGCCTCGTGCTCGCCGCCGTCGTGCATCGGCAGCCAGCCGACGAAGTCCGGTCAGCCAGACGTACGCGGCGCGCTTCTGCTCCGGGTTCTCGTGCAGGTAGTAGTCGAGCTCCCACGCCTCGTCGCCGATCCAGAGGTCGTAGCTGCTGCCTCGCGCACGACGTCGTGGAAGACCATGAAGTTGGCGATCAGGATCTCGTCCATGCGCCGGATCGCCTGGAAGCAGTGCAGGTCGTGCTCGGCGGACTCGCACTCGATGTGGCTCGACTCGTTCGCGAGCAGTGCGCTCGCCGGGTGGATCCGCTCGCCCTCCGCTCTCGAGCACCGGCGTGACCGGATGCTGCGCCAGCCAGTCGATCTCGCAGGTCGGGATGCAGCTGCCGCAGCTCGTCGGCGATCGCGACGTCGCGCTGCGCGTGCCCGAGCCCGATCGGCGACGAGATGAAGAGCGCGCGCTTGCGCCGCGACTTGCCGCCGCGACCCAGCGCCGCGGCGGCGGCCGGCGGCGCAAGAAGTCGCGGAGCAGGAGGTTCGTCTTGCACCGGGTCGCGCGTGCACGAGCAGTGTCCGCTGCCCTCGATCGGTCTGGCTCCGCCGGTCGTGGTCCGCGAGCCGACGCCGCGCGCGCGTGCGGCTGATCGCGTCCCACGTCGCCGTGGATCACGAGCACCGGGCACTGCACCCGCGCGCAGAGACCGCGCGATCGCACGCCTCGTCGAGAAGCCGGTCTGCAGGAGAGGTGAGCAGCGTCTCGGCGTCGGTCTCCAACCCCAACCGACGCGCGTCCTCGATCCGGTTTCGTCGAATGCGGCTCGGTCACGCACTGCGGATGAGAACTCGACGGAAGCCGCGGTAGTCTCGGGCCAGTAGTGGCGGTTGAACTTCGCCCACCCCTCGTCGGTGTCGAGCGGCTCAGTCCGAACGGCGTGTCGCGATACGCTGTGCCCGGGCGCGAGCGGGAGCGAGGCGCGCGAGGAAGACGATGCCACTCGGACTCCGCTCAGGGTGTCCCGCGGCCGAGAGACCAGCGGCGCTTCGCTGCGCCCCGCGAGAGCGGTGACCACGAACGGCCTGCTCCGGTTCTGAGTCGCGTCTCAGCACCAGGCCAGCGCGTCGGCCGCGAACTCGGGCCTTCGGAGTACGCGCTCAGCTCGGCGACTGCGGCCGCGATCAGACTTCCCGTTCCCGCGCGCGGGTCGAAGAGCGACCGCACGCGATGTAGTGCCGTCGCGAAGTACGGGAGCTGCAGCTTCCAGCGGCGCGGAGTGCGACGAAGCGACCAGGGCGGCACGAAGAGACTCGCCGGCTCGCCCTCGCCGTAGACCTCGTAGAACACCCGGACACGCCGTCCCGCTCGGCGTAGCCTCCTCGTGTCCGGGTACTGAAGCGCGCGCGCGACGTGCTCGCGCGTGGCGGCGGTTTACCTCGACAGCCATCCGTCGAGTCCAGTCGAGAGGCTCCCGAGTGTCCTTCGGTGATCCCTGACGGGCGCTCCAGGATGATGCCCTCGTTGAAGGTGATCACGAGCGAGACGAGGGCGTCGATGCGGCATCTCGATCCCGTAGTGCTCCGCGCGGCTCGGCGAAAGCCTCTGTCAGGACTGCCCGCCACTCGCCGTTGACGCGCTCGACCCGCTGCTTCAGCTTCGGGCGGTTCCAGGCGAGCGCCTGGAGTCGTGCCAGACCTTCCTTGCAGGTGCGCGCAGAGCCCTCGCTCATCGGGTAATAGCGCATCGCCGTCCGCACTACTCGAGGAAGGGCATCGTCTGGCGGCGGCGTACATCTCGCGCTGCCGCGCGATCTGCCGCTCGGTGAAGCGTTCGAGCGACCCGCAACGAGCGGGTTCTCGACCGAGCCGCGGTTATGTGCAGTGGACGATGGCCGTGCTCGGACCCCGCTTCCTCGGCTCGTGGCGCCTGCGGTGATGCCCGAGTAGCCGGCGCGGTCACGCCCCGAGCACGCGCTCGGCCGCGTCGAGGAGAGCCTCCTCGGCGGTATCGAGCTGCCGCGCGATCGCGACGCTCTGGGCACGCCGAGGACGGGGCCCCGACGAGTGCGTGCACCGAGCCATCCTCCAGCCACTCAGGGCGTTCAGCACGGTCGATGCACAGCATCCCTGCAGCAGACGCTGGAGCGAACGGTCGCACCCGCGATCGTGCCGTGGACGTCCTCGACCTCTGCTTCGATCCCCGCGGTCGCCCGGGTCGCGGTCGTTCGGCCGGCTCGCGCGGCCGGTGGCGTCGATCATCCACTCGGCGGTCGTCTCGTCCAGCGATGCGGCCGTCCGTCGCGTGAGCGCCGCACGCTTCGCGAGATCCGGATGGAGCGCGCGTTCCATCGCGCCGCATCCCCGTCGGACTGACCACCGCCTCGGCGTAGTCCCATGAGCACGGTGCTCACCACGGCCGCTTCTGGCGGTTGGCTCACCGACGGTCATCGCCGCCTCAGCCGATCTGAACCGCAGGCTGTTGAGCCGGCTTCTGCCGTCGACCAGGAGCGTCATCGAGCACGGCGCTTCCCGCCCTGGCGACGATCGGCGTGTGCAGTGGATGAGCTCTTCGCCCATGTGGTGCCGCCGCCGCGAGGATCACGGTCGAAGAACTCATCCATCTGCCCGCCCAGAGAGCCGGCCTCACGTGCGCCGGCAGCCTGGCTCCGCCCGGCTCGCGCAGGTCGAGGGGAAGATCGTCGCGGTCGCTGATCCTCCCGATCCCGCGCCTGCCGATCGCAGTTTACGCGCAGCAAGCCGCGATTCGAGGCCGGGGTAGAACCGCCTGGATTGTCCCAGGTCGGGTCGGGCGAGTTGCTGACGTAGAGCTGGCGTATCGGGCAAGGCTGGGCCAATACGTAACT
>ERZ1370068.9823-contig-8572_pt1 | contig 48147 bp, 77 predicted proteins | sample MGYA00561227_ERZ1370068 | MGnify/ENA primary metagenome ERZ1370068 (study PRJEB38410, sample SAMEA6850437) | metagenome | study: Metagenomic assessment of the ecological functions of the soil: analysis of the soil microbiota associated with the... | reverse complement strand
TGATGATATGCCCCTCATGGGTCACGATCACGCCAGACCCCAATGAGTTTTGCACCATTGCTTCTTCATTGGGATTGCGGAACTGGCGCGGCGTGCCGAAAAAGAATTCGAACGGGTCGAGGGCGTTTTGACGGCGCACCGCAATCTTTTTCGATGTCTTCACGCTGACGACCGAAGGAATGACATTTGAAACGAGCGTGCGTCGCTCCCGGTTAAACTGCTCGAGTGTGCCAATCTCTTTGCGATCGACCGGCGGCGCGGTAGCGAGCGAATACTTCTCCGGTGTTCTGGTTGGCCTCGCTCAGCCCGCCGTGCTTCATCCGATAATCGTAGAGAAGCGAAATTCCGAGGCTGACCAAGACCACGAAAATCAGAAATTTAAGAAAATTTTTCATCAGCTGACGTGCGAGAAAGTTTGTCCCTGTCTTTCGACAATCAAGTCGCGGAAACGTTGATTCTCCGGCCGATCCAACCCCGGATCGTTCTCTAACAATTCCAGAGTCGCCCGTCGCGCCTTCCGCATCAAGGCGGCATCGCGTCGCAGGTCTCCCAGTTTCAATTCCGGCAGTCCGCTTTGGGCAGTGCCGAGAAGATCGCCCGGCCCGCGCAGCTCCCAATCCGCCTCCGCAATCTCAAACCCGTTAGTTGTCTTCTCCAACACCGTCAATTTCATCATCGTCTCGGGAGTTTTATCGGAACTAACCAGCCAGCAGTGGGAAGTGTGGGCCCTGCGCCCGATGCGGCCGCGCAATTGATGCAGTTGGCGATAATCCGAATCGCTCGGCGTTTTCAATGAGCATGACCGTTGCATTAGGAATATCGACTCCCACTTCGATCACAGTCGTGCTGATCAAGGCGTGCGTCTCTCCGGCACGAAATCTTTGCATGATCGCTTGCTTATCGGGCGAAACTAACCCGGCCATGTAACAATTCGCAGCGAAATGTGCTGCAAACGTTCCTGCCATTGTTCGAATTCTTCGCCGCAGCTTTGGCATCGAGCTTTTCGCTCTCATCGATGAGCGGATAAATGATGTAAGCTTGGCGGCCGGCGGTCAGCTCCTGCCGCAGTGAATGTAATCGCTTCGCCCAGTTTGTCGGTGGTGAGAAGATGCGTGATAATTTCACCCGACCGCGCGGCATCTCGTCGATGGTGGAGACTTCGAGATCGCCGTAAATCGTCATCGTCAGCGTCCGCGGAATGGGCGTCGCGGTCATGACTAGAACATCCGGCGCCGGTTCTCGCGCGCGGTAGAGCTTGCCCCCGCTGCGCCACCCCGAATTTGTGCTGTTTCGTCTATCACGGCGAGGCCTGAGGTTTGAGAATGTCACGTTTTCATAGAGGAGCGCATGCGTGCCGACGATGATCTGGGGGCGGTATCGTGGTCCGTCTCCGCACTGCCGCCCTTCCGGGTAGCCACGCGTCACGCTGCTGGTTCGCGTCTCGCCGAAACGCACTCCCTTCCTTAACGCATCATCCTGGCTCCAAACCCATGCATAACCTTCTCCTCTGTTTGACAACCTGGCTTCCCAAGGATTTCGCAGGATATCGTTAAACTTTTCCTCCAAATCCCGCTCCGATCGGACGTAACGATCAAATCGTTCCTTCCCAAACCCCACCTGATGTTCCTTCAATTGCGTTTATCGCGTGCGTCGAAAAAGACTTGATCGAATGTAGCAATCTCTTTCGGCGGCCAGAACACTGCATTTCGCATCATCACTTTCTGTCTTTCGGCCATGGCTGAAAAAGCGAAATGAACGTGGATCGGGCATTACGCAAGCCGCCAACAGCTCGTAACGTTTATTGGTGAAAATACCGCAACGAATCCAGAACGATGGTGCGCGCGTTTGGCGACAAACAGCGACGCTTCCTCGTGCCGATGGTGTCACGGCGTAGATTGCCCAGGGAGTTCAAAATGCGGTAGTCTTGGCGGGAACGACGTGTCTGGGGCTTTCTACCAGCGAACAGTTCGTGACGGAGTGACGCCGTCACGACACGCGAGACGCGTGCGCTACCCGAATCTGAATTCGCACGCGCAAACAACGGCAGCGGCGTGTTGTCTCTCCTGGCGCTTACCCGTGCGCAACGCGATCGGATCCCGAGCGGATCGAGCCAATTGCGCAAGACCGCATAATGTTGCTCGGCCAAAATCTGCGTGTCGGCGCCATGAGGGCGGCCTGCGATCCGGACTCGACGGCGAGCAACATCGCCGCGATCGCCACCACGGTTTTTCCCGGAACCGACATCGCCCTGGAGGAGGCGATTCATCGGCGAAGCCAGTTGCAGATCGTGCTTAATCTCGTTATGACCCGTTGTTGCGCGCGGGTGAGACCAAATGGAAGCGCCGCAGTGAATTTTCCGCTAACAAACCGCGAGCTTGGTGGCGGCAACCACCCGCGCAGAATTTTCTCGCACGCGCCGCCGCGATTTGCATCTGCATCCGGAAAAATTGCCGAGAGCATCAGATGCATACGACCCCGCAGCTGTTCGTCGCTCTCCGGGAAATGAATTTTGCGTAGTGCATCTTCGTCGTCACCGTTTCCCAGCGAATCGGGCAAAGGCACATCCGCCGATGCGACGTCAACCTGCTCGAGCAGCCGGGAAAATCAATCCACGCAGCACCCGCTGCGATAAACCCTCCGTCGCCGGATAAATCGGAGTGATCCGGCGAAAATGAATTAAAATTCTTCATCGTCTTCAATCACGCACTCACACTCCGGATGATCGACGACCAGTCGCAGGCCTTTGCGCTTGACCCGGACCGAAGATGATAAGCCGTTGCAGTCCGAGTCGCGATCACTTTCTGGATGTGTAATGCAGATTGAACCAGCGACGAGGTGAGCGGCTGACTGAGCGCGTGCGCGCGTTGACCAGCTTCCAGCACCGCTTCAAAATCTTGCGGCCGCGCCGGTAAACGCATGAGGCGGGTTCAACGACACTGCCGCCGCATAAACAAACTGGATCGACGGTTTCGTCGCGCGGCGAACTCGGAAATTCGAGCCGGTTTTTCATACCGGCGCGGATGGTAATGCGTGAGCAGGCCGCGCACGCGCGCAATGCCCAACCGGCGCACGCAAGCATTCGTGGGCGCGCGAGTCCGGTCTAATTGCTTCCAGCGCGGTATCGAGGTCCATCTGACTGAACGACGCGGCTCGGCGCAAAAAGCTTTGCACGTGCAAATCAATCTCGGGTTTCGCCTTCGTAAAGGTTTGGATGCAGGCGGAAGCGACGTCCCACGGTGCGGGCGGTAGCGGGGGCTGAAGCGCCATCGAAAAAGATGGCGCTACGCCTAATCGCGTTCTGTTTTTCAACCTGAGGTCAAGATGCCTGTCTCCGACGATCCGCGGCGGCCGGGCTGCTTCGACCGCCGAACAAACGAAAATCTGGCTGCGGATTGCCGCGTTCCTCTAGAACTGGTTGCAGCATCTCGTGCCAATGCAGCAAAATCGAAGAAAGTTGGCGATCCTCGGCCGGTCCGATTTCCGCGATCGGAAGATGCTAAGCGCGAAGCGCCAGCGCGTCGTCGGATAATCGCCGCGTTGCCGCTTCCAGAACTGTTCCCGAATCGCGGCAAATTTTCTTCAGCGCAAACTCTATCTCCAAAGCCGCCATTTCGTGTCCTCGCCGAATTTCTCCAGCGTGCCACCGCATTCCGTAAGCGCGCGCACAATCGAGACAATTTCACTGCTCCGTCAAATCGCTTCCTTTTCCCGCACCGCTTTCATCGAAACCGATGATAATCGTCGGCCGATAAGCAATATTTTTCGATATCCGCGACGCCACGATCCCGAGAACTCCGGGATGCCAGCCGCGCGCACTCAGGACAATTCCGGCATCGCGCGACGGATCAAAGTTCTTCGCCGTACTCCTCTTCCGCCTGTTGAAGGATTTGTCTTTCAACTTCCTGGCGTTCCTGATTCTGATCGTCGTGAGTTCGCGGGCGAGTTCGGCCGCTTCAATCCGGATTATCAGTCGGCAGCAAGCGCAATGCTTTTTCAGCTGCCGCCAGCCGTCCAGCTGCGTTCAACCGTGGTCCAAGCCGGTAGCCGATATCATCCGGCATGACGGGCGGTTTCGCCCCTCGCGACTTCGATCAGTTTTTACGATCCCGGCGCGACGCGACCTGGCAGGCGATCCACGGCAGAGCCGCTCTTTACAAAAACGCGATTGTCGCCACTGCAACTGAGAACGAATGTCGGCGATCGGCACCGAGCGCGACCAAATCAGAGCGGCACGCTTTTGAGATCAAAATCGACTCGGCGCGTTTTCAAGAGAGCATGACAGTAAAGCTTAAAGGTCAGGATCCGACGCTGCAAAGATATTCGAACCCTGAATTCGTGGTTTTGGGATTCACCAGCAGGCACCCGGGCAGCTCAGTCTTTGGCTCGTGGAAGAGCAGTCGAGCACAGATCACATCGACACCACCGGCTTTCCGCAGCGAAGCTGATTCTTTCGACGGACGACGATGTCCCGCAACCGATGGCACGATGTGAGAAGCTGCGGATTGTTGTTGAGCGAAGCCCGCGCGCGACCCCTTCGGCGTGCCTTTCAGCCCGTGGCCTTCCTGCGATTCGACGCGCGGCAGGAACAATGCGGCTTCGCGCTGCCGTAGGCGCGCAGCACTTCTTCGAACAACAGTGCGAGAGAGAGAGTAACGCCGTCGACATCGTAATCGCCGAACAGAACGATGCGTTGACGATTGATCAATGGCGTGGAAAAATCCGGTCCACCGCATCCCGCATTCAGGTAGAAAGAAGTGGATCGGCCCGCGGTCGAGAGTCGCGGATTAAGAATGCGCGCACCTCATCCGCACAGGTGAAATTCCCGGCGCCGGAAGCATGACGCGCGTGCAACCGGAACCGCACAGTTCCGGCCACGGAATGCCAGGCACTGGGCAACGCGATGTCGCGCCAGGATCCATCGATGTTGCACCTATTATTTTAGCTGCGCACAGCTGAAAGCGCTGACAACCAGTGGTCCGGAACATAGGCATTTTTGCCTGTGTGCCAAGCGGACGTCCTGTCCGGCGGGCGCTGAATAAAGAAGCGCAAGGACGCTGAACGCGTGCGCTCTGAAGAGATCTCCGATCATTTCATTTGCGCGCCAGGGACCGTGCGTCGAATGGCGCGTGCACTTTTGCATCGTTGTCGAAGTAAACGAAGACGTCATGCGGGGCCGGCTTCCGCTTAGCGGTAACGAGTTTCATCGGCCGGTTGCTTTCATGGCGCCAGTTTCAGTCGCGCTGACCGCAATCAGCGCGCCTTCGCTGTAGCCGCTGGTGTAGAGCTTTGGTGTCGCCGTGGAGACGGCAATAAACGAAATCGGCCGTTAGATCTTCGGCGTATTTGCACTTTCCGGCGGTGTCGGCGAAGACGAACGCCACATTGAATTGCGCAACAGTTCTAAAATCGGACACGAGAAAACTGGGATGCCGGATTTGCGACGCAAATATCGCAGCGGACGATCGCGTTCTGTTTTCAACCACGCACGCACTTTTAATTTCGAGTCGTACCTCCGTCACGAGGTAACGCTGCCTCTTTCGTGGATTTCGGGAGTAACTGAAATTCACGAAAGTGATTCCATGTTTCAAATTTGGTGGGAATTGCCAAAAAGAATCAGATACAGGATTTTTCATCGGCGCAAGAACGCATGGAAGCAAAAGTAATGGCGGGACTTCGATCTCGCGCAATCTCTTCATGTGGGTGATGAAACGCGCGCCTTTTACTGAAGAAAGTTTTCCGGCGTTGCCTCATACCAACGCCGATAGCTCGTTGGTCGTTGCAGCGAGTAAAATGAGCCGTTATCTCAATGTGGAGTTCAACACACGGGAAGCGAATTCCGCTCACCACGATGCGGCGAATCCTTCGGGTAAAAACGCCACGCCATCCGGCATAGTTCAGCCGGAAATTCAATGCGAACCTCCATTCTTCCCATTCGGGCAGCGCACACGCACCTTGCGCCATTCGGGGAGCATACGCATCTTGCGTGTCGCTTTCGGATCCCTGGGCGAAAGGTCGAGCCGCAGCACCGACAGCCGCAAGATCGCATTTTGCGCTCCCCGTTTCACACCAGATTCAACGGCATTTCGGCTTGACATCGATTTTGTTCAGCCAGACAACGACGATGGAATTCGCGCAGACCTGCTTTCTCGCGCTCACCGAAATCAAAGAAAGATGTTCGCGATAATATCTTCGGCAGAACTCTGGTGAGACCTGCGTTTGCGATGCGAGACGACATCATCGAGCTTATGCTGGCAGCATTCCGGTCGCGCAGGCTGTCACGCAGTGCGTCGGCGATCTCCTCCGCATTCGCTGACTTCCTGGCCGAATCAACCAGAAGCGCGAAGGCGAAAGGCGAGATGGCGCTGCCGTTCTGCATCCGCGCTAATTTCGCCCAGATCCCAGACAGTGGGAAATCATCGCCGGTAGCTCGACTGTCGAAAACGAATCGCTTGGTCGCCGATGAGCACCGGCGGAACACAGGGCCGGCGGGCCCGTGGCTCAGCGGACATTTTGTCCGCTGTCCCGGCTCTCCAGTGGGGCCCCTTCACTGCTACCGATTCAGCGGAGTGCAAGCTCCGCTACGCGCACAGACTCCACAGTCGACGTTCCGAACCAGACGCGCGGGCTCAACCCGCGCTGACTGAGGAGAGACACCGCAAGTAGCGGCGACCAGACGTTTCCGATGTCGGGGTCGAGCTCGATTTGTCCAGTGCGCGCGAGAGTTCTCCACCGTGCGCGACGGATCACGCTGTGGACCTGCGCCCCGTGCGATGAAATCGGAACCACCGTCGACGATCCGGTAAATCGGCCGCCGCAGAATACCTGCACACTGGAAACCGGGCGCGACGTCCAGATCGCCAGCCATCGAAGTTGCGACAAAGCGCGGCCGGATGATCGAAATCAACGGCGCTCCACGCTCAGGCCGTGAATCAGCGGGACGAGCGTTGAGATATTTAACGCGGCCGATGCGCGGCGGCATTTTCAAGCCACAGATGAAACACGGATGGCCACGGATACAGAGAAAGTCTCTCTCCGTGTTTCATCTCATGGCTTACTCACAGCCGGAATCAGAGTGCAGCGGCAGTCTACACGCGCGCCAGTGCCGCTTCGGCCAGCGAGCGCACGCCGGGCATCGATCCGTTTTTCGGGGGCATATAGCGCGCCGATAATGACACCTGTCCGCGTCGGCAATCGGTTCGCGACCGAAGCCTCCCGAATCGCGTGCTCCAAGGCGGCGACGGTTTGCTGCTGCGGTGTTGTTGCGCCGGCCATGTGGAAAATCCTTTTCTTCCAGAATAGTGCCGTGTAAAGACCGTCCACGCCGTAGCTCAGGGAGACCTGTGCGAGGGCAGGCCGATGCTCACCTGAGTACGCGGTCAGGATGATCAATGTTATCCAAATAAATCCGGCTGACGGCGAGGTTGCGGAGTCGCTCGATGGCCGTGGCGGGCTTGATGTGGGCCAGAATTGTCGTTTGTGGTTCAAAGGCAAAGGAGACGAAGCCGGTGGAAACCGCCCGTCTCGTCCTGAAGCCGGCGCAGCTTGCTGAAATGATCGACCCGATGTTCAAGGGTCTCGATGTGGCCATAAAGCATGGTGCAGGTGCCGCGACCACCCATTTCGTGCCAGGTGCGATGGACCTCGAGGCCAATTTCCTCCTGCCGTTTCACTTGCCGCGGCAAATCGCGTCGCGCACGCCCGGATCAGAGCATCTCCGCGCCGCCTCCGGTAATCGAGCCCAGCCCGTGCTCCCGCAACAATTCGAGGCATTTCCCGGATCGACAGCCAGCGAATGCGCTGTCGCCGGGTGACGCACCCCGATGGCGGTGAACGCCTTAATGTAAATCCTGGGTCGAGCGCGCGTAACTCGCGCAGCAAGAATCGAGTCGCCACTCTCTTGCGCAACGTCGGATGAAGCCCGCCCACCATATGGACTCCTCGGTGATACCAAGCGGCAGGGCTTCGCGGACAACGCGAGCAATTTCCTCGATGGCAAATTCAAACGCGTGGGGATCGCGCTTCCTGGCGGCGAAAGCGCAGAACTGGCAATGAAAAGAATGCGAGATGTTGGAGTAGTTGATGTAACGGTTGTGAATGTAACTCGCGTAATTCCCGGTTCTTGCGTTCGCAGCACCACATTCTGCCATCACCCCGGAGGGCGTTCAGATCGCGCGGACCGGTACAAAGCCACCGCCTCGGCATCGCTTTCGACGCGCCGCCTGCGCTTCAATTTTCTCTGCAACGGGCCGAAGCGCGTCGGGGAGTTAACCGGTAATTCATTCGTAAGTTGATACGCGTAAGCGCTGGGTGAATGATGCATGGTCTGAGAATTGATGCAACCAAAACGACCAATCGGGGTGCGACCCCGAATTCTTTGTCGGGTTTTAAACGAATAATGGTGAGCGCGTGGTCCGTCGTCCTCTTCCATGTCGCAAGGCGCCAGCCAGCTCGACGATGCTGCCCTGATGGCGGGAGCGGCACGCGGCGATATCGCTGCATTCGAGCAGCTCGTCGAACGTCATCAGGCTCTGGTCATTGGCACGGTTGGGCGAATGCTCGGCAACAATTCCGATGTCGAGGACGTTGCGCAGCAGGTTTTGTGCGGGTCTGGAAAAGTGCGGGGCGTTACTCGGCCGACCGCGAAATTCACCACCTGGCTGCTAACCATCACACGCAATCTCGTTTTTAATGAAGCGCCGGAGGCGCAAACGGCACCCGGGCGACTTGCTGGACGTTCATGAAGGCGAAGAGGCTCTGGCGCTGGTCGACTTCGGCAGGACGGATCCCAGACGAACAACTGCTCGAGGCTGGAGCTGCAACGTGAGATTGATCGGGCAATTCTCGCGTTGCCGGAGAAGCAGGCGAATGGCGCTCGTGCTCCGCCGTTACGAAGACAAGAGCTACGAGGAAATCGGAGAGGTTCTTGGGCTGTCGATTGCGGCGGTCAAAGCCTGCTGTTTCGCGCACGGACCGAGCTGCGCGCTGCGCTTAATCGCTATCTTGAGCGCTGGGCTCCAGGAGCGGCTGTTTCAGCGCCGTTTGCTAGTAAGTCGGCCGCTGGAAGCCGCCGCTATTTGCAGAGTCGGCAGTCGAGGCGGCCGATCCACCTGAAGCAAACCCCAGAAGTGGAAAGGGCGAACGCCGAAAGCGTCCGCCCCCTCTCAACCCACATTCCACTGAAACTAGAAATCGCGATCCTTGGCTGAACTCTCTTGAATTGCACATCTTCGCCCGTCGCGGGGGCGGCGGCGTTCCCGGTTTCGGGTAATCCGCTACCACCTGCCGGTTGCCGGTTGGCTGGAGCCGAACAGGCCGCCCTTGGCGTTGTTGCGCCAGCCGTTAATGTCGGCGTATTCCTCTCCCGCATGGGTGTAATCCAGCTAACCTGATCCTCCAGACCGAGTTCCATACTTGGAGGTAATGATCGTCGGCGTCACAAAAACGAGCAGATTGCGTTTGAGCCCGACTGTTCAGATGGTTCTGAAAGAGATAACCAGAACCGGGACATCGCCGATAAATGGGCACCTTGTTGTGCGCTTTGGCGACTTCGTCCTGGAGCAATCCACCAATGGCCAGTGTATCGCCGCTCCGGATCAAGACATTGGATTCCAACGTGCGCGTGTCGATGATCGGGCTGCTGACCGTTGCACCCAGCGAACACGAAAGTAGAATCTCCGACTTTGTTGCTGATTTCGGGCTTTACCTTCAGGGTGACAAAGTTGTCCTTATTGATGCTGGGCGTAACGATGAGCGTGTTGCCGAACTTTTGTCTTGGAACCCGCGCGAAAACGGCGGTGGCCGTTTGTTCGTTGAAGTTCAGCTGCGGGACGCGGCTGAGCGCGGTTGATCTCAATCTTTGCCTGCAAATTGTCGGCGGTCACAATCCGCGGGTTGGCGAGAAATTCTGCGTCGTCATCTTCATTTAGTAGCGCGCAAAGTCGCGGAAAATTGCGGGCACGGTTAGGATCGCGAACTGGCCGACGGGACAACTGTCCAAAACTGCCCAAGAAATTAGGGTTAGCTGGGTTGCCCAGAGCCAAATCATCTGTTGTAACGGTGCCATTACCGCTCGTTTGGTCGTCGTCGGATGCCACCGTAAGTAAATGTCTTACCACTACTCGCGCTACCAACGTTCCGGCCCAATCAATGCCGTAGCTCTGTTGCGGGTTTGCCGTAACTTCAACCAAGCCGGGCTTCGATCATTACCTGCTTGGTCGGCTTGTCGATCGTCACCAGCAATTTGCGGACGTTGTCCAGAGTTGCTGCGGAGTTTCCTGGAAGAAAATGGTGTTGGTCGCGCTCGTCGAACTGAGGCGGATCCTTGCTCGCAAGCTGTGAAGCCAGCAAGGCGCGACCTCTTTCGCCCGCGAGTAACTGAATTGATAGCTGTCGCTCTCCGGTCGGCTCCGCGGTCTTTTCGGTCAGCGCGTCTTAATATAATAAACATGTGTCAATCTGGTCCAGGAACAAGCCTTTGGCCTTTACGATAATGCGATCGCTTGCAGCGCGGTGACGTCTTCCAACCGCATCGTCACCGTGCCGGTCACCTGGCATCGCTCACCACCATCGTCACACCTTGGCCTGACGGGCCAACAGACGCAGCACCTGGCCGACGTCGTCGCCCTGAAACTCACGCGCCGACACCACCGCTTTCGCGGCAGAGTCGGCAGCGGCAGGCAGTACAAGCGTGGTGGCCGGCGTGCTGGTGGTAGATGGTTGGGGACTGCCGTTTTGGGCGCTGCTGGCGCCGACGTCGCACTCGTCGCCTGGACAACGGTTAAAGCGGGCAGCTACTGACTCGGATTATCGGGCACTCTTGGCAGAATTGGTTTTAGCGGCGGTCTTTCCAGTGCTCTCGGGAGCAGGCGAAGTCGTTTGGCCAAAGGGACGGGAGATGGCCGCGAGGAATGCGATCGTTCCGCAAGTCAGTTTGAATGTGAAAGTTGCCATAGTAGTAGTGCGATGTTGATTGAAGCAAACGGCGTTAAAGCAGGAAGCAGACCAGCGTCCTGTCTTGTTTCCAACCCCCTCGAAGGCCGGTTTTCGAACGCTCAGGCGGAGCGTGCAGCAGCAATAAAATCGCGGACCCGGTAAATATCTTTGCGGCCGGATCGCCCTCGACCCCGCTCGCCAGCGTCCACGCCAAACGGCCGAGATTCGGTAATGGCTCGACCCACGTTTTCGGGCGTTAATCCCCCAGCCAAAATGCAATTCAAGGTCGGATTCGCCATGATCAGGTCGCGCGCCCAGCTCCACGGAAATGGCGCACCGGTTCCCCAAACTTCCCACCCGCGCTGTATCCAATGAGGATCCGCTCGGCGTGGTAATCAGGTAGCCACGTTCCGGGCGGTCATCGCGGTTGCCTTCCAAAGGGGGGATGTCAGCCTCTACGAGATTCAGACAAAGATTCCGGCGACTCCGCCCCGTGCAATTGCAGAAGGTCGATCCCATCCAATGCCGTGATCGTCGTCGCGCATATGCGACTCGGTCCGGATTTAACCACAACCCCAACCCGAACAACCGTATCGGGCAACTCTCTGATCCAGTCGGCCGCTTTCGCGGGCTCAAGATAACGCCGGCTGCCTGGCCAGAAGTTAAAACCGAGAGCATCCGCCCCGGCCGCGAATAGCAAGCTCCGGCGTCTACCTGATTAGTGATGCCGCAAATCTTAACGAACATGGGATCTTTGAATGACGAATGACGCGGATAACGAAGGACGAAGCAATGATGAACTCAAATTACGAAAGCGACCTCATCACCGGTCTTTCCCCCTTTCACGTCATTTAACGTATTTGGCGGACATCTTTCCCTTCTCCTATCCGCGAAGTCCGCGGTCAGCCTTCGCGGCTGCGGCGACGCCCGCACCCAGGCCGCGGTCGCAAACCCCAGCGACGGCTTCGTGAAATCAGGCGCCGGCATCTCTTTAACCAGCTTGATGATTCCGTTCTGCCATTTGCGTCCGATCTCCTGCAAATAAGGATCGCGTCCTGATCGAGCCGCATTCGCGAATTCGCCAACAGTGAATCGGTCTCATAACAAAGCAGATCGATCGGTGGCCCCACCGCGACATTACTTTTCATAGTCGCGTCAATGGAAACGACTCCAGAATTTCACCGCGTCGCTCAATGAAGTCTCGTAATTGAATCCGCGATCGAGAATCGGTTTACCGTATTTCGTTTCGCCGATCTGCAGAAACGGACAATCGCGGGTCGCATGAATGCTGTTCCCCTGCGGATAAATCGGGTGAATCTCCGGCGCGAGCCCCTGCGATCTGGCCTACCGACGATCAGGTTGATATTGAAGTCGAACCCGTCTGCTTCGAGCGCCACGCGATCGCGTTTCTCCACCGCACGCACTTTACTTCCGACATAACGGGCGGTTTCGTAGAGCGTGTGGGTGTTCATGATCGTCTCGCGCGACGGCTCATTATTCGCCAGAACCAAATCGTCATCGATCAATGCGAGCGTCGCCTGAGTGAGCGAAAGATTGCCTGAGGTCATGATGCAAGATGACTCGCTCACCCGGTTTTTCGAAGAGCCGCATTTTGCTCCGCATCGTGATGTTGTCCATACCCGCGCTCGTGCGCGAATCGGAGAGAAAACCGCACCCGTGCGGCAGAGCATTCCCAGGCAGTAAGTCATGAGCGATCTCCAGGTTCAATGACACGACCCTGCACGCGCTTGATTTGAGTATGGTGGGTCAAGACATGGACGCGGCCGTCGCTCCCGCGGAAAAACGCGCTCAGTATCCAGGACACAATCCCAATCACGATCGCGCCCCAGAATGCGCTCCAAAATTATCGACGTGAAAGCCGGTCACAATGTTCGGGACGAACCAGAGCAGCAGACCGTTGACGATGAGAATAAAAATCCGAGCGTCACAAGAATGAGAGGTGCGCTTAAAATTAGCAACACGGGTCGGACAAAAGCATTCAGGATGCCGAGGAGCAAGGCCGCACCGATTAGCGAGCCGGCGGAATCATGCGGATCCCGTGAATAATTGAAGCCGCGACCATCACAGCCACCGTTGTTGCCAACCAGCGAAAAACAAAATGGCGCATGACGTACGCTAGCGAAGGCTTTGCCTTCACGCCAATCCTTTGCGAAAACGGCTTGCGAATCCGATTCGGGCGAGTACAGCGATACCTGTTTTAGTCATGCCAACAAACGCAAAAGAAACCGACAAATCGAAAGCGCCGGCCGAGGAAACAGCGCTGAACGGTGATGCCGCGCAACCGGCCAGCCAAAAAAGCCAGGTCGCCTCGCAAGAAGCCCGCATCACGCAAAACCTCTGCACCAAAGAGAGCAGCACCGCGTATCAGCGATGAGGCCATTCGAACCCGTGCGCCTACTTCATCGCCGAACAGCGCGAGCGCATGTCGCTACCCGGCGACGCAGATTCCGATTGGCTGGAAGCGCGCCGCCAATTATTGGCCGAGCTCGGCGAAAGCTAGACAGAATCAACAAGATTAACAGGATTGAATCCAGCAGATTCGGGCTTCTGCCGTAGTCCTGCATAATCCTGAAAATCTCGTGTGCGGCGGTCAATGGGAAGGAACGGAAGTGCGGCTCGCACCCTCAGTGCCCCTGACACTCGAGTTCCCCCACCATTCCACTACTGCCGCCTTCGTCCCGCCCGCCGCGGGACTACGGTGCGGCCGGTCATCGCTCCACCCGCTTCATTCTCCGCTGGTTGACTAGAGTTCCGGAGCAACCTCCCTAATCTTCTCCATCAGCCGATTCATCGCGAAAGGCTTCGGCAAAAACCCGCGCACTCCGATTTCTTTCATCAATTCCTGGCGCGCGCCTCATCGCCGCGTCCGGAAATCAGTATCAGCGGCGGAACGACTAGCGGTGGATTAACATGATTATAAACCTTCCCGATGAGCGCAAACAGCATGGCACCATCGATCATCGGCATCGAAAAATCGAAAACGAAAACGCGGTAGCGTTTTTTCAACGCCAGCTCAAAGGCGTATTCGGATTAGGAGTTGCATCAACTTCACATTGAAAACGAGTTCGCAATGCCTCGCTGATTAGGCGCGCAAGCGACATATCGTCGTCCACCACGAGAATGCGTTTGGAATCACCGTCAGCCACGGCAGACGGTTGCGCTAGATATCCGCGAGTTTCAAGCTTTCCTTCAAGTCGGCGGCAAGTGTTCGAGAGTCTGGGGAACGATGTTGAAATCTGTAGGAGCGCGACGCCAGAAACAAGGAACGGCTGTTTCAAACGCCAGTCCGGCTCGGACCTGCCGATTTTTAATGCGCGACGGCTACCGGCCGCCGCCTTACTAAATGGCAGTTTGGCTTCCGCTCGTCCCAAACTCAGCTTTAATTCAAGCCAATGACCAGAGAAGCATATGAACTTGCTGAGGCCTTGCGAGAACGGCTCCGAATTGTTTCCGACGAATCCAGCCGCCGTAATCCCGATCAGCACATGGCGCGGCTCCACGAAATCTCCGACCGCATTGAATCTCTGGCCGCCGCCCTCACCCCAGCCAATCCCGCCACGATTAGCCCACTTCCTCGATCGCCGAAGCTACGACAAAGCCCTCGACTTCTTAGAAGGTAGGGGCGATTAACCTTGCCAGTCCGGCTCGACTCGCCCATTCAATCCCGCCTTCGCCATACATTGGGATTAAACGTCCAGCTTGATCCCCGCGATGGAGGGCGAGCTCTGCGAGCGATGTAGCACAGGCATCTAACGCCAGTCCGGCTCGACCCTCTGGGGCCAACGGGCATCTTGCCCGTTGCTTTTAAGTATCGAAGCGAAACAGAAGTCGAGACCTACCGAACAAGTAAAGGACCTCCGACTATTTCTCTCGATAACAGGTAACCGATAACCGCTCAGCCCTGGCTGAGCTTCTCCTCATTCCGAATCTCCATCTGCCTCTTGTTCCAGCGGATAATCGTCAGGCGGCAATGCGATCCCGTATGGAATCCAGAGCAGCCAGTTATACGGTTTTGGCGGGAGCATTAACGCTGCAACGAATATCGAAACTGCAATCCAGGTGAAGATGCGAGACGCGGATCATGGCCCGCTCGCGCGGTCAGAGGTATTCTTAATCGAGAAATAAGTGCCGATCGCGCCTCCCCAAGACACCAAGCGAAACGCTGAAAATAATTCCGATAAGAATTCCGGAATTCATTGTAACGCGAATTGATTACCGAATGCTTATCTCCTTGTCACGACGATTCCTGGGAAGGTGCCGTCCGCAGCTGAACGCAGGTTCTAACAGAAAGAGGATTTTGAGCCCACGAAACACGCCGATGATTGAACGGCGGCTTCTAGCCGCCGACTTATTTGCTGAACGGCAGTTTGAAACAGCCGCTCCTGGTTCTTCAGTGTGCGCCGCTACAGTTAGCGGAGCATAACTCGACGATCAACTGTTCGTTGACCATCGGCTGCATTTCTTCACGCGACGGAATGTGCGCGACTTTGCCTCTGAGAGCATCGCGATCAACCGTCAGCCAATCCGGCACCGGCACGATCTGAGTTAGCTCGAGATTGCGCAGAGCGAGCTGGCGCGATTTCGGTTTGTCTTTGACCGAGATCTTCGTCGCCGGCTTTCACGTTGAAGGAGGAAACGTTCACCGTGCTGGCCGTTGACCAGGACGTGGCCGTGTGAAACCAGCTGGCGGGCACCGCTGCGCGTGTTGGCCAAGCCGAGACGAAAGACGACGTTGTCGAGGCGGGTCTCGAGCAGTTGCAAAAGCGTTTCGCCCGTGACGCCGCGTTTGCGCAACGCGCTTTGGAAAATCCGACGAAACTGTCGCTCCAGCAGCCCGTATTGGTAACGCAGCTTTTGTTTTTCACCGAGCGCAATCGCGTAATCGGACTGTTTCCGGCGCGAGCCCTTCGGCCCGTGCATTCCGGGGGATAATTCTTTCGCTCGAGCGATTTCGATGGCCCAAAAGCGGCACGCCATAACGGCGGCTAACTTTGGTTTTTGGTCCGGTGTATCTGCCCATTAGAAGGTTGATGGTTGAGGGTTGATAGTTGATGAAATCAGACGCGGCGTTGTTTCGGCGGGCGGCAGCCATTGTGCGGAACCGGGGTAACGTCGCGGATGACGGTGAGTTCGAGACCGATGGCCTGCAAGGGCGCGCACGGCCGACTCGCGACCCGCGCCGGGCCCTTTGACCAGCACTTCCACTTCCTTAAGCCCGTGACCCATCGCCTGGCGTGATGCGTCCTGTGCCACCATTTGCGCCGCATAGGCCGTGCTTTTACGCGAACCTTTGAACCCAACTTTGCCGGCGCTCGACCATCCGATGACGTTGCCGGTCATGTCGGTGATGGTGACGATGGTGTTGTTGAACGTCGACGAGAACGTGCGCGATGCCGGAGTGAATGTTCTTGCTGCCCTTTCGCCTTGACGATCTTCGGCTTCTCAACGTCGTCGGCGCTCAAGCGAAAGATTCTCCGCCGGCGCTGCAGGCGGTGCGGCCGCTTCCTCTTTCTTTGCCTTCGGCGCGGTCTTTTGCTTCGGCTCGGCCGGCGCTGCAACCGCAGCGGGCTTCCAGCTTGGCCGGCTCGCTGCCGGACTTCTGCTGCGTCGGGTTTGGGCCCAGCTTCTTTCGCAGCTTTTCGGCGCGCCTTCGGCTTCGTTTTCGGCGTCTTCTCTGCCTGGTTTTTGTGATTCAGCCATGATTAAACTTTTCCTGCTTTCGCGTCCTTGTTGCGGATGACGCCCGACGGTCTTGCGCGGACCTTTGCGGGTCCGCGCGTTTGTCGATGTGCGCTGGCCGCGAACGGGCAAGCCACGGCGATGTCGGATCCCGCGATAACAATTAATCGCCTGCAAACGCTTCAGATTGCCCTGCACCTCGCGGCGCAAATCGCCTTCGATCGGGATCTTGTTGTTCGTGATCGCGTGAATGATCTCGTTCAACTGCTGCGGGCGTTAAATTTTTCGCGCGCAGATTCGGATCGATATTCGTCTGCTCGAGAATGCGTTTCGCGCATGCTCGGCCCGATCCCGTAAATATAGGTGAGCGACGCTTCGATGCGTTTCTCCGCCGGAATTTCAACTCCCAATAATCTTGGCATGGTTAGAATCGTTAAATCGTCAAACTGCTAAATCGTTAAATCGTCTCATCTACGATCATCCCTGGCCGCTGTTTGTGCCGCGGATTCTTGCAGATCACGCGCACCACGTTCTTGCGCTTCACAATCTTGCAAGCTTCACAAAGTCTTTTACTGATGGTCGTACCTTCATATTATCCACGAGACGAAAAACGCGGAGACGTATCCGCGTGGTTTACTTGTGGCGAAACGTGATCCGCCCCTTCGACAAATCGTAGGGCGAAATCTCTAGCATAACTTTGTCTCCTGGCAAGATGCGAATGAAGTGGAGCCGCATTTTTCCCGAAATATGGGCGAGAACGCTGATGGCCGTTGGGCAGCTCCACGCGAAACATCGTATTCGGGCAGAAGCTCGACAACCTTGCCTTCTACTTCAATTGCGTCTTTGCGCGCCATGTCAGTATTTCTGGCTCCTCCTTGGTGATCAAGACCGTGTGCTCGAAATGCGCCGACGGCATTCCATCGGCCGGTGCGCACCGTCCAGCCGTCATCGAGTAAGCTGACGGCGGCAGTTCCCAAATTAATCATCGGCTCGATCGCGAGCGTCATTCCGGCCTTCAGCTTCGGCCCGCTGCCGCGCTTTCCGTAGTTCGGGATCTGAGGCTCCTCATGCAGTTTTCGTCCAACCCCGTGGCCGACAAACTCGCGCACGACATGAAGTTGGTTACGCGTTGCTTCGTCTTCGATCTCCGCGCAGATGTCGCCCAGCCGCCGCGCCTTGCATCAGCCATACCAATAGCACGCTCCAGCGCGCTTTCTGTGACCCGCAGCAAACGTTCCGTCCGTTCGTCGATCATGCCGACCGGCACCGTCGTCGGCGGTATCGCCGACCCAGCCGTCTCGAATCACGCCGATATCGAGTTTTCACAATATCGCCATATTGAATCCGGCGCTGGCTGGCGATGCCGTGAATAACCTCGTCGTTGAGCGAAATGCAGATGTTTCCCGGAAAGACGCGATGCCCGAGCCGATAGCCGAGAAATGCGCTTTTCACGCCTGCCTCTCGCCATCAACTCGGCGGCAGCTTCGTCCACTTCCTTCGTGGTAATCCCCGGTCGAATGAGTTCGCGACGACGCGGTCCAGGATGTCGCTGGCGACGCGGCACGCCTGCCGCATCTTTTCCGACTTCCTTCGCATTCTTGATCGGAATCATTTCGCCTCGATCAAACGCGAAATATCGCCGAAAACCGCCTCGCGATCGCGATTTCCATCGATGCGATGCAGACACGCTTATCTTTTGTAATACGAAGCCAGTGGTTCGGTTTTCGCGTGATATTCCTGCAAGACGATTTTGCAGAACATTCGAGATCGTCGTCATTTCGCCGCACCAGCGGTCCATCGCAATAAGGACAAACCGGCGCGCTCGGCAAACGTTCGCGCTGCCGACACTGGTAACAAAACCGCAACTGCGGCACTGCAGTCGGCTCGAAATACGGTCGCGGACGGTTTCCTCGGAAACTTCGAGCCAGATCGCGAGATCAAGTGGCGTGTGATGGCGAGCCAGAATCGCCGCCAGGCTTTCGGCCTGCGGAAGCGGTGCGCGGGAATCCATCAAAGACGAAACCGTGCGCGCCGTGCAAGCGCAGCCAATCTTCGATCAGCTTCACAATTGATCGTCATCCGGGACCAAGGCCACCCCGCTGAATAGTCTCGGCAGTCTCGATTCCCAAGGGGGTGCCAAGGTCTTTCTCCCGACGCAGGATCGCGCCGGGCGATGTGACCGGAATTCCAAATTGCGCGCGTGATCAGTTCAGCCTGGGTTCCTTTCCCGGAACCAGGCGCGCCGAGGAGAACAAGTCGTCTCTTCACTCAGCGGCCGTAAAGAAAGATCGCGACGCCAGCGATGACGAGAATGGACGATCGCCGACGTATAGCCACATCAACGTGCCTGCGCTCGGCGGCCTCGCCACGGCTGTAAGCCGCGCGCGATCGAAAGCCCGCCCGCGAATTCGCCCTTTGCGCAAGAACCCGTCGTAATGGCGCTGAATCAGATGCGTTTCGACCTGGCGCATCGTATCGCAGCATTACGCCCACGATGATCAGCAAGCTTGTGCCGCCGAAAAATTGGGCGGTGATCTGCGGCACATGCAGGGCTCTGGCTGAGCAAGCTCGGCAACACCGCAATCAGGGTGAGGAAAATCGCGCCGGCGAAAGTCAGCCGCGTCATCGTATAGTCCAGAAAAGTCCGCCGTCGGTTTACCCGGTCGCACGCCGGGAATGTAGCCGCCGTGCTTCTTCAGATCGTCCGCGATCTGCGACGGTTGGAATTGCGTCGCGACCCAGAAATAACTGAAGAAGAAAATCATCGCCAGCAATCAAGCGTAATGCGGCCGAGCCGGAATTGAGTGCGCTTCGCAATCTTGCTCGCCGTCGGGCTGTTCTTAAGACAAACCGACTGATGATCGTGCTGGGAAATAACAGAATGGCCCATGCGAAAATGATCGGCATCACGCCGGCGTAATTCACTTTCAACGGCATGTACTGTCGATTGGCCGCCGTACATTTTCCGGCCGACCACGCGCTTGGCGTATTGCACCGAGATTTTGCGAACACCTTGCGTGATCGTGATGACTCCCGCGATTACCAGGAATAGGAACAGAATCATCAGCACAAGAACAACGGAGTCGGACTGGACTGACCGGTATCGGCTCCCGCGCCTGCACTGGGACAAACGTCTCGCCAAGCCTGCGTCAGCGCTGCCGGCAAACGCGCCACGATTCCGACCGTGATTATTAACGAGATGCCGTTGCCGATGCCGCGCTCGGTGATCTGATCGCCCAGCCACATCAGAAAAAGTGTCCCAGTAGTCAGGATAATGACTGGTGACGATGCGGAAGGCCCAACCCTGGATCCGTCGACCAGTGGAATCCCGAGCTTTCGAATCGTGTCGGGGATTCCCCGAGCAATGGTGTGATATGACTCCGGATGCTGGAAGGAAATGGCAAGTAGAGTATCCCTGGAAAAGACAAAGCACCACCGTCGCATAGCGCGTGTATTGCATGATCTTCTGCACGGCCTCCATCCTCGCGCGCCAGGCGGCCGAGTTGCGGAATCACTGCCGGTCAACAACTGCAGCATGATCGACGCACTGATGTAGGGCATGATGCCAAGGGAAAAATCGCGCAATTCTCCAGCGCGCCGCCGCTAAACAGATTAAAGAGCGCAGCCACACTGCCACCCTGCTTTGTCGGCGGTGCTGCGAAACCATTCCTGCAAAACGGCCTGATTGACTCCCGGCGTCGTGATCGCCGCGCCCAGACGCGACAATGACAATAACTGCCAGGGTAAACAGAATCCGCCGCCGCAGCTCCGGAATCTTGACTGAGTTCAGGAACGCCGAGATCATTTCCTAAACCAGACCGCTACTTCTTGCCGGCCTTTGTTCTCTTCGGCTTCGTAGCATCCGATGCCGTCGGCATCCTGCCGATGCGCTCCGCCGGCGCTCGGCGTTTTCACTTCCGCGATGCTCCCACCGCGCTTTCTCAACCTTCTCGCGCGCCGATGCACTGACTTTTTCCGCTTCAATCATCAGCCCATGTTTTAGTTCACCGCCACCGAGAATCTTGATGCCATCAACATTTCCACGCACCAGATTTGCCGCGCGCAACGATTCCTCGTTCACGACCGATCCGCTTTTGAAATCATTCAGATCCGACAAGTTCACAATCGCGTAACGCTTGTGAAAGGCCGCGTTGTTGAAGCCACGCTTCGGCAATCGCCGGATCAACGGCATCTGTCCACCTTCGAATCCGAGACGGATGACTTCCGCCCGAGCGCGCCTTTTGTCCTTTGTGCCCTTTGCCGCTGGTTTTGCCGTGGCCGGAGCTTTCGCCGCAGCCGAGTCGCTTCACCCGATGACGCGAACCAGGACGTGGGCGCAAGTTATGCAGCCGTAATCCCGCCGGTTTTTCTCTTCCGTTTCCGCTTTCACGACGCCTGCCCTCCGTCGGCTGGCGCGCTCGCATGCGGGCGAATCCCGCGCACTTTCAAAATTTCATCGCGACGACGCAAATTTCGCAGCGCCTCGATCGTCGCTTTAACGACGTTGGCGTGATTGCTCGAGCCGAGCGACTTGGCGAGGACGTCGCGAATTCCGGCCGCCTCGACGACCGCGCGCACACCGCCGCCCGCGATGACGCCGGTCCCCGGCGAAGCCGGCCGCAACAACACCCGGCCGCCACCGAATTCCCGATCGTCTCATGCGGAATGGTGTTCTCGTGCAGCGAGACTTTCTCCATTGATTTGCGCGCCGCTTCGGAAGCCTTGCGAATCGCTTCCGCCACTTCGTTCGCCTTGCCGAAACCGACGCCAACCTTTGCCATCGTGATCGCCCGCCACGATCAACGCGCTAAAGCTGAAACGGCGTCCGCCTTTCACCACCTTGGCGCAGCGATTGATGAAAACCACTTTCTCGGTGGTGTCGCCTCTTGCGGCGCGGCGCTTTATCGGTGCCGCGATCGAATCGTCTTCCCTGGGTTCGGTGAAGGCATTTTAAAATTTCAATCCCCCTTCGCGCGCGGCATCTGCGAGCGCTTTCACCTTGCCGTGGAATATGTAACCGCCGCGATCAAACACCACGTTCTCCAGTTTCTTTGCCAGCAGCTTCTCCGCGATTGCTTTGCCCACGCGTTCTGCGGATTCACGATTCGCGGCCGCTTTTTGCCAGCCAAATCTTTTTGCAACGTCGAAACCGCCGCCAAGGTCTTTACCGGAATCGTCATCGATCACGTGCGCGTAAACATGACGCCCGGAAAAATGGACGGCGAGTCGCGGCCGTTCTGCGGTTCCGCTCACTTTCTTCCGGATACGGGTATGAATGCGCTGCCGCGCTGCCTTCGATTCGTCGCCATACTTACTGCACCGTCTTGCCTTCCTTGCGGCGAATCTGCTCGCCGGCGTATCGCACGCCTTTGCCCTTGTACGGCTCGGGCGGATAATATCCGCGAATATCCGCTGCGACTTGGCCGACCAGTTTCTTGTCGATCCCACTAATCGTTAGCTTGGTATTCTCGGTCACCGTGATTTTGATGTCTTTCGGGATGGGAAACAAAATTGGGTGCGAGAATCCGAAGCTGATAGATTCAGCTTTTGGCCCTGCACCGCGGCTTTGAATCCGACGCCTTCAATTTCCAAATCCTTGGTAAAACCTTTCACTCACCCCGTGCACCATGTTGTTGATCAGAGCGCGCGAAAGCGCCATGCAGCGCTTTCACGCTCCGCGTTTCCGCCCCCGCGCCAGCGAGACATGATTGTTCTCGACCTTCGCCGAAATCTCGCGTGGTAACTTCCAATTTAGTTTGCCCTTTGGGCCCTCGACTGCAACCGCACCATCGTTACCAACGTTCACCTTCACCTTCTCCGGCAAGGCTATGGTTTTGTTTCCAATTCGCGACATGAGTTCGTAATTCGTTAAATAGTTAGAACATCACCAAACGTAAGCGAGCAATTCTCCGCCGACCTTTTGCTTTTTCGCTTCCCGACCCGGACAACACGCCGCGCGGCGTCGAGAGAATCGCGATTCCCATTCCACCAAGAACGCGCGGAATTTCATCCGCACCCACATATCGGCGCAGTCCGGGCCGGCTCACCCGTTTTAATCCCGTGATCGCACGACCGATTGACCAGCTTGTTCGTAATCTTGATTCGCGGATGCGCTGCCGTCCGATCCAGTTCGTAATCGGTGATGTAGCCTTCCTCCTTCAGAATCCTTGCGACCTCTGCCTTGATCTTGGATACGGCACAAACAGCTCGGCTTCTGCGCCTGCGCGCCGTTGCGCACGCGAGCCAGCAAATCTGCAATCGGATCGGTAACGGTGCTCATCTAATAATTAAGCGGCTTCGCGCGGCCGGCTCTTTCGCCCGGTCGCTGAACGGCATCCCCATTTCGCTGAGCAGCGATTTGGCTTCCGCGTTCGTGCGAGCAGTGGTCACGATAGTAACATCAAAACCGATGTTGCGCTTGATTTTATCGAGCTCGACCTCGGGAAAAATCGACTGGTCGGACACGCCCAAGGTGTAGTTGCCATGACCGTCGAATCCCCGCGGCGAAACTCCACGAAAATCACGAATACGCGGCAGCGCGTCCTTGATCAGACGCTCCAGAAATTCCATACATCGCGCTCGCCGCGCAAGCGTCACCTTCGCGCCAATTGCCTGGTCCTTGCGCAACTTGAAATTCGAAATGCTCTTCTTCGACTCGAGTCTCGGCCGCGTGCTGACCGGTGATCAACGCCAGTTCCATCTTTGCATCATCCAGCGCCTGCTTCACGTCCGGATTGCGAGCCGACGGAAGTGTTGATGACCACTTTGTCCACCTTCGGCACCTGGTGAACGTTTTTATAGCCGTGCTGCTTTTGCAGCGCCGGCATCACCCGCTCCTTGTAGTCTCTGTAAAATTCGTTTTCCATTTCCTATCTTCGCAAACAAATCGAAGCTAACTTTTCGTTCTTTTTCTTTCTTCGCCTTCGTCTCCCTTCGCGGCTTCTCGTTCTTCCGTTCTCCCGATCAACTCGCACGTTGGAAATGTGGATCGGCCCCTCGCTGCTCCGCGATCTTTGCCGCTGCGGATTATCCTGCGACTTCCGCAGGTGCTTCTTAATCATACGCACGCCTTCAATCAGGACACGCTGCTTCTGCGGCAACACCTCGAGGATCTTCCCGGACGAACCACGGAAATTTCCCGGAGATCACCTCGACGTTGGTCGCCTTTTCTGACGTGAAACTTGATTCGGTTCATAAAACTTCCGGGGCAAGCGAGACGATCTTCATAAAAGTTCCTCTCACGCAATTCGCGCGCGACCGGCCCGAAAATGCGAGTCCCGCGCGGATTCAAATCCTTGTCGATAATGACGATTGCGTTGTTATCGAAGCGCAGGAGCGAACCGTCATCGCGTTTCACCGGCTGTTTGCGTCGCGAACAATAACCGCTCGCACGACTTCACCCTTCTTCACCGTCCCGGTCGCGCTCGCTTCTTTGACGTTCGCGGTGATCACATCCGCCGATCCGCGCGTAAAGCGTGGCCTTTGCCGATCACGCCGATCATCGTCGCCATGCGCGCGCCGCTGTTGTCAGCCACATCGAGTCTGGAACGAATCTGGACCATAAATTTATTTGCTGACGATCTCGACCAGACGCCATCGCTTTCAGCTTGCTCAGCGGCCGCGTTTCCATGATGCCGAACTGTGTCGCCGTTCTTCGCTTTGTTCTCTTCGTCGTGAGCGTAAAATTTCTTCATGCTGCTTCACGATCTTGCCGAACTTCGGGTGCGGCACGCGGGTGACGCGTACGGACAACGATCGTCTTGTTCATCGCGCTCGAAATCACCTCGCCCATCCGCGTCTTGCGCGAACCGCGCTGCGATTGGACGGTCGCGCAGCGGACGTCGCGCTGTCGGTGATGCGGCGGTGGCATTCGCGGTTGGTTCTTTCGGCCATAAAATTACTTCGCCTCCTTCGTCCGCTTCGACAGCACGCGTCTCGATCCGGGCCACGTCGCGTCGGAGCAAACGCAGCCGGCTCGGCTGCTCCAGCTGTCCGCTCTGCTGCTGCAAGCGCAGGTGCAAACTTTCCTGCGCGCAGGTCGCGCTTCTTCGTCAGAAGCTCGTCCGTGCTCATCTCGATAATTTCTTTGATCTTCATGCTTGTCTCAGGTCGCGCAGCGACATGGTGACGACTCAGAAACTTCGTCCGCACCGGCAGCTTATCCGCGGCGAGTCGCAGAGATTCGCGCGCGACCGACTCCGGCACGCCATCCAGCTCAAACAAAATGTTGCCTGGCCGCACCGTTGCCACCCAAAATTCCGGCTGACCTTTGCCTTTACCCATTCGCGTTTCCGGCGGACGCGCCGTGACCGATTTGTCGGGAAAATGCGGATCCACAGCTTGCCTTTGCGCTTCATGTTGCGGGTTAGCGCGACGCGCGCGGCTTCGATCTGCGTGTTGGTGATCCAGGCGCGCTCGAGCGTTTGCGTAGACCGAACTCGCCGAAATCGATTCGCAAGATTGCGCGAAGCCGTTCCCTTGCGGCTTCCCGCTGGGACTTGCGATACTTCACGCGTTTGGGCATCAACGGCATAACAATTTCCCTAGAGTTCAGTCGCCGCTGGCTTCGAGTGGCGGTGGCGGCGGCAGCAGCTTGCGCCGGCGTTTCCGCAGCGCGCTTCTTCCTTCTTACAAATCCAACATTTCACTCCGATCTTGCCATAAACGGTGTTTGCTTCGGCGAATCCGTAATCGATTCCTGTGCGCAGGGTATGCAGCGGAACTTTGCCTTCGCGATACCATTCCGAGCGCGAAATCTCCGCGCCGTTCAATCGGCCCGAGCTGCGCAGACGAATTCCGAGCGCGCCGAAATCCATCGCCGTCTGCACCGCTTTTTTCATCGCCCGCCGATACGCGATGCGCCGTTCGATTTGCAGCGCCACATTTTCCGCCACCAACTGCGCATCCAGCTCCGGGGTCTTGATCTCCTGGATATCGATCTTGATCTGTTTGCCCTGCGCCATTTTCGAGATTTCCTCGGTCATCTTCTCGATTTCAGCGCCCTTGCGTCCGATAACAATGCCGGGACGCGCCGTGAAAATGGTGACGCGAATCTGAATTCCACGCCCGCTCGATCACGATTTTCGAAACCGCGGCAAACTGGAGCTTCTTCTTCACGTAATCGCGAATCTGAATGTCGCTGTGCAAAACTCCGGCATCTCCTGCGGCGACGCATACCAGCGCGACCGCCAGTCGCGGTTCACGCCCAATCGAAATCCAATCTGATTAACTTTCTGTCCCATAAATTTATTTTTTTCGCTTTTGCGCTGCTTGGCTTCTGCCGTCTTCGCCTTCGTCGCCTTTCGCTCTCCGTTCGCCTTCTGCTTTCCGCCTCGATGCCTTTTTCTTCGCCGCTTTTTGCGCGGCCTTCCGTGTCTCGCGCGTTTCGATCTTAATCTCGTCCGTCAAAGCACAATCCGAATGTGACTGCTCCGTTTCAGAATCCGGCTGCCGCTTCCGCGCGCGCGCGCCATCATCCGCTTCATCGTCGGGCCCTTCGCCAACGATCGCTTCCTTCACCACCAAGACCATCTACTTTCAGATTGGCGTTGTTCTCGGCGTTCGCCACCGCGCTCTTTCAGTGTCTTGTTCGATCAGCGCAGCCGCTTTTTTCGGGCTGTAGGCAACGACATCGAGCGCTGCCGAAACCGGCAGGCCCTGGATCTCGCGCGTGACTTCGCGCGCCTTAAACGGCGAAATCTTCGCGTACTTATATGTCGCTCTAACTTCCATGTCCATTCAGTTAAAGCGTTAAAGAGTTACAGTGTTAAAGCGGCAAAGCAGCCTTTCTCTTTTACCAATTTAACTCTTCAACTCTTCAACCTTCCCTCATCCTCACACTCACATCTGGCCGGGCATCGACTTCGAGCCGATCTCCCACCTTAATTTTCTCCTTTCCAGATTCCTGAATGACCGCGCCGCAAATCCGCTCGCGCACATCGACCACCCGCAGCTCTCGCCACCACGTCATCTCCGCGCTTCACTCGCAGCGGCATTCCGATTTTCACACCCTCGCGCGCACCAAAATTACCGACCACAAACGACCATTCTTCCTTCACGCCTGATGACGCTGCCATCGAGCAACGATCCAGTCGTCGGCTGCGCCTTGCTCGACTTATCCACCAGTGCGTTCATCGAGCGCAACTGCGCTTCTACATCCATTCGCGCCTGCGCATCGCCGCCTTCTGCCGTTTTCAGATAACGCAACATCGCTTCTGATAACTGCATCATTTGATCGCGGTATTGGTCGCGCTCTCTTCTGCGCCAGCTGCAAATCGCTCACAGCGGTCAGCAACCGTTGCTCCAGTTTCGCGCGGTCTCTTGCTTGCTGAAGCCAGTCCGAGCGCTTCCATCCGCAATTCAAGATCGGCGAACTTCCGCCGAAACAATTCCGCCTCGGCGTTCGATTCGGCCAGACTACTCGTCAGCGTTTGCACCGTTTGCTGGCTCAGCGACAACTGCCGACGCAACTCTTCTTTCTGTGACAGCAATTCCGTCACTTCCGAGGCGACACGGACAATTGCGGCCGCGCATGGTGCAGGCGACGCCTGGCACTACCGTCGCTGTTCATTCTTAGAATCTGTCAAAGAACTATCTCTCCTCGCGCTCGGCGCCGTCGCAGCCAACGCAACGCTGCCCACTATTGCAGATGTGCGATATTGCGACTCGCCATTGTTTGGCAATCGCAATCCGCAAATCGCTAATCGCAAATTCAACTTACTTCGTCACTTTCGCCGTGTGCGAACCGTGTTTCTTAAACACGCGCGTAGGCGAAAATTCGCCGAGCTTGTGACCAACCATGTTTTCGGTCACGAAAACAGATTGAAAAGTCTTTCCGTTGTGAACCAAAAACGTGTGGCCGACAAAATCCGGCGTCACCATCGAGCGCCGCGACCAGGTCTTGATCGGTTTCTTCGCGCCTGAGTTGTTCATCTTATCGATCTTCTCCAGAAGATGCGATTCGACGAAGGGTCCTTTCTTCAATGATCTGGCCATAAAAATCAAATGTTAATTGCTAATCTGGGAAGCAGGAATCCAGGAATTCAAGGTCTTTTCAATTTCGCGGTCTCCTGGTTTTCACATTAAACCTTCTTCTTCGCGCGGCGGCGCTCCAAAATGAACCGATCGCTCGGCTTGTGTTTCGCCCGTGTTTTAAATCCTTTTGCCAGCTGCCCCCACGGGCTCACCGGGTGATGTCGGCCGCCGCCGCCTTTTGATTTACCCTGGCCGCCGCCCATCGGATGATCGATCGGATTCATCACCATGCCGCGCACATGCGGGCGTCGTCCCTGCCAGCGCGTCCGTCCCGCTTTGCCGCTCGACACGTTCATGTGATCGACATTGCCGACCTGGCCAATGGTCGCGTAACAGGTTTCGTGGATACGCCGGATTTCTCCCGACGGCATTTTCACCAGCCGTATCCGCCTTCGCGGTTGTTCAACGTCGCCTGTTGACCAGCGCTGCGGGCAATCTGGCCGCCCCGTCCCGGCGCTAGCTCGATATTGTGAATGTTTGTTCCCAGCGGAATGGCTGACAGCGGCAGAGCGTTACCCACATCAGGCGTCGCTTCACTCCCGGCCATCACTCGCGCGCCCACGCGCAAGCCGTCTGGCGCGAGAATGTAACTCAGCTCGCCGTCGCTGTATTTAATAAGAGCGATCCGCGCTGAGCGGTTGGGATCATGCATCAATCCCCAGCACCTCCGCTTCAATTCCGCGCTTTCGCCGTTTGAAATCAACCTTCCGATAATGGTGTTTGTGACCGCCGCCGATGTGGCGCGAGGTCAGCCGGCCGAAATGATTCCGGCCGCCCGTTTTCTTCTTCGGCTCAAGCAGACTCTTCGCCGGCCGTGCTTTCGTAATTTCATCGAAAGCGGGCAGCGATTTGAACCGCAGCGTCGGAGTAAGTGGGCGGTAGGATTTTTAGGGCCATGGCAGCAATGGAGTCACACGAGGTCGATCTTCTCCCCTTCCTGCAACGTCACGATCGCCTTTTTCCAATGCGATTTGCGGCCGAAATCGGCGCGACGTTCGCGTTTCTTTTTCCGGCATAATTGCAGGTGTTCACGTCCGACTACCTTCTTCTGGAAAAGCTTCTCGATCGCCTGTTTGATCTGAATCTTGTTAGCGCGCGGACGAACGCGGAAGACATAGCTTGTTCTGTTTCTCGCTCAGGAGCGTTGCCTTCTCCGTGAGCGACGCGGTTTCAATGATGTCAAAGGGCTCGTTCATTTGCCTCCGTTCGTTCTTTCCGCGGAGCTTCCGCCAGCCCGCCATCGGTTACCAGAATTTTCTCAAAGAGAGCAGCTGCTCGCGTGTTTACGTCAGCTCGCTCGTCGCCAGCGTGACCGGTTTGACGTTGCGCGCTGATTTATAGGTGTTCTCGTCAAACCCATCCGACACAATCAGAATCCGTGTCGCATTGGTCTGTTTTTTGACCAGCTGGACGAAACGCCTTGGTCTTAATCTCCGTCACCGCGAACTCGCCGATCGTAAGCACGTCGCCGGCATTGATCCGCTCGCTCAGTGCCTTCTGAAACGCCAGCCGGCGGACCGATTTTGAAGTTTTCTTTGAATAATCGCGCGGCTTCGGCCCGAAAACGACGCCACCACCACGCCAGATGACCGATGACTTGTAGCCCGCGCGGGCACGACCGGTGCCCTTTCTGCCGCCACGGTTTGGCTCCGGATAAATCTACGTCAGCTTTCGTTTTCGTGTTCGCCGTCCCAGAACGCCGCGCCGCCCGCATCGCGACCACGACATCATGCATCGCCTGCGTTCCGCGCCCGTTTTCTATCAGGGCAATCTTCGCCTCTTTCGCCGCGGCCTTGGTCAAAACTTTCGCGCTCATGACTCTCTTCGCTGGCTTCTTGATCGCGGGTCGCACGACCACAAATGATCCATTCGAACCGGGGACCGCTCCGCTAACGAGAATTATCTTTTCCGATTCGCGAACCTGCATGACCTGCAAATTCTGCACCGTCACCCGCTCATCCCCGAGATGGCCGGGCATGCCCATATTTTTCCAAATCCGACCGGGCGTGGAACGATTTCCGATGGCACCGTTGCGCCGGTGCGTCTTCGACCCGTGCGCAGCGCCTTGGCCCGCCATGTTGTGTTTCTTCATCACGCCCTGAAATCCTTTGCCCTTCGAGCGGCCGATGACGTCGACAAAGTCGCCCGCCTGAAATTGCGTGACGTTTAAATTCACTTCGCCCTCCGGCAGATCAGTCTCGAGACGAAATTCGCGCGAGAATCTTTTCGGCTTCGACACCGGCTTTCTTGAATGCACCGAAGCTCGGACTTATTCAGGCGTGATTCCTTTTGCGCACCAAACCCGACCTGCACCGCCGAATAGCCATCGCGCTCCGTCGTTATCCGGCGAACCAAAACGTTATCGCCCGCTGCGATCACGGTCACTGGACGTAGCTTGCCGCTGGCGTCGTAGACGCTGGTCATGCCGATTTTTTGTCCAAGTAACCCAATGCTCATTTTGAAGTTCAGCGAAAATTCTCAAGCGATTAGATCTTAATCGTAATATCCACGCCCGCAGGTAAATTTAATTTCTTTAATTCATCCACCGTTTTCGCCGTCGGCTCAATGATGTCGAGCAGACGTTTATGGGTGCGGATTTCAAATTGGTCCATCGATTTTTTGTCGACGTGGGGCGAACGATTGACGGTAAATTTTTCAATCAATGTCCGGCAGCGGAATCGGGCCGGCCACACGCGCACCGGTGCGTTTCGCGGTCTCGACGATCTCGACGGCGGATTGATCAAGCATGCGATGATCGAATGCCTTCAAACGAATGCGAATGCGCTGGCCGTTCGTCATTTCGTCTTTCTAACTTCCGACTGAATTTGCCGGCCGCCGCTCATTTCTGTCTCCTTCTGGTCGAGGATCGCGCTGACCAGGTTCTGCGGCACCTGCTCGAAATGGGAGGGCTCCATTGAGTAGCTGGAGCGGCCCTTGGAAAGCGAACGGATCGCGGTGGCATAACCGAACATTTCCGCAAGCGGAACTTCGGCGTGCACGATTGTAAGATTGCCGCGCGCTTCGATGCTGTTGATGCGAGCCGCGACGGCGATTCGAGGTCACCGATAATGTCGCCCTGATATTCTTCCGGGGTGATGTTTTCCACTTTCATGATCGGCTCGAGCAGGATCGGTTTGCCCTGCTTGAAACCATCTTTCATGGCAAAAATCGCCGCCATTTTGAAAGCCAATTCGTTGGAATCGACTTCGTGGTAAGCTGCCGTAGACGATATCGACTTCGACATCGATGACCGGATAACCGCCAAGCACGCCGTTGAGCACCGCTTCTTCGATCCCTTTCTTGACCGCCGGAATGTACTCGCGCGGGATCACGCCGCCGACGATCTTGTTCTCCACCAACAATCCCTTCCGCGCGCCGCCGGCGCACATCCACTTCGACGTGGCCGTACTGACCGCGACCGCCAGATTGCTTGATCAATTTGCCGACGCCGTGCGCGCCATCAGTGATAGTCTCGCGATACGCGATCTGCGGTTTGCCCGCATTCGCGTCCACCTTGAATTCGCGGAACATCCGATCGCGAATGATCTCCAAATGCAGCTCGCCCATGCCTGCAATGATGGTCTGGCCGGTATCTTCATGGGTGTAAACGCGGAAGGTTGGATCCTCTTCCGCGAGCCGTTGCAACGCGACGCCCATTTTTTCCTGATCCAACTTTGTCTTCGGCTCGATTGCCATTGAGATAACCGGATCTGGAAATGTCGGAGGCTCAAGCAGGATCGGATAATCTTCGTCGCAAAGCGTGTCGCCAGTAGTGATGTTCTTGATTCCGACAATCGCGGCGATATCGCCCGAGTAACACGTTTCGATGTCTTCGCGCTTGTCTGCCTGAATCTGGATTAACCGCGAAATGCGTTCGCGTTTGTTTGTGCGCGGATTATAGACCGTGTCGCCTTTGCTCAGCGAGCCGGAATAAACGCGGAAGAAAACAAGTTTGCCGACGAACGGATCGCTCCACAGTTTGAAGGCGAGCGAGCAGAAATTTCCGTTGTCATCGGTTGGCGCTTCCATCGGCTCGCGCGTGTCCGGATCCATGCCCTTTCGCCGGCGGAATCTCGAGCGGGCTCGGCAGATAATCGACCACTGCATCGACCAGATATTGCACGCCGATGTTCTTCAGAGGCCGAACCGCCGATCACCGGCACAAACTTGTTGGCGATGGTTTGACGACGAATGCCGGCCTTCAATAATTCCGGCGTGACCGGCTTTTCGTGGATGACGACCTCGGCCACCTCGTCGTCGATGTTCGAAATTTGCTGGACGAGATTGTCATAAGCCTTGTTTACAACATCGACATATTCCTTGGGGATATCGGTGACTTCATAGGTCGATCCAAGCTCGTCGCTGTCCGAATAAATGATCGCTTTCTTGTTAATGACGTCGAGCTGGCCTTTGAGTTGGTCTTCCCGGCCAAGCGGGAGCAATACCGGCCAGGCATTCGCGCCGAGTTTTTGTGAATGCTATTCACCGACATCTCAAAGTCGGCGCCGACTCGATCCATTTTATTGATGAATGCCAGTCGCGGCACATTGTATGCTGGTCGCCTGCCGCCAGACAGTTTCGGATTGCGGCTGCACGCCGGCGACACCGTCAAAAACTGCGATCGCACCGTCGAGCACGCGAAGAGAACGTTCCACTTCCGCCGTGAAATCGACGTGACCCGGCGTGTCGATGATGTTAATGCGCTGCTTGATCCCTTCGAAAGCTTTGTAAACGCCTTCTTCTTTGCGTTGCGCCCAGCACACGTTGTCGCTGCTGATGTAATCGTGATCCCGCGCTCGCGCTCCTGCTCCATCCAGTCGGTCACGGTCGTGCCTTCGTGCACCTCGCCGATCTTGTGGATCATGCCGGTGTAAAACAGAACGCGCTCGGTGATCGTGGTCTTGCCGGCATCAATGTGCGCAGCGATCCCGATGTTGCCGCGTCCGCTCGAGCGGGAACTTGCGATCCGGCGAGTTTGGATTCGCGGGGCCTTCTTCTGTTCCATCGTCGCGGTTGCCATAAAATTACCAGCGGAAATGCGCAAACGCTCTATTCGCCTGCGCCATCTTGTGAGTGTCCTCGCGTTTCTTGATCGCGTTGCCCTGACCTCCAGCGGCGTCTTTGATTTCCTGAGCGAGCGAATCGGCCATACGCATGGCCGCGGCGACCGTCGGCGTATTGCACGATCCAGCGCATCGCCAGCGAGATTTGCCGTGCCGGCGCTAACTTCCATCGGCACCTGATAGGTCGCGCCACCGACACGACGTGATTTCACTTCGAGACGCGGTCGAACATTCTCCGAGGGCTTTGTTTAAAACTTCGAGCGGATCAACCGAGTCGGAGCCTTCGCGCGATTTATCGATCGCGGCGTAAACAATCCGTTCCGCCAAGCGATTTCTTGCCCCGCTTCATCACCGTAGAAATCAAACGGGCCACCGCCGGACTGCCATAGCGCGAATCCACTTTCTCTTCTTTTTGTAAACTTTCGCGCCGGCGCGACATAACTACTTCTTCGCCTCCGCTTTGGGTGCCGCCGCGGCTTTGGCTTCGCCGCCACCCTTAGGACGTTTTGCGCCATACTTTGAACGGCTGCGGCGACGTCCATCGACACCCAGAGAATCGAGCGTCCCGCGCACGATATGATAGCGCACACCCGGCAAATCCTTCACCCGACCCCCGCGGACCAGCACGATCGAGTGTTCCTGCAAATTGTGTCCCTCGCCGGGAATGTAGGCGATCACTTCCTGGCCGTTTGTCCAGCCGCACCTTCGCCACCTTGCGCAGGGCAGAGTTCGGCTTCTTCGGCGTCCGCGTCATGACCTGAACGCAAACTCCACGCCGCTGCGGACAATCGGTCAGGGCCGGTGACTTCGATTTCACCGACACCTTCCGGCGTCCTTTTCGCACAAGTTGATTAATCGTTGGCATGTCTGTTACAAAACGGCCACCACGCGGGGTGACTCGCGGGCGACAAAAAATCCGCTCAGGCCGCGCACATAACGGTCACGCGCCTGATGCGGTGAGGCGCGCAATATAGAGGGGAAGTGCGGGCCCGCAAAGAATATTTTACACGCTAATTCAGCGCGAAATCCGATTGGGCGCGGCTGAGGCTTCTGGAAGTGTTGCCTCGCGCGACCACCGGCAAGGCTCTTCGAGGTCTACGGGCTGAATTGACGCTGGTTTAGCTGATTTGCCCTAGTGATCGCACGTGCGTTCCGAATTCGAGGCAACGGGATTGCCAGTGCGCTGGTAGCCCGCGCGTCTCGCATGTGGATCTCGGCGTCACGCCGAGATGGACTTCTCTGAGGCAATGGATTGCGACCTGTTTGCCCACAGAAAGTCCGCGACTGCGGGCCGCACTCGCCAACACACGAGACGCGTGCTCTACCCGGAAACGGCGAACGTGCCCCATCGAACACTGGGGATAGCGATTTTTGCTTGACCTAGGCGGCATAATTCAATAATTTCTGTTTAGACAGAAATAACAGATCATATGAAAAAACTCTCTCCTGTCGCCCAAAAGTTCATCCTCCATTGGGGCGAAATGGGAACGCGCTGGGGCATCAATCGCACCGTCGCCCAAATCCATGCTCTTCTGTTCCCTTTCCCCGTTCGCTGCCGGCCGAGAAAATCGCCGCTACCACCTTGGCATCGCCCGCTCCAACGTCAGCAACAGCCTCCACGAACTGCAAAACTGGGGTATCGTCCGCGTCGTCCACGTTCTGGGCGATCGACGCGATCACTTCGAGTCGATGAAAGACGTTTTCGCGATGTTCCAGCGTCATTAGCAGAGGCGAAAGAAAAGGAGATCGATCCCACCCTGCAGGTCCTGCACGAATGCATCGCGGCCGCGGACAAACCAAAGTTGGCCGACCGTTACACCAGGAACGGCTGACCGATCTACTGCAATTCTTTGAAATGGCTGAAGCCGCCTATCGGCAATGGGAGGACTGCCGACCACGGCCTTGCTCAAACTGGCAAAAATGGGGAACAAAACGCTGCGGTTACTGGGATTGACAAAACCATAACAAAAAAATTTGCCCATGAATTCTGAATTGACAGAAAAAGACTGATATTAGGGAAGCGCCACTGGCTCGACGCCACATCAGACGGCCATGGAAGAATGCTCATCCTGGCCTTCCTCCGGTGAGAGAAGGGACCCTTTTGCTACCAAACGATCATGAAAGCGCACCGTCTTTTCGCGGCTGGATTCTATACGATGGCGATTGCCCGTCGTGCACTGCTTCGGCGCAGACAGTTCGATCGAATATTTCGCCGCCGCGGATTTCCCTTTCTCCCCTGCAAACAAAAATGGGTGATGCACCAGCTCGGCCTCGAACCCGGGTGCCCCGCTCAGAAGAGATGCATGTTTTGACGAGTGAGGGGGCCAGGATATCGCCGGCACGGATGCGGTACTCTTTCTGGCACGACAGATTTGGTGGGCCTGGCCGGTGGTCGCCCTCGCACAACTGCCCGGCATGCACAAGCTGCTTGATCGCAGTTACCGCTGGATCGCGACCCATCGAGGTTGTGATCGTCGCGTTGCGTGTGAGGTTGATATGCGGCGGCGACGAGGCAGCCGATTGTTCAGGTCTCCGCCTGGAAAGGCGCCGTTCGCTTGAGGCCGGTTGGAAGCCACTACTTCTTGAAGCCTTGCCGGCATGGATCGCATTGATTGGGCTACCAATCTCGGTTCTTCCTTTACGAAATCGTCCGAGCCCTGGCAGTTCATGTGGCTGATGGTTGGGGCAATTTTCTTCGGCTGCAAATGGCTTACCGCGTGGCGCGCACAAAAACCAAACGTTCATCTCGAGTTAACTCCCACGCTCGGCTATTTCTTCGCCTGGCCGGAAATGGACGCGGAAAAGTTCCTGGCCCCCAAACCGTCTCGTGCACGACTTGACTGCTTCAAGCAGCCAAGTTTGGCGCTACCTCCTACACTCGTGTGGCGGGCGAGAGCGCGAAGGTCTTGTTAGGGGCGGTTCTGTTGTTCGGTGTCGCCCACCTCGCTTATCAGCCAGTGCTCGCCGGTTGGATCGGAATGATCGGCATGATCCTCATTCTGCATTTCGGACTGTTTCAGCTTCTCGCGGCCGGATGGCGCAAAGCGGGAATCGATGTGGAACCGATTATGAATGCGCCGTTGTATTCCAAAACAATCAGCGAATTTTGGGGGCGCCGGTGGAATTCGGCATTTAATCGACTCGCGTTTGAGTTCATCTCTTCGGCCGATCGCACGTCATTTTGGAGCACGTAGTTCGTGCGACACCGCACTAAGATCTCCCGGATCTCCACCCTCCATTTTGGACGAGCGATCGCCAACGCTAACAGCGTTTCTTGTCTCGGGTTTAATCCATGAACTGGTGATCTCATTGCCAGCCGGAGCTGGTTACGGGCTGCCGACCGCCTATTTCCTATTGCAAGGCATCGGAATTTTGTTTGAGCGAGCACTTCGCCGCAGATCAGAGCCGCATCTTCACTATTCTAATCACCGCCGTCCCCGCATTCTGGCTTTTCCATCCGCCGTTCGTTCACAACGTTATTCTGCCATTCATGAACGCGATTGGAGCCTTATGAAACTACTTCTTCAACTCGCTGCCGCACTGCAATTATTGATCCTGATTGCGACGCGTCGACTCCACAGCGGTTTTGGATTGGCGAGAAAACCTCGCGGGTCTCCATCCATTCCTGCGGGAAGCTCTTCTGGGTTTGCAGCGTGTTTGTCGTAATGGTGATCATCGCGTTCGCAAGGCCCTCACCTTTCGCCACGCCGATGCGATGGCCGCGCGCGAACCCGTTAGCGCGTTCGCTTTGCCTCTTCATTGCGATTTTCTGGGGCGCGCGCTTGCTCGTGCGATTCACAGCTATCTTCGATGCGCGACCGTTCCTGACGAACTGGTTTTACAAAACCGGTTTCACGCGCTTACGATCATTTTCGCATTCTACACATTCGTTTACGGAAAGGCGGCGTTATGAAACCACGAATCGATCCTGGCGGGCGGCAGCGGCTTTATCGGACAATCGCTCGCCACCTCTCTGGTTTCGAAAAACTACGAGATCGTCGTTCTCGCCCGCGGTCAAATCGGATCATCACGGCAGGATTCGCGAAGCGCATTAGGGACGGCATAAGAAGCTCGGCGAGTGGACGCAGTTTGTGAATGGCGCCCTCGGTCTAGTGAATTTGACCGGGCGTAGCATTAACACCCGGCACGCCCGAACACCGGCGCAGAGATCATCGATTCGCGCGTCGATTCGATTCACGCATCCTCGGCGAGGCGATCGGCCGATGCATGCAGCCGCCAAAAGTTTTGTTCAGCTAGCAGGCGTTGGAATCTACGGCGACAAGGCGGAACATTTGTGATGAGAGACCACCGCGCCCGGGGATGATTTCGTGAGTGAGGTCTGTAAGAAATGAGGAAGCGGCATTCGATTCTGTTGATTCGCCAGTGCGCAAGTTTTATTGCGACTCGGCGTGTCTCGGTCGGAACGGCGGTTTCCTGCATGTTCTGGACGCAGACTGACCCGGTGGTTTCTCGGCGGGCAGAGTTGGTGAGGGCCGACAACTACATTAGTTGGATTCACATTGCCGACCTGTCGCGGATGATTCTGCAGGCGATCGACCAGGAACAACTCACGGGCGTTTTTAACGCGACCGCGCCGAATCCGGTGACGAATGCGGAATTGATGCGCGAATTGAAGGTGCCATTACATCGGCCCCTGGAGCCCGCCCGTTCCGAATTGCGCCGCAGGCTCATGGTTGATGGGAACGGAAGCGAGGTCTAGCTCGTTAGCCAGCGCTGTGTTCCGGGCGATTTCTGGAAAGAATTTCCGAGTTTGAATTCCCCAACCTTCCGTGAAGCCCTCGCGAATATTTATCCAAGCAAATGAATATCCTGAACAATTCGAGCCCTCGATCTGGCATTACGCGCCGCCGCAATTGCGCAGTTTACCGTTGCAATTCTGAATCTGTTTCTCATCCGCATCATGAAATGGAAACCCGATCTCGATCGGGCGCCGCTCCTCATTCGGAAGTTTTTCACATCACGTCATGTTCATTTCTATCACCCTGTCGATCTTCGCGTTGCTCACCTGGCGATTCGTTCATGAAATTGCCGGCGCCGCCAGCCGCTGGCGATCTGGCTGGCAACAGCGATCGGAATGTTCTGGATCGTTCGCTCGGTCCATGCATATGGCTGCATTCAGCTCGAGCCATTGGCGCGGAAACATGGCGCGCACCTCTCATTCACTGGACACTGTTTCTTGGCTATGGCGCGATGGCAGTCGTCTATCTCACAACCGCCTTTGGAGAAATGCATGAGAACAGCGCCGCTCCGGAAGCGCCTATCTTCGACGAGCGGGAGCCAAGGAACGTTTGTTGTCGCGACGTGGCGAGCCACTCCTCTACGCGAATTGGGACAACGTTCTATTCATTCATTACGAAATCGAGCCGGACGAATTGCAGCGCTGTATTCCCTACCCTCTGGATCTTTACCATGGCCGCGCATTTGTCAGTTTCGTGGCTTTCACCATGCGCGGAATGCGACCGCGGCTGGTGGAACATTGGGTGCGCTGTTGTTCAAACCAATCGCGACCCATCGTTTCCTGAACGTTCGTACCTACGTCAGACACAAGGGCGAAACCGGAATCTATTTTATGCGCGAATGGCTTTCGAACCGATTGGCAGCGTGGCTCGGGCATGGAGTTTCGGATTGCCAGTATCAGTTTGGGAAAAATCGAATATCCGAAATGATTTCCGAGCAACACCGAGCATGAGTGTCAGCGGCCATGTGGAGGCTAATGATGGCTCGTTCCGTTATTGCGCGACGTTGACAAATGAACTCGGGGCTCAGCCGCGCCAGAATCGCTCGATGAATTTTTGCTCGAGCGTTACACCGCATTCACACAATCCGGGAACCGCCGCCGGTTCTTTCGCATCTGGCACGAACCATGGCAGCAAGTTGCAGCGAAAGTCGAAATCGTGACCGACGATTTAATTCGCGCCACTGAATCGTGGTGGCAGGACGCGGGTTGCGTCGGAGCGAATTACTCCCCGGGGTGAATGTCTGGATGGGTTGGCCGCATAAGATCCGCGACATCCATGAATCGACTTTATGATTACCAAAATTGCGCGCCATCAAACTCATCTCCGCATCGCGCTCGGCTCGTCTGGTTTTATGAGGGCCTGGCGCCAAAGATTCTTTTTGCGCGCGGACGAAATCGGCCTCGTGCGAGCGTATCATCTGGCGGTGGCGAACACCGGAGTTCACTCTGCAAATTTTCGGAGTCGCGCAGCTGCTCGTTGGCCTTTTGGCTGATCATCGGAATCGCGGAACGCCGCCGCGGTGATTTATCGCCACCCTTCTGGATGTTGATCCTCATCGGGCTAGTCGCGAATGGAAATCCGTCGATGCTAACCGATCCGCACGGCGCGCTGGTGAAGGATTTTTGTCTCATCGCGTGTGCGATCACCGTTTGGATACTCGCACCAATCGCGGAGAGTTGCAGGAGCTAAACGACAGCGCGCCGATGCCTGCCTGCGCTTCGAGTGATGAATTCAGGATTAGCCAGAGGGCAAGGAATTGCGTCAGCAGCGTCGCATACATTTGCACCGTGATGTAGCGATGAACATCGAGCGAGTTAACAATAGCCCCTTCGAGACAACTGGAGGCGTTGTAACCGCAACCAAACAGGACTAAAGCAGCCAACCACCTCAATTGTTTCCGGCGAGCGGATTTCCAAAAAATGAATACGCTGAGAATCATTGCTGCCAAGAGCCAGGGTAGATAGCCGACCGCGAGAACGGCCAATGCGATCCGAACAAGGCGCGGTTGTTCGACAATGGGCGCGTTTTGTGCCAGCGAATCCGTTTGTGCCATGAAATCTGCCGCCGCCGGCAATGAAGTCGAAATTTTCTGATAGTCCTCGACCGAATGAAGGCACGTTGCGGCCCGTTGATAGGAGTCGAGCAGCGGCCAAATTTTCATGGGCGAGTAGGCCGGACACTTCGGGAAGTAATAAATTGAGAATTGACTCGTGACTTTTTGCAATTGGCGAAGCGGTTGAGTACGCCACGTCCGCCAGTAATAAAAACGATAGAACGCGCAAAGGGCTGAGACATTATGGCCGAATTCCCGATGCAGCTGAGTCGAGATCGAACCTGGCTCGAACCACAAATATTCGGGATCAAATTTGAGCGAAGGATAATGACCCGGATACTTTATTTCAGATTTTACGATCTCCGCGTTTAACGCGGTGTAAACCCGCATCGAGCCAGTCGTGTGGCAAGGGGAAGGCTGGCATTTTCCTTCAAATCGGCCGCCATTTGGTCGCGAATCAGATCGGCGTGAATGACGAAAAGCATGGTCGGCAAAAAGTCTGGCTCACCTCATCGTTCCGGCTGAGGACGTGCTCCGGCCACAACACCAGCATCCCACTCAGGACCGTGGCGACCGCGAGTCCAATTTTTGCAGCCACCAGTTTCGCCCTCACAAAGAAAGCAGCGAGCGGCACCATCACTACGATGGCGATGAACCAAAAGCTCGGCCTGGCGGATGCTAGGAAAAGTAAGCTCACTACGCTTGCGCTTCCGTATACAAGAGCGGCTGTTCGCCGTTCGCTAATGAACGAAGTAGTAAATGAACTGGAGCGTAAAATATAGATTAAGGCTGAGTAAGAACCCGCACACGGCTTCGGGACGAAGTTGCGTTTCAATCCGGGTCGTTTCAGCGGCGAGAAGGTAGATCGCGGCGCCAACCAAACCGAGTCCGTCGTGAAGTCTCAAACTAACTAACGACTCTGGGACAAAAACGCCGAAGCCGTCGCCAGGTAAGCAAAAAGACCCCGCCCGCTGCGAGTCCGAGCAAGTGCTGGACCAATGGTGATGACACGAAAATCTCCGGAAGTGCGCAAGAGCAAATAAAGGAAACCGGGATAAAGAAAATTGCGGCCCTGGGTGTGACCGAATTCGCTTCCGGTCAACTTGCGCAGAGCGGGCGAGAGATATCCCCAAAAAGTCGGGATCGACAATTGGATCGAGCGGCAGGGAAAAGCGTTGCCACAGCGCCCACGCGAATACGCCGGTGAGGCCAATCCGCATAACAAATTCGCCAGAGCGAACTCGTTGTCGGATAGGATTCGCTACTTGCGGGCGCTGCCATCATTTCCAAGGTTCGACCGATGTCTGAAGTAAGAGCCACGGATAAAGCGCAAAGCGCGCTCCAGGCGAGGCCGCGAGTTTCATGCAGCGGCAAGTGGGAATTTACCGATGCCGTTGATTCCACAGCAACCTCGCGAAAAGGCTTACGGCTCATTGCGCTGGGTCCGCCAGTCGAAACAGCGTTCCATTAGCCGCTCGCACATTTGCACAACGAACTCGAGGATAAAACCACAAGCCGAGAAGCTGTGCGAAGAGAGTGGGGAAAACATTTGCACAGTCGAATAACGGCGAACTTCGAGGGGAATTGATGATTGCCACCTCAAGGCAGCAGGCAGCGTTGAATGAAAATGCAAACACGACGAAGGCGGCGACGATGAAGCGCAGGCGGCCCCACTGGCGAAAGTGAGTGGCGACGATGGAGGCAGGACCAGAGCTATGACAAGCCAGATCGAATAGCTAATTGCCGCCAAGAAAACAATTAAGGGAACAATCACAGGCTCTCAGCGCAACCCGCGCCGGGCAAGCTCTTCCGTCCGCGTCATAAAATCTACGGCTGGCGAATAAGCGCTCCAGACCTTGCGACACATTGGGTCGCTGAGAGAAACAACACCAAGCTGGTATTGGTCGCCAAGATTTCGCGTAAACCTAGGGTCATAGGCTCGGCAGTAGGGCACGTAAAACATTAGCATCTGCCCCGTGACCTTTTCTGGCAGACGACCCGGCTGTTTCTGCCAGATCCGCTGGTAATAAATCGGTAAAATGTGCAAAGCGGCAGTAACGTCCCCGCCAAATTCCCGACGGGTTTGGCTTGCGATTGAATCGGCATTGAACATTAGAAATCTGGGTCGAAGCCCAGGGAACGGTGGCGCTTTGGGGGTTGGCAGCATGAGATTTTGCGATCTCCATGCTGAGCGCGGCGTGGAGACGTTTCCAGCCGATCCGCCGAATACCGGAAGACGTACTATTTTCCAAATCGTTTGCCAATTGGTCCCGGATCACATCGGCATGAAATACGAAAAGCGTGGTCGGCAAAAATGTTCGCGTCATTCTCGGTCTTCACGGCTGAGGAAGTTTTCCGGCAACAAAAGCAGTGCTGCGCTACAGGCGAATCGAAAGAAAACCCGACCTTCTGCCATAACCAGCCGCTCCGCCAAAGCAACGGAATGGTTGGCGACATCACAACCAGTGAAGCAAGACCAAAACTCGGTTTGATTAGCAAGAAAGATCGCCGGTGAAAGTGAGGGCGATGCCGTGTGCCATGGTGGCGATGCGCCGGCGCTCCAGATAAAGCAGGCAACAAATTGGATCAGAAAATAAAAAAGCAACGCTGAGGACAAACGCACAAACTCCCTCCGGCCTGAATCTCTTTCTCGTCGATAGTAGTCTGCGACTGCAGGAGAAAAATGGCGGCTCCGACCAGCCTGATCTCAGAGCATGACCAGAACGACCGATCCGCGGACTTAGCACGAAAATTCGCGCACGCCTCAAAGCCAGTATCAAGTTTGCACCGGCCAAAGTCCGAGGAAATGTTGAGCGATCGTGATCGCGCGAAAGTCTGCAAAAATGCGAAGAGCACGAACAGGAATCCGGGATAAATGAAGTTGCGACTGTTGGTGCGACCAAATTTGGCACCAGTTAGTTTCTCGCAGCGCTGGGGAGATAGCCCCAGGTGTCGGGATCGGCAATTGGGTCGAGCGGAAGCTTTAAAGCGTTGCCAGACTGCCCAGGCAAAGATCAGCGCAAGCGCAGTCCAATAACAAGCCCGCCAAAGCGAATTTGTTCCCGGCGATGGCGATTCGATTGCTTCGCGACCTGCGCCATCATTTCCAAGGTTCCGGACCAATGTTTGAAGTAAGAGCGACGGATAAAAGCACAAAAGCGCGTGCGGGAGAGCTCAAAACTGCGCACGGCGCCATCGAAACTCCCGCGTTCATGCCGGTGGGGACGCAGGAAGCGTGAAAGCCGTCAGCTCCAGGGAGCTTGGCGAACTCGGGCGCAGATTGTTCTGGCGAATACCTATCACTTGTTTGTCAGGCCGGGGCTCGATGTGCTTCGGCACTTTGGTGGACTGCACTCGTTCATGAACTGGAATGGGCCGATTCTGACCGACAGCGGCGGTTTCCAGATTTTCTCGCTGGCGAAGTTGCGCAAGATCACCGAGGAAGGCGTGCATTTCAAAACCATGTGGATGGGACGCCGACTTTTGTTTCGCCGGAAATTGCGATGGAAATTCAAGCCACGCTCGGCAGCGATATCGCGATGGTGTTGGATGAATGCCCGCCGTGGCCGTGTGAATACGAATACGCAGCGCGAAGCATGGAATTGACAGCGAGGTGGGCGCAGCGCTGGCAAATTGGCAGCGAAAGCAAACGCCCGCCCAACGTTCAACGCACAACGCACAACTGAAGAAGCTGGAGGCAGCCGTATCGCCTGCAGAATCAAAAACTGCGGCCGACACGGACGCCACTACAGAGACGGAACATCGCCAACTCCTTTTTGGCATCGTTCAGGCGCGACGTTTCAGAATTGCGCAGACAAAGTGCGATGGCTGCGAGTCGAAATCGGCTTCGACGGTTATGCTATCGGTGGAGTCAGCGTAGGCGAACCGGAAGAGGAAATGATGCTAGCGGTGGAATCGAGCGCGCCTTTTACCGGAAGATAAACCGCGCTATGCCATGGGATTGGGCACGCCACCGCAATTACTCGAGCTGATCGCGCGCCGGAATGGACATGTTCGATTGCGTCTTGCCGACCCGGCTGGCCCGAAATGGCACCGCTTTCACCGCCACGGGCACCCTCAAATTTGAAAAACGCTGAGTTCGCGCGCGACAAGAATCCGATCGAACCGGGCTGCGCCTGTCCGGCTTGTCGAGGTATCTCGCGGTTACATCCGTCACCTGGTTAAGGCAGAAGAAATCCTAGGATTGCGCTCTAATCACCCTGCACAACCTACATTTCTATCATCGAGCTGATGCGACAGGCACGCAATGCGATTGAGGAGGATGTTTCAATGAATTTCGCTCCGGTTTCGTTTCCGCCTATAAAACTCGCAACAGCCCGACCTTCTCGGCGAAGCCCCGGCCTGACGAGCCTCCATGGCCGCGCGGAAGCTTGCCGTCCCGTGGTCGGGGCGCAGGATGGTGGAGCTCCCTGCTGTAACTAAAAATTGCAGGTGACGAGGCAGGCTTAAGCTCCGACTCTTGATGACACCGCTCATGCTCCTTGCTCAAGCGCAGACCGGATCGCCCGGCGGGGCTCACCAGTTCCGGAGGCGGATTCAGTCTTTTCGTGCCGCTCATCTTTTTCCTGATCATTTTCTATTTCATTTTGATTCGCCCACAGAGTCAGCGCCAAAAACAGCAGAAACAATTAATCAATGCACTGGAAAACCGGCGATCGTGTGGTCACCAACTCCGGCATTCACGGACTCATTGCCAATGTGAAGGATTCGACGGTGATTGTGAAGGTTGCCGATAACGTGAAAATCGAGATGAAAAAATCGGCGATCGCGAGTGTCCTAAGTCTTCGGAGTAATGGAGGGTAGAGTCGTAATGAGCAACGCTAACGATCCGACATCCGCAATCCCCAACCTACAATCCGAATGGCCGTTATATTTTTGCCGGGCTGCTGTTGGTCGTCCTTTGCCAGCTTCGCGACCATCTCGACTGCAAAGCACCTGCCGTTTTCCTGGCGGCCAGCGTGCTTTGTTGGTGCCCTTAGTATCGCCGGGCATAATCTGGCCGTGCCGATAAACAAATAGACGCTCGCTCCCTTGGGCTCGAGCATCAAAGGCGGCACGTCGTTCTGGATCAAGCTCCAACAGCTCGACAAAGTGGATGAAGCCGATCACGCCCGGTCGCTGATCAGGCGGTCAGAGGTTATCCCCGCAAAACGCGCGACTGGCTTCGGCGCGGGCGAACCAATCATCAGCCCTGGTCGGCCAGGATCGAATCTAGTTCAGATCCCAGTGACTGGATACGGCGGCAAGACCGAAGCGCTGGCGGCTGTCCAAAGTGAATGGCTCGAGTTCCGTCTGGTCTGTATCCTGACAATGGCGAACGATTGGGCGCGATCGATATGCGGTGTTCGATGTTGTTCCGCCAGAATACGAAATCGAGAACTACAAGCACGTTGCGAGGAGAATTGGTGAAAAAGCGAACCGAGCGGCTGCTGGTAAAAAAAAGAAGGCGAATTCGCGTATGACGGGCAGAGCGAAACCGCACGCCTTTACGGCACTGAAGTTGGTGACGGTCCAGTTGAAATTGGGATGGCGATGGCGCAAAAACGCAAATCACGGAGCGAATACAAAGGTCATCGTTTCGCCATCGTCCTGGACGGAATTAGTCTTCAATCTGCACCTGTGATTCGCGATGCGATTTACGGCGGCGACGCGGTCATCACCGCGTCATTTCAGCGAAAAGAAGCGCGCGGGCTGGCTGGCGTGCCAGAGGAACCCGTTGCCAAACCCCAGTAAGCACCGAGGAAGAACGAAGCGTCTCACCGAGCACTCGGTGCGGGACTTCTATTCGCGCGAGCATTCTCACGCTGGTCTGGTCGGGCTGGCGATCACTCTGGACTTGCGTGGCCCTTTACTATCGGATTCCCGGTCTCATCGCCCGCCCGGCGCTGCTGGCAAACATCGGGCAGCTGACGCGGGCGCGCCTCACCATGTTCCACGCCTTTGTGCTGAATCACTTGCCGGGCATTGCTGGAATTATTTTGACCGCTGTGGTCCTCGCAGTCGATGCCAGTGTTTTTGGTCACTATGAGCGATTGAGGGAAGAACTCGCGCTTGGGAAGTCGCTCAAAGGTTGCGATTGGAAGCTCGTCACGAAAAGGCGTTTGGATTCTGGATCTTTGACGCCAACGTCACTACCCTGATCACGCCGCGGTGATTTTGTTCTGGCGAGCAATCTGGTCCCCGATCAAGGGTTTCGCCATTTCGCTCACTCGCTCGGAATCCTGGCCCTCACTCTTCACCGCGCTCATCGTCGGGCGCAACATCTTCCAAGCCCTCGTCGACAATAGCCGACTGAAAAAGGTCCTCGATGCTGCACCTTATTTCAGCGCAGAATATCAATTTTCTCGGCAAAGGTTTCCTGGCTTGCAGCCGTGCTCGCTCGCGCCCGAGTCATTGCAGGCGCGACTTCGTTTTTTAGACGCCCTGGCGGGAAAAGAATTTCGGTGTCGACTTTCGCGGCGGGTGATCCCCAGTCACTCTCCAGTTCGCCCCCAGACCATCGATGTCAGGCAAGTCCGGGCCGCATTGGCGCTCGATCAAATCTGGCGGATGCATCCCATTCAGGAGTCCAACCAAGCCGGTAAAAACTACATCCACGGTGCGCAACGCCGTTGCACACTCGGCGATCAGGTCGAAAGTGCGAGATCCTTGAGCGCAATGCCACAGGCGCAGTTTAAGGTGGAAGGGGCCGATCGGGTCGGGCGCTGGCTGGCGGCGAGTTGGCACGCGCGCAGTTCCCTGACTGCGCTAGGGACTTGGCATCCCCGGCATTTTGATTTTCGTCACCCTGCGTTTCGAGCTGGCGTTTGCAGTGGTGCGATTGTCGCGCCGTTGCGCACGACGTTTTAATCACTGTGAGAATGTTCTCGCTGTTGCACCGAGAACTTCACGCTCCTCATGGTCGGCGCCGTGCTCACCATCGCCGGCTACTCCATTAACGACACCATCGTGGTTTATGACCGGATTCGTGAATGGTCTGGCCAGCGGGCGCAAAGGCTCGATCGAACGTCATGAACGAAAGCATCAATCAGACGCTCAGCCGCACCATCCTTACCAGCACCGTCACGTTGATTCCGATTTTGTGCTTGTTCTTCTTTGGCGGCGCAGTGCTGCGGATTCTCGCTCGCGATCATCACTGGTGTCGTCGTCGGACGTATTCCTCCATCTTCATCGCATCGCCGATCGTCGCTTCAGTGGACCTGAGCCCGGGGCGGGAGCAAGGTTACCCCGGCAGCGAGATTACTGCCAAGCGAACCGGACCGGCGACCGCGAGTTGGTCTCCTCAAGGCGAAAGGGGATTTACAGGATTATTCAGGAATAAGGAGGCTTCTTCTCACTTCAAAATCCTGTGAAATCCTGTTAATCCTGGCATTTTTCGAGGCTGTCCCCACCGGATTTGACGGGTGTGGACGACCGGAGTAAATCGACCTGCCCGGGGTGGAATGGCGAATTTTTCCGGAATCGAGGCGAATTGATGCCGAGAAGTCATTGTTCGAAAAGGCGAACCAGTGGATCGCGCGCTCAAGCGGCTGAAAAGCAAGCTGGACGCGGAAGGCATCCTCGATGAAGTGCGACGCTTGCGAGCGTTTGAAACGCCGTCGCAAAAGAGTCGGCGCAAAGCCAAAGCTAATGCCAAGCGCGGCAGGACAAAGTTTCGCTTTAATCCCTAAAATGGGGGTTAAACGCGCAAAGCGTTAAATTGTTGAAACGGAAACCCCTTCTCCAATTTAACGTTGTAACGCTTGTAATAACTTCAACAGGCGACGCGCTCACTCGCACTCGCAGACGATCCTGAAGCCAGATCGTTGTAAGAGAAGTTTGGCAGGCTTGCGCTCCGCGCCGTTGTCCACGAACTGGCAGAAACGCGACCTCAACTGCAGCCGCGATAAACCCGTTTCGCACCATTAGTCGGTCACGTGGGGATCTATCTTTGAGGTCGATTTGTCATGGCTCGAAAAAGTCGCCACACCATTCCCAGACATTTCCCGCCATGTCCTCGATCCCGAGAGCGGACTGGCGCCACGGGGAAATGAACCAACCGGCGAACTTCCGGGATAGCCGTCGTCTGCCTGGCGGTCGCTCAGGCGAAAGAGGTGTTCTTGTCGGCGAAATTCGCGAGATCGCCGCGTTTATCAAGTTGCCCCACGGATATCTCACGTCCGTCAGTCCCTTCGCAGCGTATTCCCATTCCGCTTCGTCGGCAATCGTTATTTCTTGCGCTCGCGCATGCTAAGCCACTGGCAAAATTCTGATCACGTCGAGGCTGCTAACGTAAACGACCGGGTGGCGATCGCCGGCGGCAGGCGTAGCGCTTACTTTTGTGGGAGGGTCGAAGGCCTCGAAGTGAGCATTGGCAATCGGGAAACCGCGACATATAAACCAGCGGCCGGTAGCGCTGAAAATGCGGTGTTTTCGTTCGAGGGTGTTCGCCGGGAGACTGGATTGCCCACGATGGAATTCTCCGGACCGGAACAAACCAACATCCTTGCTCACCGCAGGTGAATTGGACATGATTTGGTGGCGCTTCCGCTCCTGCTCGGTGTTAATACAGGTCCAGCAATACGTAACTGAACGAAGTATATCA